>Ga0070710_10001751_pt1 | contig 10265 bp, 11 predicted proteins | sample LARL52metaG_FD_65454 | JGI IMG/M metagenome (GOLD analysis project Ga0070710, IMG submission 65454) | Corn, switchgrass and miscanthus rhizosphere microbial communities from Kellogg Biological Station, Michigan, USA - LAR L5-2 metaG | ecosystem: Host-associated > Plants > Roots > Rhizosphere ... | reverse complement strand
GGCTCCCTAACTGACTCTGGACCTGGCGCTCGAAAACGTTTACGGTTTTTCTGTAACACTCGTACACCCGCCGCCGGTCCGAACGCAATGCCGCCGCACAACCCATTCCCGACGAAAGTGGGAGGTTCCTGTGGCACCCCGTTCACGGCGGTTGCCGGTCGCTCGATCCGGCATCCTGGCCACCGCCCTCGCGGTGGCGGTGACCTCGCTCGTCTCCGCAACGGCTCCGGCTTCAGCTGCGGACGTCCTGCTGTCCCAAGGAAAACCGGCGACCGAGTCGGCGTCCGGCGGTGCGAACTACGCGCCGAAGAACGCCTTCGACGGTGACTCCGGCACGCGCTGGGCCAGCAAGTCGAACACCGATCCGGCCTGGATCCGCGTCGATCTCGGCGCGTCCGCGACGATCAGCCGGGTCCGGCTGCAGTGGGACCTCTCGTGCGCCAAGGCGTACCGGGTCGAGACCTCGGAGAACGACTCGACCTGGACGTCGATCTACAGCACCACCGCCGGCTCGGGCGGTGTGGAGGACCTGACGGTCACCGGCAAGGGCCGCTACGTCCGCATGTACGGCACGACGCGCTGCCGCACCGGCACGTCCTACGGCTACTCGCTGCAGGAGTTCCAGGTCTTCGGCACCACCGGCCCCGTCGACACCGAGCCGCCGACGCCGCCCGCGGACCTCGTCGCGTCCGACGTCAAGCCGGACTCCGCGAAGCTCACGTGGAAGGCCTCGACGGACAACGTCGGCATCGCCTCCTACGAGATCTACAACCTCGGCCAGTTCGTGAAGTCCGTGCCGGGCAACACCTTGACCACGGTCATGACCGGCCTCAAGCCGAACACCCCGTACGGCTTCTACGTCAACGCGAAGGACCCGGCGGGCAACATCTCGCAGGCGTCCAACACCGCGGAGTTCAAGACCCCGCCCGCCCAGGACGACCCGATCCCGCCGACCGCGCCGAAGAACCTGCGCTCCACCGGCGTCACGGCGAACTCGGTGTCGCTCGCCTGGGACCCGGCGACCGACAACGTCGGCGTGACCCGCTACGAGATCTACACCGACGGCACCAAGGTCGGTGACGCGACCGGCACCACCGCCACGATCGAGGGCCGCACCGCGAACACCGAGTACACCTTCACCGTCAAGGCCTTCGACGCCGTCGGCAACGCGGGCCCGGCCTCCAACGCGGTGACCGTGAAGACGCGGTCCGGCGGCGACCAGGTCGGTGCCGTCACGCAGATCGCGACCGACAACGACATCCCGTGGGGCCTCGCGTTCCTGCCGAACGGCGACGGCATCTACTCGCGCCGCGACGCGCAGGACATCATCAGGATCACGCCCGCCGGAGTGAAGACCACGCTGGGCAAGGTGCCGAACGTCGCCGGTACCAACGGCGAGGGCGGCCTGCTGGGCATCGAACTGTCGCCGACGTTCAACAGCGACCACTACGTGTACATCTACCACACCGCTTCCGGTGACAACCGCGTCGTGCGGATGACGTTGAACGGCAACACCTTGAGCGACTACAACGTGCTGCTGACCGGCATCCCGCGCAACAAGTTCCACAACGGCGGCCGCCTGCGCTTCGGCCCGGACGGCAAGCTCTACGCGTCCACCGGCGACGGCCAGAACGGCGACAACGCGCAGAACAGGCAGTCGTTGGGCGGCAAGGTCCTCCGCCTCAACCCGGACGGCTCGGCCCCGGCCGACAACCCGTTCGTCTCGGAGGGCGGCAACGCGCGCTACGTGTGGTCCTACGGCCACCGCAACGTGCAGGGCCTCGCGTTCGACTCGAAGAACCGCCTGTGGGAGGCCGAGCTCGGCAACTCCAACATGGACGAGGTCAACCTGATCCAGAAGGGCGGCAACTACGGCTGGCCCAAGTGCGAGGGCACCGCCGGTTCCTGCTCGGGCTACATCGCGCCGAAGAAGACCTTCCCGGTCGGCGCCGCGTCGCCATCGGGTCTCGCCATCGTGAACGACGTGCTGTTCCTCGCCGCCCTGCGCGGCGAACGGCTGTACCGCATGACCATGAACGGCGACAGCATCGGCAGCACCACGGCGTACTTCGAGGGCACCTACGGCCGGCTGCGGACACCGGAACCGGCCCCGGACGGCTCGCTCTGGGTCACGACGTCCAACGGTGACAAGGACTCCACGCCGGGCAACAGCTCCACCAAGATCCTGAAGGTGGCGCTGAACTAGGAACGGCCCGGTGCGGTCCGACATGCGGCGGCGCGAGGCTGGGCCGCACCGGTACCGGAAGGGGAGGCCCTCGGACATCGCGTCCGGGGGCCTTCCCGCGTCAGGCGGACCGCGTCCGCCGGCGGCGCACGAAGATCGTGGTGACGACGTACGCCAGAAACACCAGCTGCGCGCCGGCCACGGCTCCCGTTGCCCACGCCGGTGTTCCGTCGGGAAGCGCTCCCAACGCCAGCGTGGGACCAGCCGCGCCACCAACGGTGGCGACGGCCAGCGAGATCGAGTCGGTCAGCTCGTTCAACCGGCTCGACGGTCCTCTCACGTCCACGGCCTTGTCGTCGAACTCGATGCGCAGCTGTGCCATGTCGCCGGGCTCCTCGCTCGGCTCCGGCTCGCCCAGGTCCGGAGTCGCAACACCTGTCATCGCAGATGTTCTCCCTACAACCCGGCACGAACCGTTGCGCCCGCCTTGGACGCGGCGGCCGGGGGACCAAAGCGAGGTGTTCGCAGCCCGAACACCCGTCCACGCAAGCACTCATGCAGGCCTATCCCCCGAGCTGGGCCCACATGTCCTGCTGCTGCTCTGGTCCGTCGTAAGAATAGCGCCGACCCCGCACGTCGACGCAACTGATTCGCCACATTTTTTGTGTCAAGAAGTGGCCCGGAGTGTGGTGATCTGCGAGGATGGGCGCATGGGAGCTGCCAGGGAGACTCAGCAGGACAAGCCGGCCGTCGTCGAGCGCGTCAACGTCGCGCTGATCGCCGACTCCGCCGCCGCGCTGGGCAAGCTCCAGCAGCGGACCGGCCTGAAGAAGGTCGACATCGTCAACCGGGCGGTGCAGCTCTACGAGTTCGTCGAGGCGCAGATGCGCGAGGGCAAGGAGCTCGTGGTGCGGGACGCGGACGGAACCGACCGCCTGGTCAAGATCTTCTGACCGTCAGCCCGTTCAGCAGCAGCTCGATCAACCGCCGCGGGTTGTAGCGCGGGTCGTCGTCGCGCCCGATGCAGAGGTTGCCGATCCCGCGCATCAGCTCGTACGGCTGGACGCCCTCGCGAATCTCCCCGGCCGCCACCGCCGCGTCGAGCAACGACTCGCACACCGGTCCGAGCCGGTCGAGGAAGTACACGTGCAACGCCTCGAACCCGCCGCTGTCGGACTGCAGCGCGTGGGCGAGCCCGTGCTTGGTCACCAGGAAGTCGACGAACATGTCGACCCACGCGCGCAAAGCCGTGAACGGTGAGTCCGAAGTGGACAGAAGTGAAGGTCCCGCGAGAGCGCACGCCTCGACCTGGTGCCGGTAGACGGCGACCACGAGGTCCGCACGGGTGGGGAAATGGCGGTAGATCGTGCCCATGCCGACGCCCGCCTCGGCCGCGATCTCCCTGATCGGCGCGTCGACGCCGGATCTCACGAACACCTCGGCGGCGGCCGCGAGCAGCGTCTGCTCGTTGCGGACGGCGTCGGCTCGCTTGCGTGGTGGCACGCGCGCTCCCTTCCGGCACGGTTGACAAAGCGGAACAGTGCTCCGTATCGTTACGGAACGTCGCTCCACTTATGGCGACAGACTACTCGAAGGGGAACCGATGACCGTCTTCACGGTGAGTCCTGTCGTGCTCGAAATCCCCGGCAGGCCCGTTGACCTGCAGTTGAAGGTGAGCGCGCCGACCGAGGGCGACGGGCTGCCGATCGTCCTGCTGTCGCACGGGCAGGGCTACTCGAACCACCTGTCCTCGCTGAACGGCTACGCGCCGCTCGCGAACCACTGGGCCGAGCAGGGCTTCGCCGTCCTGCAGCCGACCCACCTCAGCTCCCGCACGCTGAGCCTGCCGGACGCTCCCGGCGCGCCGATGTTCTGGCGGGAACGCGCCGAGGACATGTCGCACATCATCGACCGGCTCGACGAGATCGAGAAGGCCGTGCCGCAGCTGCGGAACCGCTTGGACCACACCAAGATCGCGGTCGCGGGCCACTCGATGGGCGGGCACACCGCGAGCCTGCTGCTGGGGATGAGGGCCGACGGCGTCAGCCTGAAGGACGAGAGGATCAAGGCGGGCGTGCTGCTCGGCTCCACCGGCGGCGGCGAAGGCCTCACCGAAGTCGTCAAGCAGAGCTACTCGTTCATGCTGACCTCGGACTTCAGCGAGATGACGACGCCCGCGCTCGTGGTCGCGGGCGACAAGGACGCGTCGGAGCACCTCACGACCGTTGGCCCGGAGTGGCACATGGACCCGTTCCACCTGTCGCCCGGCCAGAAGGACCTGCTGGTCCTCGAAGGCGGTGAGCACGGCCTCGGCGGCGTCTCCGGGTACGACGTCGCCGAGACCACGGACGAGAGCCCCGAGCGGGTCGCGACCGTGCAGCGGCTCACCACGGCCTACCTGCGCGGTCAGCTGCTCGGGACGGACGACTGGCGGCAGCAGGAGTCAGTGGGCGTTGGGTTCCGGGTTCACTCCCGGTCGTGACAGGAACTCGAAGTCGCAGCCCTCGTCGGCCTGCGTGATGTGCTCGTAGTACAAGGCGCCGTACCCGCGTTCGAACTTGGGTAGCGGCGCGACCCACGCGGCCCGGCGCCGCGCCATCTCCTCGTCGGAGATCTCCACGCGCAGCACCCGCGCCTCGACGTCCAACGTGACGAGGTCGCCGTCCCGCACGAGGGCCAGCGGCCCGCCGACGTGCGCCTCCGGTGCCACGTGCAGAACGCAGGCGCCGTAAGAAGTTCCGCTCATCCGCGCGTCCGACACGCGCACCATGTCCCGGACACCCTCTCGCAGCAGCTTGTCCGGAATCGGCAGCATCCCGTACTCCGGCATGCCGGGCCCGCCCTTGGGGCCGCCACCGGCCAGCACGATCACCGAGTCCTTCGTGACCTCCAGCGACGGTGAGTTGATCCGTGCCTGCAAGTCCTGGTAGCCGTGGAAGACCACGGCGGGCCCGGTGTGCCGCCACAGCGAAGGATCAGCCGCCACGTACTTGATCACCGCGCCGTTCGGTGCCAGGTTGCCGCGCAGCACGGCCAGTCCGCCCTCCGGCGAGATCGGGTCGTCCAGCGGCCGGATCACCTCGGCGTCGTACACCTCGGCGCCGTCGAGGTCCTCGCCGAACGTCCGTCCCGTCACCGTGATCCGCTTGAGGTGCAACGAGTCCCGCAACCGCGACAGCAGCCCGCGCAGCCCACCGGCGTAGTAGAAGTCCTCCATGAGGTGCGACCCGGCGGGCTGAACCGAGGCCAGCACGGGAACTTCGCGCGACAACCGGTCGAAGTCGTTCAGCGACAACGGGATCTGCGACCGCCCGCCCATCGCGATCAGGTGGATGTACGAGTTCGTCGAGCCGCCCAGCGCCAGCACGGTCCGGATCGCGTCCTCGTACGCCTCCGGCGACAGCACGTCGTCGATCGTCAGGCCCTCGCGCACCATCTCCACCACGCGCATGCCCGATGCCGCCGCCATCCGGTAATGGGCCGAGTCGACGGCCGGAATCGACGACGCGCCGGGCAAGGTCAGTCCCAGCGCTTCGGCGGCCGCGGTCATCGTCGACGCCGTGCCCATCGTCATGCACGTGCCGGGGGAGCGGGCGAGTCCGGACTGGATCTCGGCCCAGTCGGACGACGAGATCGTGCCCGCGCGCTTCTCGTCCCAGAACCGCCACATGTCGGTGCCGGACGCGAGCTTCTCGCCACGCCAGTTGCCGCGCAGCATCGGCCCCGCCGGTACGAAGACCGTCGGCAGACCGGCGGAAGCAGCACCCATCAGCAACGCGGGGGTGGTCTTGTCGCAGCCGCCCATCAGCACGCACCCGTCGACGGGGTAGGAGCGGAGGATCTCCTCCGTCTCCATCGACAGCATGTTCCGGTACAGCATGGGCGTCGGCTTCTGGTACGTCTCCGACAGGGTGGAAACCGGGAACTCCAAGGGATATCCGCCCGCCTCCCACACGCCGCGCTCGACCTGTTTGGCCCGCTCGCGCAGGTGCATGTGGCACGGGTTGATGCCGCTCCACGTGTTCAGGATGGCGATGACCGGCTTGCCGAGGTGCTCGGACGGGTTCAGGCCGAGCTGACGCATGCGGGCGTTGTGCGAAAAGGCCCGCAGCCCTTCACCTTCGAACCACTCCGCGCTGCGTAAGCCTTTTTTGGGCAACTTCACAGCAGGCTCCACGAGTTCAGCAGCACACCCACGGCGGAACGGTCGGCCTCCGACAACACTGACGCCGGTGGCCGCACATCTCGACGGCACAACCCCAGCTGTGCCAACGCTTCCTTCACCACCGAAACGTTGTTCGCGGACTCGTTCAACGCCCGCAGCTCCTCGAACTTCCTGATGAACTCCCAGAACTCCATCGCCGCACCGAACTCACCGGCCTTGAGCGTGTTGAACATCTGCACCGACAGCTGCGGCGCCACGTTCGCGAGCCCCGAGGTGAAACCCGTTGCCCCGACCGCGAAGTAGCCCGGCGCCGACAGCTCGGCGAGCCCCGCGACCCACGTCAGCCGGTCCAGCCCGGCGTCCCGCGCCACCGACGCGAACCGCACCGGGTCCGGCACCGCGTACTTCACCCCGACGACGTTCGGGCAGGCGTCCGCCAACGCGGCGATCTGCGCGCCACCGATGCGCGGGTTCCGCACGTACAGGACCACGCTCAGCTCGGGCACCGCGGCCGCGATCGCCCGGTGGTAGTCGACCCACCCGTCCAGCGACACGTACGGGTGCACCGGCTGGTGGATCATGATGCCCCGCGCGCCGGCACGATCGGCGAACCGTGCGGCGGTGACGGCGGTGGCGAGGTCGTGCCCGACCCCGGCGATGATCGCGGCACGGTCGCCGGCGGTGTCGACGGTGATCCGCAGAGTGCGCTCGGTCTCCGCCGGCGACAACGTGTAGAACTCGCTGGTGTTGCCGTTGGGCGTGACGACGGAGACGCCGCCCTCGACCATCCGGTCCACGATCGCGGCGTAGTTCTTCTCGTCGATCGCGCCGTCGGAGCCGAACGGCGTGACGGTGATCGCCACGACGGACTTGAGCGGCTCGGTGAGGTCATCGAACGCCATCGGGAAGCTCCTCAACTACTCGGTCGGCGAACGTCTGGATGTGGCGGCGGAGCAGTTCGGCGGCGAGGTCCGCCCGGCCCGCGACGGCGGCGGCGAGGATCTCGCGGTGTTCGGCGGCCTCGTCGTCCCAGGTCGGGCAGATGCCCCAGCCGGCGACGGTGATCAGCGCGGCCTGGTCGCGCAGGCCGTCCAGGATCTCGATCAGCAACGGGTTGCCGCACCCGGCGTGCAGCGCGCGGTGGAAGCGGCGGTTGGCCATTGATCGGCGGGCCAGGTCGGAGACGTCCTCCAACGCCAGGGCGGCGTCCTCGAACGAGGCCCCCAGCAGGATCGAGCGCCGCAGGGCCTCGGGTTCCAGCAGCATCCGGACGTCGTAGACCGAGGCGGCCATGGCCGCGTCGACCGTGCGGACCGAGGCCCCCTTGTACGGGCTCATCACGACGAGCCCCGACCCGGCGAGCGTCTTGAGCGCCTCGCGCACCGGTGTCTTGGAGACGTTGAGCGCGGCCGCGAGATCTGTTTCCACGAGCGCCTGACCGGGCTTCAGCTTTCCGTTGAGAATCGCTTCTTTGATCGATTCCAGAACGAAGTCCGTCCGCGACGCGGGAGGCGCTTCCAGCCGGTCATACATCATATACGAGACCCTAGGAGCTGCCGGAGTCCCAGGTCAACCGTCTGCCGCGGGCTCGGCGACGTCCGTGGCGTCCCCTTTGAACCAACTTCCTCGCAGGCTCGTTCTGAAGGTGTCGGTCACCGCAGCTGCGCGGGACTGGAAGAAGGAGAAATGAGTGAGTCGTTCCGCGTAACCGTGTCCATTACCGCGTCCGCCGGCGCATGGCACCAAACGTCCTGGGCACCAACGAGTTGAACGAGATCGACACATGCTGATGGAAGAACTGCCACCGGAGGCCGCGCTGAACGGACCTCCGCGCGACGCGGACCACTTGCTCCAGCGCACGCTGGGGACGGTCCGCGAGGAAAGACATCAGGCCGTGCGACGCCGAGGGCGCATCACGGCCCTGACGGCGACCTTCGTGGTCGCCGGCGTGCTCGCCGGCGGCGTCTGGATGGGTCAGGGCATGGGCGTCGGCGGCATCGACACCGCGGGCGAGATCCTGCAGGGGACCTCGTCGGACGGCACCCACCTGGCCGTGAAGGTCACCGACACCGAGAGCGGCCTCAGACTGGTCGCCACCGTCGACGGGGTGCAGGACGGGGAAGCCTGCTGGCTGGTCGTGCACACGAAGGACGGACGCGCCTTCACCGCGGGCTCCTGGAGGGCGCACAAGGGTGAGGTGACGCTGGCCGGGGCCGCGCTGGTGCGGGCGGCGGACGTGGCCGGGGTCAGCGTCGTGAACCACGCTCACCAGCCGCTGGTGACCGCGAGCTAACCGGTCGCGAACACCTGTGAGTCGTCGGCGAACGCCTGCACCTCGATGGCGTTCCCCGACGGGTCGCGGAAGAACATCGTCCACTGCTCACCCGGCTCGCCGGGAAACCGCCGGTGGGGCGCGATCACGAACTCCGTGCCCGCCGCCTGGAGCTTGTCCGCGAGCAGCAGGAACGCCTCGACCGACAGCAGCACGCCGAAGTGCGGCACCGGAACGCCCTGCCCGTCGACCGGGTGGTGCGCGGCCGCGGGGCGGTCGACCAGGTGCGTCACGAACTGGTGGCCGTAGAGGTTCCAGTCGATCCACCTCTCGCCCGACCGGCCTTCCGGGCAGCCGAGCACGCCTCCGTAGAACGCGCGGGCCGCCGTGAGATCCGTGACCGGCACCGCGAGGTGGAAGCGGGGGATGGTCTGAGTCATATGACGTCCTTCGTTTCGACGGACGAGTTTGACCCTCCCGTTTTCCCAATGTCAACATTCGGACATGTCGAGCTCCCCGGTTCGCCCGGTCTCCCGCAAAGGCGTCGCGGAGCAGGCCGCCGATCGGATCAGGGAGGCGATCCTCAGCGGTGAGCTGCCCGGTGGCACGGCGCTCAAGGAGGTCGAGCTCGCCGCCCGGCTCGGGGTCAGCCGCGGTTCGGTGCGCGAAGGTCTCGTGGTGCTGGAAGGCGAAGGACTCGTCGTCTCGCAATGGCATCGTGGCACGTGGGTGCGCGCGCTCGACCGCGACGACATCGACGAGCTGTACACGTTGAGGGGCGCGTTGGACGTCCTCGCGATGAGGACGGCGGCCGCGAAAATCGCCCCGCTGGACAGCCTGAACGCCGTGGTCGAAGAGATGCGACACGCGCGCACGGACACCGAACGGGTGGCGTTGGACATGAAGTTCCACGACGCCGTGTACGCGGCGGCGGGGCACCGGCGGCTGACGGAGGCCTGGCAGGCGATTCGCAGCCAGGTGCACCTGTTCCTGCTCGCGCGGATCGTCGGTGACGGCACCTATCGAGACCTGGTCGTGCCCGAGCACGCGAACCTCGCGGCGATCATCGGCGTTGGTGATGTCGAGCAGGCAGCCCTCGCGGCGGAAGAACACCTGCGCGGGTCCTACGCGAAACTCGTGGAGCAGCGGTGAACCTCCGAAGTGAGACAGCGGTCTGTCGTCCCGATGTCACGCTTGGCAAGCTGTAGCCGTGGCCCGGATCAGACCGATGACCGTCGTGGTGGCGGCGGTCGCGGTGCTCGTGCTGGGGGCGTCCGCGGTCCTGCTGTGCGGCCGGTCGCGTGCTGACCAGTACGTGAGCGAGCTCGACCAGGTGCTGAACGAGCCGCGGACGCCGAGCGTGGTCGTCCAGTGCGGCACCAACGAGGAGCGCCACCTCAACGCGGACAACCCCGTTGTGTCGCCGGGCATCCCGTTCGGTGCCCACCACACGCACGAGTACGTGGGCAACAGGTCCGCCGACGCGATGTCGACGAACGCCTCTCTCGCGGCCACCACCAGCACGTGCGAAAAGGGCGACCTCTCCACCTACTACTGGCCGGTGCTGCGCCTGACCGACGGCACCGGCCCGGACGCGCACGCCCAGGGCGGCGGGCTGCACGGCAACACCGGAGAGGTGCTCA
>Ga0070710_10001748_pt1 | contig 10277 bp, 9 predicted proteins | sample LARL52metaG_FD_65454 | JGI IMG/M metagenome (GOLD analysis project Ga0070710, IMG submission 65454) | Corn, switchgrass and miscanthus rhizosphere microbial communities from Kellogg Biological Station, Michigan, USA - LAR L5-2 metaG | ecosystem: Host-associated > Plants > Roots > Rhizosphere ... | reverse complement strand
TTTGTACAGTCTTGGCCTGGGGCTAACCGACGCACACGTGCTCGCCTCTGTCTTTCTCAACCCATCGACACTCTTGTGGACCAGAGATAAGAGGCTGCGAAAAGCGGCGGAACGCCTGGGCGTGCACGCTGACATGACTTAAGAAATGCCATGATCCTCGCAGGCTTGGCCCGCGCTCCCTCACGGGCCGTCCTCATTCTTGCCACTTTTTCCTTGCGACCTTCCATCTTTTTGATATAGTTCCCCACTATCATGCCGCGTTCCGCCGCGAACGAAGCGAGTCTCCCCGGCCCGGTGCCGGTACCTGACTCGTCTTCTCCTCTCACCCGTAATCAGATTCGCGGCTTCTGGGCCTCCTGGGGCGGATGGACCCTTGACGGCATGGACTCGTTTGTTTACGCGCTAGTTCTCGTGCCTTCACTACGCGAATTGCTCCCGCGCTCTGGCATCGCGGCCACCAAAGCCAACATCGGGCAATACGGAGGATTGCTGTTCGCCCTGTTTCTCATTGGCTGGGGACTGGCTTTTTTGTGGGGGCCGGTTGGCGACAAGTTCGGCCGCGTGCGCACGCTGATGCTCACCATCGTGTGGTATTCGCTGTTCACCTTTCTCAGCGCTTTCGTCACCAGCGTCTGGCAACTTGCTATTCTGCGCCTGCTTGCGGGCATCGGTATTGGAGGAGAGTGGGCCATGGGCGGGACGTTCGTCGCCGAGGCGTGGCCGGAGAATCGCCGCCGCATGGGTGCCGGATACATGCACACCGGTTATTACGTCGGCATATTCCTTGCCGCGCTGGCGAACTACGGCATCGGTAGCCACTATGGCTGGCGCTCGATGTTTATCGTCGGTGGACTGCCCGCGCTCTTGCTGGCCTGGATTCGCCATGGTGTTGTTGAGCCCGAAGCTTGGAAGAAGAAGGAAGGCATTGTGCGGTCGTGGGCAGTGTGGCGTCCCTTTGCCACATTGTTTTCTGCCGCCTGGCGCCGCCGGACCATTTTGAATGCGTTGCTGATGCTGGCATCTATCTGCGGTCTGTGGGCCGGAACGGTTTATGTGCCTGCGGCGATCACTTCGCTTGCAGAAGCCGGCGGCCGCGTGGGGCCGCCGGCGGCGCAGTTGGCATCACGCGGCATCATGCTGGTTTCCTTCGCCACCATCCTTGGTTGTCTGGCCATGCCATGGTTAGCCGAGCGCCTGGGGCGCCGCGGTGCGCTCGCCGTTTTCTTTTCTTTGATGATGGTCTTTATCTCGCTGACCTTCGGCAAGATTTTCTACCTCGGGCCGGCCGCTCTTCCGTGGTTTTTCGTCTGTCTGTTTTTTCTGGGATTAGGCGGAGCCAACTTCGCCGTCTACACGCTCTGGCTGCCTGAGCAATATCCCACCGAGTGCCGCGCCAGCGCGTTCGCTTTTGCCACTTCATTCGCGCGGTTCGGTGGAGCAGGAATTACATTCCTGGTGGGAAGCGGCGTGCGCCATTTCGGATCTCTGGGAACCCCGGTAGCGATGACGGCGCTCGCATTCGCCATTGGATTGGTTCTGATACCGTTCGCCGCGGAGACCCGCGGCCAGCACCTGCCTGCCTAGTCGCCGGCGAACGGGTTCAAACTCTCTCCAGCACTATCTCTTCAACATCTTCAATGTGACGCCGCATTGCTGCCTTCGCAGACTCGGCATCGTGATTCTTGATAGCAACCAGGATTCGCCGGTGGCCGCTCAACGATTTCTGGGCGCGTCCTTCGACCTGTAAGGAGCGCTCCCGCGTATCGCGCAGCAGGTCCATCATAATGTCGAGCACTTTCAGGACGACGCTGTTGCCCGAGGCCAGGGCGACGCTGTAGTGAAATTCCGAATCCTCAGCGACGGCCGACTCTCCCTGCCGCTGCTTTTCTTCCTGGCGGCGCAAAATCTCTTCCATCTCTGTGATTTCCTCCGGTGAAGCGTGCGTGGCGGCGCGCGCCGCCAGTGGAGGTTCGAGCATCTTTCGAAAATCCAGAAGCTCAGCGACCAATTCCTTCCGCCGTTTTAACGCGTCGGTAAACGGATTTACCAGTGATCCCGCAGAGACAGCGCGAACGATTGTGCCCGTGCCTTGCCGCGGCTCCACCAGTCCCGTTAGTTCCAGCCCGCGAATTGCATCACGAATGGAGCTGCGGCTAACGTGAAGCATCTCCGCCAATTCACGCTCCGAGGGTAGCTTGTCGCCGGGTTTCAACTTCTTCAGAATCAGGCGCTCGATTTGCCTGGCGACTTCCTCGTAGACTTTATTCTTGCGGACAGCCTCGAACTCAGATTTGTTCGTAGTAGGCAGTGCTGGCTCCGAATGGTCCGATAAGCAACCCAGTCGAGGGAGTATAACCCGGTTTTCTTGAATCACGAAGCAAGTATTTTCCAGATTAGAACGGGATGCTTAATGTCCCGTTCCCCTGGACTGCCGCGCCAGGACGCTCTCCGCCAACAGTTTCGTGCAGTTGTAGATGGTCCGTGTGCAAGTCATGGGAAGGCCCACTCGCTCCCCCAGTTCAACCACCGCGCCCACCAACGCTTCCAGTTCCATCGGACGGCCTGCCTCGAGATCCTGCAGCATCGAGGTCTTGTGCTCGCCCACCTTCTCCGCGCCAGCAATTCGTTGATCGACAGAGACTGGCAATTCCATGCCCAGCTTGTGCGAGACTGCTTCGACCTCCCCCATGATGTTTCGGATCACCGAGCAAACTCCGGGATCGCGCACCATCTGCACGATGGTCGCACGAGTTAATGCGCTGACCGGATTCAACGAAGCGTTGCCCAGCACCTTCACCCAAATCTCGTGCCGCAATCGTGCGCTGATGGGACAGCGCAACCCGGAAGCAATCAGTGCTTCGGCAATCTTCCGCACACGATCGCTGCGCGATCCATCCGGCTCTCCGAGGGAAATCCGATTGCCTTCGATATGCTGGATCATGCCCGGAGCAGTAATCTCAGTAGAAAAATAAACGATCGATCCTACCACTCGCCGCGCTTCGATGGCCGATGCGATCACGCCCCCGGGATCGATGCGCTCTAGTCGCAGGTTGTCCCATTCGCCGCCAAAGCCCTGGAAGTACCACCATGGAATTCCATTCTGGGTGCTGACCACCGTTGTGTCCGGCCCCAGCACCGACTTTAGTTGAGGCGCTAGCTGCGGCAACCCATGCGCTTTCACGCCCAGAAAAACAACGTCGACCGGACCCACTTCTTCGAGCGAAGCTGCGATGCCGGGCCGCGCCACAAAATCGCCCTCGCTGCTTTTTACCTGCACGCCGTTTTCCTGCATGGCACGGAGATGCGGTCCGCGGGCAAAGAGCGTCACATCAAACCCGGCCCTCGCCATACGCGCGCCAATGTAGGCGCCGATGGCCCCAGCTCCCGCGATCAGGAATTTCATTGGTTGTCATCCACCAGCGCGGAAGCGACGGCGCGGCGGCGAATTTTTCCCGTCGCCGTAGTCGGAATGCTATCCACCAGATAGATTTTCGTTGGACACTTGTACTGTGCCAGAAACTCCCGGCAGTGTTTGATGAGTTGCGAGTCGGTGGCGCCGTGCCGCTCGTGCAACACTATCGCGGCCGCGACTTCTTCCCCCAGCGTGGGATGCGCGCAGCCGAATGTCACTGCGGCTGCGACTGCAGGATGCCGCAGCAAAACTTCATCCACTTCATGCGGCGCAATATTCTCGCCTCCGCGAATGATGATGTCCTTAATCCTCCCCGTCAGATGCAAATAGCAATCGGAATCGAGATATCCCTGATCGCCGGTACGAAACCACCCATTTACAAACGCGCGAGCGTTGGCTTCAGGATTATTTTCGTATCCCCGAAACACGTTGGCCCCTTGAATCGCAATTTCGCCGCGCTGGTCGGTCCCAAGATGATTGCCCTCCTTGTCCATAATGCTGATGCGCAGGCCCGTGCCCACCCCCACTGATCCAGCCTTGCGGTGCCGCGGAGGCAGAGGATTAGAAGTCATCTGATGGGAGGCTTCGGTCATTCCATAGGCCTCTACGAAGGGCACGCCGAAAACTCCTTCGATCTTGTGGATGAGTTCCGGCGACAATGGCGCGCTGCAGGAACGCAGGAAGCGCAGAGATTCCGCTTCTTCAGGTTTGTGCTTGCTTCGCGCCATGAGAAGCTGATGCATCGTGGGCACGCCCGAGTACCACGTGACACGATGTTCGCGCACCGTCCGCCAAAAAGAGAGCGCATTGAATTTCGTCGGCACCACCACTGTGCCCCCGGAGAGCAGCGTAGACATGGTTGAGCCAATCAAGCCATGGATATGAAACAAAGGCATGATGCAAAGCGCCACATCCTCTTCGGAAAGCGAATAGGTGTTCGCGATGTTCGCCGACGAAACCGCCAGGTTGAAATGGCGTAGCGGAACGCGCTTGGGGCGGCCGGTGCTGCCGCTGGTGTGCAGGATGAGCGCAATGTCATCGGCAGTCGGTTCTGTCGCCGTGGCTCCGTTGGAAGCTCCGGCAAGATGAACCCTGCCCTGATCCGTCATCTCCACGGAAAAGACCGGAATCTTGCGGTCCTTGGCTGCAGTGCGGGCGAATTCCGCTCCCACCGGCGGGCAAAGTAAAACGCGTGCGTCGGTGTCCCCTAAAAAGAAGTGAAATTCTTCATAAGGGTACGCCGGATTCAACGGAGCGGCTGTGCCCGCGATCGAGGCCGCCAGGAAAGCTACGATGGCGGGAAAACCGTTGGGCAGAGCAATGGCCACTGCGTCGCCACGGCGAATGCCGGCGGAAGCTAAAGCGTTCGCCATCTCGACAACTTGTTGGCGCAGCGAATCGTAGGTAATGCGGATTTCAAGCTCCGGCACCACGACTGCCGTATGACTGTCCGCGAAATGCAAAACGTCAAGCAGCGTCTGGACCGACTTCAGTGTCATTCGTTCTCGCCTCTGGCGCCGGTGTTGGATGTTTCGTCGACTTTATCTGTTGTACGCGAAATGACAGGAATGGCTGTGTTTGCTATCACGCTCAGCCAATCCGCGAATCTAGTGTGAATAGCCCTGCGCGCTCAGGGCCTTTTTGAATTCCTTCAGAAAGAATTGGACGTTCTCTTCGGTGGCCAGCGGTCCCATCACCCCGATGCGGAAGACCTTGCCTGCCAGCGGCCCAAATCCGCCGGCGATTTCAATGCCCGGCCCATCCAAAAGTTGTTTCCGCACCTCGGCTTCGTCAACGCCTTCAGGAACGCAAACTGTATTCAGGGTCGCGATGCGATGTTCGGCGGGGACGTGCATGCGCAGGCCCATCGCTTCAATCCCTTTCACGAAAGCCTGGTTACAACGGCGATGCCGCTCCCAGCGGTTCTCAATCCCTTCCTCGGAGATGACCATCAGGGCTTCACGCAGGGCATAGAACATGGAGATCGGCGCGGTGTGGTGGTAGCGGTGCGACACGGTCGAGTAATCGTGAATCAGCTTGAGGTCCAAATACCAACTGCGCGACGGGGTCGTGCGACCGCGCAGATACTCCATCGCCCGTTGTGACATCGCCATGGGCGACAATCCCGGCGGACAGCTCAATCCCTTTTGGGTGCAACTGTAAGCGACGTCGATGTCGGTCTTATCGAACTCCACAGGCACTCCGCCCAGGGAGGTAACACAATCGCCGATTACCAGCGCGCCGGCGTCATGCGCCGCGGCACAGATCGCTCGCCCTGATTGCAACGCTCCCGTCGAAGTCTCGGCATGAACGAATCCCACAACTTTCGGTTTTTCCCGGCGGATGAAATCTCTGGCCTCGTCCTCTGAATAAGTTTCGCCCCAGGCCTTTTCAAAGCGCACCACATTCGCACTCTGGCGCTTCGCCATCTCGGTAAGCCGGTCGGAGAAATACCCGTTGGCGAACACCGCGAACTTTGCTCCCGGCTCCACGAAATTGGCGACCGCAGCCTCCATACCCGCACTGCCCGTGCCCGAAATCACCAGCGTGGCACCGTCGCTCGTGCCATACGCAGTTTTGAGCAGTTGCTGAACGTCGCCCATCACCTGGATGAAGTAAGCATCGAGATGCCCAACGATCGGCTTCGACAGCGCCTCATACACGCGTGAATGAACCATGCTGGGTCCCGGCCCGAACAAGTAGCGGCCGGGCGGTTGCAAGGCAGGGAATTGCAGTGCGGCGGGCTGCTCGATAGCGCTCATGAGTCCTCGTTTCTGGTCGAACTTCTATTCTAGATATTAAGGCGCAAGGCGACAAACATTCGGAATCTGCGGGAATGCAACGTCCGGATTGCGACGCGACTATCGTATCGTTGACAGGCCTGAGTCGAGAGATGCCCCTGCAGGTGGAGTGGTTCTTGGACACTGAGTTGTCTTGCGGAGGAATGCAAGGAAACAAGGGCGCGGACGAATGGTCCGCGCCCTTGAGGTTTCAAGCAGCCTTGGCGAAGGGTACGCCGACCGCCTCGGGAGTGCTCTTGATGCCATTCTCGTTTCCGCCACCAGAGCCGTTGAACAGAAGGTACATGGGCGACTCGTCGCGCAGCAGGTCGATGGCATTGTTGAAGTCTTCGAGGTGATAGAACAGGTTGATCTCGCCGTTGACGTTGGTGTCTGGCGGAAGGTTGGTTCCGTCGGGCTCGAAGATCAGCTGGCCGATATAGTTCCCGCTATTCTTCAGCCAAATGCGGGGAACGAAAGAGTTGGCGGAATACATCACTTCGTACTGGTCGATTAACGTGAGCGACATAACGAACCTCTTTTCTCGCCCAGGAGGGCGACGTAGCTGGGAGGGAAGCGCTCGCCGGACACGAGTCCGGACGCTGGGAGTACAACGGGAGCATTCTACTCCCACGGGACAGCGTGGGATCGGGGTTTGAGGCTTGTTCGTTTTTCGTAACAGGCCGCAGGCCGCGCTTGAATTGGCGCAATCTCAAATTCCTTCGGACGGCTGTCTGCTCAGCCTAAATCGGCGAGTGATGCCCCTGTACGATCAACTGCTCAGCGATGCTGCGCGCTTCGGGCAGGGTCTTGGCCGATTGCTGGTCGATATCTGCAGGCGGACTCTGTTGCAGCTTGGCCAGTTCCTCGTCGAACAAACGCGTGATCAGGTCGGCGCTATGCTCGAAAGGTTTGCCGTTGTCGCCGCTGACTTTAACTTTGTGCCCAACCCGCTGAGCGATCATCAGGCGGTAGATGCGGTCGGTTGCGAGGTCTTCCATATAGCCGTCGAGCAGGCTAGCGCCTCTCCCGTTCAGTACCCCGTTGCGGTAGCGAATCACCGTGCGTACCGCCGCGCGCGTTCCGGCGAGTGAGATCCCTCCAACGCCCTTCGGAATCGGCCGCAGATCGGGATGCGAATTCGCCAGCTTGGGCCGCTTCGCAATCTGATTGGGAAAAGGGAATTGCGCCACTGCGATTTCGTTCTGATCAGGATGGCCGGTCCAGGCTCCATCCATCAGGCAGTGCGCTTCATTCTTTTTATCTTGTTCGAGGACCTTCATGGCGCGCTCGTTCAACTCCTTGTCGGTGCGGCTGGGGAAAAGCGCGGTCATCCCGCCGATGGCGTGGGCTCCGTGCTTGTGGCAAATCTCCGGCATCAGCGTGCGGAAGTTCTGGAAGAATGCTACATCGTGTGGGATGGTGTTGCGGTCGGGCAAAATCCAGTTCGGATCTTCGAGCATGAAATCGATCAGCGACGCCATGTAATCCCAGCGCCCCAGATTCAAACCGAGGCAATGGTCGCGAAGATTGAAAAGAAATTCCTCCATCTGATAAGCGAGCGGATGGGCTTCCACCAGCGCCATGCACTTGATGTAGCCCTTGGCCAAACCCTTATGTTTGGCGAAAGCCTGAAAGAGGTCGCGCCACCAAAACGCTTCCTCTGCCGACTCGCTCTTGGGGATGTACACGCAGAAATTATGCGGCAGCCACGCGGGATCGATCTGATACCAGATGAGAGCCAGATCGAACAGGGAAGCGGACATGATTTCGTCTTTGATAACGCCGCCCTGGCTGATGTGCAGGCCGCGGGGCCGAACCCAAGTCACAGTTTTCGAGCGCTGAACCGAAACTTTTTTGTTGCGTTTCTTGTCGTCGTAGCTGAGTTCATATTTGTACGCAGCGATCGTGTTCTTGACCGCCAGCAGAATGTGCTCCCACATGTTGGCCGTGGAATCTTCCAGGTCGATCATGACCGCAGGAGATCCCGAATTCAACAGCTTCACCGTTAGCTCACCGTCATCGGCGGGACCGGTCATCTGATTGCGCTGATCGGAGCACCAGTCGGGCACTTCAATCCGCCAGTCGGAAGTGGTCGCCTCGGAAGCCGGCAAATAGTTCGGCGGCTGCCCGCGATGTGAGGCGCGCAAAACCTCCGCACGCTTGGCGATGAGCTTCTGTTGTCGCGGAGTAAATTGTTTATGCAGCGGCAGCAGGAAATCAAAAAAACCCTTGGGCAGATCGTTTTGCGGGTTTAGATCCGCCGGGGCGTAATTCATGTATTGCGACGTGATGTTTTCTGTATGCGATGCCATGGGACGAGATCCTTCACGCGGGACGTAGACTGAGGTTGGATGCAGTCATCGCGCCCGATGTTTCCGATGCTCGGAATTATCCTACCGCAAAAACGCCGATCTCCAAATGGGATGCGCTACGCACCCTTAATGAAGAAGTATAGGCTCATGGCGATGCCCGTGCCGATCACGAAGACTCGCACTTTCCTGGGATCGGCTTTCTGCGCATAATGCGCCCCGAACCAGCCGCCGGTCAGCGCGCCGGCAACCATGATCGCAAATACCCGCCACAAAACCGCTCCGGCGAAGATGAAAGTAACGACCGCAGCGGCGTTAATGGCAGCGGCGAGCAGCGTCCGGATCGCGCCCATGGCGTGAATGTCACGCATGCCCAGCGCCGCCAGCATTCCCAGGGTGATAAAGCCGATCCCCGCTCCAAAATATCCACCATATATCGCTACCAACAACTCTACGAACGAACTAATGATGATCGCAGGCCACGACGTTGCGCTGAGATCATCAGCGACGGAAGCCTTGCCCGCGATACTTCTGAAGGTATTGCCGAAGGCGAACAGCAACGTTCCGCTCAGCAGCAACCAGGGAACGAGGTGCAAGAACGTGCGCTGAGGAGTTTTCAGCAACAGCAGCGCTCCGGCCCAACCTCCGGCGACGCTGGTGACCAACAGAGGAATCAAAAGTCGAGGAGGCGCATTGAGCCGTTTCAGATACGCGAAGGTACTGGCGGCCAAACCAGGCCAAAGCGCCACCGTGTTCGTGGCATTGGCCTGCACCGGCGGAATGCGCAGGAACAAGAGGGCAGGAAAGGAAATGAAGCTGCCGCCGCCGGCGAGCGCGTTCAGCGTTCCGGCAACGCACGCCGCAAAGAACAAAAAAAGGACTTGGCCGAAGTGTAAACCCATGAAGATTTGGAGGACCGCGATGAAGATGCAGTCACGATGGCCCTCCCATTCTGAAGGGAAACCTTCGACTTAGCGATGACCGGGATCATGCGGCTATTGCAAAGACTTCGCCTTCTTTCTCACGGCTGCGAGCAGCGGCGTGGGCAGCGCTGAGTACCCTTCCTGAACCGCAAATTGCTGACCGTCGGTATATACCCAGTCGAGAAGATTGCTCAACGCGGCTTGACGCGCCGAATCTGACGAAGAGGTTCGCAGGTAAATCCAGGTAAAGCTGGTAATCGGGAAAGATTCTGCTCCCGGAGCGTCGGTCAATGACGCAGAAAAGTTATTCCACTTAGGTGCTTCTGCTGCCTGGCATGCTGCGGCAATACTGTCAGTGGAAGCCATTACAAACTTGCCAGCGGGATTCTGCACGGCCGCTTGGGCAATATTGTTCTTCACAGCATATTGATACTCGACATAACCGATGGACCCTGGGGTACTCTTCACTTTGTCAGCCATATCGGAACTGCGCTCCGCCGGTTCGCCAACCGGCCACTTGGGCGAAGGAGTCACTCCTAGCTGGGCGCGAAACTTAGGACTTGTCTTGGAGAGAAATTCAGTGAATACGTAGTTGGATCCCTTTCCTGCGGGTCGGTTGACCACTTGGATTGGAAGAGCGGGCAAATGAACCTCCGGATTGAGTTTTGCAATCTGCGGGGCGTTCCAGAGCTTTACCTCACCCAGGAAGATTTGCGCCAATACCTCTCCTGAGAGGCGAAGCTCCTCATGAAAACCAGGAAGGTTATAGATAGGAACAATCCCAATGAGCACGACCGGCAGTTCGATCAAACCGCCTTCCTGTCGCTCCTTACTAGTCAACTGCGCTTCG
>Ga0070710_10001747_pt1 | contig 10280 bp, 8 predicted proteins | sample LARL52metaG_FD_65454 | JGI IMG/M metagenome (GOLD analysis project Ga0070710, IMG submission 65454) | Corn, switchgrass and miscanthus rhizosphere microbial communities from Kellogg Biological Station, Michigan, USA - LAR L5-2 metaG | ecosystem: Host-associated > Plants > Roots > Rhizosphere ... | reverse complement strand
GGGGCGCGGAACAGCGCCGCCGCCGTGGCCCGCTCCACCAGCCGCCCGGCGTACATCACCGCGATCGAGTCGGCGATCTCGATCAGCAGCGACAGGTCGTGAGTGATGAACAGGATCGCGAACCCGAGCCGCTCCTTCAGCTCGAGGATCTGGCCGAGGATCTCGCGCTGCACGACCACGTCGAGCGCGGTGGTCGGCTCGTCCATGATCACGACCTCGGGGTCGGTGGCCAGGGCCATGGCGATCATCACCCGCTGGCGCATGCCGCCGGAGAGCTCATGCGGGTAGGCCCGCAGCCGCGAGCGCGGGATGCCGACCAGGTCCAGCAGCGAGCCGGCCTTCCCGGCGGCCTCGCCCGCGGAGACGCGCAGGTGCGCGCGGATCACGTCGGTGAGCTGGTCGCGCACCCTGAGCACCGGGTTGAGCGCGTTCATCGCGCTCTGGAACACGATCGCGATCTCCCGCCAGCGCAGGCTCATCAGCTGGTCCGGGCTGAGCTGCAGGATGTCGGCGGGCGTGGCCATGCGGCGGCCCTGGTAGCGGACGCTGCCCCCGGTGATCAGCGCGGGCGGGCGCAGCAGCCGGCAGGCGCCGTAGGCGAGCGTGGACTTGCCGGAACCGCTCTCGCCCACGAGGCCGACGACTTCGCCGGCGTGCAGGTCGAGACTGACCCGGTCCACGGCCCGTACCGCCTGGCTGCCGCTGCCGTAGCTGACCGAGAGGTCGCGGATCGCGAGCACCGGGTCCGTGGCGCTCACCGCGGGTCACCGCCCCGAGCCCGGTCGTCCAGCAGCGAGCTGCGGGAGAACGAGTGCGCGAAGGCGGCCAGCCCGCTCCGGCGCGGCGGGGGCGCCTGCAGCACCGGTGTCGGGTCGGTGGGGCGCACCCGGCGCCCGCCGACCCGGCCGGCGCGGGCCGCGTCGCGCAGCCGCGGGTTGCCGAGCTCGTCCATCCCGGTGTTCAGCAGCACCAGGGCCGTGCCCATCAGCGCCACGGCCAGGCCGGGCGGCGCGAACCACCACCACGCCCCGAGCTGCAGCGCCTGCTGGCTCTGGGCCCAGTAGAGCATGGTGCCGAGGCTCCAGCTGGACAGGTTGGACAGGCCGATGAACGCGAGCGCGACCGAGGCCCCGATCGCGTACAGCACCGTGTTCACGAAGTTCGCCGCGATGAGGCTGACCTCGTTCGGGATGATCTCGAAGGCGATGATCCGCCAGGTGCTCTCGCCGGTCTCGCGGGACGCGGCGATAAAGTCGCGGCCGCGGATGGCCAGGGTCTGGGCCCGGATCACCCGCGCGCCCCAGGGCCAGCCGAGCCCGGCGAGCACGAGCACGGTCGCGGTCTGCCCGGTCTTCGGCAGGTAGCCGAGCAGGATGATCAGGAGCGGCAGCGCGGGGATGACCAGGAAGACGTTGGTGATGAGGGACAGCACTTCGTCCCACACCCCGCCGAGGACCGCGGCCGACACGCCGACGATGACCGACAGCGCGGTGGCGATCACGCCCACCAGCAGCGCGAGCTCGAGCGTCATCCGGATCCCGACCAGGAGCTGTGAGAGCACGTCCTGGCCGCTCTGGGTGGTGCCGAGCAGGTGCGCGGCGTCCGGCCGGTGCAGCGACAGGCTGAACGCGGGGTTCTGGTACGAGGGGTCGTAGGGCGTGACCAGCGGCCCGATGATAGCGGCCAGCACGAACAGCCCGAGCAGGACCGCGCCCGCCTTGGCCTTCAGCGGCAGCCGCCGCCACCGGCCCAGCTGGCGGGGCGGCGCGGCGGGCACGGCCGGGTCGGTGCTGACCGGCAGCGTGGCGGTCACCGGCCGGCCCCCTGGGCCCGGACCCGCGGATCGACGGCCACCAGCACCAGGTCGATGATCAGGTTGGCCAGCAGGACCGCGAACGTGATGACCAGGAAGATGGCCTGCATCAGCGGGAAGTCGTTCGACGTGACCGCGTTGAGCAGCAGCAGCCCGATGCCCGGGTAGGAGAAGACGATCTCCATGATGATGGCGCCGGACACCACGAACCCGAGGGCCAGGCCGAAGCCCTGCAGCTGGGGCAGGAGCGCGTTGCGGGCCGCGTAGCTGAGCACGACCCGGTGGCTGGGCAGGCCCTTGGCCTGGGCGGCCAGCACGTAGTCCTCACCGATCGTGGTGATCATGACGTTCCGCATCTGCAGCATCCAGCCCGCGAGCGACGTCAGCACGATCGTGAGCGCGGGCAGCAGCGAGTGGTAAAGCGCGCTGCTCGCGAACGCCCAGTTCCAGCCCGGGATCAGGCCGCCCGCATAGCCCTGGCCCAGCGGGAACAGGTGCACGGTGACGGCGAGCAGGGTGAGCATGATCAGGGCGAGGAAGAAGTACGGGATCGCCTGCAGGAACATCAGCCCGGGCAGCACCCGGTCCAGCCAGCCCCCGTGCCGCCAGCCGGCCAGGATGCCCAGCGCGGTGCCGACCAGGAACGCGATCACCGTGGCGGTGCCGACCAGGGTTAACGTCCAGGGGATCGTCTCGGCCAGCAGGGTCGACACCTGGGCCGGGTACTCGGCCACGTCGGTGCCGAAGTTGAAGTGGGCCACGTCGCCGAGGTAGGCCAGGTACTGGTGCCACAGTGAGCCGGGGTGGCCGACGCCGAGCATGGCCTCCAGCGCCCGGTAGGCGGCCGGCTGCAGGTTGGGGAACTTCGACATGATCGCCTGGACCGCATTCCCCGGCATCAGCCGCGGGATGAAGAAATTCAGCGTCAGCGCCACCCAGGCGGCGACCAGGTAGAAGCCGAGGCGGCGGAGGATGAACGGCATCGCCTGCTCCTAGCTGAGTGCGGCCGGCCGCGTGGGAAGGGTGTCCCGGGCCGCGCCGATCCAGGCGTCGGGACCACGAACGGTGAGCGGTTCGATCGGGCTGCGGGCCGCCGCGCCGGGCGGGCAGCCGCAGCTCCGGCGCAGCACCAGCTCGGTCGGCAGCAGCTCCACCCGGGGAGGCAGGTCCGGGCGCGCGATGCGGTCGAGCAGCCGGGCGCAGGACCGCTCGCCGAGCCGGCGCATGGGCTGGTGGACGGTGGTGAGCGTCGGGTCGATGATGCCCCCGAGAAAGATGTCATCGAAACCGGTCACGGCCACGTCCTCGGGAATCCGCACGCCGGCCCGGCCGAGCGCCTGCAGCACGCCGATCGCCATCTGGTCGTTGGCGCAGACCACGGCGTCGGGCAGCGCGCCGCCGGGCCTGGCCAGCAGGCCGGCCCCGGCCTCCTCGCCGCTCTGCACGCTGAACCGCCCGCTGAACGTGCCCACGAGCTGGCTGCCCGGGTGCGCCTGCAGCACGTCCCGCAGCGCGAGCCGCCGCTCCTTGGCGTCGGGGGCGGTGGGCGGCCCGTCGACGTGAAACAGCCGCCGTGCGCCGTGGGCCTCGACGAGGTGGCTCACCAGGGCGGAGGCGCCGGCCCGGTTGTCCGCGGTGACCACGTCGGCCGCGCGCTCCTCCGGGTCGCCGGCCACGACCACGACCGGCATGCGGCGGGCCAGGCGGGCCACGACCGAGGAGGGGACGATGCCTTCCCCGATCAGCAGGCCGTCGACCTTGCCCGACAGGGACAGCAGCCGGGGGATGTCGAGGTCGTTGGCCTCCCGCAGGTACGTGATCAGCAGCGACCAGTTGTGGTCGCGGATGCGGCCCTCCACGCCGCGCAGCACCTCGTCGTAAAACAGCAGGCTCATGCTCTCGATGTCGTACTGCCGCGGGGCCAGGCCGACGTGCTCCACGCAGACCAGGCCGATCACGTTCTTGCGGCGCCGGGACAGGCTCTGGGCCGCGCCGTTGGGCACGTAGCCCAGCTGCTCGATCACCCGCAGCACCCGCTGCCTGGTGCTGTCGCGCACCTTGTCCAGGCCGTGCACCACCCGGGACACGGTCGCGGTGGACACGTCGGCCACCCGCGCCACGTCATACAGCGTGACGCTGTGTTGGCCCGGGGGGGACACAGTGCCCCCCGGGGACACCCCAGACCCCGATGGCCCAGGACCCCCCCGCGTGCTGTCCTCGCCCCGGGGGGACGACCCCCCCAGACCCCCCCGCGCGCCCCCGCCCGCCTCCCCTGCCCCCTTCATGGCCGACCTTCGGCCGGCCGTCGCGGCTGGCCCGGCCTCCGGCCGGGCGTTGCGGTCGGCCCCGGCCGCGCCGGGCTGGTCCTGCGGTGCTGGCGGGTCGGCCTGGTTCATGCCGGGCCCGCACGCCGGCCACGGTTTGCTGGTGCCATTTCGCCCATCTCCGCCTGAGGGCTGAAGCAGCTAAATCCGTGATCTAACCGCTTACATCGGCTGATCTAAGCGCTTACACTAAAACTCACCGCAGATGCCGTCAAGGCCCTCAGCGGCACGCGCCGCGGAGGCCCGTCGCGCAAGGAGAGCCTGATGACGACCCCAGGAACCAGTCCCAACGGCGCCCTGTCCTTCCCGCCGGGCTTCGCCTGGGGCGCGGCCACGGCGGCCTACCAGATCGAGGGGGCCGCGACCGCCGACGGCCGGACCCCGTCGATCTGGGACAGCTTCAGCCGCGTGCCGGGCAAGGTCTCCCGGGGCGACACCGGCGACATCGCGTGCGACTCCTACCACCGGTACCGCGAGGACGTGGCGCTGATGGCGTCGCTCGGCCTCAACTCCTACCGGTTCTCTGTCTCCTGGCCGCGGGTCCAGCCGGGCGGCACGGGGCCGGTGAACCAGAAGGGCCTCGACTACTACCGGTCCCTGCTCGACGAGCTGGCCGGCCACGGCATCGCGCCCACGGTCACGCTCTATCACTGGGACCTGCCGCAGGAGCTCCAGGACGCGGGCGGCTGGGCCGTGCGCAGCACCGCCGAGCGGTTCGCCGAGTACGCGGAGATCGTGGCCCGGGCCCTGGGCGACCGGGCCGCGCGCTGGATCACCCTGAACGAGCCGCAGGTGGTGGCGAGCCACGGCTACCGCACCGGCGTGCACGCCCCCGGGCTGCGCGACGCCGAGGCGGCCCGGGCCGTCACCCATCACCTGCTGCTCGGCCACGGCCTGGCCACCAGGGTCCTGCGCGGCGTGCTGCCGTCCGGCACCCCGGTCGGCATCACCCTCGACCTGCACCCGGTCCGGGTGCCTGACGGGGCCCAGCCGGATGCCGTCGAGCAGGCGCGGCTGGCCACCGACGCCGAGCTGAACGGCCTCTACCTGGAGCCGCTGCTGAACGGCCGCTACCCGGCCCAGGCCCGGGCGGCGCTGGTCCCGCCCGCGTCGCTGATCGCCGACGGCGACCTGGACACGGTCAGCCAGCCCATCGACTTCCTCGGGGTCAACTACTACTCCCCCGTGTACCTCCGCGCCGGTCACGGCGACGACCTGCGGCGCGGTGAGGAGCCCGCCCGCTGCGAGCTGCCTGGCGTGGTCGAGTACCGCCCGCTGGGCCGGGACCGGACCCCGATGGGCTGGGTGGTCGACCCCGACGGGCTCTACGAGCTGCTGCTGCGCCTGTCCAAGGACGCGCCGGGGCTGCCGCTGTACATCACCGAGAACGGCTGCGCGGCCGAGGACTACGTGAGCCCCGAGGGCGCGGTCAACGACGTGGAGCGGGTCAGGTACCTGCACCAGCACCTGGCGGCCGCCGCCCGCGCGGCCAGGGACGGGGCACACCTGGCCGGCTACTTCGTCTGGTCGCTGCTGGACAACTTCGAGTGGGGCTGGGGCTACCAGCGGCGCTTTGGCATCGTGTTCGTCGACTACGAGTCCCAGCGCCGCATCCCGAAGTCGAGCGCCAGCTTCTACGCCCAGGTGGTGCGCGCGAACGCGGTGCCGTCGCTGGCCGACGGCGCCCCGGCCTGACCGGCCCGGGCCGGGCTGGCGGGAGGGCCGCGGCAGCGGTCAGCCGGTCAGCGTGGTCTTCGGCCGGACCACGCAGAACTCGTTGCCCTCCGGGTCGGCCAGCACCGTCCAGGACTCGGTGCCGGTCTGGCCGATGTCGACCCGGGCCGCGCCGAGCGCGACCAGCCGCTCGATCTCGGCGTCCCGGTCGTCGGCGCCGGTGGTGAGGTCGAGGTGAACGCGGTTCTTGACCGTCTTGGCGTCGGTCACCGGCATGAGGCAGATGCCGACCGGCGCGGTCTCGTCGGGGCCGATCACGACCTCGCGCTCGCGCTCGGACAGGATCTTCCAGCCGAGCGCCTGGGACCAGAACCGGGCCAGGCCGGGCAGGTCATGCGCGTCGATGACGACGTGGTGGAGTCGTACTGGCATGCGCTAAGTATCCACATAAGGTGCAGATATGAGTGCCACAGGTGAGGTCCGGGTGGGGGCGGCCCCGCGGGCGGGCGGCACGATCCTCGACGCGATCGGTAACACGCCCCTGATCATGGTGGACGGTATCTGGGTCAAGCTCGAGCACCTGAACCCGTCCGGGTCCATCAAGGCGCGTATCGCCAAGTACATGATCGAGCGGGCGGAGCGGGAAGGGCTGCTGCGGCCCGGCGACACGATCGTGGAGGCCAGCAGCGGCAACACCGGCAACGCGATGAGCATGGTCGCCGCGGTCAAGGGCTACAAGATGCTCGTGGTCATGCCGGACGGGATGAGCCAGGAGCGGCTGGCCATCTCGCGGGCCTTCGGCGCGCAGGTGATGACGCTCGGCGACTTCCACGTCAACGACGCGCTGGCCAAGGCACGGGAGCTCGGCGCCGAGCCGGGGTACTTCGCGCCGCAGCAGTTCGACTCGGAGTGGAACGTCGAGGAGAACCGCACCTGGCTCGGGCCGGAGACGCTGGGCCAGCTCCCGGACGGCGCGGTCCCCGACGCCGTGGTCGGCGGGGTCGGCACCGGCGGCACGATCGTGGGCGTGGGCCAGTGCTTCAGGGAGCGCAACCCGGCCTGCCGGGTGGTGGCCGTCGAGCCCAACGAGTCGTGCATCCTGATGTGCGGCGAGGTCGGCAAGCACCTCATCGAGGGCATCTCCGACGGGTTCGTGCCCGGGATCTTCGCCAGGCACAAGGACATGATCGACGAGATCGTCGCGGTGGACAGCGAGCTGGCCATCAGCGAGATGCGCCGGCTGGCCAGCCAGTTCGGGCTGTTCGTCGGGCCGAGCTCGGGCGCGCACCTGGTCGCCGCGCGCGAGCTTCAGGCCCGCGAGCCGGGTCTGGGGACCATCGTCACGTTCTTCTGCGACGAGGGCGAGAAGTACATCAACGACTACTTCCTGGACGCCTGACCCGGTGCGTCCGCGGCGCCGAGCCGCCCGTCCTCGAGCGTCAGCACCTCGTCGGCGAGATCGACGATCCCGGCGTCGTGGGTCGCGACCAGGGCGGTGATGCCCTCGGCCCGGACCACGCCCTGCAGCAGCCGCATGATCTGCCGTCCGGTCTCCGAGTCCAGCTGGCCGGTCGGCTCGTCGGCGATCAGCAGCTCCGGGCGCCCGGCCAGGGCCCGGGCGATGGCGACCCGCTGCTGCTCGCCGCCGGACAGCTCGTTGGGCCGCTGCCTCGCGTGCTCGTCCAGGCCGACGACGCTGAGCAGCATCCGGACCCGCTCCTCGCGGGCCCGCGGCTCGGTCCCGGTGATGCGCAGCGGGACGCCCACGTTCTCCGCCGCGGACAGCGTCGGGATGAGGCCGAACGACTGGAAGATGAACGCGACCGTGGACCGGCGCAGCAGCAGCCGGTCGCGCTCGGCCATCGCGGTGACATCGTGCCCGGCGACCAGGACCGTGCCATGGGTCGGGGCGTCCAGGCCGCCGACGATGTTGAGCAGCGTGGTCTTGCCGCTGCCAGACCGGCCGCGCACCGCCACCACCTGCCCGGCGCCCACGGTGAACGAGACCCCGCGCAGCGCGTGCACCGCGGTGGTCCCGTGACCGAAGGTGCGGGTCACGTCGCTGACCTCAACCAGGGGCGCGGCGGGCGGCACGGCCGCCGGGACGCCGGCCATCTCAGCCCTCCCCCGGCGCGGCATCTGGGCCGCTGCCGGGTTCGGCGGGCGCGGCCGGCCGGGTGACCCGGTCCGGCCACACGGCGATGTGGTCGGGTTCCTCCTCTAGCCGGACCCGGTCCCGCATGTCGAGACGGCTGACCATCTCGCGGGGCAGCTGCACCCGCCCGGCCCGGTCGAGCACCGCGTACTCCACCGCCACGTGCCCGGCGCCGGACCGGCCATCCTCCGCGCCGTGCCGCAGCGTCTCCGAGCTGGTCCGCCCGTCGCGGATCGCGACCGTCCGCCGGACCTGCCCGGACACGGCCGGATCGTGCGTCACGACGAGGACGGTCGCGCCCAGTTCGCTGTTGGCCGCCTGCAGCGCGGCGAACACGTCGCGGGCGCTGGCGGTATCCAGCTCGCCCGTGGGCTCGTCGGCGAGCAGCAGCCGCGGCCCGTTCGCCAGCGCGGTGGCGATCGCCGTGCGCTGCTGCTCGCCGCCGGACATCCGCTCGGGGACCCGTCCCGCGCAGCCGGTCACCCCGAGCGCGCCGAGCAGCTCGTCGGCCCGGCGCTCGCGGTCCCGGCGGCGCAGGCCGGCCAGCCGCATTGGCAGCAGCACGTTCTGCCGCCCGGTCAGGTACGGCAGCAGGTTGCGTGAGGTCTGCTGCCAGATGAACCCGACCACGCTGCGGCGGTAGCCGAGCCGCTCCCGGCCGGTCATCGCGCTGAGGTCGTGCCCGGCCACCCGCACCGCGCCCGCGGTGGGCGTGTCCAGCCCGGCCAGGATGTTCATGAGCGTGGACTTGCCGCTGCCCGACGCGCCGATGATCGCGGTCAGCTCCCCCTCGGCGACCAGCAGGTCGAGCCCCTGCAGGGCCTGGACCTCGACCCCGTCCCCGGCGTAGATGCGGACCACCCGGTCACACACCACCAGCGCGCCCTCGCCGTACACGGCCCGGTCACGCTGCCGCTCCGCGTCTAGCTCGGCGATCCCAGCCTGGTTCTGGGCGGCCGTACCGCCCGCGTCCTGGCTTGTCATCCGCGACGCCTCCCTTCCGTCTCAGTCACCCACTCGCAGCGCCCGCGCCACACCCCGCCGCCTGGCCAGCACGAACTGGGCGGCCAGCACACCCGCGGCCAACAGAACCAGGCCGGCGGCGCAGGCCGCCAGCGGCAGCGGCTCGATCCGCACTGGAACCCCAGCGCCCGAGCCGGTGAGCGACGCCAGGCTGATCGACGGCGCGACCAGCGGGGCCAGCGCCCACGCGCTGGCCACGCCGCCTGCGGTCGCCGCCAGCACCAGCGGCAGTGTTTCCACCAGCACCAGCCGCCGGGCCTGGCCGCGGCCGAGGCCCATGGTGGCCAGCCGCATCAGCGTGATGTCCCGCGACGGCGCGCTCATGAGCAGCGAGATCAGCACGATCAGCGCGCTGAACAGGGCCGCCGCGGCGGCGCTCTCGGCGATCGCATGGTTTGCGGCGTCCGGCAGCGGGGCGCGGGCCAGGGCGGCCAGGGCGTCGCTGCGCAGGATGACCGGTGCACCGGGGAGCGCCCGCCTGACCGCGGCCGTCAGCCCGGCTCCGTCGACATGCGGCCCGGCCACGAGCATGACCGTGGGCAGCGGCGGCCTGGTGCCGAGCGCCCAGGCGGGCAGCACCACCAGCGCGCCTGCCCCCACCCCGGGAACGCGGCGGACCTGGCCGGCCAGCCGGACCGTGAGCTTCCTGGCGCCGATGAGCAGCGTCGTGGTGTGGCCCGGCACCGCCCCGGCCACGGTGGCGGCGGCGAGGACCGGCACCGGGCCCGCGGGCGGCCGGGCCAGGGCGGAGGCGGGGAACGCGGGCCCGGGCGTGTCCGCCACCAGCGCGGCGTAACGGGACGGGTCCAGCACGGCGACCGCCACCTGCGGACCGGGGCGCAGCGATCCCGCGGTGACCGCCACGGTCGCGGTGCGCACCGGGCCGGCCGCGGCCGCGATCGAGCGCTCGGCCGCCGCGGTGAGCGGCCGGGCCGAGGCCGAGGCCTGGATCACCGCATCGGCCCCGACCTCCCGCCAGGACTGCGCCACCTGGCCGCGGTGCACGGCGTCGCCGAGCATGGTGCCGAACGCGACCACGGCCAGGGCCAGGACCAGCGCGAACACCGGCACCACGGCGCTCGCCGAGGTGCGGGTGGCGCGGGCCAGCCCGACCAGCGTGCTGACCCCCGGGCGGGCTCTGGCCAGCCGCAGGCCAAGCCGCAGCACGGCCGGGTAACCGCGCACGACCACGATCGCGGCCAGGAGGGCCACGAGCACCGGCGCCGCGCTCGCGTACGCGTTGACGCTGCCCACGGCCAGACCCTGCCGCCGGAGCACGACGAGCCCGCCG
>Ga0070710_10001744_pt1 | contig 10283 bp, 4 predicted proteins | sample LARL52metaG_FD_65454 | JGI IMG/M metagenome (GOLD analysis project Ga0070710, IMG submission 65454) | Corn, switchgrass and miscanthus rhizosphere microbial communities from Kellogg Biological Station, Michigan, USA - LAR L5-2 metaG | ecosystem: Host-associated > Plants > Roots > Rhizosphere ... | reverse complement strand
CGTCCCAGAATTGCTGAAATTGCTGGGGGACGTAGTCAAGGTCGCAGCGCTGGTAAGAGTAAGCGTGCCCGTATTATTGTTGAGGCCGGCCAGCGCGTTGCTGGTGCCGTCCAGAATCTTCGCCGCGGTCCCGGTTAAAGTCAGGTTGGCCGCGTTGCTCGCGATGCCGCCGTTGCCGCTGGGAAGCTGCAGCGTCCCACCCACCGTGAAGGTGCCGCCGGAAAGCGTGCCGCCGCTGAGGTTGGTAAGGACGCCGCTGGTCACGGTGAAGGTGCTGCCCTTGTTGACGGTCAGCGCTCCCGAGTTGGTGAAGCTGCCGACGGCCGAGAAGCTGGCATTGCTCGCCAGGCTGAAGCTGCCGGTGTTGGTGTCTAGATTCGCCAGATCGTTGGTCGAGCCGGTATTGATGGTGCCGCCCTCCAGCGTCAACGCCGCCGAATTCGTCGTAATGTTGGCACTGGCGGTCAGATCCAGATTGCCGGCCAGAACATAAGTGCCAGCCGTCAGTGTGGAACCGCTGATTTGCGTCAGATTGCCGGCCGTGAAGCTGTCGCCGGAGTTGATCGTCAGGGCGCCAGTGTTGCTGAAGCTGGCCGCGGTGGTGGAGACATTGTTGCTGGTGCCGGCGATGGTCAAGCTCCTGGTGTTGGAAGCCAGAGCGCTTAGAGCGTTTGCACTGCCAGACCTGATGGTGCCGCCCGCCAGCGTCAGGGTGGCGGAGTTGGTGGTGACGCTGATGCCGGTAGCCTTCAAATTCAAATTTCCGCCCAACACGAACGTTCCACCCGACAGGGTGGTACCGCTGATCTGACTCAACCTGGCAGCAGTGAAATTGTCGCCGGCATTGATGGTCAGCGAGCCGGGATTGCTGAAGCTCGCCGCAGAGGTCGAGACGTTGTTCGCCGTGCCCGCGATGGTCAGCTTGCCGGTGTTGGTCGCCAGTCCGGCCAGCGCGTTGGTGCCGCCGGAGTTGTTGTGGATGGTCCCGCCCGCCAGCGTCAGAGTAGCGGCGTTGGTGGTGATGGTCTGCGCCGCGCCTGAGAGGTTCAGATTCGCATCCAGCACGTAGGTTCCCGCAGTCAGCGAACCACCGCTGATCTGCGAAAGCGATCCCACAGTGAAGCTCTCCCCTGTCAGAAGAGTGAGCGAGCCGGCATTGCTGAAGCTGCCTGCATCGGCGAAGGCCACGCCACCGATGGTCAACGCGCCCGTGGACGTGATGCTGGTCAGGCCGTTGAGTGCGTTTGCGTTGCCGTTGTTGGAATTGACGACTTGGCTGCCGCCTTGCTCGGTGACTTTCGCGGAGAGCGTGGCAATTCCACCGCTGGAGCCGAGCGGCAGAGTTACGTTGCCGCCGTTGGCAATGTAGGTGCCACCGGTCAGAGTGTTGGTGCCGCTGTTGTAGTTGAGGAAGGAGTTCGCCGGGCCCTCTACGACGAGGCCGCCTGATGCAGTCGCCTCGATAGTGCCCGTGTTGTTGAAATTCTTGGTGTTGACATCGATAAAGAGCGTGTTGCTCTGGTTCGCGTTGATGGTGCCCGAATTCGCCAGGCCCATGGCGCCGTCGCCAATGTTCCCCGCACCTTGGATTGTGCTGGCATTGGTGAAGACCTCAGTGCCTAATCCCGACGCACCCAGAATAAAGTTCTGGGAATTGTTCGAGAGAGTCAGTGTCCCCGAACCGGTAAGCGTGGCATTGCCGCTGATCAGGATTTCCGTGACGTTCCCGACGGAATTCTCCTGGATCGAGCCGGTATTGGTAATCGTTCCAGCCAGGGTGAGACCACTGTTGTTATTGACCTGCACGGTCGAAGAGTTGGTCAGTCCGCTGAGAGTGGCAGCGATGAAACCGTTGTTTCCGTCCGCGACGAAAGTCCCGCCTCCGGTGAGCGATCCGCCTGACACGAGGACGCCGCTTCGCAGAAACACGGTGCCTCCGGGGTTGGCTACAATCTTGCCCGCGCCGGTATTGGTGATGGTGCCTCCGAAGAGAGAAAGAGATCCGCCGGAACTCGCTTCCATCGTGCCCGTGTTGGTGGTGCCGTTGCTGACGTTGATTGTCAAAGCAGTCGACACGTTGGCATTGATGGTGCCGTTATTCACCAGCGCCATCTGGCCGTTGCCGATGTTGCCCGCGCCCTGGATGGTCTGCGTGCTGCCAACCGTCAGAACATCGGCGGAAACACCTCCGAAAATGAAATTCTGGGTATTGTTCGACAGGGTCACGGTGCCGGTGCCGTTGAGCGTTACATTGCCGTTCAAAATCAGTTCGGTATTGTTCCCGACCGAGTTCATGTTGAGCGTGCCGTTGTTCACGATCGTCCCAGCCAGGTTGAGGGCGCTGTTGTTTTCGACGTTGACTGTACCGGTGTTGGTCAACCCGCTCAGGGTAGGGGCAGCGCCGTTCACTATGTTGAAGCTCCCAAAACTATTGGAAGCAAGCGTGCCGCCGGTGATCGTGATCCCATTTTGCAGATTCACTGCCGCGCCATTGCCCGTTCCCGACGAGCCGTTTGCCTGGATGATTCCACCGGTATTAGTGATATTGCCCCCGCTGATCCCGTCGAGAACCAGGGTGCCGCCGGTCGTCGCTTCCAGGGTTCCGGTATTGGTGGTTCCGCCGCTGGTCTGAATGGTCAAAGCGGTCGATTGATTTGCGTTGACCGTTCCAGAATTCACCAATGTCAATTGGCCCGCGCCGATATTTCCCGAGCCTTGAATCGTTTCCTGATTGGTAAGAGTGTCGGAGCCGACGGCGCCGTAAATGCGGTTGTTGGCATTGTTTGACAACGTGAGCGTGCCCGTGCCGCTCAGCGTCGCGCTAGTTCCGGCAACGACAAGGTCGGTAAAGTTGCCGACGGAACCCAGGGTCATGGTGCCGTTATTTACGATGGAGCCGTTCACGTCGAGAACCGTGTTGTTGACGACCACAAGGGAAGAACCAGCAACCAGTGTGACCGCGCCCGTGCTGGTCGAACCGTCCAAGGTAGCTGCATTACCAACGTTTTGGATCACGCCGCCGTTCTCCGACTGCAGCGTGCCGCCTACGATCGTGGCGCCGGGCTCCAGGTTAACCGTGCCGCCGTTGGCCAGGATGGTGCCCTTGGTACTGCCGACCGCGTTGATGTAAGTGCCGCTATTCAGCTGAAGAGTGCCTCCGCTGGTCGCTTCCATCAGTCCGGTGTTGGTCACGCCAGCACTGGAGGTCGCCGTGGGGCTGATGACAAGGGCGGTCGGCTGGTTGGCGTTGATCGTGCCCAGGGTGGTGTTGTCGATGATGGTCTGCCCGGCGCCGATCTGTCCTGCGCCTGAGATATTTATGTTGTTGGTAAGAATCTCGGTGCCACTGCCGGAAAGTCCGTAAATACGGTTGTTGGCATTGTTGGACATGGTCAGCGTGCCCGTGCCGCTGAGGGTGACGTTCCCGCTAAGCTTAAGGTCGGTAAAGTTGCCGACCGATGCCAGGTTGATGTTGCCGTTATTGGTGATCGTTCCCACCAAAACGGTGATGCCATTGTTATCGACCTGGTAATTGCCGGTGTTGGTCAGATTTTCCAGAGTGCCGGTCTGCCCGCCTTCCGTGTGAATGAGGCCGCTTCCTGTAGTGGTAATGGTGCCACCGTTGATGACGATCCCATTTCGCAGATCCACCACCGAACTGGCGGCCGCGGAAATTGTGCCTGCGGTGTTAGTGATAGTGTTTGCCGTTTCCCCCTGCAGGATCAGCGTGCCACCACCGGTTGCCTCGAGCGTCTTGGTGTTCGTAGTGCCACCGCTGGTGTCAATCACCAGAGCGGTCGATTGAGTCGCATCGATGATGCCGTTATTGACCAGCGTCATCTGGTTTGCGCCAATGTCTCCCGAGCCAGAGATCGTCTGGCCGCTTCCAACCGTCAGCACGTTGCTGCCTGCCGAGCCAAATATAAGGTTCTGCCCGTTGTTGGAAAGGGTCAGAGTACCCGTGCCACTAAGCGTCACATTGCCGTTGATCACCAATTCGGTAGGGTTCCCTACCGAAGCGAAGTTGATGTTCCCGTTGTTGGTGATGGTGCCGATCAGATTGGTGACGGCATTGTTATCAATCTGATAAGTCCCAGAGTTTGTCAGATTTTCCAGCGTGCTGGTCTGCCCACCCAGTGTATGAATCAGGCCAGTTCCTGAGGTCTTGAGCGTGCCGCCGTTGATGGTGACCCCTCCGACTAGCTGTACATCAGAACCGGTTGAGGAAATATTGCCCGTACCTGTCTGCGTGACCGTATTTCCGTTAAGGACAAGGGTCCCGGTGGTCGCTTCCAGAGTGCCGGTGTTGGTGGTCCCGCCGCTGGTCTGAATGGTGAGAGCGCTGCTTTGCGTGGCATCGATGATGCCGTGGTTGACCAGCGTCAACTGAGGCGTATTAATGAAAGGATCAAAGCCAATGTTCCCCGAACCCGAGATCGTCTGTCCACTCCCAACTGTCAACGTATTACTGGATGCGGTTCCAAAAATAAAGTTCTGGGTGTTATTCGACATGGTCACAGTGCCGGTTCCGGCAAGCGAGACGTTGCCGCTGATGACCAGGTCCGTTATATTCCCACCGGAAGCGAGGTTGATGTTCTTGCTGTTGGTGATGGTGCCGATCAGAGTGGTGGAAGCGTTGTTATCGAGCTGGTAGCTCCCGGAATTGGTGAGGTTTTCCAGCGTTGAGGTCTGTCCGCCCACAGTGTGGATCAGCCCGGATCCGGTCGTGGTAAGGGTGCCTCCGTTTACCGTGACGCCATTCAACTGAACTGCCGAACCAGTGGACTTGATTGTGCCGCCGGTGTTGGTAATCGTGTCTCCCTGAAGAACCAGAGTTCCGGTCGTGGCTTCCAGCGTGCCGGTGTTGGCGTCGCCGTTGCTGGTCTGGATGACCAGAGTGTTCGATTGCGTGGCATCGATGGTTCCGCTGTTGGCCAGCGCCATCTGGCCGCTGCCAATGTTTCCCGAACCCTGAATGGTTGACGAGTTGGTGAGCTTGTCCACCGCGGCCGCTCCGAAAATGAGGTTCTGGGTGTTGTTCGACATGTTCAGCGTGCCCGTGCCGCTGAGCGTGATGCCGGACGCCCCAACGATCAGTTCGGTGTTATTTCCGACCGAGTTCATATTGAGCTGGCCGTTGTTGGTGATGTTGCCGTCGACGGTCAGGATTTGGTTGTTGTTGATTCCCAGGACGTCACCGACATTGCTGAGCGTAAGACTGGCGGTGGTGGCATTGATGTTCAGGTTCACGTTCGCCGTGGTGAGGCCGATGGTCACATCGACCGTCGCGCTATTGGGCGCCCCGTTTGGGTTCCAGTTAGTGCCAGTGCCCCAGTTGCCATCTCCGCCCGCGCCGGTCCAGCTCGCGGTGGTGTTGGGAGGAAGTGAAGCGTTACGCGTCACTCGGCGCGCTGCTGTCATGCTCGCCATCGGATGCTGGCTCGAAAGCGACTGCTGCGATAGTCTAAGCTTTGCGCCTGCGGCGGTTTGCGCCGAGGCCAGGCCGTGGAAGCTGAAAAGGGCTGCGAGCAGGAAAAGGACACTAGTCCACAGAGTGACTACGCGCGAGGATACTGGGCGCATGGGAAACTCCAATGACCGATTCGGTTGCGACCTCAGCAAACGTGATTCTAGTTTTTGTTTGTTCCCCGGGACTCGAAACCTAGCCCGACAAGAAACCGCACGAACCCGGCCGGGCTCGCCAAGAAGGCAGATGCAGTTTAGCCACGGCTGGATAATTGTCAAGATGAAACATTTTGCACCAAACCTGCCGAATGCGGTAAACCAGAGGCTTGACTGCGTCGATACGATTAAGTTGCGTGGTTGTGCCACGCTCAAAGCATCGAAGGGGCAACAAAACCCGGGGCTCACGAGACGAGTGCAGCACATTATCCAAGGGAGAATTTCTGCAGCTTGATGGTTAGCGAATCTAAAATCTTGTGATATGAAGCACTGCGCTATGGGGTACTCATCACCGCAATCGTAAAGCTCAATGTGCTAAGGTTCGTTTGGCCCGAGCTCCCGTTCTCCGGGCAGCAATTGAACCTCTAGACCGAGGGCCCCGCCTAGAAGCTGTTGTTATCTCATACATGAAAAGGAGCACTCCCATGTTTGCACGCATTCTTGATTGTGAAGTAAAACTCGAAAGGAAAGAGGAGTTCGTGAAAGTTCTGAAGAATGAAGTTCTGCCCATCCTCAAGAAGCAGACCGGCTTCCTGGAGATTCTGCCCTTTATCCCAGAGAAAATGAGAGATGAGAGGGTAATCACCATCAGCCTATGGACCACCAAGGCCGATGCCGAGCGCTATGCGAGGGAGTTCTATCCCAAGGTTCTGGAAATCGTGAAACCATTCCTGACCTCGCCCGTCAATGTGAAGTATCACAAGCTGGAGACCGTGCTCTGCGAGCACTTCGTCGAGGCGCTGGTTGCCTAGGACGGTACACCAGAACGAGAAAGTCGAAGCGAAACCCCGGAGCGAATGCTCTGGGGTTTCGTTCTCTTCCGGCCTACTTGCGAGGTTTGCCCACACGCTGCGCGGTGGCGAACATCAGCGCGACCGTGTCCAGGTCTTTTGGTTGGACTTTTCCTGCGGGGATACGCATGTGTGTGAGATCCTCGAGTTTCAAAAGCAGATCTACCAATGACATCGAGTCAATTAAGCCGGAAGAAACCAATGCTGTATTCTCGTCGATTTGCACGTTTGGCTTTCGAATTAATCGGGCGATGTGCTCGATCATCTGCTGCGCTTCCGGTGTCATGCGGGTTGACCTTCTTCAGACTTCCGGTTGAGTTCGGGATGTTCTCGCAACAACTTTTCACGCGTCGCGGACCGCGCCGCTTTTCCGGCCGTACTCTTCACAATCCATCTTGGAGGCTTTAGGTAAATCGTTCGGGCCGCCACCCCTAGCCCAGCGACTACAAGATTGCGGAGTTCGAGTTCTATCTTCTCCGCATCTGCCAGAAGTTCTTCGCGCTCGACTTCCGCGACCACGACAATATCGTCGGTTCCGAGATCGGAATTGTACATGCCCATCGCCACGACACGCCCGTCGTGAATGGCCGCGTGCCCCCCCACGATCTCTTCGATGTCCTGCGGATAAAGGTTTTCGCCGCCGACGATGATCAAGTCCTTCTTTCTACCCACCACAAACAATTCGTCTTCCAGAAAAAAGCCGAGATCGCCACTGTGATACCAGCCGTCGATGACTGCGCCTGCCGTCAGGTCAGGGCGGTTGTAGTATCCGTCGAACAGGCTGTCGCTTCTGATAAGAATTACGCCGATGTGACCCTTGCCAAGAACCTCGCCGGAATCAGAAATTATGCGCACTTCATGCTTGGGCAACAAACGGCCGGAGGATTGGAACGAAATAGCTCCAGGGGTTCCCGGCGCAGCCGGAATAATCCGATGTTTCATGCGAAATGTCGGCCCATCCGCCCAGATGCAAGTTGGGCCGGATGCCAGATGAATGTCGGATTGGGTTACCGCAAAGACGTTCTCCGCCATGGCGTAGGAAGACTGCAAGGCTTGCGGGTTGAGTCCAATGGAACCGAAGGCTTCCTGGAACTCATGCATGCTGCTGGCGCGGACCGGTTCCGAGCAATTAATCAGCGCGCGCACGGAGGAAAGATCGTACTGCGCCCATCGTTTCTGAGGAGTGCGGCGGGGAACGAACTGAAAAGCAAAGTTCGGCATCCACGCCAGCGTGCACGCATGTTCGCTGATTATCTGCAGCATGGTTTCGGGTTGCATCACCCAATCGAGCGGCGATTGCATCACCAACGGCACGTGGCAGACCATGGGCAGCATAAAGCAGGCAATGAGTCCCATGTCGTGGTAGAGGGGCAGCCAACTGTAAATGCGGTCTGTCTCCGAATTTATTTTCAACGCGTGGGACAAATGTTCGATCTGTCTCAGGATCGCGGCGTGAGTAAGGGCGACGCCCTTTTGCAATCCGGTGGTTCCAGCTGAGTGCTGAATAAAGGCCAGGCTCTCAGGCTGGAGATCGAGCGGTGCAGTCTCGACCTCTTCGCCAACCCCCTTTTCATTGCAGACCCGAAGCAGCGTTGCTTGATCATTAAGCGCTACGTAACTCAGCATCTCGCCGGGAAACTCGTCGTCGATTAGTACGGCTTTGGCTCTCAGATTCGCGGTGACTCCCGCCAGGCCCGAGCGGTACTTGGAAGGTTCAATTTTGAAGTTGGGATAAGCCAGCAAGGCAGGCACCGCGCCCAGCATCATCGCTCCAGCAAATGCCGTCATCGCGGGAATGCTTTGCGGCATCACGACAAGGACCCGATCTCCAACATTCACTCCGTGGCCGCGCAGTATCGCAGCCTGAAGCCGGGAGCGGCGGCGGAATTCAGCAAAGGTTACGGTTTCCTGTTCGTCCTCGTCGATCCACGAGGTGACAAACGGATGACTGCCTGGAGCCGCCTGCAAGGCCTCAACAAGATTGCGAAATTTGTTCACTCGGCAGTCACTGAGATCTTGGAGCAGGCAATGATATCTTGAATCTTCCGTTGGCTGTTGAGTCTCTGGTTTGCGAGGAACATGTTCCGAAGCGTCCTCTACTGCCTGGTTCTCTTGTTGACCGTGTTGGTCTGCGCCAGAGTCCGCTCGCGAAGCGTTCGCCTATCCATTCTTCTGATCGCCAGCTACGCGCTCTATTTCAGTTGGGGCCTCTGGTTCGGCGGCGTTCTGCTGACTTCAACGGTGATGAATTTATGGCTCGGCGAATCTCTTCGCCGCAAGCCGACACGGTTGGTGTTGGCGATCGGAATTGTTCTGAACCTGGCACTCCTGGGAAGTTTTAAATATCTTCCGGAAGTTGCAACGCACCTTCCGTTTTCTTCATTGCTGCGATTTGAGCATCTGGCATTGCCCCTGGGGATTTCATTCTGGACCTTTCAGGCAATGAGCTACCTGTTCGATCTCTACCGCGGCGAGGAGCTTGACCCGTCTTTGCTTGAATTTGCGCTGTACATGGCCTTCTTCCCGGTGGCGATATCCGGGCCAATCTGCCGCATGCCTGAGATGCTTCCGCAATTTCGCAGCGAAAAACTGGCGCAGTGGAACGATGCCGGGCGCGGGTTTATGCGCATTGCCACAGGCATTTTGATGATGCAGTTGGCCCGGCTGCTGGGGCAGGGGATTCTCTCCGGCGGCGGCATTAACCGCGGGTTCGATCGCCTCACGCTCTGGAGCGGGCCTGACGTCTGGTGCCTGGCATTCGGCTACGGGCTCCAGCTTTTTTTCGATTTTGCCGGATACTCTCACATTGCCATCGGGGCGGCGCAGGCGCTCGGCTTCGTTGTTCCGGAAAACTTTGAGCGGCCTTTTCAATCCACCACACCGTCGATTTTTTGGACGCGCTGGCATATGTCGCTATCCTTCTGGATTCGCGACTACGTGTTTTTCCCGCTGGCGACGGCGCGCCGCGAAGTGTGGTGGAGAAATTTGATCCTGGTCGTTTCCATGGTTTTGTTCGGGCTGTGGCATAAGGCAACCGTATTGTTTTTGTTATGGGGCTGCTACCACGGATTGCTTCTCCTGTTGCATCGTCAGATTCAGCAAATTGAGCGCAAGTTCGATTGGGACTCTTCGGCCACCATCTGGACGCCCATTTCATGGCTGGCAACGATACCCCTAATCAGTTTGGGATGGATACTGTTCCGCGCCAATTCCGTGTCGCAGGCGGCTCAAATGTTATGGGCGATTATTTCCCCTGCTAGTTATGTCGTGCACTTCCTCAGCGGGAGTCTATACCTGCTGGTATTTCTTGTAGCGGCCGGCTATGCAACGAGCGTCCTCGTAGAGGATGCCCTGAATAGGTTCGCAGCTCGCCCAGAGACCAGACCAGCGGCGTCGCGGTCCACAATGATTGACGGGCTTGCCCGCTATCGCTGGTACTGGTTACCCCCGCTGTACGCCCTGGTTCTGCTTGCCGTTCTGATCGTGACGCACGGGCAGGATGCGGGCGCGGCGCAGTTTATGTACCGCCGATTCTGAGGCCCGTCGTGAACGCTCACCAGCGAGTGTCTCTTAACATCTGAACTTCCCGCTCGAATATGTGAAATCAACTGTTTCGGGTTTCTGCCGATTACAACCTCTGTGCCCGTTCCCGTATCAAAGGCTTGGGATTTAGCCATGCACCGTGCCAACCGCGTGCTGTCGATCGCCTCTGTGATCGCCGCCTTCTACTGCGTCGATCTTGCGCTTGGTCAAAGTCTCCCTAACGTATCTGCAGTGCCCCCATACCGGAGCACAGTCTCCGAGGTTCGT
>Ga0070710_10001736_pt1 | contig 10299 bp, 9 predicted proteins | sample LARL52metaG_FD_65454 | JGI IMG/M metagenome (GOLD analysis project Ga0070710, IMG submission 65454) | Corn, switchgrass and miscanthus rhizosphere microbial communities from Kellogg Biological Station, Michigan, USA - LAR L5-2 metaG | ecosystem: Host-associated > Plants > Roots > Rhizosphere ... | reverse complement strand
CACCAGCCGGCGCAGCAGGTGCACCGTGCCGGCCAAACCCGGGCGCTGGCCGTAGATCTCGGCGATCTCGCGAACGAGGCGCAGCGCACGGACGGCAAACAGCAGAGTGTCGAGTAAAGCGGTCGGGCTGACTGCATTGATCGCAAAGGCTTGCGTCGCGGCGCGGCGGATCGCGGCTTCGGCAAGCCGGTCGGCCGGGGCGAGCACAAAACGGGAAAACAGTTCGAGCGTGTCGCGGCCACTATGATGCGGTTCCCGGACCGCGCGGTAGCGGGCGACCGCCTCGCTCAATAGCGGGTCGCGCGCCAGGATCGTTGCGGCGGCGGCGATCTCTGTCCTCAGCTCGTCCGCCATAGCGAAGGGGATCAGGCTTCTGAGGCGCTCCGCGGAGCGCAGTCGCAATAGCCCGCGCAATTCCGCCGCGAGCCAGTAGACAGCCCCGCCGGTACCGGCCGCCACGGCGGCGGCAGCGGCGATGCCAAGCCCGGCGCCATGCGCGAAGGCGTCGTCGATGAATTGGACCAAGTCGATGCCGATCAGCCCAAGGACAAGGATGCTGACACCAGTCGCGGCAACGCGGAAAGGTGACCGCGACGGCCGGGTTCGCGGAGAGGGAAGGTCTTGTTCTGAGGCCGACATCGGGCTCAGCTCGAGCCGTCCGGTTTCATCGGTTTCGAGAACCCGCGGCCGCAACCGCTCCCGCGGCGGTTCCGGTTCGATCGTCATCATTGCCCCTCTCCGCCCTTTTAGAGGCAGAGGGAAGGAGCATGAGGGTGTGAAGCGATCGGAAGCGCGATCACGTGAGGGCATCCTCCAGCAGGAAATCGAGCGCCTTGTCGAGATTGATATGGGGAATGCCGTCGCTCTCCGCGCCGGTAATTCGCGGCGGTTGGAAGATCGGGAACTCGGTGAACCGCTCGCCCCAGAAGCCGGCGGGGGGAGGCGTCACCGGAACGATGCCGGGGAAGAAGCGGACGCGCCGCTCGCCGCCTTCGGGCAATCCGACGACGACATCGACCTTGCGGCCGTCAATCACATCGGTGCCGTCTTCCGTGCAGCGGATCGAGGCGAGCGCGGCCGCCGCGACGCGGGCATGGGCGGCCCTGGCGCGCAGGGTCGGGGCCTCGACCAAGTTCGCCATCAGTGCTTCGAGATGGTCGCGCTGCAATGCCGGTACGTGATCGGCCTTGGTCGCGGCAAACAAGACCCGGTCGATACGGGCGCCGAACAGCCGGCGCAGCAGGCTCCGCCGGCCGAAGCGGAACGCGGAAAGGATCGTGTCGAGCGCCAGACGCTGATCGGCGAAGGCCTCTTCGCCGGCATTCAGCGCACGGAGCACATCGACGAGGACGATCTGGCGATCCACGCTTCGGGCGAGCTGTGCGAAGAAGGGCTGTACGATGGCGCGCTTGTAGTCCTCGAAACGCTCCTCCATCAGCGCGGCGAAAGTACCAGGCTGCACCCGTGCTCCGATCGCCAGCGGCATCGGGCAAAACTGCAGCAGCGAAATATCGACGATCTGCCCGGGGTTCAGGAAACGTCCGGGCTGCAGCAGGCTCAACTGCTCCCGATCTCGGCAGGCAGCGAGGAAATCACGGTACAGGGCATGCGCCCTGGAGGCCGTATCCGGATTGTCGGCGCGGTCTGCGGGATGGCGCGCGAGAAAGTCGAGCCAATCTCGGGCGAGCGGGGCGCGCACCCCACGGCGCGCCAAAGCGAGCATAGCGCGTGACCAATCGCCATAGCTCTGCTGCAACAAAGGCAGGTCGAGCAGCCACTCGCCGGGATAGTCGAGGATCTCGACGGTCAGCTGTGCGGTGCCGCGGAGCAGACCGACCCGGAGAAAACCCGCCGTGGAAAACCGAAGCGACAGCCGTACCCGACGCAGATCGGTGGTACTCGCCGGCCAGTGCGGCGGGTCGGCGGCGAGCGCCGCGACCGTATTGTCGAGCGGGAAGGGCGGCAAATCGTCGGCTTCCGGCGCGAGCAGCCGCGCGCCGAGGAGCCGCCGCTCCGCCGCAGCCCGCAGGAACGGCAGCCGTGCGGGCCTGCCGACGGCGCTCAACAGATTTTGCACCAGGCTGGTAATGAACGCGGTCTTGCCGGACCGGCTGAGCCCGGTAACCGCAATGCGCAGGGTGCGGTCACCGGCGAGCGCCCTCAGTGTCGGCAGCTTTTCGAGCATGCGCATGCGGAGGAAACCATTATGCCGGCCGATCGTTCGGGGCAGGTGTTGCGCTCGGCTCGGCGCGACCGTAACACTAGGCCGTACCGAGCCTGAGGAGGATCCGGGATGGACGAAAGCGGCGGCGAACCGGCTCGATGGCAGGATGATCTCTACGACCTTTTGCGCCGCAACAACGTCACTCAGTTCGCCTATGTGCCGGATGCCGGCCACCGCATCCTGATCGATCGCTCACTCACCGATCCGGGCGCGCATTCGGTAGCCTTGACCAGCGAGGAGGAGGGGGTGGCGCTGCTCGCCGGGGCTGACCTCGGCGGCGCGCGCGGCGTCCTCTTGATGCAGAGCAGCGGCACGGGGAATTGCGTCAACATGCTGTCGCTGATCAAGGGCGGTCGTTTTCCGTTTCTGACGTTGATCAGCATGCGGGGGGATTTCGGCGAAGGCAATCCGTGGCAGTTCCCGATGGGCCAGGCGGTCCAGCCTGTCCTCGAGGCGATGGGCGTCATTTGTCTGCGGATCGATCGCCCGGAGGAGGTTGTCCCGACTGTCGGCGCTGCCCTGACGATGGTGTTTCAGAGCGGTCACGCGGTCGCCGTGCTGCTGACCCAGAAACTGCTCGGCGCAAAGCTATTCTGAGGAGAGCCGGGATGGCATTGTATCACGATCGAGGAGGGGCGGGGCTCCCTGCTCCGGAGTTCAGCCTCGACCGGCGGGACGCGGTTCCGGCCCTGGTCGGCCGCCACGAGGATTTTCTGATCGTCAGCGGTCTCGCGGGCACGAGCCGCGACGTCGCGGCCTTGACCGGAGACGGGGCGCACACCTACACGATGGCCGGCGCCATGGGCGGGGCCTGCATGATCGGTCTCGGCCTCGCGCTCGCCCGTCCCGATAGGCGTGTGCTCGTCGTCACCGGCGATGGCGAGCTGCTGATGAATGTCGGCGCGCTCGCGACGATAGCGGTGATGAACCCGCCCAATCTCGCGATCGTCTGCGTCGATAACGGGCATTACGGCGAGACCGGGTACCAGAAGAGCCATACGAGCCTCGGGGTCGATCTCGAACGGATCGCCGCCGGTTCCGGGATCAAGGCGACGCGTGCGATTTCCTCGGAGAACGAACTCGCGGATGGGGCTCGCCTGCTGCGCGAGGGCAACGGTACCGCCTTTGTCCTGCTGCGCGTCAAGCCGACCGACCCGCCCGCGTTCAAGCGCAACATGGACCCGTCGGCCTGCCGCAACCGCTTTCGCTCCATGTTGATCGGAGGGAGCTGAGCGCAGCACTGTTTTGGGCTAGGCGCCAGGGCCACCGCAGGGCGGCCGCGGGCTCGGAGGAAACTACGCTAGAGTCTGCGTAAGCCTCGAGGCAGGCGCGGTTCGAGCCAGCGCTTGTTCTAGCGCCGATTTGAAGCCGCACGGGAAGCTGAAGCCTGTGCTTAGCAATTTCGCATTGCGAAAGCGCAGCATGCCGAGGGCGTACCGTAAGTTCGGATCGCGGTACTTTAGAGCATCCTTCGTCAAATCCAGGACCATGCTCATAGCCAGACCGACGTTCGGCTTATACCGGCGATCGCCTGTAACTTTATACGCCACCTTCAGAATGTCGCGGAAAGTTCCGCAGTCTTCGTCGGAAACGTTGAAGGCTTCAATACGCGATCGAGCCTCTTGTGATCCAAGTCCTTGCGCTACCAGATGTAATATTGCTGCAGCGACATCTCTTACATAGATGTATTGAGTCTGGCGATATCCGAAGGCAAGCTTCCGGAATGTATTCCAATATCCGGCTGATAGGATTTCGTCTAGATCCACAATGACTGTTGGACGATATAAATCAACCGTCATATTGGGCCGTAACTGGTCAATCGCACGTTCAGCCAAGACCTTCGTTCGCGCGTATTCGAGCATTGAGGGGTTCGCGTGATATTGCCGAACCAAAGGGGCCCGCGGATCCAATATTGGCGTTGTCTCATCGACCACTCTTCGGGACGGAGAGCCGTACACGACGATAGAGCTGGCGTAGCCAAAGTAGCGGGTGCCGGCTGACTGAGCCGCGGCCAGCAACGCGGCTGTCGCCTCGGCATTAACCCGATACATCAGCGGCCCATTATTCGTCTCGGCCGCAAGGTGTATGATGGCGTCGCATCCCGCAACCAAAGAAGAAAAATCTAACGTTTCGAGGAAGTTCATTTGCCGCCAGTCCACCCCATTGCTACCGGGACGAGTACGAGTACGGTAATGGCCGCGCACTTGATAACCTGCGCGCTGGAGGTGCGGAATCAAGTGACGTCCCAATGCGCCTGTAGCGCCAGTGACTAGAATTACCGGTTGCATCAGTTAGGTCCCCGAAGACATGCCCCGCGCGAGCTACTGGGCGAGATCAGCTTTTATCTGGTCAGCGAGACGAATAGCGAGCGATAGAATCATGAGGGTCGGATTGGCATGTCCACTCGTTGGGAATACGGACGCTCCTGCTACGTAAAGCCCCGCCACGCCATGTACCTGGGATTTGGAGTTCACCACGCCCCGCTTTGGGTCGTCCGACATGCGTGTCGTCCCCGAGGTATGCGCTATATCAGTCAAGTCACCGTCCTGAGGCCGCTCTTGAACAATCCAGTCCTCTAGGACCGGTGTGGGAAGACCGGCTCGCGGTAGCTCCGTCGCTAGAAGATGACCCAGCCGAATGATTGAGCGGCATGCGTCATAGCCTATATGCCAATCGATCTTCGGTATCCGCAGACCGAGAGTATCAGTTTTATTAGAGGAGAGGGTAAGCCGGCTTTCGGGATCAGGCACTTGCTCGGTAACTCCATTAATAACAACCCCTTTGAGCTTGTGTGGCATCCCGCGGCTCTGAAATTCGCGCACCACAAAATTGCTGTTCCACTTTATCATGGCATTCACGATGTAGTCCTTGACTTGCTGAGGTACCGCTTTGCTTTCGAACAATCGCATTCCGAGGCCCTTCACCAGCAGCCTGGGACCGGATGCGACGGCGAGAAGATCTGAGATCGGCCGGTTGCTAGTTGCGTGCAGTAACCGCTTCAAGGCGTCCCAAGGGTCGTCGGGCGCGTGTTCCTCAGCCATATATGCGGCGCAATGTAGTATCTTTTCGCGTTCCTGAAGCTCTCCGCTCGGCACGAGACCGTGAGTGTAGATATGCGCATCGCCCCGATATCTGACGCCATAAAATCCGAAGCGATCGATGATTGCGGCGGCGTCTTCGGCTTTGAAATGGCCGATCGTACCGCTTGGATGATCCATTAGGAATCGGCCAACGAGGTCGTTCCGGTTTCCTACGCCGTTCGGATGCACGCTATTTGCTGAGAGCAGCAATAGGCGAGGATTTTCGATTGCGCTCGCTGCCAAAACCGCGGCTCTTGCCCGAATCCTCACACGATTTCCATGGATATTCGATGCTTCGAGTTCCCTAAAGGCCGCGCCCGTCTCATCGGTGTCAATCCGAGTGACGGTAGCATTCAAGAGGACACGCACATTAGGAGCGCAAAACGTGATGAACTCAGGGCCGAAGCGCATAAAGTCCCTGTGATTTAGGCGCGAACGGGCGAACTGCCAGAACCACGATTTGAGTATTCGGGCATCGAGGCCCGTGGTGGGTCTAGCCATCCCGACTAGATCCCATACCCCGTCATCATAGCAATTCGGGCCGAGATTGAGCACCTGGGCGGCGCGATCGAAATAGGAAGCGAGGCTCTCGCGCCCGAACGGCCACCCTGAGTACGGAACCCAGTGACGCTCGGCGAAATCGATGTCGTCGAACACGGTGGACTTGCCCAGCCATGCATGCGACGAACCTCCAAAAACGCGACAGCGGATTCCAAACCTTTGGGCCTCGTTCGACCACGATGGGCAAGTTGTCCCGACGATCTCGATGCGCTTTCGAACTTGAGCCGGGTGTCGTGGCTCTCCTATGCTCTCCACGGTGTTAAGCTCGGAAAAATGGGCTTCCTCTTTCAGCTCTCCACTTTCAAGGATCAAAACGCGGGTCGCGGTCTGGAAGAACTCGCGCGCGATCGTCAGCCCGGCCGGACCACCACCAATTATGACAAGATCCGTCTCGATCGGACTATCTGCGTGCAGCGAGCCAAGATTTTCGATTTGCATTTTCCCCGGGCACAGAAGCTTCTTAAGAGCTCATCACTTTGCGCGGCGGATCCGCTATCGCATATCGAACAAATCGGCCAAGCTGATCCCAAGGCTCGATCGAGCGCTGATGCTAACACTCTCGACGTTGCGCTAGAAACGTAACGTCGCGCTCCATCGTCCTCAGTACGGCTGCCGCCGCGACTGTGGCTTCGTCCTCGTCGCCGTGCACTCGACGCCGGATGCTGAGAACCTGCTGTTGCAGGGCGTAGGCCTCGGCTCTTTCTCCTTCCTGCCACAGGATCGCGGCGAGATTGCTCATTGTCGTCAGGCTGTCGGGGTGCTGCTCGCCGAATTCACGGCAGGTGGTCGCGAGCACCGATGCGAGCAGCTCCCGCGCTCGGGTGAAATCACCTTGCGATGCGACGGTTCCGGCCAGGTTGTTGATGGCCCGCAATGTTTCGAGATCGGTGTCGCCGAACAGCGCGCGACGTCCGCGCACCACTTGCTCCTGCAGCTGCCGCGCCTCTTCCAGATTACCCTGTGCTGCCAAGCTCACGGCCAATTTGCCGATCGCCTTCAGCGTGTCCGGGTGCTGCTCTCCGAGGAGCCGTTGCCGCCCCTCCACGACTTGTTCTTCCAGCTTCCGGGCGGTGATCAGCCGCCCCTGCGCCCATCGGCAGTCGGCGAGGTCGAGCATGGCAGTGAGCGTCTCGGGGTGATTGTCTCCGAACGCATTGCGGCGTTCATCCAATAAGCGCTCCTGTCGCTCACATCCATTTTGGGAAGGGTTCTGCCCGATGGTGTCGATCATAGGGTCAGCGTGCCGCGACCGGCTGCTTGGGGCAAGCCGGCTGGTGAGACCGTGATCCGATGAGCTATGCGCTCCTTCTTTTTGTTCCGCTGTCTCTTGCGTTGCGCCACCTGTTCGACGCAGTGCCGATCTGGGTTTTCGTCACCGGGGCCGCCGCGATCGGCGTCCTTGCCGACTGGGTGCGTCGAGCCACCGAGCAGCTGGCGCAACGGGCCGGCAGCACCGTCGGCGGGCTCCTCAACGTCAGCTTCGGCAACATCGCCGAATTGGTGCTGGCGCTCTTCGTCCTCTCCCAGACGCAGACCCGGGTGGTACAGGCGCAGATCACCGGCTCGATCATCGGGACGACGCTGCTGTTCCTTGGAATTTCCGCATTGGTTGGCGGCATCGGGCGGGCGAGGCAAACCTTCGACAAGGCGAGTGTAGGTCTGCTCTCGACCTTGCTGTTCCTGGTCGTGGTCGCAATTTTGCTGCCCGCCGTTTTCGATCTCACCGAACGGACGACCGCGCCGGGGGCGCAAATCTCGCTGATCGACGAGCATTTGAGCCTCTCGGTCTCCGTGGTGCTGCTCGTGCTCTATGTCGGCAACCTCGCCTATACCCTTGTGACCCATCGCGACGTGTTCGCGAGCGATGCGCCGAGCGGCGGGGCGGGATGGAGCCTCACGCGCGCGCTGACCGTAATGACGCTCGGTACCGCTCTGATCGCCATCGAGGCAGAGCTCGTCTCCGCAGCGCTGGAGGGAAGCTCGCAGCAGCTCGGGCTCTCGCCTGTCTTCATGGGTGTCGTCGTGCTGGCGCTGATCGGCACGGCGGCCGACCTGTTCGCCGCGGTGGTATTTGCGCGCCAGGACAAAATGGACATCGTGTTCGCGATGTGCGTCGGGTCCGCGATCCAGATCGCGCTGGTGGTCGCGCCGGTGCTGGTGCTGACGTCTTGGATCATCGGCCACCCGATGAACCTCGTTTTTGGCAGCCCGCTCGACCTGTTCGCGATCGCTACAACCGCCTTCATCGTCCGTGCCATCGCCGCGGACGGCGAAACGACTTGGTTCGAAGGGCTCCTGCTGGTCGGGGTTTATATTCTCTTTGCGCTTGCGTATTACTTCGAGAGCCCAACCTGATCTCAATCGAAATCTTCTGTGAGAGCGGCGCGCACCGGCTCCGGCAATACCGCCATATGCCCGTAACTCGGACGATCGAAACCGGCAATCACCTGCACCCCGGGGGTCTTGAACCGGGCGATCTGGTCCTGCGTGAACGGAAATCTGAGGAACTGGACCGATGACGCCTTGCCCTCCGGGCTGGTGTTCTCGCGTGTCGGATCTGGCTCGCCCCGAATCCTCTCCCCGGCGATTTCGAGAAACACGTGGTCTTCGATCCCGCCCAGACGAGCCAGCACCGAGGCGCGGCGGGCCGGGTCGTCGATCTCGAACATGATCGTGGCGACCAGCTCCGTTCCCTGCGGAACCAGCGGATTATAAGCCGCCAATTCGTCCTCGATCTGGGCCTCGCCGCCTTGCTCGATATGCAACATCTCCTGCACCTGGTGGCGCATCGTCTCGTAATTCTCGAAATAGAAGGTCGCAAAGGGGCCGACCTCGACCCGGCGGCGCCGCTTGATCTCGGTGATCCGCTTGCGCCGATCGTTTCGCATCGACGCGTAATCGGCGAGCGGCAGGATATCCTCGCGCGTCAGGCGGCGTTTGTTGCGTGATGTTGCGTCTGGCATGATGTTCTCGCTTCTGCGTCGGACCATGCCCCCGGGATGCCGTAGGCGCGGGCGACGAGCTCGATCGGGTGCAGGGAGCGGTGCGGGACTGATTGGCCGTCCACCAGCATTTCCATTTCCTGCACGATGTGCATCCCGGCCAGCGGACATTCCGAGGCCAGGAACGGTTTCGCATTTTTGAGCGCCTGGCGCGCGACCGGTCTGCCGACCTTCAAGGCGGTCTCGAAATTGTCTTTGAGCACGCCCCAGGATCCGCCGTGGCCGGAGCAGCGCTCGATCACGGCGACATCGGCTTGCGGCAGCAATCGCAGCATATCGGCGGCCTTCTGCCCCATGTTCTGCGCCCGCGCGTGGCAGGCGAGCTGTACCGTGACACCACCGTCGAGCGGGGACAGACCGGGAGCGAGACCCTCCCTCCGAGCGATGTCGACGATGTACTCGCTGATGTCGAACGTCGCTTTCGCCAGCTTCTCGACCGCGGCATCGTCCGGGACGATCAGGGGCCATTCGAATTTGAGCATAAGCGCGCAGGACGGGACCAGCGCGATGACGTCGTAGCCTTCGTCGATCCAACGACGGAGCGATGCGGCGACGCGTCTCGCCGACGCTGCTACCGCAGGCAGGTTCCCCTGTTCGAGCTGCGGCATGCCGCAGCACTGGGGATAGACGACCGCTGTCTCCACCCCGTTGCGGGCGAGCACGGCGCGGGTCGCATCCCCGATGCTTGGATTGTTGTAGTTGACGAAACAGGTCGCGTAGAGGACTGCCTTGCGGCCGTAAGCCGGCGCCGAGCGGTCGACTACAGGCGCCGAGCGCTTCGACCGCATCACAAAGGTCGGCCCGTGATATTTCGGTAATGCGGCATTGCGGTCGACGCCCGCTGCGGCTTCGAGCAATGGGCGAGTCACCGCATTCTTGCGGTCGCTGGCCCAATTGACGAGCGGCGCAACCATGCTGGCCAGCCGCCCGTTCCGGTCGGTCTTGACCAGTTCGCGCTGCTGCAGCGGAATGCGTCCCTCGCGCCGCTCGACCGCCCGATAGCGCAGCATGACGTGCGGGAAATCCACATTGAATTCATGCGGCGGCACGTAGGGGCACTTCGTCATGAAGCACATGTCGCAGAGCGTGCAGGCGTCGGCGACCTTCTGGTAGTCGGCCGGCGCAACCGTATCGAGCTCGCCGCTCTCGGAATTGTCGATCAGATCGAACAGCCGCGGGAAGGCATCGCACAAATTAAAGCATCGCCGACAGGTATGGCAGATGTCGAAGATGCGGTGCATCTCGGCTTCTGTCTTGCCTCGGTCCGTGAAGTCCGGATCTTCCCACGCGATTCGATGCCGCGTCGGGGCCTCCAGACTGCCCTCTCTCATCGTTGCTCTCTCGTCTGCTTCGCAAAGAGGGCGCAGAAGCTCTTAGCTCCCACGCCCCTCAGTGCGAGCGGTGTCCGGATCGATCAGAGGCCGTCGAGCGC
>Ga0070710_10001734_pt1 | contig 10302 bp, 10 predicted proteins | sample LARL52metaG_FD_65454 | JGI IMG/M metagenome (GOLD analysis project Ga0070710, IMG submission 65454) | Corn, switchgrass and miscanthus rhizosphere microbial communities from Kellogg Biological Station, Michigan, USA - LAR L5-2 metaG | ecosystem: Host-associated > Plants > Roots > Rhizosphere ... | reverse complement strand
GGTGCCGATCAACCAGGCGCAAAAAATGTACACCGCGCTTCAAGATCGAAGCATCCCGACCTGCCTGCTGATCTTCCAGGACGAAAAGCACGGCTTTCGCCAGTCGGCCCATCTTCGCCAAGCGCTCGAAGCCGAGCTGTTGTTCTATGCGATGAACCTGACCCGGGCTCCGCTTGCATCGTGATGTCATACCAATCGGCGCGAACGCTGACATTTACACCTCGTCACCGCCGGGCTTGTCCCGGCCATCCACGTATTCGAAGCACCAGGGAAGAAACACGCGAATGCCTGGCGCCGGTCTTCGCCTTCGGCTTCGGCCCGACACCGCAGCAAGGCACGCCGAGGCTCTTGAGCCGAGGCGGCAAGACCGGGCATGACGAGTCATGAGCTGAGGCCATTGGTACAAGCCGCTGTTCCGGTGAGGCGCCCGTGTGCCCGCGGATCAGTTCGGTGCGCCCGTTGTCCGCCGCTCACGAGGCTCGTGCCGCAGCAAGAAACGCATGCGCGAAAAAACGAATTTCGCGAGCCGATTCAACGCTGATTCTGCTGTCCAGTCCTCTTTCGAAAAATATTCGGCTTCCGTTTTTCGGGAAACTGTGGTTGTCTCGCGCCATCCCGTCTCGCCGCAGAGGGCGTATCGCGATCGTCACGACACGTGAGACGGGGAGCGATGGACGCGTTGGCCGCGCCAGACGAGCGATGCCGATGCGGACGCAGAAGTCGTGTGGTCCTGACACCCCGACGCTGGTGTCAAGTGCGCAGAACGATCTGCGCGCGATGGGAGCAAAAAAGCCCGGTTCCCAGGGAGAGCACGAAAGAGAGCGTTAAAACCATCGCGCAGGGAAGGCCGGGTGTTTCCGGCTGATCCTGTGGTTCCTTCCCCGTGCTTTTTTCACTGCACGGGGGCCATGGGTATCGGCAGGTACCCGGCCTTCCCTGCGCCCTCTCATGTCAGAGGGAGCGAGACGGACGCAAGACTCGGGCGCAGCGCGCCGCGGGAACGCGAATCGTTGTCTGCAAGACGTCGCCGCATGACAACGTCAAACGGTTTTCCATCCTTGCCGGACCAATGCGGTGCCATATTGCATTGCGATTGAACCGCGAGGCCTCTAACAATCGCATGCCACGCGCCCCCGCGACCGAACCACAGCCGCCCCTCCAAGACGCTTCCGGGTTTTCATGGACGACGATCTCCTCACAAAACTGGAGCAGCGCCTGGGCCGCCTCCATGCCCGGCAGCGCCTCGGCATCGAGATCGACCACGAGGCCCAGATCTTTGGCCAGGGCCTGAACTTTTTTCACATCGAGAACTGGTATTCGATCCATTCCGCGATCCGCGGCGCTTTGAAGCTGAGCGGGCTTTATGGCCGCGGCTGCCGCAACGCCGAGCGCATCGTGGTCAGGACCAACGACGTCTTCAGCGCAAAACTGCCGCCGCGGTTCGACGGCTTCACCATTCTTCATATCAGCGACACCCATGCCGATATCAGCCAGCGCGCGATGCGCCGCCTGGTCGAATTGCTCGATGGCCTTTCTTACGATCTCTGCGTCTGGACCGGCGATTTTCGCGGCGCCACCTACGGCCCTTACGATGCGGCGCTGAAGGAGACGGCAGAGATCGCCGGCCGTCTCAGGCCGCCCGTCTACGGCGTGCTGGGCAACCACGACACGATCCGGATGCTGCCCGCCCTTGAAACCATGGGACTCAGGATGCTGCAGAACGAATGCGAGACGATCCGGCGCGATGATGAGGCCATCCATCTCGCCGGCATCGACGATGCGCATTATTTCCGCGTCGACAACATCGAGAAGGCAGCCGCGCGCCTTCCGGAAGGCGGCTTCGCGATCCTGCTGTCGCACACGCCGGAAATCTATCGCCAGGCGGCGCATGCCGGCTTCGACCTGCTGCTCTGCGGACACACCCATGGTGGCCAGATCTGCCTGCCGGGATCGATCCCCTTGACGCTAAGCTCGGCGCTGCCGCGGCGGCTCGGCGCCGGCGCCTGGCAGCACGGCAAGATGGCCGGTTACACATCGGTCGGCGCCGGCTCCAGCGTCGTCCCGGTGCGCTTCAACTGCCCGCCGGAAATCACGCTGCACCGCCTGCGCCGCGCCTGATCGAGCGGCCGCTGTGCTATTTCACCCGCACGTCGAACGAATAGGAGGCGCCGAGCCCGACCGTCACCTGATTCGGCGAACCGCGCAATTGCACGAGCGGGCTTGCCGCGGCATCGCCGAGCAGGCGCTGGTATTCGACATAGGAGTGCACCTCCCATTGCGGATTGATGCGGTAGCGAAGCTGCGCGCCGGCCCCGGCCGAATGCGCGCCGCCCCTGGCATTGAAGACCGGCAAGCCCGAGAGCGCCGCCTGCTGCGGCGTGATGCTGAAATAGGGCGCGGTGGCGCCGGTCGATTCCAGCGTGAAGCGCGGTCCGGCCGAGAAGATCAAGCCTTGCGACAGCGGCACGATGGCATCGGCGGAAAAGTTTGCGGTGACGCCGCCGTGGCCAAAAAATCCCTGCCGGACTTCGACGCGCGTGCGAAACCAGTCGATCGGAAAATATTCGACGAAGCCGCCGATTTCGAGCGCGGCGTTGACGTTGCCGAGCCCGGCAAGCTCGGCAAAATTGTTGGCGTTGCGCGCAGCAACGAACTTTGCGACCGGGCCGGCATGAAAGCCGCCATAGTCGAACAGGCTGAAGCTTGCGCTGTCCAGCGGGCTGCGAAAACGTTCCGGCGAACTGGCGCGGCGAATCGAAATCACCGGGATAGGACTCACCATGTAGCGCCGGGAGCCCTCGAAATCCGGCTTGTACTCCGCCCCGGCGCCGACCGACACGATCCAGTCGCCTTCGATCGATGGCAGGCCGGGAATGGTGAACGGTGGTGGCGGCAGCGTGAAGACCGGCTGCAGCGTGGAAGCGGATGCGGACGACGCCGATGGCGGAGCCTTCGCCACCTGCTGCGCCATCGCGCCCGCCGGCACCAAGACCAGCGCGCAAATCAAGCCGAGAACGCTGCGGTACGAACGGCGGCCGATCCGACTGAACGATCGCGCAACGCCCCGCACCATGTCACCCCTGCTTTACGCGCGCCGCCGGCTGCGGCGCCTGATCTCTCCGGCCGCATCGGATGCCACGCGAAGGCGCTGCATCTTTGGCCGCAGTGTGGGACAAATGCGCCTAACATGCGTGTCAGGAAGGCCGGGCGGCGTGGCGCGGCGGCGCCGGTCGGCATGGCCGCCCCGCGGTGGCGCGCGATCTCGAAAGTTGCGAGCAAAGGCGCAACCGACTATCTGGTTGGTCAGGGCCGGCCCGCCACGGGCCAGACCGGTCGGACCGACCGCTTATCAAGAGGATGCCGTGCAGCTCGAGCAACCCGCGAAAGTCGATATGGCGACTGAGACGCCCCGCCTCATCAGCATGAATGCCAACGACAATGTGGCGATCGTGGCGAACGATTTTGGCCTGCCCGCGGGCGCTGTCGCGCCCGGCGGGGTGACGCTCCGCGAGCGCGTTCCCCAGGGGCACAAGGTAGCCCTCGTCGACCTGCCCAAGGGCACACCGGTCCGCCGCTATGACGTGGTGATCGGCTACGCCGCCGAGGATCTGCCCGCGGGCGCCTGGGTCAACGAACAGCGCCTCGACATGCCGGCGCCGCCCTCGCTCGACGGCCTGCCGCTGGCGACGCGAAAGTCCCCGCTCGGCGGCGCGCTCGACGGCTACACCTTTGAGGGTTTTCGCAACGACGACGGCTCGGTCGGGACCCGCAATCTGCTGGCGATCACCACGACCGTGCAATGCGTCTCCGGCGTGGTGGAGCATGCGGTCAGGCGCATCCGCACCGAGCTGTTGCCGCGCTATTCGAATGTCGACGACGTCGTCGGGCTCGAACACATCTATGGCTGCGGCGTCGCGATCGACGCGCCCGGCGCCGAGATCCCGATCCGCACGCTGCGCAACATCAGCCTCAATCCGAATTTCGGCGGCACCACCATGGTGGTCAGCCTCGGCTGCGAAAAGCTGCAGCCCGAGCGCCTGCTGCCGAAGGGCGCCTATCCGTCGCGCGCCGCGACGGGCGCACGCGAGTATGATCTCGTCACGCTGCAGGACAATTCGCATGTCGGCTTCGAGTCCATGATCGCCTCGATCATGCAGACTGCCGAGCAGCACCTTGCGCGGCTCGACAAGCGCCGACGACAGACCTGCCCGGCTGCCGATCTGGTCGTCGGCATGCAATGCGGCGGCAGTGATGCATTTTCCGGCGTGACCGCGAATCCGGCGCTCGGCTTTGCCGCCGACCTTCTGGTCCGCGCCGGCGCGACCGTGATGTTCTCGGAAAATACCGAGGTGCGCGACGGCATCGCGCAGCTCACCGCGCGCGCCGCCAGTGAGGATGTCGCGCGCCAGCTGATCGCCGAGCTCGGCTGGTACGACAATTATCTGGAGCGCGGCCGGGTCGACCGCAGCGCCAACACCACCCCGGGCAACAAGAAGGGCGGGCTCTCGAACATCGTCGAGAAGGCGATGGGCTCGATCGTGAAATCCGGCAGCGCGCCGATTTCCGGCGTCGTGCGGCCCGGCGAACGCGCCAAGAGCAAGGGGCTGTTGTATGCGGCGACGCCGGCCAGCGATTTCGTTTGCGGCACGCTGCAACTCGCCGCCGGCATGACGCTCCACGTGTTCACCACCGGACGCGGCACGCCCTATGGGCTGGCGGCCGTGCCGGTGATCAAGGTCGCGACCCGCAGCGAACTCGCGCGGCGCTGGCACGATCTGATGGACGTCGACACCGGCGGTATCGCCTCCGGCGATGCGACCATCGAGGAAACCGGCTGGCAGCTGTTCCGCACCATGCTGGAGGTGGCGAGCGGACGGCAGACCTGGACCGAGAAGTGGCGGCTGCACAACTCGCTCGCGCTGTTCAATCCGGCGCCGATTACTTGAGCGGACCGACGGGGCGCGCGTCTCACTCGCAGGGCAGATAGCGGAAATAGAAATCGTCGTCGATTTTTTCCACCGTGGCCCGGCCGCGCTCCGAGCGGGAGATCAGGCTGATGTTCTTGCTGTCGTCATAGACGATTTCGGTCGTGCAGGAGGCGCCGCTGGGCGTCGCGGGGACGTCGTCGCCATAGGAGAACAGGACCATGGAAACCCGTCCCCCGCGGGACGGCGACATCGCGGCGATTCGCGCAACATATTCGTCCCGATGCAACCAGAAGTGGATTCGCATCCCGTCTGGGGAAAACCACTGCAGGGTGGCCACCAGCGCGGCCGCGCAGACCAGGCTCGCCATCCGCCGGGGTCCGCGCGTGAACACGCAGGCGCCGACGCACCAGAGCCAGGCGATGGCGTGAAAGGCAATCAGCGCGGCAGCCAGCAGCCAGAGCTTTGACAGGTGATCGACATAGCTCAGCTGGAAGAGCAGCTTATAGGCAACAAAAAAACACGCAGCGTAGATGACCACGCGGAAAGAGAATGTGTCGCGACTCCCGGTCATGTCGACTCTCGGCATCGGGACCGTTCAAGCGCCGGAAAATCATACCACTATCGAGACGCCACGCCGGTCGCGCGCGGCAGATTCAAGAATAACGCTTCAAACTACTATGATGGAGCAAGCGACGCCTTGTAACAGTCGCTCAGAATCAAGTCTATCCCCGGCGGCAACACAACGCAGAAAAGTCCGTGATAATGCGCGAACCAGTAGTTTCAGCCTTGATTTTCGCAACCGCCACCACGGGTTGAGTCAGCCTCGGACGTCACGCGCTCTCGGCCGGCTCCAGCGACAGGGACTGCAGGCCTCCGAAGCGGCGCTCGCGGCGGGAGAACGAGGAGAGCGCGTCCGCAAGATCGTCGGCATCGAATTCGGGCCACATCCGATCGGTGAAATGCAGCTCGGCGTAGGCGCCTTCCCACAACAGGAAGTCGGACAGCCGCTTCTCGCCCGAGGTGCGGATGATCAGATCGACATCGCGCAGGCCGGCCTCGCCGGTGACGAGGTCGGAAAAATTCTCGCGTGTGAGTTCGCCGAGGGTGTGCGCGCGCGCCGCGGCGCTCAGGATCGCATCGCGCGCCGAATAGTCGACCGCGATTCGCAAGCGCAGTGCCGCGCCTTGCGCAGTCGCAGCTTCCGCCCTGCCGATCGCCGCGGAAATGCCGTCCGGCAGGCGGTCGCGGCGCCCGATCACGGTGAGGCGGACGCCGTTGCGCACCAGGGCCTCGACCTCGCTCGCCAGATAGAAGCGCAGCAGCGCCATCAGCGCGGCGACCTCGGTCCTGGGCCGGCGCCAATTGTCGACGGAGAAGGCATAGAGCGTCAGCGTGCCGATGCCCTGCTTCGGTGCCGCCTCGACGATGCGGCGGATCGCCTCGACGCCGGCTTCGTGCCCGCGCACGCGCGAGAGCCCTCGCCGGGTCGCCCATCGCCCGTTGCCATCCATGATGATGCCGACATGCAGCCTATCGAGCAGCTTATCCCTTGGACCGGCGGATGGTTTGGGAGAGAGACTACTTTGCATTGCAAAGCTCCTGCGCAAGACAATGAAGGGTGGTTCGGTTCAGGTCGGCAGGATGCCGAGGCGCGACAGCGTCGACGCCTCCTTGCCGGCCGCCTTCGCCGCATCGCGGACCAGCCGCTCGAGCACGGCGAGATAATCGAGGAAGCGGCGACGCCCCGCCTTGGTGAGACGGCAGGTGGTGTGCGGACGATTGCCCTCGTAGCCCTTGGTGACTTCGACCAGACCGGCCTCCTGCAGCACCTGCAGATGGCGGCTGAGATTGCCATCGGTCAGTCCGCACAACTGCTTGAGGTCGGCGAAAGCCAGTCCCTTGGGATGCGCCATCAACGAGGTCAAGAGGCCGAGCCGCGCCTTCTCGTGAATCACGCGGTCGAGGCCATCATAGGAGAACGGCGCGCTGTCAGGTTTCGGCATCGTCATCTCCGGACGCAAAATACAAGATCGTGGCCATCAGCGACTGGCCGAACGCAAATGGCAGTCCCATGGCCCAGGGCGACAGCGCGTGGCTGTGGCTTGCCAGAATGAGGACGGTGAACCCCGACAGAAAATAGAACGCGCCGCCGAGCGCGACCGTGCGCGGCAGCGAACGCACCGATGCAAACACGCCGAGCGACACCAGGATCTGCCAGAGACCGGGCAGGATCCACAGGCTTTCCGGCGCGAACTTGCCGAGCATCACGGCGAGCAGGATGCCGGCGACGCCGGCCGGCAGGGACTGCTCCACCGCCTGGTGGATCATGGCGTCGGCGAGACCCGAATGGTGCCGGCGCGAGCGGGCCTGCATCTCGACCCAGATCATCAGGGCCGACAGCAGCGCCGCCGCCGCCCAGCCGCAGAAAAAGGTGAGCGGATGACTGGAGGGATCGTCGAGCCAGAGATATTGCAGCACCGCGGTGAGGAGCGCGACGCCCCCGGTTGCCGCCATTGCCGCCGGCCCATAGCCGCGAAACGCGGTTCCGGCCGCCAGCTGGCTGCGGATTGCGATGATATCGGCCAAGGCCTTGTCGAGATCGCGCATCGTTCTCGAATCTCCGACTTTGCGATACAAAGTATACGGGATCGCAAAGCAAAGGCAAGCCCGCCTGCCGCGAAAGGTAAACGGCCCGGTCGCTCGGCACGGAACTGCGGGGTCGGGCCGCGCCGGCTGCGACCAGGCGCCTGCACCAACCACGCCGACGGCACGTTTTCACATTGCACCGCCGGCAACGACTAGCCGCCAAGCTCGATGCGATGCGGTTCGTCCGCGCCACCTACAACATTCCCGAAAACGTCAACTTCGCCATCAAGACCGGCGCGATGCGGGACTTTTTGGACGACAGCGTCGGCCGTACGAGACCACGGCGGGCAAAGGCGAACTCAAGACGCCGGAGATCGCCGGCGCCGCACGGGCTTACACGATGCTGATTTCCTGCACGGCGACCGAGCAGGCTGAGAGCGCCAAGCGATAGCGTCAGCGCACGACGAGGCACCCGCGCCAAGAAACGTCAATGGCCGGGACGACGCCCGGCCATGACCCTTCTCAAACCATGACATCGCGCGGCCCTGCTGCCCTTATCTCAGGCCGGGACAGGTGACCGCGGCCTGGCCTTAGTAGGTACCGTAACGGTCCACAGGCGGATAGGCCGGCAGTCCCTGGCGAACGCGCGCGAACGCCACGACGGGATTGACGTTGCAATAGAGACCACGGCCGGAGGCCGAGGCTTCGCACTGGCTGTAGGTCGCATAATTGCAGTCACCGGGATAGCCGACCCCGCGGCCCTGTGCGCACCAGGGATAGACCGTCTCGCCAAAGTAATGATCGTACAGCGGCGAACGGTTGTTGCGCGCGTCTGCGGCGACCGTCGTGATGGCCGTTGCCGATAACACCAGGATGGCCGTCATCAGTTTGCGCATGATCGTGTTCCTTTCTCAATATGAAGGCGTCAATCGCCCGAATTACAGCGCGCCAATTTCAGAACTGATGTGACTAGTCTCACATTCGAGACAACGCATCTACGCCTTGCCTTTGCGAATGTCGGATCCAAGCCACGCCAGGTTCAAAATCTTGCCGGTGTTGTTCGCTCCTGGCCTTCGTGAGCGAGCCCGCGGCAACATGACATGAATGTCAGAAACCGGGACAACCGAGGATATCAGATTCAGTGCGCGCGGTCCCTTAACTTTATTCAACCTTCAGGCCGGCGAATTCCACCACCTTCTTCCATTTCTCGGTCTCGGCCTTGACCATGTCACCAAAAGCCTCCGGCGATTGAATCAAGGGTTCGCCGCCGAGCTCGACCAGGCGTTTGCGCATCTCGCCCTCCGCCAAAACTGCATTGATCTCCTTGTTCAGTTTGTCGATGACCTCCTTGGGCGTATCTTTCGGCGCCCCCATGCCGAACAGCGCGCTCGCCTCATAGCCGGGAACCGTCTCGGCGATCGACTGCACGTCCGGCAGTTGCGGTGAACGTTCTGCCGTCGTGACGCCCAGCGCACGCAGGGAACCTGCGCGGATGTGCTGGATGATCGAGGGCATGTTGTCGAAAATCACCTGCACCTGGCCGGCTAGCAAGTCGGTGATCGCGGGCGCAGCGCCGCGATAGGGCACGTGCTGCATCTTCGCATCCGTCATCGCCATGAACATCTCGCCGGACAGATGCACCGACGTGCCGTTGCCGGACGAGGCCATGTTCACCTTGCCGGGATTGGCCTTCACATAGGCGATGAACTCGGCGACATTCTTGGCCGGCACGTCCTTGTTCACCGTCATGACATTGGGCACGCGGTTGAATGAGGCGATCGGCGTGATGTCGCGCACGAAGTTGAACCGCAGATTGCTGTAGAGCGAGGTGTTGATGTAGTTGGCGGGATTGACCAGCAGCACCGTGTAGCCGTCCGGATCGGCCTTGACGACGGTCTCGGTGCCGATGTTGTTGCCCGCGCCCGGCTTGTTCTCGACGACGAATTGCTGACCGAGCCTCTCCGACAGCCGCTGCCCGATCAGCCGGGCCAGAATGTCGGTCGCGCCGCCCGGCGGATAGCCTACGATGAAGCGCACCGGCCGCGTCGGATAGTCCGCCCCCGCAGCCTGCCGCAGCGGCGCCAGGAGAAAGGAAAAGCTGGTTGCTGCCATTCCCAGCGCGGCACGGCGTGAAATCATGTCCTGTCTCTCCCGATGTCCCTGTTTTTAAAGTGCTGGCGGTTTGGCGTTGTAACAAGCAAACTGCCGGGCGGAAAGGCATGGTCGGCGCACGTGACCCATGCCGTGAGACAATAGGCCTTGGGACGATAAGGATCATCCATGCCGGTCAAAGTTCATGCGCTCGACCATCTCGTCATCAACGTCGCCGACGTGGCACGCAGTGCGCAATGGTACCAAACGGTTTTGGGCATGGAGCTCAGGGTGTTCGACCCGGGACAGGGCAAACCACCGCGGACCTCGCTGGTTTTCGGCAACCAGAAGATCAACGTGCGGCCAAAAGACGCTGACAAGGACGACTGGTTCACCGCCGATCATGAAGCCGCCGGCAGCGATGACCTCTGCTTTCTCACCTCCAGCACGCCGGAGGAAGTTGTCGCGCACCTCGTCACGCTCGGGATCACGATCGAGGAGGGCCCGGTCGCCAAACAAGGCGCCCGGGGCACGCTGCGCTCGGTCTATTGCCGCGACCCCGACGGCAGCCTGATCGAGATTTCGTCGTACGAAGTTGATGCTTCGTAGACCTGGCCATCTGCGCGACGTCCCGAAATGACCACCGCGCGATTTGCTCGCCGTCGCATCTGATGGCAAAAGGTCAAGTATAATTATG
>Ga0070710_10001733_pt1 | contig 10306 bp, 9 predicted proteins | sample LARL52metaG_FD_65454 | JGI IMG/M metagenome (GOLD analysis project Ga0070710, IMG submission 65454) | Corn, switchgrass and miscanthus rhizosphere microbial communities from Kellogg Biological Station, Michigan, USA - LAR L5-2 metaG | ecosystem: Host-associated > Plants > Roots > Rhizosphere ... | reverse complement strand
AAAGCTCGCACCGAGCGAGTATGTCCTCATTCATGCTGCCGGAGGCGGCGTGGGGCTTGCCGCGATCCAATATGCCAAGCACTGCGGGGCGGTGGCGATCGCCACCGCCGGATCGGAGGTTAAGCGATCGTTCCTGCGGCTAGCCGGCGCCGATCATGTCCTCGACTCGCGCGATCTTCGGTTCTCCAACGAGGTGCGCGAGATCACTGGGGGACAAGGTGTCGATGTCGTGCTCAATTCGTTGAGCGGCGAGGGGATGGAGCGTAGCCTCGAGGTTCTCAAACCGTTTGGCCGCTTCCTCGAACTCGGAAAGCGGGACCTTTACCTCAACCGCCGCATTCACTTGCGGCCGCTGCGCCAAAATATCTCTTACTTTGCTATCGACATCGACCAGTTGCCGACGCGCCGGCCGGACCTAGCCCGCACACTCTTGCGGGAGGTATCCGCGGCACTGTCCGAAGGCTCGATTAGACCGCTTGCGCATCGGATTTTCTCGTTCGGCGAGTTGGACGATGCGATTCGACTGATGCAGTCCTCGGGTCACATCGGCAAGCTCGTCCTCGAACCGCGCTCCAACTGCGGTGTGCGGCTTCGCCAGCCGCCGGCAGTAGCATTGCGCCGCGATGCGACCTATCTCGTCACCGGCGGGGTGGAGGGGTTTGGTTTCGAGGCCGCGCGGTGGCTGGTTGCGCGGGGCGCCGGCTCGATTGCGCTGCTCGGCCGCCGCGGACCCGCTACGCCCGGATGCGAAGGACGGGTCCGCGAACTCGAGGCCGCCGGTGCCGAGGTGCGCGTTTATCGCGGAGATGTAGCGGACAAAGAATCCTTGGCCGCGGTCCTGGAGGCGATCCGGGCGATCCAGCCGCCGCTTCGCGGCGTCGTGCACGCCGCGTCGGCGATAGACGACGGTCTCGCCTCCGAAGTGGAGTTTGCCAAGCTGGAGGCGGTGCTTCGGCCAAAACTCGGCGGGGCGTTGGCTCTCGATGCCCTGACCCGGGACGATCCCGTGGAGTTGTTCTTGCTGTTCTCCTCGGCGACGACTTTGGTCGGTGCCCCGGCACAGGGGGCTTATGTGGCAGCGAATGCCGCCCTCGAAAGCTTGGCGCGTCGGCGCCGTGCCGAGGGGCGCCCGGCGCTCGCAGTCGCCTGGGGTCCGATCGCCGATGCCGGCTATCTGGCCGAGAGGCCGGAGACCCGTGATGCGCTTGCGCGCCGTCTTGGCGCCAAACCAACCTCGGCAGCCGAAGCTCTGGCGGGCCTGCCCGCGGTAATCGCTAGCGGATTGCCCGTTGTCGCTTGCGCCGAAACCAATTGGAATGAGGCTAGGCGATTTCTGCCGATCCTTGCCACGCCATTGTTCTCGGAGGCGCGCACGAGGGGTTCGACCTCGCCCTCGGACGAGTCACTCAACGAGCAGCTCGCTAGTCTCGACCCGGACGCCGCACTTGCGTTGATCAAGACCGTCGTTGCCGAGGAGGCGGCTACCATTTTGCGGCTGCCGCCGAGCGGCATCGACCTGCTTCGTCCGCTTTCGGAGATAGGGATGGATTCGTTGATGGCTGTCGAACTTCGCCTCGCTCTCGAAGCCCGCCTCCGGGTGGATTTGCCGCTGGTTTCACTCGCCGAGGGAACGAGTGTGACTTCGATAGCGGGGCGCCTAGCGACAGCGGTCTCCGCCGGATCGCGGGACAGTAACTTGATCGCCCTGGTTGCACGTCACGAGGGCCTGGACGACTCGCCATTTCCGACCGGAGCCGTAAAGACGAGCGCGTCGATGATCGAGCCGAAATCGGTGGCCGCAGAATAGTTGATGGAACCACGCCGGAACCTGTTCGGCCTGTCAGCACAGGCCAAGGCGCTTCTCATCGAGAAGCTTGCTTCGACCGCGCAGGTGCGGTCGTCGCGTGTGGCGCGCCGCTCCGATCTGGAGGATGAAGACGGCGCTCCCCGTCTCGATGTCTCGGAGCTGGAGGGTTTCCGAGAAATCCGGATGATCCGTGAAGCCGCAGAGTTTCTTGGCATATCCGATCCGTTCTTTCGCGTGCACGAGGGTATTGCGGATGCCGAGACGGTGATCGATGGCAGCCGCTATATAAATTTCGCGTCCTACAACTACATCGGTCTCAACGGGCATCCGGATATCGTCGGCGCCGCGAAAGCAGCCATCGAGCGATATGGGACTTCCGTCTCGGCCAGCCGTCCAGTCTCCGGCGAGCGTCCCGTTCACCGGGACCTCGAGCGCAGGCTCGCCAGCGTTCATGGGACCGAAGATTGCGTCGTCCTGGTTGGTGGGCATTCGACCAATGTCACGGTCATCGGACATCTGCTCGGTCGCGACGACGTGATCGTGCATGACGCTCTGATCCACAACAGCATAGTGCAGGGCGCAATGCTTTCGGGGGCGCGGCGCGTGCCATTCCCGCATCTCGACCATGAGGCCGCCGATCGGTTGCTGCGCGAAACACGCCCGCGCGGCGGGCATGCGCTCCTCGTCATCGAGGGTCATTACAGCATGGATGGCGATATCCCCGATCTGCCAGCCTTCGCTGCCGCTGCCCGACGCAATCGGGCCTGGCTGATGGTCGACGAAGCGCATGCATTGGGTGTTCTCGGACCGCGCGGTTTTGGGTCTGCCGACCGATTTGGTGTTGATCCAAGTGAGGTCGACATATGGATGGGAACTCTCAGCAAGAGTCTCGTGTCGTGCGGCGGGTACATTGCCGGCAGCAAAGCGCTGGTGGAATATTTGAAGTTGGTGGCCCCCGGTTTCGTCTTCTCGGTTGGGATGGCGCCCCCGGCGGCTGCCGCAGCGCTCGCGGCGCTGGAGCTGCTCGAACGCGAGCCGGAGCGTGTGCGCCGGCTCAATGATCGGGCGGCGCTGTTCCTAAAGCTCGCGCGGGGCGGCGGTCTCGACGTCGGCGGTTCGATCGGAGCTTCAATCGTGCCGATCGTAACGGGCAGCTCGATCCGCGCCGGGCGCCTCGCCCAGGCACTGTTCCGCCGAGGGATAAACGTTCAGCCGATCCTCTACCCGGCGGTGCCGGAGCGAGCTGCCCGGCTGCGCTTCTTTGTGACTGCCTCCCACACTGAGGAGCAGATCAGAGATACTGTCGCGATCTTGTTGGAAGAGAGCCGCCAGGTGGCGTCCGAGCCGAGCGACTTGGCTGCAGTCGCCCGGCATCTCGGGAAGTTGAGCTTGTCCTCGCGGTAGGTTCGCCCCGAGCCTTATCACCGCAGGCGGAAATAATGGACGCTGAACAATTCGGCCGGGTCCGTCCAGGTGTCCACGGGGCGGAAGCCGGCGCGCGCCGCCAAACTTCGGAATTCCTCGACTGAATATTTATAGGAATATTCGGTGTGGATGAGTTCGTTCTTGGCGAAATCGAATCGTTTTCCTGCGATCCGGGCCGCTTGATTGGCGAGACTGCGTATGTAGATTTCCACCCGGCCTTCCGCACTGCTGTAGAATGCCAGGTGCTCGAACCGATCGATATCGAGGTCGCCATCGAGTTCGCGGTTGATGCGTTCGAGGAGGTTGAGGTTGAACGCAGCAGTCACGCCGGCTCGATCGTTGTACGCGGCCTCGAGGATGTCAGTCTCCTTTTTCAGATCGACGCCGATCAGCATTTCGCCTCCGGGCCCGAGAATGCGCGCGTAGTTGGCGAGGAACGCAACGGCGGGATCCGGCTCGAAATTGCCGATTGTCGAGCCCGGGAAAAATCCGACCCTTTTTCCGCCAGCTCCGGGCAACGGCGGCAACGGAAAAGGGCGGGTATAGTCGGCGCAAACAGCAATGACCGGGACCGACGGAAAATCCTCGGCCAAACCGGTCGCGGCATCGCGCAAGTGTTCACGCGAGATGTCGACCGGAACATAGGCAGCAGGCCTTTCGAGCGCCTGAAGCAATAGACGAACCTTTTGGCTGGCGCCGCTGCCAAACTCGATTAAGCGGCAGTGCGGCCCCATCTGAGCCGCGATATCACTCGAATAGTCTTCGAGGATCGCGATTTCGGTTCGGGTCGGATAATATTCGGGCAGGCGGCAGATTTCCTCGAACAAAGCCGAGCCGCGCGCGTCATAAAAAAACTTGCAAGGAATCCGCTTGCTGGCGCGCCCGAGGCCCGCCAGCACAGCATCCCGAAAGCTTTCCTCTCCGGGCGCCAGATCGTGGAAGGCGAAACGCGCGCCGTCTTTCATCCAATGTCCTCCGCCAGCCGCAACCCAGCGAAGGCCCAGCGCGCCGAGGGCGGAAAAAAGTTGCGATAAGTTGCCCTGATGTGCCCAGGTGGGGTGATGGCTGACCCGCCGCGCAACACGATCTGGTTGCACATGAATTTCCCATTATACTCGCCGATTGCCCCACCGGCCGGGCGAAAGCGAGGGTAAGCGGTATAGGGACTGGCCGTCCATTCCCACACCTCACCGTACATTTGCCGGGGCTGGGCCATGCCACCCGATGAAGCGTCCGCACAGGGGTGGAGATGGCCGCGATCGGCAAAATTGCCCAAGATCGGCAAGCCTTCGGCTGCAATCTCCCACTCCGCCTCGGTCGGCAATCGCTTTCCCGCCCATGTGGCGAAGGCATCGGCCTCGTAAAAACTCAGGTGGCACACCGGCTCGGCAGGGTTCAGCCGGCGGCGACCCGATAATGTAAAAACCGACCACTCCTCGCCATCGCGCTGCCAATAGAGCGGCGCTTCCCAATTCTGACCGCGAACCGTCGCCCAGCCGTCTGACAACCAGAATTCCGGCCTCTGGTAGCCACGTTCCTCAATGAAGCCGAGATATTCACCGCAGGTTACCGGTCGGGCTGCGAGGCGAAAGGGCTCGAGCCAGACCTTGTGCCGGGGGCTCTCGTTGTCGAAGGCGAAACCAGCACCCTGGTGGCCGATCTCCTTCAGGCCGCCGGCAAAATCTACCCAAACCAGGGGGGCTGCGGCCGCCTGCACCTGGAGCTGCAGCGCCTGATAGGCCGGCAGCAAGGGATTAATCGAAAACACGTGCTTGATGTCCATCAGGATCAGTTCCTGATGCTGCTGCTCGTGGTGGATGCCGAGCTCGATCAGGGCGGCAATCTCCCCCCATTCCGGTTCGGAGACTCGCTCGATCAGCCGAGCCATCGCGGCGCTTACGTGATCGCGATAGGCCATAACGATATCGACCGTCGGGCGCGACAACAGGCCGCGCTCGGGCCGCGGGTGACGCGGGCCTGCCGACTCGTAGTAGGAGTTGAATAGAAAACCAAACGCGGGATCGAACACGCGGTAATCCGCATCGAACCGGGTCAACAGGAACGTCTCAAAAAACCAGGTGGTATGCCCGAGATGCCATTTTGTCGGACTGACATCCGGCATCGACTGGATCGACTGGTCCTCTGCCGTCAAATTGGCCGTCAGGGATTCGGTCTCGCCGCGTACCGCTCCGAACCGCTCGACCGTGGAGCGGCGGTCGCCGGCGCGAGCTTCTTCTTGCAACGCAGTCTCAAACACAACGTCCCCCATACCCTGTTGCATTGCCCCGGCTAACACCCTTGTCGCCGAGTCGTTTCGCTAGCGAAGATAACGATCACGCAGATGGCGCTCGAAACTCGCTGTCCCGAGCGGTCGCCCCGTGGCGGTTTCGACCAGCTCCGCCGTCGACAACAACGATGCCTTGGAATGCACCCGCTCTCCTGTCCAGCCGAGCAGCGGTGCAAATTCGCCCTCGGCAATCGCCTCCATCAAATCCGGAAGGTCGCGCCGCGCTGCCTCAAACAGCTGGGCTGCAATCAGCGCGCCGAGCGTGTAAGTCGGGAAATACCCCCAGTTTCCGTCGTACCAATGAATATCCTGGAGACAGCCCTCGCAGTCGTTCTCCGGAACGACCCCGAGCATTTCGCGCATCGCTGCTGCCCAGGCCGCGGGAAGATCGGACGGCTTGAGGTCTCCCGCAATCATCGCGCGTTCAAGGCGGTAGCGAAGGATCACATGGGCCGGATAGGTCACCTCGTCGGCATCGACCCGGATAAACCCGCGGCGAACTCTGATTTGTCGCCGGTGCAGTGCGTCGACTTCCCACTCCGGCCCGTCACCGGCAAAAGCCTCGCGGATGATCGGTGCGGCATAGGTCAAAAAAGCACGGCTTCGGCAGACCTGCATTTCGAGCAGCAGTGATTGGCTCTCGTGCATCGCCATGCCTCGGGCACGACCGACCGGCTGCAGACGCCATTCGACCGGGAGCCCGCGCTGATAGAGGGCGTGGCCTGTCTCGTGCAGCACACCCATCAGAGCGCGCGCGAAATCGCTCTCGTTGTAGCGCGTCGTGATGCGCACGTCGTCAGGGGTGCCGCCGCAAAACGGATGGGCGCTGACGTCCAGCCGGCCGTGCGCGAAGTCGAAGCCGATATGCTCCATCAGCCGCATCGCTAGGCGGCGTTGCTTTTCGACGGGGAACGGGCCGGAGGTGATCGGCGGGGCCAGGGCCGCTTGCCGGTCCAGCGCGCCCTCGATCACGTCAGGCAAAAATCCGGCTATTTCATCAAAGAGGCGGTCGATAACAGCGACCGAAGCGCCTGGCTCGTATTGGTCGAGCAGCGCCTCGTATGGGCTCGTCCCGAGCCGCTCACATTTGATGGCGCCGATTTCGCGTTCGATACGGAGGATCCGCTCGAGGCCGGGAAGCACGGCGGCAAAATCGCTTTGTAAACGAGCTCTGCGCCACACGGCTTCGCATTCCGAGCAGGCGTGTGATTCGGCCTCGACTAGCGCGCCAGGCACGGCTGCGGCGTGGAGCCACCGTCGCCGCATCTCGCGCAAATTGGCGCGTTGCCACTCTCCCAGATCGCCATCCGACGCCTCGGCACCAGCCAGCAGTTCCTCGACTTCCGGTGCCACCAGATCCTGATGCGCGATCAGGCGTAAGGTCGCGAGCTGCTCGGCGCGGGCTACCGCTCCGCCCTCGGGCATCATCGATGCGGTATCCCAGTGGAGAACCGAGATCGCTTGCTCGATCGCCCCGATTCGTCGAAACCGCTCTTCCAGCTGACGATAGGCGGTCATCCCACCCCCGCGTTGCGGCGATGGAACAGGACATAGATGACGATTAACGCAATCGCCAGCGAAAACCATGTTATCGCATATTGCAGATGGTTGTTCGGGAGCGTCAGGCGGGTCACGCCGCCCTTCGGCCAGCCGCCTGGGTTCGGTGTCGCGTCCGCATCGATGTAGAACGGCGCAACCCGGTCGAGGTTGTCAGCGGCGGCCATCGCCGGAAGGTCGACCCAGAACCAATAGTTCAGATCAGGACGGTTGTCGGGCAGAAACCAGTTCGGCCTTGCGGTCGGCGGTAACCGAAGCAATCCCTGCACGTGAACGGTGCCCGGGATTTGGGCGGCGGGGCGCCTTGCCGAATCCTTCAGCTCGGCCGGGATATACCCCCGATTGACAAAAACGACGCGACCCCCCGGCTCCAGCAATGGGGTCAGGACCTGATATCCTTGGCCTCCCGCGTCCGAGGTCGCGCCGAGAAAGATTTCCTTGTCGTATAAATAAGACCCTTCATTGCTGACGTGGCGGTATTCCATGCCGCGTGCTTCGGCGAGAGTTTTCGGCACAGGAGCCGGGGCGGCTGCGACCGCAGCGTCCCTTCGCGCAATCAGGTCCTGCTTCCAGAACAAGCGCTCTATCTGCCACGCGCCGAGCGCCAGGCAGATCAGCAGTGCCGGTAGGGAGAATACGGTTGGCCAAAACGTCGGCCGGAAATTCGTCATCCCGAAAATTCGTCATCAATGACCGCGCAAGCGCGAGCAGAGCTTCAAGGCTGAGGAGGCGCGACCAGCAGACGATGACGATATTGCAGCGCGATCAATCCCGCCTTCAGAGGCCGCAACATGGCAATCGCACCGCCGATGATCAACGGGGTCCACAAAACGAGATGTATCCAGATCGGCGGCGAGAATTTTATCTCGACCAAAGCCGCGAGCCCGACGACGATCAAGCCAAGGAACAAAATGACGAAAACGGCTGGGCCGTCTCCGGCATCTTGTGCGGAGAGATCAAGGCCGCAGACCTCGCAAGCGCCGCGTACATTCAACAGCCCAGCGTATAATCCACCCCTGCCGCAGCGTGGGCACCGGCAACCGAGCGCGGCGCGGATAGGGGATACCGCCGGAAAGTCATTCATCCCGCCACGCCGGCGCCGCCGCTGCCCTCACCCCACCAATAAACGCAAACGAACAGGAAAAGCCAGACCACGTCGACGAAATGCCAGTACCACGCTGCCGCTTCGAACCCAAAGTGATGATCGGGTTTGAAGTGCCCGGCCCATGCTCGACAGAGGCAAACGATCAGGAACGTCGTGCCGATGATGACATGGAAGCCGTGAAACCCGGTCGCTATAAAAAAAGTCGAGGGGTAGATGCCGTCGGTGAAGTGGAACGGAGCGTGGCTGTACTCCCACGCCTGAACCGAGGTGAAGCAGATGCCGAGAAAAACAGTCAGTGCCAGTCCGCGCAGCAGCCCGCTACGGTCCCCTTCGATCAAAGAATGATGCGCCCAGGTCACTGTGGTTCCGGACAACAAAAGGATCAGCGTGTTCAGAAACGGGAACTCGAAAGGATCGAAGGGGTGGATGGTCTTGGGCGGCCAAACGCCGCCGACCGGGAACAGGCTCGATGCGAAAAATGCCCAGAAAAACGCGGCAAAGAACATCACCTCGGAGGCGATGAACAACGCCATGCCGTAACGCATCCCGAGCTGTACCACAGGGGTGTGGTAGCCCTGGAAGGTCGCCTCGCGAATCACGTCGCGCCACCATACGGCCATCACCGCCAGCACCGCCAGGACGCCGATGATCAGCAACGTCCAGCCGTAACCATGCATGTACAGAACGCCGCCTGTGGTGATCAGACCGGCAGCAACCGCGCCGACTAGCGGCCAGATGCTCGGGGCGACGAGATGATAGGGGTGCTTCGGCGGTGCGTGCGCTTCGCTCATCGATTGGGGCTCTGATCGGTCAATTTACGGAATCTGGCCGTGATCGAGGTGCCGCGGATGCGGTCGGAGGCTCGGTCTCGGGCGCCCGAAACATCGTGTAGGACAAGGTGATCGAGCGGACCTCACTGGTGCTCGGATCGGTCGAGATGTCGGGATCGACAAAGAAAACGACCCCCATATCGACGCTTTGACCGGGCGAGAGGGTCTGACTATTGAAGCAGAAGCACTGCAGCTTGTCGAAATAGATCCCGGCCTTGGTCGGGGTGACGTTATAGACCGCCTGAGCGGTGACCGGCTCGGCAGTACGGTTGACGGCGCGAAAAAAGACCTGGTTCTGCGCGCCGGGATGAACCGCGATCACGCTTTTCAAGGGACGAAATTCCCAATCGAGACCTGGGGCGACCTGGGCATCGAAGCGGACCGTAATTAGCCCGGCCGCGATTCGCGACGGCGCGGTCTCTGCGCGCTGGGTGGTGCCCCCAAAGCCGGTCGCGGCGCAGAACAGCCGGTAGAGCGGCACAGACGCAAAGGACAACCCAACCATGCCGGCGACCACGGAAATCAGCAGCACCACTGTCGTGCCGTTGCGGCGGCGGTGCGATCGGCTTGCCGCAGCCACCGCTATCCCCCCATCCGGACAATTGTGATGGCGTAAAACAGCGCGACGAGAGCGACGAGGACGGCTACCAGCGCACGGTTGCGGGTGCGAATGGTCTTTTCCCGATCGTGCTCCGCGGCACTCAAAGCCAACCCCCGCTCGCGTGGTCGACCAGCAACAGGCTGAAGATCAGAAACAAATAGAGCAGCGAAAAGGCGAACATCCTGCGGGCGCTGCGATCGGTCGGGTCACGGCAGACAAGAATGGCCGAGCCCGTGAAAATGCCGCTCAACAACAAAGCGCCGGCGCCGTAAAGTGCTCCCGCCATCCCGAGGAGCCACGGCGCCAAGGCGGCCGGCCACAGAACGACGGTATAGAGCAGCATCTGCCGCTTGGTTTCGCGAGCTCCGGCGACGACCGGCAGCATCGGCACGCCCGCGGCGGCATAATCGCCGGTGCGGTACAGCGACAGCGCCCAGAAATGCGGCGGCGTCCAAAAAAAGATCACTGCAAACAGTGCGATCGCCCCCCAGCCTATATCACCGGTAACCGCCGCCCAGCCGATCATCGGCGGAAAGGCGCCCGCGGCGCCGCCGATCACGATATTCTGCGGGGTCCGGCGCTTGAGCCAGATTGTGTAGACAAAGACGTAAAAGGCGATCGTCATGGCCAGGAGCTCGGCTGCGACGGTGTTGACGGCCAACCCCATCATCAGCACTGCTCCGGCACCGAGTAC
>Ga0070710_10001731_pt1 | contig 10310 bp, 4 predicted proteins | sample LARL52metaG_FD_65454 | JGI IMG/M metagenome (GOLD analysis project Ga0070710, IMG submission 65454) | Corn, switchgrass and miscanthus rhizosphere microbial communities from Kellogg Biological Station, Michigan, USA - LAR L5-2 metaG | ecosystem: Host-associated > Plants > Roots > Rhizosphere ... | reverse complement strand
GCCGGCCGGACCCGGCCGCCTCCCGGGTACCGCCGGCGCCGGGGAAGCCGCGGCGGTGGTACCACGGCAGCTGCCGGCCAGCGCCCGGCACTTCGCCGGGCGCGTACGCGAGCTGGATACGCTCACGGCGGTTGCCGACAGCACCGACGGCGCCGCCGGAGTGGTCGCCGTCTGCGCCGTCAACGGTCCCGCCGGGGTGGGTAAGACGACGCTGGCGATCCGCTTTGCTCATCAGGTTGCCGACCGGTTTCCTGACGGGCAGCTGTACGTGAACCTGCGCGGGTTCGGGCCGGCCGGACCGCCGGTCAGCCCGGCCGAGGCGATCGAAGGCTTCCTCGGCGCCCTCGGCGTGGAGCCCATGCGGATCCCCTCCGACCTGCCCGGCCAGGCGGCCCTTTACCGGAGCCTGCTCGCGGGCCGCCGCGTCCTCATCGTGCTCGACAACGCCCGGGACAGTAGCCAGGTGCGGCCGCTGCTACCGGGAAGCCACGGCTGCCTGGTGATCGTCACCAGCCGGAGCCAGCTCGTCAGCATGCTCGCGGTCGAAGGAGCTCATCCGGTTCCCCTCGACCTGTTCACTATCAGTGAGTCACGGGAACTGCTGGCCCGGCACCTGGGAGCCGGACGCATCGCGGCCGAGCCCGGGGCGGCCGAGGATATCGCCCGGCTGTGCGCGCGCCTGCCGCTGGCACTCAGCGTGGCAGCGGCCCGGGCCGGCTCACGCCCCCGGCTGCCCCTGGCCGCCACGGCCGCGGAACTCCGGAGCGCCGCCAGCCGGCTGGATGCGCTCGGCGACGGGGATCCGCTCACCGATTCCCGTACCGTGTTCTCCTGGTCTTACCTGCAGCTGGAAGCGCGCGCGGCCCGGGTATTCCGGTTGCTCGGCCTCCATCCTGGCCCGGATATCTCAGTCAGCGCCGTCGCGAGCATGGCAGGAGTCCCGCGCGACGAAGCTCACCGGATCCTGGACGAACTAACCGGGGTGCACCTGGTAGCCGAGAGCGCGCCGGGCCGGTTCACCCTCCACGACCTGACGCGTGCCTACGCCGCCGAGCTGGCCTGGTCGCACGACGACGTGCGGGCAGGGGCGCGCCGCTATCTTGACCACTACCTGCAGTCGGCCTACGCCGCCGACCGGATCCTCGCCGCCGCCAGGGACGCCATCACGCTGCCGCCGGCCGCGGCCCGGGTAGTGCCGGAGGAGGCAGCCGACGCCCGCCAGGCGCAGGCCTGGTTCCTCGCCGAGCACCAGGTGCTCCTCGCCGCCGCCAAGCAGGCCGCGGAACTCGGATTCGACGAGCACGCATGGCAGATCCCGTGGACGCTGGTGACGTTCCTCGACCGGCAGGGACACTGGCGCGACTGGGAGAGCAGCCAGCAGGACGCACTGGCCGCTGCCAGCCGCGCGGGTGACGTGACCGGCCAGGCTCATTCCTATCGCCAGCTCGGCCGGCTGCTTATCCGCCAGGGCCCCTACGCCGAGGCGGAAAGCCCGCTGACGGCGGCGCTCGACTGTTTCCGGCAGGCAGGTGACCCGGTGGGTGAGGCACGGGTCCGGCTGGATATCGCTCAGGCGATGGAGCGGCAGCGCCGTTACCGCGACGCGATCACGCACAGCATGGAAGCGCTGACGCTCTTCCGCGCGACCGGCCACCAGGCTGGGCAGTCCAGGGCGCTCAACGGGATCGGCTGGTGCCACGCGTGCCTGGGCGAAGCCGAGCTGGCCCTGCCCTATTGCGAGCAGGCTCTGTCCCTGGACCGCGCTCAGGAAAATCTTCAGGCCGTCTCGTCCAGCCTGCACAGCGTGGGTTACATCCACCAGATCCGCGGCGACCACCGCCAGGCGGTCACCTGCTACACCGAGGCCCTCGACCTGTCCTGCCGGCTCGGCGACCGCTACGGTGAGGCCGACTCCCAGGCCTCTCTGGGCGACACCTACCACGCCATGGGCAACCTGCCGAGGGCACGGTCTTCATGGCAGCATTCGCTGGTCATTCTCGACGAACTGCGCCATCCCGAGGCGAGCGCGATCCGTAGCAGGCTGGGTAACGCCGAGGCGCCGGCCGGCGCCCGGACCGGGTGAGCCGGGCCGAGGCGCCGGCCCTGACGATCAGCCCGTCACGTTGGTAACGGGGCCGGTGGCATCGGCTATCGCGACCATCGTCGGGGTGTCGGCTGGCTGGGCGGTGTCGGCGGGCTGGTCAGGACCAGCCGTCTGCACGCTGGCCGGCGCGTCCGCGGGGGCCGGGTCTGATACCGCGGGCGGCTGGGCCGGCGGCTGCTGAACTGCCGCCTGCTGGTCCGCCGCCTGCTGGTCTGCCGCCTGCTGAGCCGGGGGCTGCTGAACCGGGGACGTGACCGTGGCCGGATCGGCGGCTGCCACCGCCGTGCCGGTGTCGGCCTGTCCCTGCTGTCCAGGTGGGACCGGGGACGGCGCGTCCGTGGGCTGCGTGGCCGGAGGCTGCCCGGCCGGAGGCTGCGCGTCCGTGGGCTGTCCCGCCGGGGACGGCGTCGCCGACGGCTGGCTGCCCGGTACGGTGGCGTCCCAGGCGGCCGGGGTGGCCGATCCCAGCACCTGGCCGTCCGCGGTGACCCCGAACCGGTTGAGGATGTCCTGCATCGACGAACCCGGTGCGGCCGCGCCGGCCAGGCTCGGCGGCGGGGTCCCGGTGCCTGCCAGACCGGTAACCTGGCCGGCTCCGTCCTGGGCCGCCGACGGCATGGTCAGGGTCTGCCAGGTCGGGGCGGTGACCAGGCCGTGGATGAAGCCGGCGGCTGACCCGATGCCGGCGCCGCCGATAAGGCCCAGCTCACCGCCGACGTAACCGCCGCCGACAAGGCCGGTCCCGGTGCCGACTCCGGGGAAGGCCACCGTGCCGCCTGCCGCCCCGACGGCGCCTCCCACGACGACGCCGATGCCGGTGCCGGCCGCGATGCCGGTCTCGAAACCGTCCTTCATTCCCTGCACGGCGTACGGGAACGCCTGGACCAGACCTCTGGCCAGCATCTCGTTGGCCTGGGCGTTGGCGATCTCCGCCTCAGCCTGCTGGCTCATGGCGTTGCTGAAGCTAGTTCCCACCTGACTGGCGAAGTTTGAAACTGCGTTCGTTGACTGGCTGAAAAGGTTGTACACCCAGGACGCCGGGGCGACCACTGCAGGCGGTACCTGGACGTCGGCTGTCAGTACCGCGGTAGCGCTCGCCCTCGTGACCGGGGCGGGGCTTCCTGCCGTCACCGCGGCGGCGCCACCGGCGGGAAGCGCCGCCAGGGCTCCCGGCCCGCCGGAACCGGTAGCCGCGTTTGCCGTCGCCGGGATGGCCAGGACCGCGCCGGCCAGGCCGGCGGCGAGGATGGTCGCCCCCGTCTGGCTTCCGAGCGCGGCCGTGCGCGACGGACGCCGGTGCCGCCCGCGGGCGTGCCGGGTATACGTGCCCGGCTGGCCTCCCCGGGGAAGGCGTTTGCTGTTACTCATTTGCTCTGTTCTCCTCCTGAGAGTTAGCGATGGCTGGTCGCGCCGTTACGGGGCGCCAGCGCAGCCCGGCGTTCAGGCCGCCGGGACGGCTTCGGACCGCCCGGCGGTTTCCCCGGACCGCCATGAGGTGATGCCGAGCAGGTCAGCGAGCATGCTCATCCGGGTGGCCGCCGTGGTTACCGCGGTGGTACCGGTGTCGCAGTACCGCAGCTCGCGGCGGCGCAGCGCGACATTGAAGTTGGCGGTCCCGGCGATCACCCGTTCCCAGGTACCGGCCGACCCGGTGATCTGCCAGCTGAAGTTCCCGGCGGCGCCCACGTCGCCCTTGCTCGCGTCGACCAGCGTGACGGTCCTCGCGGCCAGGTCGACCCGCCACCTCGCCACGCCGACGTCACCCGGCGAGGTGGCGATGACCAGGAAGGATTCTGCGGCGTGGGCCGCCCATCGACGGGCGAAGCGCTCACTGACCCGGAACAGGCCGGCCTGGAGCAGGTCACCTAGTACCAGGTAGGCGCGGGGCATCTGGCGGGTGCTGTCCGCGGGAACGGCCCGCGGGGACTCTGGCTGCGCCCAGGAGCCAGGCAGGCGAAGATCGGGGGGCATGTCGGCGACGCTCCACCGCTCGTCGACCCGTACATAGCCAAGGCTGTCGGCCAGCTGGTTGACAGCATCGATAACGGCCGGTTCGATCAGGCTGGCCGGTATGGACCACCCCCGGCCCTGCGAATCGGCGGTAATCCGGGAGGTCTGCCAGATCTTGTAATCGCCTGGCCCGTTCCTCTCGCGGTCGGGCGTGAAGCAGGAAGCCGAAACGCCGGGCGCCGGCGGCACGCCGAGGAACCTGAAGATCCGGTCGGCAGTAGCTTCCGGATCGGCGACAAGATCTTCGTAGCGCACGCGGTGGCATCGCTCGGGAAAGCGCTCCTCGACGGAGCGGATCGCGGTGGTGTGATCCGCCCAGAACCGGGCGAGCGCGAGCACGGAGTTGTTCGGGGAATCGGCGGCGTAGGAATCGAACCCGAAGCCTTTAAGACCCCACGGGCACGCCTCGATTCCCGAGGCGATGACATCCATGGGGTGCCGGTACAGGCAGATGAATTTCACCCCCGGGAACAGCTGCAGCATCAGGTCCGCATGCCTGGCCGTGTACATGCTCTTGTCGCAGTAGCGTCGCTTGCCTCGCCGCTCCAGGTGCTGCCCGATCATCTGGTTCGCCGCGTTCCTGACGCCCGTGAGCACGGGCTCGGGAACCGCGGGAACCATGCCGCCACGGTCTTTCAGCAGCGGTGTCCCCGCCAGCAGGGACCACGTCCGCGCCAGCTGGGAGCACATCGCGGCCAGGTCGGTCTCCGGCGGGCAGGCCAGGTCCTGGTGGGCGTCCAGGAGGAACCGCAGCAGCGTGGATCCCGACCGGGCCAGGCACAAGACGAAAACCGGATCAACGAACGAGGCCCGGCTCACGCTGGCCCCGGAGGCGAGAGGAAACGATGGCGATCTCGCCTCCGGGAACCGCGGCGGCTCCATGGAGGGATCCGGCTGCGGGCTTGCCAGGCTGCGCATCAGGTCAAGCAACTGCGCCGCCGACTGCTCCATGACGACCAGCCTTTCCGGGCCCGGTACGGACCCTTGCCCAAAGGGATGTGCGGGTAGTGAACACAGGGAGGTCGAGCGCGTGCCGATCGCTCCGGATCGGGCCCGGGCTATCTAGGACTCAGCCCGTGGCAAAGCCGGTGGGACCAGCCAGAGTGCCGCTGAAGTCCGGGACCGCGACCATCACCGGCGCGGGGGCGGGGGCCGGATCCGGAGTCGCAACGGGGGGCGGATCCGGAGCCGGGGCCGGGGCCGGGGCCGGGTCGGGGGCCGGGACCGGGTGGGGGGCCGGGGCCGGGGTTGGGTCCGGTGCCGGGGTTGGGTCCGGTGCCGGGGCCGCAGCCGGTGCTGGGTCCGGAACCGACGCCGCCACCTGTGCACCCGGTGCCGCCGCCTGATCGGGAACGGAGGCCTGATCCGGGGCGGACGGTGTCGTGGGGGCCGCCGTCATCGCCGGAGCCTGGGGACCCTGGTCGCCTACCTGGCTCGGAGGAGTCGCCTGGTTCTGCGGCGACGCGGGTACCGGGGCGGGCGGGGCGTCCGGGGACAGGCCAAGACCTCGGGTCTCATTGATGATGTCCTGGGCCGGGATCTGGATGTTCCCGGTGGTGGCGGGCGCGATAGCACCAGCTCCGGGGACGTCGCCGCTCACGCCCGGGGGCGCCGGAAGGAGCAGGACGCCCGCGCCACCGGGCGTCATGACCGGAGCGAAGACATTCTGCAGGCTGGAGGCCGGGACGGACACGCCGTCAGGGAAGGTGATCGCGGGCCCGGAGCCGAGCGGGGTGAACTGGATAGCCGGCTGGCCGGTGTCAGGGTTGGTGACTCCGCTGACGATGCCCGGCGGCAGGCCATAGCCGGGGATGCCCTGCGGTGTCAGCGACGCCACCTGCGTGTTCGAGTCGGCCGGCTGTCCTGGGGGAGTCAGCGCCGCGGCGATTTCGGGACTGCTGCCGAAGGCGCTGAGAAACGCCTGGGCGGGGTCGTCGGATGCCACGGCGACCGAACCCGCCGGCAGCTGACCGGGCTGGTTCACATCCCCGCGTACCTGGGAGGGGAAGACCTGTTCGATGGTCGGCAGCGGCGGAGGCTCGAAGGCCGGAACCGGAGTGGCCTGATTGCCTATGGCCTGGATGAGCCCCTGGTAGATCGGGTCGTTGAACTGGTTGAACTGCGGCATCGGGTCCAGCTCGAAGGTGCGCGGGCTCGCCGCGGGCAGGCTGGGCGACGACACCGGGGCGGATGAGCCGAGCGCGTTGAGCAGGGGACCGATAGAGAGCGGCACGCTACCGCCGGTGCGCACGCCGCCGATGGTGGGGGGCGGCGTCACGAATATCGTGCCGGACGGGCTGGGGGCGCCGAAGCCGTTGACCGGATCGAAGGGCACGCTGACGCCGATGCCGCCGCTCACGGTCGGGCCGTTCCTCGACGCCGGCGCCGGGCCGACAGGAACGGCCGGCCCGGAATTGCCCAGGGCCATAGGGACGGGGTCGGCTCCGCCCGGTGTCCCCATGCTGGCGGGAGCCGGCCCGATGCTGGCGGTCAGGACAGCCGGCTGCACCCCGCCAGCGCTGGGCGAGGTGCTGACGGTGCCTGCGGCGTCCCCCGCGGGCATGGTGTCCACGGCGAGGGCGGCCGTCTGGGGACCAGCCGGCTGCGCGGCGGCCTGATTCATTCCCGCTGCGGCGAGCGCCGCATCGCTGGTCGCTGCGGTCGCCGATGCGCCGGAGGACATCGCGGTGCTCCCCGCCGTCGGGCCAGGCGCGACCATCGGCCCGCCAGCGCTGCCCGGGGGCATCATTCCCGTCGAGGTAACGGGGGCGGCCGGCGGCGCTCCCGTTCCCTGCCCGGCGGGAATGAAGGTGATAACTTGCGTCACTTCGAGGGACCCGAGCACCGAACCGCCTTGCCCGACCACGACAGGCGCGCCGGTTGCCGGATCCATCACCACGCTTCCCAGCGGAGCGCCGTCCTGGCCGGCGAACTGGATGGTCCCTGTCGCCTGGTTCAGCGTCAGCGTGCCCGCGGGCTTCCCCTGCTGATCAGTCACCGGCACGGACATACCGCCCGCCACGCCATTCGCGGCCGCGGGGGGAGTGGTGCCTGTCATCGCGCCCGTGGTGGTGACACCGGGCGCGCCGGGCGCGGCCGGCGCGGTCGGGGCGGCTGGAGCGAAAGTCACCGTGCCGTTGGCCTGATTGAGCGTCAGCGTTCCCAGCACGGTGCCGCCGGGCCCGGCGACCACGACGCGGCCAGTCGCCGGATCGATCATGACGCCGCCGACTACGGTTCCGGCCGGGCCGATCAGCGCCACGGCCCCCGCCTGCTGGCTCACCGCCAGAGTCCCGGCGGGGTTACCGGCGGCATCGAAGACCGGTACCGACGCGATGCCCGGCGTCGTGCTCGTAACCGCCGCCGCCGCGGTGCCGGCCGTGGCCGCAGTGCCGGGCGCCGCCGCAGTGCCGGGCGCCGCCGTGGTGCCGGGCGCCGCCGTGGTGCCGGCCGCCGCCGTGGTGCCGGGCGCTGCCGTGGTGCCGGGCGTGGCCGCGGTTGAGGAGCCCGCTGCCGCGGGCACGAAGGTCACTGTGCCGGCGGCTGAGTTGACCGACAGCGTTCCGAGCGTGGTCCCGGCCGGGCTGACGACGACCGGAGTTCCGGTCGTCTGATTGACCAGCACATTGCCCACAAAGGTTCCGGTGGGGCCGACCAGTTGAACTGTGCCCGCTACGTAGTCAAGCCGGATCGAACCGGTCGGATTTCCGTTCTGGTCGGACACCGGGATGGTGGTCGGCACTGTGGTGGTGGGCACTGTGGCCGTGCCAGCGGTTACGCCAGCCGCGGGGGCTGTGGCGGTCCCGGTCGCGGGGGCAGCGGCGGTCCCGGCCGCGGTGCCCATTCCCGGACTCCAAGACGCTGCGCCTGTGGTCTGGTGAGCCGCGCCTGCCGGGTAGGCAGGAACCGGACCTGGAGCACAGTACTGCCGGGAACTGATCGCCATGGCGTGGGGCAGGTGGCCGTTCGCGGCGGCACCTCCCGCGCCCGCCCATTGCAGTGCGGTGTCGACGCAGATGCCAGGATGGGCAGTGGCCGGGTACGAGGGGCTGACGATGGCAGGCGTCGGGGTGGGGCCGGCGCCGTGCCGGCCGTCGCTCGCGACCCTCGTGCCCTGAGACCGGGGCGGCGGGCTTGGCTGCTCCCACCAGTTCTTGTGCTGACGGTGATCATGATGGCCACCTGCGGAATTTCGAACCCAGCTCGGCTGTGCGTCATCCGGGCCACCCGGGTTCTCCTGAACGCTCCCGGCAGTGGCCTGCGGCTGACCGGACAGCCACGCGGGCTCAAGGGCTCCAGACCCGCCCGGTGCAGTAGCAGGCGCCACCGCCGGCGCAGCATCTCCCTGAGAGTTCATCGGCGAGACGGCCGAGGTCAGGACGACAGGAGAACTCTGAGGCGCTGGGCGCTGAGTAACTCGCAGCCGCTGCTGTGACAAGTGGTGCGCGGGCTTTCCTGGCAGGCGTGAACCTGGATGGCGCGGAGGAACCTCCCTCGTGACCGAGCCGCCCGGCCGCGCAGCCACTGTCTGGCCGACACGGTAGACCTTGAATGGCGCGCCTGGGCCTACCAGGTCATGGGCGGTGTACGAGACTGCTCCCAGATGTGCCAGTGCGATAGAGCTCGGCGACGCCCATGCCGCCACCCCCGGGCTGGCCAGGGCAGCCGAACCAATGAGTCCAGCGGCGGCCAGTTTCCGTCCGCCGAGGGCGGCCGGAGCCACTTTCTCCGCTATGGTCCGTGGCGGCTGCCTGTGCATGCCGCCGTGCTGCTGGGTACGCGGCGGTCCCGCGACAGCCCCCGACTTGGCGCTCATCTCTGCTGCTCCTCCGTAACCGGTAACTGCAAAACAAGGTCAGCGGAATTTCTTCGGTCACCGCTTATGATCCGCTCCGCCTGCAAGAATGCGGCCTTTCGATGAGGAAAGAAAGGATCTGGGCGAGCGGTAATAACCCGGAAACGGTGCTATCGCGGCGCTATCGAGATACTTCCCGAATACTCAAATTGCTCTATCAAGTAGTACCTCGCCGAATATCTGCGCACTGCGGCACGGAGCGCATCGCCGAGCGTGTTCGGGCCGGATCCAGGCCGCATGATGGTGCCACCAGGCGGCGGCCTGGCGGCCCGGTTTTGAGGCATATGCGGTCGCGGTGCGAAGATTGCCTTGCCGCCGGCCCATGGTGAACGTTGGCCTTGGCGTCGGCTGCGACCTGACCAGCCGGACCAGGAAGGACGACGCGCTGCGATGAGGACCAAGCCGTTGCTGGGCCGGAAGGTCTGGTTCGGGCCAAGGCAGCTGGGCTGGGGACTGTCGCCGGTCTCGGCCGAGGGCTGGGCCGTCACGGCGGCAGCCGCCGGGGCTATTGTCGGGCTCGCCGTCGCGGACCGCAGTGACCGCTGGACCGCCCTGCTAGCGCGGAAAACCGCGATCGTGGTGATCCCGCTGGTGGGAATCGTATTCCTGAAGGGCACGTCGCCGGGCGGCCGGCGGGCGTGGGAGGAGTTCAAGGCCAGTAGGGAACGTGGCGGCCAGTGAGCCGGCTGCCGCTGTCAGGATAAGGACGGGGTAAAGGACCGCGCTCAGCTCATCGTCATCGCCTACGAGTCCGGGTTCGCGACCCCGGCTTAGGCCTGCGATCGGAACCGGCCGCCGGCTCCCTGAGTCGGCGGCCCGTTCCCGCAGCGGGAAATCCCTGGAGGCGAGGCCCTAACCCGCGCTGGCCAGCGCTTGCTGCGCGGGCTCGATGGCCAGGTGAGGGAGCCGGCGGTCGAGCCAGCGGGGGAGCAGCCAGCTGGCGGCGCCGGACATGTGCATGATGGCGGGGACGCAGACGGTACGCAGGACGAACGCGTCGAGAGCGACCCCGATCGTGAGGCTGATGCCGAACTCGGCGACACTGCGCTGGCCCATGAGGGAGAACGCCAGGAACACGCAGATCATGATCGCGGCCGCGGCGGTGATGATCCGTCCCGTGCCGACCTGCCCGGCGCGGACGGCGCGGTGGCTGTCCCCGCTGCGCGCCCATTCCTCGCTCATCCGGCTTACCAGGAACACCTGGTAGTCGGTGGACAGGCCGTACAGGATCGGCAGGATGAACACCGGCAGGAACGACTCGACCGGGCCGGCCGTGCCCAGGCCGAACGCACCGAGCCCCCAGCCCCACTGGAAGAGCGCGGTCATCACGCCGAACGTCGC
>Ga0070710_10001730_pt1 | contig 10313 bp, 8 predicted proteins | sample LARL52metaG_FD_65454 | JGI IMG/M metagenome (GOLD analysis project Ga0070710, IMG submission 65454) | Corn, switchgrass and miscanthus rhizosphere microbial communities from Kellogg Biological Station, Michigan, USA - LAR L5-2 metaG | ecosystem: Host-associated > Plants > Roots > Rhizosphere ... | reverse complement strand
CGACTCGATGACCGACAGCCCGGCCTTGCTCGGCGCGGTGGCCGAGCAGCCAGTCGTGGTGTCCACCGGGCCGCCCTGCAGCGGTGCGCTCGGGTTGTCGGGGATGGCGATCGTCGCCGGGTTGACGTGCCCGGGGATCTCGTAGGGGAAGGACGTGCCGACCACGGTTGTCGGGGCGGCCGGGTCGTTCTGCTCCTTGAAGTCGGTGAACGCGGTCGCGCCGCCGGACTGGCCGAGCTGGCCCTGCAGGTAGCGCAGCAGCGCGGAGTTGGCGATCTCGCCGCCGCCGCCGTCGCCGAAGATCCCGCCGATCAGCCCGGCGACCCCGACGACGTCCGCCGGGGTCCACGGCTTGGGCGGGCCGAACAGCGTGTACTCGACCGGCAGCAGCGTCGGGTCGGTGAGCGCCTTGGTGATGTAGGCGTTGATCCCCTGCACGTACTCGCGGATCATCTGCACCGCGAGGCGGCCCTGCGCGCCGTATTCGGTCGGCAGCGCGTTGATCTGGGCGTTGGCCTGTGCGGTCGTGTAGGGCGCCAGCAGCAGCTCGTCGTGGTCCATCTGCTCGTCGGCGCAGGACGGGCCGAGGAACGAGGTGAGCGTGCCCTCACCGTAGTGACGCAGCACATCCATGAGGAACAGCCGGTCCTGAGCCTGGGCGAACCCGGCCCCGAACGCCAGCGCGGCGTTGGTCTTCCCGTAGATGTGGGGGATGTCGTGGGTGTCCCGGTAGATGACCACGGGGACCTTCGGCGAGGGGTGCTGGGTGGCGATGATCTGGCCGGTCTTCACCCCGAACGACTCGCCGAGGTAGTACTTACCCAGCGTGGAATCGGTCAGCGAGGGGTAGCCGAACTCCAGGTTCTCGTACGGCGCGAGCTGGTCCTGGCTGTGCGGCGGGCGCTGGCCCGTCGCCTCGAACTGCGTCAGTTGCGCCGCGTTGACCAGGCCGTTCTCCCCCGCGGGCAGGATGAACATGGCCTGGCCGTGGGCGAAGTCATCGGCCTGGTACACCGGCCGGAGCGAGAATCCGCCCGGGCCGGTCGCGGCCAGCGCCGGGCCACCAGCGGTCGTCAGCGCGACCGCGCTCGCAATGCCAGCAATCCACCAAGAACGCCCCAGTTTGCGCATGGGCGGCAGCCTAACCTTCGGGGCGGCAAAGATCGAGAGCCTGCGGCGGCTAAGTTACCCGCGCGTACAAGTCAGGCTCTCCGGCCTCCGCCGCGGTCACGCGGACCCGGCCCGCGTCCGCGAGATGCCGCAGGTGGGCGCCCGCTTCGGCGAGCGCCGCGCGGCGCATGAAGCCGACGACCGACGACCAGCCACGCGACCAGGTCAGCTCCTCGGTGACCTGCCAGGCCGTGGCCGGGCCGAGCCTGCCCAGGATGGCGAGCACCTCGTCGCAGCGGCGCTCGTGGTGTGCGAGCAGCATCTTGACCCGGGTGGCCAGGCCGGCGAACCGGTACTCGTGGGCGGGCAGCGCTTCGGCCTGGTCGTAGGCCGCGATGAGCTCAAGCGAGCGCAGGTAGGCGGCCAGCGGCGGCTCGGCGAAGTTCGACTGCAGCCCGATGTTCGGGCTGATCCTGGGCAGCACGTGGTCGCCGGTGAGCAGCAGATTCTCGGATTCCTCGTGCAGGCACAGGTGCCCTGGTGTGTGCCCGGGGGTCCACACCGCGCGCACCCGCCGGCCGGGCAGCGGCACCAGTTCGCCGTGTTCGAGCAGGACATCGGCCTTGGCCATGGCCTGGAAGGCCCGCAGGGCACCCTCGTTGACCGCGATACCGGCGGCGACGTCGTCCGGCACGCCGGACCGCGCCAGCCAGGCCAGGTCGGCGCGCCTGGTGTCGGCGTCGAGTGGCCGCAGCGCCGACAGCGTGCTCATCTCCGCGGGGTGCATGGCAACCCACGCCCCGCTGGCCTCGCGCAGCCGGGCGGACAGGCCGTGATGGTCGGGATGGATGTGGGTCACCACGATGCCGGTGACGTCGGCGGGTGAGGCTCCGGCGGCCTTGAGGCCTTCCGCAAGAGCCTGCCAGGCCGGCTCGCAGTCCCAGCCGGGGTCCACGACCACCAGCCCGCTGCCGGCGGCGATCAGATAGGTCAGGGTGTATCGCAGCGGGCTGTCCGGGATCGGCACGGGCACCGACCACAGGTCCGGACGCACCTTCTCGACGGGCGGGGCGGTGCGCGCCAGCCAGGCCTCCCGCTGGGCCGTCCCGGTCACCCGCACATGTTGTCCCGTCTCGCGCCGGCCGGGCCGGTCAGGCGACCCGCTGCCAGCCCTCTTCGCCGACCTTCCACCGGGCGATGGCCCGGTTCCGGCTGACGAGCTTGACCTCCCGCAGCCGGCTGCCATGGCGGTACATCGCCTGCTCAGCCTCGATTATGCCGCTCGCGGCCGAGGGCTGGGGGATCTCCCGCTTGACGCCGGACTGCTCGATGAGGATGAGATTCGCCGGCCGGGGTAGCGGGACGGCATGGCCAGCGTCACTAGAATCGATCACACCCCTTAAGACATCCCGGTAGCACCCGGCTGTTCCCACAGGCGGTATGGCATGCGACACACCCAGGACTCGCCGACGCGATTCAGGCGAATCTGGCGTGAGTCCTCCGCAGGCCGCCTACGCTGGGCTAAGACGAGGGCGCTTGGCTATCCGGGTAATGACGAGGGCATCGGGGAGCCCGTGATCGGGCGGGACAGCGCCTGCCCAGACGACAGCCGCGCAGGTCCGCCGACGGAGGTATGGCCCAGGTGACACGGGTGTCGACCCACCCGCCCGGCCCGCCAGGGCCGGCCGGGTCCGACACCCTGCCCTTCACGGCACCCGACCTCGCCGTTGGCAACGGCCCGGTCGAGTGGGTCATGAGCCGGGTGATCCGCAAACTGGCCTGGAGCCGGCTGTCCGATCCCACGGTCGCCCTCACCCTGTCCGGGGCGGGCCTGCTGCTCGGCATGATCGTCGGGGCCACCGCACCGAACGCCGAGACGATCCCCCTCCGGCTGCCGCTGTCGCACCTGCTGCCGGCGCTTGGCCATTCGGAAACCAACGTCGTCATCGCGTCGATCCTGCTCTACACCGGCAACATCCTGGCCTGCCTCGGCCTGGCCGGCATGCTGTGGGCGCACAGCCAGGGCTGGCGCCCCAACCCCAAGCACCTGCTGTGGGCCAGCGCGGCCATCATCGCGGTGATGGTCAGCCTGACCCCGGTGGGCTCCTCGGACACCGCGAGCTACGCGGCCTACGGCCGGATCGCGGCGCTGGGCGGGAACCCGTACACAACCGGGCCGCTGGCGTTCCTCGGGCCGCATTCCTCCTACACCCAGGCCGTCGGCACGCTGTGGAAGACGCAGCCGTCGGTGTACGGCCCGTTCGCCACCGTGATCCAGTCCTTCGCGGCCTCGATCGGCGGCCCGAACGTCAGCGTGACCGTCTGGGCCCTGATGATCCTCAACGGGGCCGTGTTCATCGGGGTCGGGTTCCTGCTGCTGAAGACGTCCGACGACCCGGTGCGGGCGACCCTGTTCTGGACCGCGAACCCCGTTCTGATCCAGCAACTGGTCAGCGGGGGCCACCTCGACACGCTGGTGGCGGCGGCGGCGATCTGCGCGATCCAGGTGGCGCGGCGCGTTTCCGGCATGTGGGGCGACGTGGTCATCGGCGTGGTGATCGGGCTTGCCTGCGGGATAAAGATCAACGCGGTGCTGATCGCTCTCGGGCTGGCCTGGCCGCTGCTGCGGCGGCACGAGTGGATGCGCACCACCCGGATCGCGCTGGTGGCCCTGGCAACGGTCGCGCTGCAGTACTGGCCGTACGGGCTCGTCGCGCTGAGACCGATCTTCGGCGGGCTGAAACTGGCCACGCTGCCCTCGCCGTGGCGCGTGCTCGAGTTGATCGGCGCGGGGCTCGGCGGCCCGGGGGCGGAGCATACGGTGGCCACGGTCATGGGGTACCTCTGGCCGGCCGCCATGATCATCGTGGCCTGGTTCGTCTACCAGCGGATCTCCTCTGACCAGCCGGGCGAGGTGGTGGCGCCGTTCGCGCTGACCTACGCCTGGATCCTCGTCGCCCCCTGGGTGTTCGCCTGGTACACCGGCATCGCCTGGGTCGCGCTGACCCAGGTGCCGCGCAACCGGATGACCCGCTGGCTGACGCTCGTCACGGTATTCCTTGCCCTGTGCCATTCCAGCGGCGGCCAGGCGACGCCGGGGATCCGCTGATCACGCCTGCCCGGCGACCGTCATGCTCGAAAAAAGCCAGGTAGAACCGACAACGGTGGCAGCCGGGGCCGCACTGCCCCGGCCACGGGGCGCCCTCGCGCGCCGTGTCGCGGCGGCAGCGCGCCGGCACTGGCTGGCGGCCGTGCTGCTGGCCGCCGGGCTGGTGCTCCGGGTGCTCGCCCAGGTCTCCTACCGGCCGGCCCTGTTCTACATCGACACGACCAGGTACCTGTACAACGACGCGCCCGGCATGGACCCGCTCGGCTACAAGGGGGCGCTGCGGGCGATCCTGGCGGTCGCCAACTTCAACGCGGTCGCCGCCGTGCAGCACCTGCTCGGCCTGGCCATGGCCGTGGGACTCTACGTGCTGTTGCTGCGCCGTGGCTGCCCCCGCTGGCTGGCCGCGCTGGCCATGGCGCCGCTGCTGCTCGACGCCTACCAGATCCAGATCGAGCAGACGCTCATGCCGGACACCTGGTTCGAGGCCCTGATCGTGGCCGGCCTGGCCATCCTGCTGTGGCGGCCCGCGCCCGGCTGGCGGGCCGTCGTGGCCGGCGGCCTGGTGCTGGGCAGCTCGGCCATCTTCGCCCAGGTGGGCGAGGCGCTGCTGCTGCCCGCGGTGATCTACCTGCTGGCGGCCGGCGGCGGCTGGCGGCGGGCCCTGGGCAGGGCGGCCACCGTGTGCGTGGCGTTCGTGCTGCCGATCCTCGCCTACTGCACGGTCAACTACCTGGCCGCCGGCGACTTCTTCCTGTCCCACACCGGCGTCACCTCCGTCTACGGCCGGATGGCCGCGGCCGCGGACTGCGCCACACTCCGGCTGCCGCAGGCGGAGCGGGGCATGTGCCCCACCCGGTACCAGCAGGCCCTCGGGCCTGACTTCCTCGAGTTCGGCCTGCGATCCCCGATCCGGCCGTACTACGACGGTCTCGCCCGTGACAACACCGACAGCCTGATCACCGACTTCAACCACCGGGTGCTCAGCCAGCAGCCGCTGCGGGTGCTGCACGCCTACCTGCGCGATGTGGTGCGCCCCTTCGCGCTGACCAGGGACGGCAGCCCGGGCGTCACCGCGATCTCCCGCTGGCAGTTCCAGACGTCCTACCCGTACTACCCGCCGCACGCGTCCCGGCAGGTCATCGGCTCGTCGGTGGACCGTTTCGGCGGGGGCAGGCCCGCCGTCTGGGCGCCGGGCGCCGCATTCCTGCGCGGCTACCAGTTGCACGGCGGGTACACCCCAGGGCCGCTGTTCGCCCTGTGCGTGCTGGCCGGCCTGATCGGCTCGGCGAGCCTGCTGCTGCGCGGGCGGGCAGTCCGGGCCGCCCGCGAGCCTGCCCTGGCCTGCCTGCTGATGTTCGTCTCGGGCGCGGCGGTGCTACTGGTCTCCGACGTGTTCGAGTTCTCCTGGCGCTACCTGCTCCCGGCCCTGGTCACTCTGGTCCCGGCGGGCGCGCTGGGCATCGCCGTGGTGATCCGGGCGGCCCAGGCCCGGCACACCGCCCGCTGAGCACCCGGGGCCAGGACCGTAATCTTCTGTTCGGTCGCGACAGCTCCGTGAACATGATGCCTATCTGCAGGTACGTGCTGGTCGGCAGGAGCTTCAAGACCCATTAGCTCGGCGCCGGTCAGCGGCGCCGCGAGCACACCGCGAGATTGTTCAATGTCCGGCCTCGTGGTCCGCACCTCGAGCGCCGCAGCGATGAGTTGTTCCATGAACGGTTCTGGCCGGACATCCGTCGAATGCTCGACCAGATAGCTTGTCAGCTGGGGTGCGGCGGTGACGACCGTGCTGAGGAAGCCCGCGTGGCGGGCTCTCACAAGCACACTGCCAACGATGCGGGCGGCCGCGGGGTCGCCGCGCTCGATCGCGGCGGCGGCCAGCAGTACCTCGCGCACCAGCGCGGTCCGCGGCGTCCAGGTCCCGCCGCTCGAGCGCGGCGCCCGCAAGAGTGCGCAGGTAATCCACGGCGAAGGGGTGCTGCTCGAATCCCAGCCGCCGCGCGTCGGCATCGGCGGCCCGGGCGGCCTACCTCGACGCCGGGGCATGTCTGGTCACGAGGCTCGGCGGATGAGCCTTCGCTCGGGCGGCTGCGGTATCCCGGCGTCGTCAATGCCGCCTGCGGCCGGGCCAAGCCGCGGCCCGTAGCGGCGCGCCAGCGGATCGGCGGTCACGCCATGCGCGACTACGCTGAGCAGCACGGTGAACGCCATGACGGAGACTGCGGACCCGGCCACAGGCTGGCCGATGTCCTCCAGTGCAATCAGGGCGAATACCACCGATGCCAGGCCGCGGGGACCGAACCAGCCGACGAATGCGATGGCCGCGCGGCCGAGCCGTTCACCGGCCAGCGCGACCGCTACCGGGGCCATCCGGATCACCGTCAAGCTGAGCACGGCGTACAGCACGGTCTGCCAGGTCAGGCTCTCGAACGCCGGTACGACAGCGACGGCGCCGAACGCCAGCCAGACCAGCAGCGACACCAAAGCCCCCCTGTCTCTTCGACGAATGGCACCAGCCGCTCGCTTCGCCGCCCGCCGGTGGCGCCGAAGGCGAGCCCGCCCGCGAATGCGGCGATGAAGCCGTTGCCGTGCAGCGCCAGCGCGCAGGCGTAGGCGCACACCGCGAGCGCGAGCACTGCCGAGCCCGCGAAACTTCCCTCGGCCCACCCGCGGCGGCGCGCCGCATTCACCAGGAAACCGCCCGCGCCGCCTACGGCCACACCGATGAGAAGGCCCGCCGCCAGTTCGACGACGGCTTCGCCAGGGCCAGCGCTGGCGGTCTGCTCGGCCGCCGCAGCTCCCGCCACCGCGACCAGCACGAAGGGGGTGGCGATGCCGTCGTTGAGCCCGCTCTCGACGTTGATCAGCCTGCGGATCCGCGCCGGGACAGCCTGGTTGACCATCAGGCCCGCGCCAAGAGCAGCGTCCGTCGGCGCGAGGGCCGCGCCTATCAGCAGGGCCAGCCAGATGTTCATGCCCGTGAACAGGGCCAGTGCCAGCAGGGTTCCCAGGGCGATCGTCAGCGGCAGCCCGATCCCGAGCAGCCGCAGGCACAGGCCCACGTCCGCGCGCAGGTCACGCAGCCCGACCCGGGACGCATCCGAGAACAGCACCAGGACCAGGGTGACCTCCGCCAATGACTTGACCAGCTCATGGGAAGGCATGAATCCCAACGGCGCCAGCGGGCCGTGGGTCAGCAGCAAACCCGCAAGGACGAACGTGATCGGCGCGGTAACATCGAAGCGTTCCAAGCGCGCCGACAGCATCCCCCAGGCGAAGACCAGAGCCGCCACGATCGCCAGGTCAGAAGCGCTCATCGTCTCTGCTCGCGGGTGGCATCCGGGCGCGCCCCAGCAGCCCCACGGCGAAACGGCCGCCAAACGGGTGCCGCCGCGCTGTCCTGAGCAGTGCGGCCCCGGAACTCAACGGCGTACCGGCCGGTTACCGCCGGTACGCCGAGCCGCTACCGGCGGCGGGAAACGCGCCGGGCGGTGCGCCGACTCGTGCGCCGGGCTACTCTGCGTCCTCCGAACATCTCATGCCTCCTCTCCTGGTCCTGGTCCTGGGCTGGATCATGGTGTGCTTGCTGCGGCCGACGTTTCCAACTCGTGCAGTTCCCGCGCTTCCTCGGCCGAGACCAGCCCGATCTCCACGAGGTCGAGCGGGCTGATGAAGCCGTCGCTGATGCGGAAGCCCCCAGCGCGGGCGATCGCATCCCGAAGCGGTACCGCCCAGTGATGCTCCAGCAGGATCAGCGCCGCCGCTGAGTCGTTCGGGATGTCCTCTAGCACATCCCAGCCCTCCTCCTCGGTGAACACATGCACCCCGCCCTCGGCGGCCGCCTCCTCGGCGCCCGCGAGCGCACCCGCTTCCGCGCCTTCTTCCCCCTCGAAGCCGAGGCCGATCAGCGCGCCGATCTTGCTGCCGAGCTCGATCGCCTCTGCCTCGGACAGGTTGCTGAGGTGCTCCACCTCCAGCTCCCCGTCGGCGTCCTTGTAGACGGCCAGCGAGTCGATCACCCGCACCAGGTCGCTTTCGCGCAGCCGCTCCAGCTCAGCGATGATCTCGCCGTGGAAGTCAGGCTGGCTGAACCCCAATACGAGCAGTTGCACAGGCCCGATTGCCATATTCGTAACCCCTTTCGCATGCTCGGCCGGTCCTCATCAGCTGCCACCTGGGGCAGTCCGGTACCGAGCCACCAGTGCGATCGCACTTCTGTTTAAAGGGTCAGGGCGGAGGGGTTGGGGCGCGTCACCCCATGAGGGTGGTTCACCTCGCCACGCTGCGGCACACGCCACGCTCAACAGCGGATCAAGTGGAACTTTCCCAGGTCAGACAACCCCCTGAGCACCAGCTGAACGGCCAGCGCGGCCAGCAGGAAGCCGGATACACCCCACTCGTTAGCCCGCCGGCCCGGCCTCCAGGCGCACATCACCAGACTACCTCGTGACAGGAATTCGCACGCCTGGGACGTAACGCTGGAAAGTGGCTTGATGGCGGGCGCCGTTGGCTCCCAGCTGGATCCCGGCAATTTCTTTAGCGCAGCTAACGTGCGATAGCGAGCATGATGACGGATCGCGCTGCGGCCAAGTACCCGCCGCAGAAGCTAACGCGATGCCCACCGAGGTCACCCTTCGAGGGCGATGCCCTGCACATCTGCCGCAACGGACACTGCGAGAAGTCGGTACGCGGAGAAGGAGTCTCGGCGGCGACGGCGCGGGGGTCTGCACACGGCGCGCCAGGCATCTGGCCGCGGAGCAGGTCAGCGGATGGGAGAGTGCACGGTGAGCGAGCCGTTCAAGGGGACGATCAACGTCGATATCAGGGACTCGGTTCCCGATTGGGCGCCGTTCGAGCCGCCGAAGGCTCCGGCTGGGGCGCCGAGCGTGGTGTATATCGTGCTGGATGATGTGGGCTTTTCGGCGATGTCGTGTTATGGCGGCCCGATTGAGACCCCGAACATCGAACGGATCGCCGCTGATGGGGTCCGGTACACGCAGTGGCACACGACGGCGTTGTGCTCGCCGACCCGGTCGTGCCTGCTGACTGGGCGCAACCACACCCGTAACTCGATGGCGTGTATCACCGAGGCGGCGATCGGGTTCCCGAATGCCAGCGGGACGATCCCGCCGGAGAACGGCATGCTGCCGGAGATCCTGGGCGAGGCCGGCTGGAACACCTACATGGTCGGCAAGTGGCACCTGTGCCCGACGATCGAGATGAACGTCGCATCGACGCGGCGGAACTGGCCGTCGGGGCGGGGGTTCGAGCGCTGGTATGGGTTCCTGGGGGCGGAGACCAACCAGTGGTACCCGGACCTGGTGTATGACAACCATCCGGTGGACCAGCCGAAGTCCCCGGCCGAGGGCTATCACCTGACCGAGGACCTGACCGACAAGGCGATCGAGTTCATCACCGACGCCAAAACGGTCGCGCCGGACAAGCCGTTCTTCCTGTACTACGCGCCCGGCGCGGCCCACGCGCCGCACCATGTCTCGAAGGAGTGGGCCGACAAGTTCAAGGGCCGCTTTGACATGGGGTATGAGGCGATGCGGGAGCAGACCCTGGCCCGGCAGAAGCAGCTGGGGATCGTCCCGGCCGAGACCGAGCTGCCGCCGGTCAACCCGATCGGCACGCCGGAGACCCGCCAGGGGCCCAAGGGGCAGCCGTTCCCGCCGCTGGATGTCACCCGGCCGTGGGACACGCTGTCGGCGGAGGAGAAGCGGCTGTTTTGCCGGATGGCCGAAGTGTACGCGGGGTTCCTGGCGCACGCCGACCACCACATCGGCCGGCTGCTGGACTACCTGGAGGAATCCGGGCAGCGCGAGAACACCATGGTCATCCTGGTGTCGGACAACGGGGCCAGCGGCGAAGGCGGCCCCGACGGCTCGGTCAACGAGATGCTGTTCGCAAACGGCATCCCCGACAACATCCAGGCGAACCTGGCGATGCTGGATGAGCTGGGCGGGACCAAGACCTACAACCACTACCCGAACGGGTGGGCGATGGCGTTCAACACGCCGTTCAAGATGTGGAAGCGGTATGAGTTCAACGGCGGCACCGCCGACCCGTGCATCATCTCCTGGCCCTCGGC
>Ga0070710_10001728_pt1 | contig 10316 bp, 10 predicted proteins | sample LARL52metaG_FD_65454 | JGI IMG/M metagenome (GOLD analysis project Ga0070710, IMG submission 65454) | Corn, switchgrass and miscanthus rhizosphere microbial communities from Kellogg Biological Station, Michigan, USA - LAR L5-2 metaG | ecosystem: Host-associated > Plants > Roots > Rhizosphere ... | reverse complement strand
GTCTGGCGGCTGTTCGATTTCCGCTTCACCCGCCATCCCTCGCGCGTGAGCCTGATCGCGCTCAGCGTCGCGGCGTATGCCAACTTCTTTCTCGACCATTTTGGCATCGATCTGCGCATCGTGCTGTTCGCCGCCGCCGCGCTCGCCTTCGGCCGCACCACGGTGCATTACAAGATCTGGCACGTCCACCGCTCGATGCCGCTCCTGCTCGGCCTCGTGCTGGTGTCGCTGTTCATCTGGATTTCGGAAAATATCGGGACCTATACGAAGACCTGGCTCTATCCCGCGCAACAGCACGCCTGGGCGATGGTGTCCATCGGCACGCTCGGCTCGTGGTTCTTGCTCCTGATCATCAGCTACACGCTGGTCAGCCTGGTCAATGCGCCGCAGCAGGTGGCCGAGGATGTTGCGCGGCCGGCGGGCGGGCGCGAACCGGAGCGGGAGGCGGCATAGCGTTGCGGCAACGAGTTTCTAGGACCGCTGCACGCGCACCAGGGCATCCGCTGTTCGCGCCGGCCTGCCGCCGCGCGGACCCCGGCGATCAGGCGACTGTCCGGCCGTCATGACCGCGGTGCCCATGGCCACGGAACCGAAGGTGACGAAGAACGATCCCAGGAGCAGGGCGATCGCGATGCCGGGCGAACGGTCGGCGAGGATCAGGTCGCGCAGACCGCCGGGGTTCAGGGCCAGCAGGCCGCCGACCAGCAGCATGGTAACGGCGGCACCCACGGCAAGATTGATCGCCAGCAACCGCAGCAGCGCGTTGCGCAAGAACGTCGATCGGGGGGAGGGGCTTTCCTGCATCATCGTCTCGCGCGTTCTCGATCAAGCCTCACGGCGACACGAGTTCGACCCGTCGGTTCAGCGCGCGCCCGCCTTCGGTGGCATTGGGGCCGACGGGAGCGAGAAAGCCGACGCCCGCGGTGCGCAGCCGCGGCTGCGCGATGCGGTAGGTCTTGACGAGCTCGGCGGCGATCGCCTCGGCGCGTCGTTTCGACAGATCGAGATTGTACTCATGGGTGCCCTGGTTGTCGGTGTGGCCGACGATGAAGACGTTGAGCTGGGGCTGGCCGGTCAGCAGCTTTGCGATCTGCTCCAGCGTCGGACGGCTTTCCGGCTTGATCACCGCCTTGTCAGTGTCGAAATAGATGCCGTAAAGCGCGATGTGACCGACTTCGCCGAGGCCCTTCGCCATCGCCGCAGCGTCCACCATCTTGTTCTCGATCGCACCGAGCTCGGCAACCGTGAGCTGTGCCGTGATGTCCTGGTTGTTCTGGCTGACGATGACGCTCGCATAGGTCTCGCGCCCGCCCTCGGATTTGCGACCCGCGAAATAGCGATAGCTGAAGCCATCCACCCACATCTGCGGCACCGGCAGTACGTCGATCGCCTCGGTGAAGGGGATAGCGCCGCAGGCGTCGGTATCGCAGGCGAGCAATGTCTCGAATCCGGCCTTGGCGAGCTGCGTCTCGAAATTCCTGGAGACTTCGAGGATCGAGGGGCCGGGCCGGGTGCGATAGGCGATGCGGGTGATGCGGCCTTCGAGCCGTCTCGCATCGGTCGGGTTACCGTCCTTGAAGGCCGCGGCCTGCAGCCGTGCGGCATCAAAATCCTTCGCCACATAGGCCGTGATCACGCTGCCCGAGAAGCGGCCGATGCCGGGAAAATCCTTCGCCCCCGCAACGTCGCGCGTCTGCGCATGTGCACCGGACAGAGCATGAAGCGACAACGCCAGCAGGAGTGCGAGCAAGCTGACAACGTTGCGCGCGGAAGCCATTGGCATTTTGAACCCCTCCAGGATCGTGACAATCGTTCAATCGGGATAAAGGCAGGCTGCGGTAGCGGCCTATTGTTCCAAATTGTGGCCGGCGGGGATAGAGGGCCGCGCAAGATCGGCGACGCTGGCGCATCGGGGCGGATTGAATGATAATCGGCGGCAGTTGCAGGGCCACAGATGAACAGGGTGACGACGATGACGTGCCTCGGAACGCCTGGAATGCCCACGCGACGCGGCCCGATCGTGACATCCCCTTTTGAAGGACCGACCAGAGATGAATGGCGTTCGCCTGCTGATGCTGTCTTGTGCCTTGGCGTTCGCAAGCCCGGCGCTCGCCGCCCGCTGCGGCGGCGATTTCAACGCCTTCATCGCCAGCTTTTCGAACGAGGCGCAGGCTGCCGGCGTCTCGCAGGCGGTGATCTCACAGGCCTTCGCCGGGATCACGCAGGATCCGGCCACGCTCGCCTTCGACCGCCGCCAGCGCTACACCTTCAACAAGAGTTTTGAGCAGTATGTCGCAACCCGCGTCGGTCCGGGCCGCATCAATGGCGGGCGCGCCATGCTGCAGCGGCACGCCGCGCTGCTTGCCCGCATCGAGCAGAAATTCGGCGTGCCACGGCAGATCCTGGTCGCGATCTGGGGTTTGGAGACCGATTTCGGCCGGGGCGATATGGGCAAGCAGCCGGTGATCCGGACGCTCGCCACTCTGGCGCATGATTGCCGCCGCTCCGAGCTCTTCCAGGCCGAGCTGCTCGCGGCGCTGAAGATCGTGCAGCGCGGCGACCTGCCGCTGCGCGACCTGATCGGTGCCGGTGCCGGGGAAATCGGCCAGACCCAGTTCCTGCCGTCGTCCTACATCAAATACGGCGTCGATTTCGACGGCGACGGCCGTGTCGATTTGCGCCACAGCATGCCCGACGTGCTCGCCTCCACCGCCAATCTGCTGCACACCAACGGTTTCGAGATGGGCGGCGACTATGGCGAGGGCAGCGCCAATTTCGACGCCATGCGCGAATGGAATCACGCCGTGATCTACCGCAAGACGATTGGCTACTTCGCCGATCAGCTGGTCGGGCGGTGAGAGGCGTGATGTCGAACAGAAGCTGATGGTGTTGAACGCCGCCGCCACAACAGCGCCGTCGTCCCCGCGAAAGCGGGGACCCATAACCACAGGCGGCGGTCGCAAAGCACGAACGGGCGGGACAAGCATCTTGCCGTCCACACGGTATGGGTCCCCGCGTTCGCGGGGACGACAGCGGAGTGAGCTACGTCCCCGACCGCTGCCGGCGGCGCGCCAGCACGGACCAGTAGCTGGCGGGCAACAGCCGCTGCACGATGTCGAGGATGCGCGCGTCATTGCCGATCAGGATGCGCGGCTCGTTGTGCTCGATGCCGTCGATGATGCGCAGCGCGGCGGCGGTCGGCGTGGTCTTCGCGTTCTTCTCGAACCACTCGACCGACTCCGCACGGCGGGCATTGTCGGTGACGCCGACCCCCGTCCGCGCATTGCGCGCGATCGCGGTCGCAACGCCGCCGGGATGGACGACGCTCAGCCGCACCGGGCTGCTGGCCATCGCGAGCTCGTGGCGCAGGCTTTCCGAGAAGCCGCGCAGGGCGAATTTTGCCGCCGCATAGGCGGTCTGGCCAGGCGGGGCGATCAAGCCGAACACCGAGGACAGGTTGACGATATGGGCTTCGCGCCGCGCGGAGAGGCCCGGCAGGAAGGCGCGGCAGGCGTGCACGGCGCCCCAGAAGTTGATGTTGATCAGCCAGTCCATCTGCGCCGGGTCGATCTCCGTGAACTCGCCGAACAGCGCCACGCCGGCATTGTTGATCAGGATGTTGAGCGCCGGATGGGCCGCAATCGCCTCCTGCGCAAATGCCGCGATCTCCGCGGGCTCGCCGACGTCGACGCGATGGATGCTGACCTTGCGCCCGCCCGCGCCGTCGATCTCGGCGGCCACCGCCTTGAGGCCGGCCTCGTCGCGGTCGGCGAGCGCAAGGTCGCAGCCGCGCGCGGCGAGTTCGATGGCAAGCGCGCGCCCGATGCCGCTGGCCGCGCCGGTCAGGGCGGCGGCGCCGCCGCGGATGGTGGTCATGCAAGCTCCTCCCACTGTTCCGGCAGCAACGCTACCCGGCGCCGCAGCGCGCGACAACGGCAACGCCGGGCGGCCGCCCAAGGAAACCGGTGGTGCCAATCCGGCAATTGGCGCATCATGCGGGTCGGACTGATCGGAGGACAAGATGTCGCTGGCCTTCCTCATCACCTCGCTGGTCGTGGTCGCCTCGCCCGGCACCGGCGTGCTCTATACGCTGGCGGCGGCGCTGACGCGCGGCTCGCGGGCCTCGGTCGCCGCGGCCTTCGGCTGTACGCTCGGCATCGTGCCGCATATGGTGGCGGCGATGCTGGGCCTGGCCGCCATCCTGCACGCCAGTGCGCTGGCGTTTTCCACGCTGAAATGGCTGGGCGTGCTCTATCTGCTCTACATGGCCTGGCAGACCCTGCGTGAGACGGGTGCGCTGTCGATCGACGAGCGCCAAAGTCCGCAATCGCAGGCGCGCGTGATCGTGCGCGGGATCCTGATCAACATTCTCAATCCAAAACTGTCGATCTTCTTCTTCGCCTTCCTGCCGCAGTTCATCGATGCCGGCGAGACCCGCGTGCTGGCAAGAATGCTGGAATTGAGCGGCACCTTCATGGCGATGACCTTCGCCGTGTTCGTCGTCTATGGCCTGTTCGCGGCCGCGGTGCGCGAGAAGGTGGTGTCGCGGCCAACAGTCATGGCCTGGATGCGGCGCGCCTTCGCCTGCGGCTTTGCCGGCCTCGGCGCGCGGCTGGCCTTTGCAGACCGGTAATTGGCTGTGTTCGCGCGGAGGCGAGAGAACCGTAAAATCAAAAAGGCGGACTCAAGGGAGCCCGCCTGCTTCTGAGAGAGCTTGGTTGCCGTCCTCATCGGACGGCCCGGGCGGAGCAAGACCCCACCCGGGCCCCACGAAGGTTACTTCCCCTTCTTGGCCTTCTTGGCCTTCTTCGCCTTCTTCGCCTTCTTCGCTTTCTTAGCCATAGTATCCTCTCAGGGTTTAATGGATTGAAACGCGACACGAGAGGCATGCTCGGCGGAGGGCCAGCCTCGCAATATCCTCGACTGTAATCGAAAGCAGATTCGCGAGCCGCTGCCCCGCGCTGTCACGCCGGTGTCATCGCGTTATCCACAACTGTTATGCATTTTTGATGCGATTTCGCGGAAAATTGCAGTGGCTTCGCGCCAGTCCGTGGCGCGATGGCCCGCCCGCCGCACGGTTAATCCGCCGCCAACTCGCTCTTTATCATTTTAAAACCACGCCGTGATCTCAAGGGCGCGCCTTGAGATTCCGTTAATTGCCATTCTCGCATTGTGCGGCTCCAAGAACTGGGATGGTCGGCACGCCGACCGGCCGCACGAGGGACAGGACAATGCGTATCCGGGGGTCGCAATGCTGAGCGTTCCGACGCTTTGGACCGTGTTCGTCGTCAATTTTTTCGCGCTCGCTCTGATCTGGGCCTATGTCGTCCACGCCTATCCCAAGCTGGTCGCGGCGCGTTACTGGGCCGGCACGGCGTTCGCCGCCATCGTGGGGGCGATGCTGGCGCTGCTGCGCAATGAGACGTCTTCGCTGCTGCCGCTGTTGATCGCCGGCGCCGTGATGGTGTTCGCCGCCTGTCTCGCCTGGATGGGTACGCAGCGCTTCTACGGCCGCGCCGCGTCCTGGCGCGCCAGCCTCGGCCTCGTCGCTGCCACCGCGGCGGTTCTGGTCTTCTTCATCTATGGCGACGACAGCCGCCTGATGCGGATCACCGCCTACTCGATCGCGCAGTCGCTGCCGATGCTGCTGATGCTGAGATTGCTGCTGGCGCCGGAATACGGACGGGGTAGCCCCGGTGCCAGGCTGGCCGCCGTTCTGATCATCCTCTTTGTCTGCATCTACGCCGCGCGGGTTGTTGGCAGCCTGCTTGGCATGGACTTCACATTCGGCCAATCGAGCCCAGCGGCCACCGCGACCGTGCTGATGGTGATGTTCCTGTCGATGTCGATCAATTTCGGCCTGCTGCTGATGGCGGTCGAACGGCTGCGCAGCGAGGTCGCCGACCTCGCGCTGCTGGACGACCTGACCGGCGTCGCCAATCGGCGGCACCTGATGCAGCGGCTCACCGAGGAGTGCGCGCGGTCGGAACGCAGCGGGGTGCCGTTTTCGCTGCTGGTGGTCGATCTGGACAGCTTCAAGGCCATCAACGATACGCATGGCCACGCCGCCGGCGACGCCTGCCTGCAGCATTTCACGCTGATGGCCCAGACGCGACTGCGACCGGGCGACATGCTGGCACGCTCGGGGGGCGACGAGTTCTGCATCGTGCTGCCGGCGTCGACCTTGCGGGAGGCCGCGATCATCGCGCGGCGGGTGCTGCAGGTCTGCCGCGACGACGCCGAAGCGAGCGGCGGCCTCGACATTCCGATCGCGGTGTCGATCGGGATCGCGCAGTGGACCGGGGACATCGCACTGTCGCCCGAGTTGTTGATCCTGCACGCCGACGAGGCGCTCTACGTCGCCAAGAAGGAAGGCAAGAACCGCTATGCGGCCTATAGTTCCGCGCCGCCGGTGTCACCGGAGGGGGATGGCGAGGCTACCGAGCGGCTGCTGAAGCGCGTCTGACGTGTTATCTTGAGCGCTCCATGAGGGGCGTCAGTTCATGAGTCCACGTCTGCTTGCAGCGGCATTGATGGCCGGCGCCTTGTCCGTTTCCGTGTCCGCCGAGCAGGGCGACATTGAAAGGATTGCGCGCGTCGCCGGCACGCCGGAGATTGCCGGGCTGAAGATGGTGTGGCTCGCGCCTTGGGGCGACGTTACGAAGTCGCATCCGTGGAAGAACATCATCGTGCACCAGACCGAGGGGCCGGCGGGCTCGGCGCGCGGCGGCGCACGGGAGCAGGCCAACAACCCGACGCGGCGCGGCGTCATGGTCTGGGTCGAGACCGACGGCACCGTTTACTGGGCGGTCAGCGAGACGCTGGTCCCCACCCATACCGACGGCGCCAACCGCAACGACAACAAGTATGTCGACAACGGCAAGACCTATCACCAGGTGAACAAGGACACCTCGATCGGGGTGGAATTTGCCGGCAACTATCCCGACGTGACGCGCGGCCCAACGGAGGCGCAGATCGCCGCCTGGCGCATCCTGGTCCGCGTGCTGCGCACGCGCTACCAGATCCCGCTCGATCACGTCTATGCCCATAACTGGATCGACTTCAAGGACGCGCGCTATTGCGAGGGCTGCGCGCTCGCGACGATGGCGCGGGAGTGGGGGGAGTGATCGCGGTGTCATTGGCATGACCGCGCCATGCAGGTGCTGTCTGCGCGAGATTGCGATCGAGGCCCACAGTCGTCCCAGACTCGTCGGCTGTACGCCGCTCGAGGTCCACAATCTTGGCACACTGTTCGCGGTCTATGGTCAACACAACAGGAAAGACGCGCGCGGGAAAACTTGCAATGTCAGCACAGACGATCCGGCCGATCGCGGCGAGCCATCGGCACCTGTTTCGGAGCAATGGCATCAGGACCGCGCGGCTGATCCCGGCCGCCATGCTGTTGCTCTACGCCTCGGTTTCGGCGGCCATGGATGCGCCGGGCAAGCCGGTCCTGGAACGAAACAATTTCTATCTGTCGTCCGCCGGCTTTCGTGTCCAGATCGCCAACGATCCGGCTGGGCAAAAAGCGATGCGCGCGTTGCCGGCACACCGCTTCGTCACCGAAGGGGCTGGAGAGGCCATGCGCTACTATTATGCCGAGCCGCAGCGCTGCATCTGCGTCTTCGTCGGGACCCGACAGGCTTATGACCGCTACCGCCAGATGGTCAGCCTGCCGCTGATGTCGACCACGTCGAGTCCCAACTACAAGACCCAGGCCGGCGTGCTGCTCAGCGGCCAGCCGCTACGGCAGAGCACGAAGGGCGATCCCACCACTCTGTCGGACTATCTCGGCACGCTCCGGGCATCATATTGAGGCTCATCGAAGAACGACTTTCGGACCGGCAGCCGCGACAGAGCTCAAAAAAAGAGCCGGCGTCGCCGCCGGCTCTTTCGTCAACTCCATCCATTGCAGGATTAGTGGGCGGCTTCCAGGGCCGCCGCCTCCTGCCGGGCAATCGCGCCCTTGACCGCCGACTGCACCTTCTCGAAGGCGCGCACCTCGATCTGACGGACGCGTTCGCGCGACACGCCGAACTCGGCCGCCAGGTCTTCCAGCGTCATCGGATCGTCGGCCAAGCGCCGCGCCTCGAAGATGCGGCGTTCCCTGGCGTTCAACACTCCCATCGCGCCGGTCAGGGCGTCACGGCGATGGTCGTATTCCTCGCTCTCCGCCATGATGGCTTCCTGGTTGGGCGAGGTGTCGACCAGCCAGTCTTGCCATTCGCCGGCCTCGCCATCGTCGCGGATCGGCGCGTTGAGCGAGGCATCGCCACCGAGGCGGCGATTCATGTCGACGACGTCCTGATCCGTCACGCCAAGGCGCTTGGCGATCGTCTTCACCTGGTCCGGGTGCAGGTCGCCCTCATCCAGCGCATTGATCCGGCTCTTCGCCTTGCGCAGGTTGAAGAACAGTTTTTTCTGGTTTGCCGTGGTGCCCATTTTCACGAGCGACCAGGACCTCAGGATGTACTCTTGTATTGATGCCTTGATCCACCACATGGCGTATGTGGCGAGACGGAAGCCTTTGTCGGGCTCGAACCGTTTCACCGCCTGCATCAGGCCGACATTGCCCTCCGAGACGACCTCGGAAATCGGCAAGCCGTAGCCGCGATAGCCCATGGCAATCTTGGCCACGAGCCTGAGGTGGCTGGTGACTAACCGATGCGCCGCGTCGCGATCGTCATGCTCACGCCAACGCTTGGCGAGCATGTATTCCTCCTGCGGTTCCAGCATGGGGAACTTGCGGATCTCGGCGAGGTATCTTGATAAGCCGGATTCTCCATTCAGAACCGGCAACGTAGCTGTGCGGGCCATTCAGCGCCCTCCAGTTGGGTTCAGGCCCCCGATAGCGGCGGACCTGGCAGGCGACCGCTGGGTTAAAGCCGGCCACTCTGCGATGTTCCGCGTTGGATATTCAACGCAGATGCAACATTACACCAAACGGCCCGTGATAGGGAAGGATTGCTGACGTCACGTCCCCGTGTGGCTGCTATAACCAGCTGGTATGACTAGGCTTTTCTGAGCGCCCTGCGTCATAGCGCCGCTTCCAGAACGCGTTGCAGGGTTAGCAAATCCTGAGGGAGAATCGATTTCCAGTGCAGGATTTCTCCCGTGCGCGGGTGCTCTATTACCAAGAGGTAGGCGTGCAGGGCCTGGCGCCCGAGGGCACTGAGGGCCGCCTGGGCCTGCGGCCCGAGGTGGACGGCCTTGGTCTTGAAGTGCGGTCCATAGACAGCGTCGCCGAGCAAGGGGTGACCTGCATGCGCGAGGTGGACCCGAATCTGGTGGGTGCGCCCGGTCTCCAGCCGCAGCGCAAGCAGGGACGCGACGCCCTTGCCGTCGCGTCCGCTATAGGTCGCGCTGATTTCCCAATGCGTGATCGCCTCGCGGCCGCCGTCGCGCACCGCCATTTTCTCGCGCGCGTGCGGGTGGCGATCGATCGGCGCAACGGTGGTGCCGTGCGGACGATTGGGCACGCCCCAGGCGAAGGCGAGATAGCCACGCTCCATCGCGCCGGTGCGGCCATGATCGGCGAACTGCGCCGTCAGCGAGCGATGCGCGAGATCGTTCTTCGCGACGACCATCAGCCCCGACGTATCCTTGTCGAGCCGGTGTACAATGCCCGGGCGCCTGACGCCGCCGATGCCGGACAGGCTCGCGCCGCAATGCGCGATCAGCGCATTCACCAGTGTCCCGCTCTCATGACCGGCGGCCGGGTGGACCACGAGGCCGGCCGGCTTGTCGATGACGACGATGTCGTCGTCCTCGTAGACGATGTTGAGCGCAATGGCTTCAGCCTGCGGCTCGGCAGGCGCCGCCTCCGGCACGTCGATTGTGATCGTATCGCCGCGTCCGACATGATAAGCGGGGTCGCGGATGGGGGCGGTTCCGACCTGCACGCGGCCGTCCAGGATCAGTGCTTTCAGCCGCGAACGCGACAGGTCTGGGAGGCGCACGGCCAGCACGCGATCGAGCCGGGCCGATCCCTCGTCACCGGCCACGGTGACCGCGAGCCTGTCTGGACACTCTTGATCGGAATCTTGGGAAGAAACCTGCATGACCGATACTGCTTTGCCCGAACCGACCCCCGAACAGGCAAAACTGTTTGCGCGGGTGCGGCGGATGATGCTGGTTGCCGGCCTGACCACGGCTTTGGCGATGTCGGCCGTGCTGATCGCCATCGGCTATCGCCTTTTCCACGAGGAGGGAAGTCCGGCGGCGACCGATTTCACGGCGGTGCTGCCCAAGGGCGCCAAGATCGTGGCCACGGCCGTCGCCGGCGACCGGCTGGTCGTGACGCTGGATGTCGGCGG
>Ga0070710_10001726_pt1 | contig 10322 bp, 11 predicted proteins | sample LARL52metaG_FD_65454 | JGI IMG/M metagenome (GOLD analysis project Ga0070710, IMG submission 65454) | Corn, switchgrass and miscanthus rhizosphere microbial communities from Kellogg Biological Station, Michigan, USA - LAR L5-2 metaG | ecosystem: Host-associated > Plants > Roots > Rhizosphere ... | reverse complement strand
CGAGTGTTCTGCGTGTGGTCATCATCGACCTCCGGTCAGGGATTCCGGAGACCTGAAGGTATTCAGATTGGTGACGGCCGTCAAGATTTTGCCGAACGAATGCGTACGGCGTTCGACGAACATCGCGCGGAGGGAGGCGGGCCGCCGGCCTGCCTCCCTCCACTGTGGATGGACGTCAGTCCGCGGCGAAGGCGGCGGCCGCCTGTGCCCGCAGATCGACGCGGCGGATCTTGCCGGTGGCGTTGCGCGGCAAGGCATCCACGAACACCACGTGCTTGGGCACCTTGTAACGGGCCAGGTTCGCGACCAGATGCGACCGCAGCGCGCTCTCGGGCAGCTCGGTGCGGGTGACGACGTACGCGACGCCGACCTCGCCCCAGCGCTCGTCGGAAACCCCGACCACCGCGCACGCCTCGACCTCGTCGAGCTGCACGGCGACGGCCTCCACCTCGGCGGGGTAGACGTTCTCGCCGCCGGAGATGAACAGGTCCTTCACCCGGTCGACCACGTAGTTCCAGCCGTCGTCGTCGGTCCGCACCACGTCGCCGGTGCGGAACCACTCGTCGCCGACGAAGCTGTCGCGAGTCTCCTGTGGACGGTTCCAGTAACCGGGGAACACGTTGGGCCCGCGGACGAGCAGCTCGGCCGGTTCCGCGCAGAGGGGCCTGGGGCGCTCGTCCTGGCCGAGTGCCGCGAGGTCGGTGAAGAAGTGCGGGACACCGGCCGAAACCGGGTGTGCGAGCGTGCCGTCGTGGGTGCCCATCGACACGCCGGGGGACGCCTCCGTCATGCCGTAGCCCTGCAACAACCGGACACCGCGGTCGAGCCACGCCCGCGCGACCCGTTCCTGCACCGGCGATCCGCCGTAGAGCACGCAGGTCAGCGAGCTGAGGTCGGTCGTGTCCCAGGACGGGTCCTGGCACATCATCTGCAGCATCGTCGGCACGGCCGAGAACCCGGTGATCCGCGCTTCCGCGATGCGCGCGAGGATCGTGGCCGGATCGAACCTGGCGACCGGTTCGACGCTGCCGCCCTTGAACAACGTCGGCAACGTGATCTGGCCGAGGCCGACGCAGTGGAACAACGGCGCGATGCACAGCGCCCGGTCGGTGCTGAGCACGTCGAAGTGGGCGAGCTGGTTGACCGTGTTCCAGGTCAGGTTGCCGTGCGTGAGCACAGCCGCCTTCGGCTTGCCGGTCGTGCCGGAGGTGTAGAGCAGCAGGCACGGGTCGTCGAGCGACGCCCCGGCCGAGGGCGGCGCACCGGCACTGTCGATCTCCGCGTCGAAGTCCTCGGTGCGCAGCACGCCCGGCAGCGGCCCGGACACCGACGCGACCAGCTCGTCGGTGTCCGCGCTGTGCACCAGCAGGGACGCGCCGCTGTCGGCGAGCATGTACCCGATCTCCGCACCGGACAGCCGGTAGTTCAGCGGCACGAAGATCGCCCCGCACAGCGCCGTCGCGAACAACGTCTCGAACACGCTGATGTCGTTGACACCCAGGTACGCGATCCGGTCGCCGGGTCGCACGCCACGTCCGGCCAGCACGGCCGCCAGCCCGTCGACCCGGCGGGCGAGCTCGGTGTAGGTCAGCGCGCGGTCCGCCTGCACGAGTGCCGTGCGGTGCGGGGAGATGCGCGCGCGGCGGGCCGGCCAGCTGCCGACGCCGTTGTTGCTCGGTCCGATCATCATCATCGGTTCACCCCAGTCGCAGCACGGGTTTGATGGTCACGCCCGCCAGCGCGTCGTCGACCGCCTGCTGGATGTCGCCGAACTCGTAGTGCGTGATCAGGCGGTCGATCGGCATCCGGCCCGCGGACACGAGCTCGACGAGCACCGGGATCAGCGACTGCGTCTCGGCGTCGCCCATGGTGAGCCCGACGATCCGGCGGCCGGGCAGCATGAAGTTCACGTCGACCGGCACCTGGGTGCCGAACGCGGGCGCGCCGACGATCACCGCCGTGCCGCGGGTCGCGAGCGAGGAGATCGCGACACCGAGCACGTCGGCGTTGCCGGTGGTCTCCACGACGCCGTCGACGCCGCGGCCGGACGTGAGCTTCGCGACCGCCTCCCCGAGGTCCTCGGTGTTCGTGTCGACAGTGTCGGTGGCACCGAGCTCAGCCGCCAGCGCAAGCCGTTGCGGGACGCGGTCGACCACGATGATGCGGGTGGCCGGGGTCAGCCGGGCCGCCATGACGGCGGAGAGGCCGACCGCGCCGGCCCCGGTGACGAGCAGGGTGGCGCCGGGTCGCGGGGCGAGTACGTGCCAGACCGCGCCGGCGCCGGTCATGACCCCGCAGCCGAGCGGGGCGAGCAGGTCGAGCGGGGCGTCGGCGGGCGCCTTCACCACGCTGCGTTCGTCGACGACGGCGTGGTGGGCGAAGCTCGACTGACCGAAGAACCGGCCGCCGAGCGGGACGCCGTCGCGGGAGATCGGCGACGTCCCGTCGGTTCGTTCGCCGCCGATGAGGTTCGACGGCAGCCACGTGTCGCAGTAGGCGGGGTGACCCTCGCGGCAGTTCTGGCAGCGGCCGCACGAGGTGTAGCTCAGCAGCACCCGGTCGCCCGCGGCGACCTTGGTGACCGCCGTGCCGACCTCCTCGACGATCCCGGCGCCCTCGTGGCCGAGCACGCCGGGCAGCGGGAACGGCAGGTGACCGCCCGCGACGCCGAGGTCGGTGTGGCAGACGCCGGCGGCGACGACGCGCACGCGCACCTCGTCGGGGCGCAGGTCGTCGAGCGCCACCTCGGTGAGCGCGAACCCGGAACCGGCGGACTCGACCACGGCCGCCGTCGTTGTGGTGGACATGGCTTGCTCCTCAGGCCAGTGAGATGACGACGGACTTGGTGCGCGTGTAGGCGGCGAGCGCTTCCGGCCCGTACTCCCGGCCGTACCCGGAGTCCTTGACGCCGCCGAACGGGATCGCGGGGTCGAGCATCGCCCAGTCGTTGACCCAGACGATGCCCGCCTGCAGCCGCGCGGCCACCCGGTGCGCGCGGGCGAGGTTCTCGGTCTGCAGCCCGGCCGCGAGGCCGTAGGGCGTGCCGTTGGCCATGGCGACCGCCTCGTCCTCGGTGTCGAACCGCTGCACGGTGAGCACCGGCCCGAAGATCTCCTCCCGTACGACGGGGGAGGAGTCCGGCAGGTCCGCGATCACCGTCGGTTCGAAGAAGAACCCGTCCCGATCGGCCCGCCGTCCACCCGCGACGATCCGGCCGCCCTCCGCCTCCGCCTGCGCGACATAGCCTTCCACTTTGGACAGATGGCGTTCGCCCGCCATCGGCCCGATCACGGTCCGCGGGTCGAACGGGTCACCGAGCGGGACGTGCGGCACGGCACCGGCGAGCGCCTCGACGACGGCGTCGTACCGCGGTGCGGCGACGAGCAACCTGGGGCCGCCCATGCAGAACTGGCCCGTGTTGAACACGAAACCCTTGATGGCCGCGCCGATCGCCTTGTCGAGGTCGGCGTCGTCGAAGACGATGTGCGCCGCGTTGCCGCCCAGCTCCATCGTCATCTGCTTGAGCTGCGCGCCCGCCACGCTCGCCGCGTGCCTGCCGACGGCCGTAGACCCGGTGAAGGCCACCTTGTCGACGCCGGGGTGGCGCAGCAGGTGCTCGCCGATCTCGCTGCCGTACCCGGTCACCACGTTGACCACGCCGTCGGGCACGCCCGCCTCCGTGAGGATCTCGGCCATCAGCAACGCGCTGAGCGGCGTGTCCTCCGCGGGCTTGTGCACCACCGTGTTGCCGGCCGCGAGCGCCGGCGCGATCTTCGAGCTGGACAGGATCAGCGGGAAGTTGAACGGGGTGATCGCCGCGACCACCCCGACCGGTTCGCGCCGGGTGTAGGCGTGCACGGGCAGCGGGATCTGCCGGGTGGCCCCGTCGAGGGTCTGCGCCAGCGCCGCGTAGTACTCGTACTGCTCGGCGGTCGTCTCCACGTCGACCGGGCGGCACAGCGTGACCGGCTTGCCGACGTCCAGGCTCTCCACCCCGACCAGCTCGTCGGCCCTCGCCCGCACGACGTCGGCGACGCGGTGCAGGATCCGGGCGCGGTGCCTGCCCGGCGTCGCCGCCCAGCCGTCGAACGCCGCCCGTGCCGCGTCGACCGCGTCGTTCACGTCCGCCGTGGCGGCCCGCGCTACCGACGTCACGACCGACCCCGTGGACGGGTCGACGACGTTGATCCGGCCACCCTCCGCCGACTCCCGCCACCGGCCCCCGATGAACAACCTGCCCGGCGTGACGTCGGGGCGCCGCACCGTCGCGGCAGGCCGGTCGTCGACTGTGGTCATGTGGAGTTGCCTTCCTGTGACAGGCTTCGGGTGTTCGGGGAGAGAAGATCGGGGAAGGTGAGGCGCCTTGCGGCCGTCGCTGATGTACGAGGTCAAGCAGGTGGAGCTCGCGGTGCGCGCGCTCATGGACGAGGTGCTGCGCCCCGCCGGCGTGACGACCCTGCAGTACACCGCGCTGACCGTGCTGGCCGGGCGGGACGGCCTCACGTCAGCGGAACTGGCGCGGAACTCGTTCGTGACCGCGCAGACGATGACCGACATGGTCGCCGCGCTGGAGCGGCGCGAGCTGATCGTCCGCGTGCAGGACCCCGCGCACGGCAGGAGGTTGCTGATCAGCCTCACGGACAAGGGCAGGGCGTTCCTCGACGAGCACGCCGACGAGATCGCGGCGATCGAGGAACGGATGGTGAGCAGGCTCGACAAGGGCGAGCGAACCGCGCTGCACGACCTGCTCAACCGGTGCCGCGCCGCTCTGACCGGACCCTAGCTACCGCGCATGGTTCAGCTCCTCGTCGAGCTCGGGTATCAGGGATTCGAATATAAGGAATCCTGATATAGAAAGCATGGTGCGGCCTGGTTGAACTGTCAAGTGTCTGTTCGCTGTCGGGTGGTGCCCTGCTCAGAGGTCCAGCACCAGGCGTGGTGAACGCGACCGGGACACGCAGATCATCATCACGTCCGCGGTCTCCCGCTCCTCCGCGGTGAGCACGGAGTCGCGGTGGTCGGGGGTGCCGTCGAGCACGACCGTCTCGCAGGTGCCGCAGGTGCCTTCCTGACAGGACGACAGCACGGACACGCCCGCCTGTTCCACGACTTCGAGCACGGACCGGTCCGGCGGCACCCTCAGCACGGTGCCGGACTCCGCGAGCTCGACCTCGAACTCGTGCCGGGGTCCTTGTGCCGCATCGGGTTTCGGCGCGAACCGTTCGACGTGGAGCGTCCCCTTCGGCCAGCTCGCGCAGCGTTGCTCGACGGCGGTCAGCAGGGGTTCCGGCCCGCAGCAGTACACCGCGGTGCCCTCCTCCGGTGCACCGAGCAGCGCGTCCAGGTCCAGCAGGCCGTACTCGTCCTGAGGGCGGATCTCGACCTGTCCCAGCCGTTCCAGCTCGTCGCGGAACGCCATGGACGACCGGGTCCTGCCGCCGTAGACGAGCCGCCAGTCGTGCCCGGACGCGGTGACCTGGCCGATCATCGGCAGGATCGGCGTGATGCCGATGCCGCCCGCGACGAACAGGTAGCGCTTGGCCTCGACGAGCTCGAAGTGGTTGCGCGGTCCGTCCACTTCGACCAGCTGCCCGGCGGCCAGCACGTCGTGCACGTGCCGCGAGCCACCGCGTCCCGCCTCCTCGCGGAGCACGGCGACCTGGAGGACCGTCCGGTCGGACGGGTCACCGCACAGCGAGTACTGGCGTACCAGGCCGTCGGCGAGCGCGAGGTCGACGTGCGCACCCGGTGTCCAGACGGGCAGCGGGTCGTCGTCCGGGTGCCGCAACGTCAGCCGCACCACGCCGTCGGCGAGCGGTTCCTTCTTCTCCAGCAGCAGTTTCACGGCGTGTGCCCCACGGGGTGGTCGAGCAGCCATTCCCACAGCTCGACGGGATCCTCGAACTCGCGTTCGGCCGCGCAGTGGCAGACCGCGCGAAGCCGGTCCGTGCCGAGCACCCAGTGGATGCGGAACACGCGGTTGCCGGTCAGCGCGTTCATGCCTTCTCGCACAGGCGCTTGAGCATCCGCCGCGCGGCGAGGCCGCCGGTGTCGATGTTGATCGACAGCTCCTGGTAGCCCTCGGGCTCGTTCGCGATGACCTGCTCCAGCACGTTCAGGGCGACGACGTCCTGCAGGACCACCGTGCGGTTGTTCTCCGCGAGGAACGCCGAGACCTCCTCGTCGTCGAGCGCGAAGTCCCGTGCCACGGCCCAGAAGTCGTGCGTGGACGTCTCGGTCTCCGGCGTGATCGCGTACACGACCTCGACGTGGAACGCGTCCGGGTCGCTGCCGTCCGGGTTGGGCACGGACCCGACCGGCGCGATGCGGCTGTGCAGCTTGTACAGGCACGGCGGGGTGTACTCGATGTCCTGCCAGCGCGCGATCCTGCCCTGCAGGCCGGTCGACTTCGAGTAGAACGGCGGGCATTCCGCGTCGTCCATGTGCCGCGAGACGTAGACGATGCCCGCGTCCTCGTCCACTTCGGTCGTGATGGGCGTGGAGGCGACCTCCGGCGTGCCGATGTAACCGCCGTGCAGGTACGTCTCGTGGGAGAGGTCCAGCAGGTTGTCGACGAGCAGCTCGTACCTGGCGTTCAACGGTTCCATGCCCGACACCGTGGTGTAGTCGGGCGCGACGAGCCACGGCGCGCGCGGGATCTTCGTCGCGTCGGCGTTGGCCGGGTCGCCGATGAACACCCACACGAACGAGTCCTGCTCGACGACCGGGTACGGCGAAAGCCTTGCGGTGCGCGGAATCCGCGTCTGCCCCGGCACGGCGACGCACTTGCCGCCCGCGTCGTAGGTGAAACCGTGGTAACCGCAGACGACCTGGTCGTCGATGAGCCGCGACGGCGGCTGCGACAACGGGAACCGCCGGTGCACGCACCGGTCCGCCATCGCCGTGACCGCTCCGTCGCGGGTACGCCAGAACAGGATCGGTTCACTGCAGACGGTGCGGCTGAACAGGTCGTGCCCGATCTCGGACCCGTAGGCGGCTACGTACCACTGGTCGCGCGGGAAGCCTGGCATCGGCGCTCCTTCTTGGTGGTGAGGAAGGGCACAGCCTGGCGGAGGCCGCTGCCCGAGTCGTAGATCGGTTTCCGTAAAACGGAAGCTCTTAGCCCGAGAGGGCGCGGGAGATCGCCTGAGCGCTGGTGCGCACCAGCCGGGCCAGCGCGTGCGGCGTGCTGCTCCCGTGCCGCACCACGAGCGAGACCGCCGCGACGACCGCACCCTGCCGGTCCCGAATCGGCGCGCCGACCGACAGCGCGTCCATCGTGACCTGGCGGTCGCTGATCGAGAACCCGTTCGACCTGGTCTCGGCGAGCATCCGGCGCAGCCGCACCGGATCGGTGATCGTCCGGTCGGTGTACCGGTCGATCGGGCTGCCCAGCACCTCCTCCTGCACCTCGACCGGGGCGTGCGCCAGCAACACCAGCCCGACCCCGGTGGCGGTGAGCGCGAACCGCCCGCCGACCCGCGTGAGCACCGGCACCGCACCGGTCCCCGCGATCCGTTCGACGAACACGAGCTCGGTGCCCTCCCTGACCGCCAGTTGCACGTTCTCCCGGGTGACCAGCGACAGGTCCTCCAGGAACGGCAGGGCGGCCTCGCGCAGCCCGGGACCGCGCGGCGCGAGCGATCCGAGCTCCCACAACCGCAGCCCGATCCGGTAGAGGCCGTCGGCGCCCCGCTCGACCGCGCCCCACTCGCAGAGCTCGTTCAGCAGCCGGTGCGCGGTCGACAGCGGCAGGTCCGCCCGCCGGGCCAGCTCGCTCAGGGTCAGCTCGCGGTGGTCGGCGTCGAACGCGCCGAGGAGGTGGAGGGCACGGCCGACGACCGGTCCGGTGGGACCGGTGGGCCGGCCTCGTCTCGGCGCGCTCACTCGGTCATCCTGCCCCGTCTCCGCCTTGCCGTCTCCGACGGCGACGGCCGCGCCGGGATCCTCGGCCTCGTCGTGCCCGCTCAGCCGCGCTTGCGCGCCACGCCCGCGAACGTGGAGGTCCGCCGCGCGTCGCCGATCTCGTCGCCGGGGTCCGGCCGCCACTGCGGCAGGTAGACCACGCCGGGGTCGATCAGCTCCAGCCCGTCGAACAGGGCGGTGATCTCGGCGCGGGTGCGCATCGAGAAGTCGGTGACGCTGCGGCGGAACTGGTTGGTGGCGTCCTGCGCGCGGTCCGGTTCCGGTCCCTCCAGGCTCGCGTGCGAGAGGGCGAGGTAGCTGCCCGGCGCGGTCGCGTCCAGGTACTCGCGGATGATGGCCCGCGGGTCGTCGCTGTCCGGTACGAAGTGCAGCACCGCGAACATCAGCACCGCGACCGGTTGCGAGAAGTCCAGCAGCCGCTGGGTTTCCTCGTGGGCGAGGATCTCCTGAGGACTGCGCAGGTCGGCGCGGATGGCGGTGGCTCGGTCGAGGCCCGCGAGGATCGCGCGGCTGTGCGAGACGGCGATCGGGTCGACGTCGACGTAGACGATCCGGCAGTCCGGGTTGACCTTCCAGGCGATCTCGTGCACGTTGCCGACCGTCGGGATGCCGGAACCGAGGTCGAGGAACTGCGTGACGCCCTCACTGGCGAGGTGGTGCACCGCCCGGCGCAGGAACGACCGGTTGGCCCGCAGGATGTCCGGCAGCTCCGGCATGAACGCGACGATCTTCGCGGCCGCCTGCCGGTCGACCTCGAAGTTGTGGAAGCCGCCCAGGTGGGCGTCGTAGATCCGGGCTGCGCTCGGCTTGTCCACGTCGATCTCCGGACTCGCCCACGTCGGTCGTTCCACCCTGGCCTCCCCGCGCCGTTCTGGTACGGCACACGCTAACGCCGATGCGTGCGGCGGTGGAGGCGAGGCCGGTCGCTACGGAATGTGTCCTTGAGGTTTCACAAAGTGAGGAGTACGCTAAATGTTCTGGGAGCGCTCCCATTCCGCCGCTGCTGTCGATCATCGGAGAATGGAGGCACATCCATGCTCACGCGCACCTTCGGGTCCGTTACCAGACGGCGGGGCTTCATCACACTGATCATCGGCATGTTGGTCTGCACGTTCCTATGGACGCCGACGGCCTCGGCGCACGGCACCATCGTCAGTCCGGCGACCCGCGCCTACCAGTGCTGGCAGACGTGGGGTAGCCACCACCTGGATCCGGCGATGAAGACCCAGGACCCCATGTGCTACCAGGCCTTCCAGGCCAACGCCGACACGATGTGGAACTGGATGAGCGCGCTGCGGGACGGCCTCCGCGGCAACTTCCAGGGGTCCACACCGGACGGTCAGCTCTGCAGCAACGCCCTGTCGCGCAACAACTCCCTGAACACGCCCGGCGACTGGAAGGCCACCAACCTGGGCAGCAGCTTCAGCATGCACCTGTACGACCAGGCGAGCCACGGCGCTGACTACTTCAAGGTCTACGTGAGCAAGAACGGGTACGACCCGATCACGCAGAAACTCGGTTGGGGCAACCTCGACTTCATCACGCAGACCGGCAGGTTCGCACCGGCCAAGGACATCACGTTCAACGTCCAGACCTCCGGCTACCACGGGCGCCACATCGTGTTCACGATCTGGCAGGCCTCGCACGCGGACCAGACCTACATGTGGTGCAGCGACGTGAACTTCGGTTAGACGGGGGATCCCGCGCCCGTGATCTTCTGCCAGAGTCGAGAGCCATGCGGTTGACGACGCGGGCGCTGGCGGCGCCTCTGGCTGCCATGATCCTGATGACCAGCGCCGGTGCGGTGAACGCCGCACCGGCGCGGTCCGTCGCGTGGGTGCTGTGCCCGGACAACCCCGAGGGCCAGTGCGGGACGCTGAGCGTGCCGCTGGACTGGAACAGGCCGCGGGGGCAGCGCATCGACCTCGCGGTGGCCCGCCACGTCGCCACCGATCCGGCGCGGCGGATCGGCGTGCTGGTGGTGGATCCGGGCGGTCCCGGCGGTTCGGCGGCGGAGTTCGCCCTCTCCCGCCTCTTCAGCCCGGAGCTGCGGGCGCGGTTCGACATCGTCGGCAAGGTGCCGTGAGCGCAGCGGACCGATCTTCGACCACGCCGACAGCGCCGTCGTCGCGCAGGACGTGGACGCGGTCCGGCAGGCGCTGGGCGAACGGAAGATCAGCTACCTCGGCCTGTCCTACGGCACGGTGTTCGGCCAGCTGTACGCGGAGAAGTTCGGTGATCGGGTCCGCGCGATGGTCCTCGACAGCGTCGTCGACCACAGCGCGGACGTCACCCGGTTCGTGGGGGACCGGGCCGCGGCCGTGGACGACTCGTTCGCCGAGTTCGTCCGCTGGTGCGACCGCACGACCTCCTGCGCGCTGCACGGCCAGGACCTG
>Ga0070710_10001723_pt1 | contig 10328 bp, 8 predicted proteins | sample LARL52metaG_FD_65454 | JGI IMG/M metagenome (GOLD analysis project Ga0070710, IMG submission 65454) | Corn, switchgrass and miscanthus rhizosphere microbial communities from Kellogg Biological Station, Michigan, USA - LAR L5-2 metaG | ecosystem: Host-associated > Plants > Roots > Rhizosphere ... | reverse complement strand
ATGATCAGCTTCAGGCTGGGGCCGAGGGCGGTTGCCGCGTGGCCTGATGCCGCTGCGCCGGTCGTAGCCGCCCCGGTGCCGGTCACGGCCGCCGCCGTGACCAGGCCAAGAACCGTCGCGAGCCAGGCGGCTCGCCTTCTGTCGAGTCTCATCGACCCTCTCTTCCGGACAGCGCCGTCCTCATCGGGAGCGGGCCCCCTGCCCGCTCGGAATCTTTGGGCATGGTCAGCCGGAGCTGGTGGCGAACCAGCCAAACTCGCTTTAAATCTGCAAACATAAGACGGCGCTCGGGGCCACCATGTTGCATCCAGGTGGCCACAAATCTTGCTCGACCCGGCGTTCGCGCCCGGCACGGGCACCCCCGAGTCCGGCGGCCTGACCAGCCGGGAGCTGCTCTCCGTGCTGCGCGGCCTGACCGGGCTGCACCTGGTCGGCGCCGATGTGGTCGAGGTCGCGCCCGCCTACGACCACGCGGAGATCACCTCGATCGCCGCCGCCACCGCCGTCTACGACCTGCTCACGCTCCTGGCCCGCCGCGCCTGACCAGGCCCCGGGCTCGCGGGGGCACCGGCCTCACCTCGTCCGCTGTGAATGTGAGCCTGGTGTTGCTCTTGAACACCAGGCTCAACATTCATGCCGCCGGCTCGCCGGCGCTCGGAGGGTTACCGGACGATGTACCCGTAGAGGGCCGACATGCCGTTGTAGTCGCCATCGCCCAGGTGCCGGCGCAGGCCGCCCTGGCACTGGCCGATACTTGGCCACATGACCTCGTCCGGCCCGGAGTACTCGTGCGCGAGGCCGTAGGAGTGGCCCCATTCATGCGTGATGACCGTCTGAAGGTCGAACTTCTGGTTGCACGGGCTCGGGAACGTATCGACGAGGCCCCGGTTGGAGCCGATGTAGATGTCCGCCTCGATCATCGCGTCGCTGTTGGTGTTCCAGAGCGTCACCGTGTTGGCCAGGACGCCCTTGGCAACCTCGGCGGCGTCGTACGGGCCAAAGCTCAGCGTGTTCTGCCCGTCGGGGTACTTCGAGGTCTTGTCGCCGTTGCTGTCGATGTTGGCGTACCTGCTGGTGTTGCCCTCGAAGCCGCCGTGGACCGGGAAGGCGTTCGTCTGCAAGCCGCAGTTGTTCTGGCCCGTCGTCATGTTGTAGTTGCCGGCCCGGAGGTCGGCCAGCGACGCCGAGACCGACAGGCCCGCCCGGCTGGCCGTGGACTCGTTGTAGTACCACAGTTCGGTCGGCTCGGCGTTGCTGGACTGCCAGAATCCGCCGCCGAAGTTGAAGTAGTTCTCGCTGCACGCCGGGTCCCGGCGACGGGACGAGGCCGGCGCCGCCACCGCCTTGCGCGGATAACTGGCCGTGACGGTCACTATGCCGTGCTCGTTCACCGCCTTGAGTTCGTACTCGCCGTGCGTGGTCAGCGCGTAGTTGGCGATGCCCCGGTTGAGGGGCGGGACGGAGATGCCCACCCCCATGACGCCGCTGCCCATGTTCATCAGGATCTGCCGGCCCTGGATCGGGCACGTGCTGATGTTCACCGGCGACGTGATCGAGGACGCGATTATCGGCCCCGTCGAGGCGCAGAAGGCCCGCGGCGCGCCCGCCGCCCGGTCGGCCGCGAGCGCCGTGGGGGCCACCAGCAGCGCCGCCAGCGACACGGCGAGCGCGATTGCGCCGCCCGCCCTGACCGGCCGCCAGCCTGTTAATGGACTCGTCAGACGACGTGCATGCCTGGAGAATCGACCTGGACTCCCTTTCACACCGGCCTCCGTAAAGTTGGGGTAAAGACCAGGCCATTGTGTGGCGAACGGGAGTCAACGGACCAGGCAGACTAACCGGCAAACTTGCCGGCAGGCGCGGGCCCGCAGTCTGGCTCAGCGGCCCCTATCCGGGCAGGTGACGCCGGGAGCCGATGACGCGGAACCGGCCCGCGACGAAGTCGCCGTCGGTGTAGGCGGCGTTCGCCGCCGGGTTCGCCCCGGTCGCGTGGAAATCGGAGAACGCGGCCGTCTGGTTGACGTACACGCCGCCGGTGAGGTTCTCCGACAGGGCCACGCCGACGTCGAGCGCCGCGTCCCGCACCTCGCCCAGGTACCGCTCGTCGGTCGAGTACACGCTGGCGGTCAGCGCGCCCCTGGCCGCGGCGACCTGGCGGAACAGGGCCACGGAGGCCTCAGCGCCCGGGGTGGACACCAGGTAGGAGACCGGCCCGAAGCACTCGGCCGAGATCTCCGGCGAGTCGGCGGAGGCGTGCACCACCAACGGGGTGCGCACCCGGGCATCGGGGAACCCGGGGTGCCCGATGGCCCTGCTTGGCACCGCGACCCGCCCGGCTCCGGTGGCCCGCGCGGCGGCCGCGTCCAGCCGGCCGAGAACCCCGTCGTTGACGATCGCGCCGAGCAACTCCACCGCCTGGGGGTCCGGGCCGATCGTGGCGTCAATGGCCGCGCCCAGGTCGGCGGCCAGTTCCGCGACGGTCTTGTGGCCCTGGTCGGTGTCGATGCCCTCGGCGGGCACCAGCAGGTCCTGCGGCGTGGTGCACATCTGGCCGCTGTAAAGGACCAGCGAGAACGCCAGGTTGGCGAGCAGCCCTGAGTAGTCGGACGTGGACTCGATCAGCACCATGTTCACGCCGGCCTTCTCGGTGTACACCCGGGCCTGACGGGCGTGCTCCTCCAGCCAGTCGCCGAACGCGGTGGACCCGGTGAAGTCGACGATCTTGATTTCCGGCCGGACCGCGAGGACCTTGGCAAGGCCCTCGCCGGGAGCCTCGGGCGCGAGCAGGGCCAGGTTCGGGTCAAAACCGTATTCGCCCAGCACCTCGCGCACCACGGACACCGTGATCGCCAGTGGGAGCACGGCGCCGGGGTGCGGCTTGACGATCACCGCGTTGCCGGTGGCGAGGCTGGCGAACAGCCCCGGGTAGGCGTTCCAGGTCGGGAACGTGGTGCAGCCCACGACCAGGGCGATGCCCCGGGAGACCGGCGTGAACGTCTTCTCCATCCGCAGCGCGGGCCGCTTGCCCTGCGGCTTCTCCCACACCGCGGTGTCGGCGTGCCTGGTCTGCTCGGCGTAGGCGTAGGCGACCGCCTCCAGCGCCCGGTCCTGCGCGTGCGTGCCGCCGGCCTGGAACGACATGACGAACGCCTGCCCGCTGGTGTGCATGACCGCGTGTGCGATCTCGAAACTGCGGGCGTTGATCCTGTCGATGATCTCCAGGCACACCGCCGTACGGACCTGCGGGCCCGCCGCCCGCCAGCCGGGCAACGCCGCGGTGGCCGCGGCGATCAGCGCGTCGGCGCCCAGGTGCTCGTAGCTGACGCCGAGGTCCAGGCCGTAGGGCGAGACCTCGCCGCCGACCTGCCCGTCGGCTCCGGGCTGGCCCAGGACGAACGGCTTGCCCAGATGCGCCTCGAACGCCTCCTTCCCGGCCTCGGCCGTGCCCTCGCCGTACACCCGTGGGCTCGGCGATTCGGGATACGCCGACCAGTAACCGCGCCCGGCGATCGCGGCCAGCGCCGCGTTGAGCCGTTCGGCGTGCTTGTCCACGAGCGCGGCTAGCGTTGGCTTGAGGTCGGCGTCCTGCGTGGATGTCATCGGAACTCTCCCGGGCTTGTGGCCGTCCGAGGGCGGCCAGTGGGTCGCGGCCGCCTTGCTTCACCCCTGAACATTACGCATAGCCCCGCAACCGTCCGCCCCCGGCCGCACGGGCCCCGGGGATCGCCGCCGTTTCAGCGCGTTTCAGCGGCGTTCCAGCGCCCGGCGGTTGCACTCGCCGGCATGAGTATTACCAAGATCCGGATGTTGTTGGCCGCGGCGGTCACGTCACCGGTCCTGGGGCACTGGGCACCGGCCGCGCCGGTGCCGGGCATGCCGGCACTGACCAGCACCAGCAGCAAGGTCTCCGCCGTGTCGTGTGCGCCGTCGGCGGACTGCGCGATCGGCGGGACCTACGATGACACGCTTGGCAACCCGCAGGCGTGGGTCGCCAGCGGGCACGCGGGCACGTGGTCGAACGCGATCGCGCTGCCCGGCTCGATCACCACCGGCGGGCGGGCACTCCGAGATCAACGCCGTGTCCTGCGCGACCGGGAACTATTGCGTCGCCGTTGGCGAGACCTCGACGGACCAGTTCAGCGACCGTGCGACGCTGGCCGTCGATCTCGGCGGTACCTGGCAGCAGGCGATGATCCTTCCCGGCGTCGGCACCTCAAGTTCACAGGCGCTGTCGGTGTCGTGCCCGTCGCCGGGCAACTGCGCGGCGCGCGGCTTCTACACCGACGCCAGCGGCAACGGGCAGGTGTTCACGACCGACGAGGTCAACGGGGTCTGGGGCAGCGCGGCGAAGCTGCCGGGCCAGTCCAGCCAGGGGCACTTCAGCACGCAGAGCCACGTTTCCTGCTGGTCGGCCGGGAACTGCGTGACCGGCGGCGTCGTCGCCACGACGACCGGCCTGCAGGCCATCGTGTCGGTGGAGTCGCCCGCCGCGTCCGCCGCCCTGGCCGCGAACACGGCCACGGTCAAGTTCGGCCAGGAGCAGTCCGCGCAACTGGCGATCAAGGTCAAGCCAGAGACCGGCGGCACCCCGGCCGGACAGGTCACCGTCAGCGCGGGTCAGACGACCCTCGCCGTGGTGACGCTCAAGCGCGGCAAGGCCACCTGGACGTTCCCGCCGAAGAAGCTCCGCCCCGGCACGTACCAGCTCACCGCCACCTACGCGAGCAGTAACGGCTACGACCCGGTGACCTCGGCCAAGAAGAAGTTCGTCGTCACCAAATAGGGCCCGCACCCCTCCGTGATCATGGCGTTCTGGTCGCTATAGCCCAGCCAAAACGCCATGATCACGGCGCGCGCAGCGGTTTCAGCGCCGTTTCAGTGGCGTTTCAGCGCCCGCCGCCACAATCGCGGGCATGAGTATTAGCAGGATCAGAGTATTTGTGGGCGCGACCGTCGCTGGTGCGTCGCTCGCGCTGGCAGGGATAGCGATGTACCCGGCGGCGGCAGCGGCGGCAGGGGCGCCGGTGCTTGGGCACTGGGCGAAGGCCGCCGCTGTGCCGGGCATGTCGGCATTGACCAGTAGCAGCAGCACGGTCTCCGTCGTGTCGTGCGCGCCGTCGGCGGACTGTGCCATGGGCGGTACCTACGACGACGCGCTCGGCAACCCGCAGGCGTGGGTCGCCAGCGGCCACGCCGGCACCTGGGCGAACGCGATCGCGCTGCCCGGCTTCATCCCCACCAAGGGCGGGCACTCCCAGATCAACGGCGTGTCCTGCGCGACCGGGAACTATTGTGTCGCCGTCGGCGAGACCTCGACGGACCAGTTGAGCGACCGGGCGACGGTGGCCGTCGATCTCTTTGGTACCTGGCAGCAGGCGATGACCATTCCCGGCCTCGACAGCTCAGACTCGCAGGCGCTGTCGGTGTCGTGCCCGTCGGTGGGCAACTGCACCGTGGTCGGCTCGTACCGGGACGCGAACAACGCGAAGCAGCCGTTCGTCGAGGACGAGGTGAACGGCACCTGGGGCTTCTTCCACACTTTCGCCAGTTTCCCGCAGCTCAATACGGGCCAATTCGCGGAACTCAACTCGGTGTCCTGCGAATCGCCGGGGAACTGCTCGGCGGTCGGCGAATACGCCACCCTTGGCGGCACGCCGCACGCGTTCCTCGTGGCCGAGGTGTCGGGGACCTGGCACCTCCCCGGGCCGCTCATTTTCTTCCTGGCCCCGTCGACGGGGCGGGCAGTGTCGTGTCCCGCGTCGGGTAACTGCGAGCTGACCGGGACGGACGCCGACGTCAACGGCCAGATTCAGGCCGTCGCCGAGCAGACGAACTCGGGCGGTCAAGAGGCGATCCAGTTCCTGACCAGCAGTACCGACCTCAACGTGGGCGGGACGGCGCTGACCAACTCGGTGTCCTGCGCCTCGGACGGGAACTGTGTGGTCGTCGGGCACTACACCGACGCCACCGGCCGCTGGCAGCCGTTCTTCGGTGAGGAAAAGGACGGCACCTGGCAGAACACCAGCACGGTTACCGGCATCTCCGCGCTGGATGTGGGCCACTTCTCCGATCTCCAGTCGGTGTCGTGCGCGTCGGCGGGCAACTGCGCGGCGATCGGCTTCTACACCGATGCCAGCGGCACCGGCCAGGTGTTTACCATCGACGAGGTCAACGGCACCTGGGGCAGCGCGGCCAAGCTGCCCGGCCCATCCAACCAGGGGATATTCAGCCCGCAGAGCGTCGTGTCGTGCTGGTCGGCCGGGAACTGCGCCAGCGGCGGCGTGATCGCGACCTCGACCGCGCTGCAGGCCATCGTGTCCGTGGAGTCGCCAGCCACGTCCGCTGCTCTGGCCAGGAACACGTCCACGGTCCAGTTCGGCCATGAGCAGTCGCTACGGCTGACGATCAACGTCAAGCCCCAGACCGGCGGCACTCCGGCCGGCGACGTCACCATCAAGGCGGGCCAGCGGACCCTCGCCACGGTCCCGCTTACGAGCGGCCAGGCCACCTGGACGATGCCGGCGAAGAAACTCCGTCCCGGCACGTACCGGCTCACCGGTACTTACACAAGCAGTAACGGCTACGACCCGGCGACCACGGGCAAGAGGACGCTCGTCGTCACCGGCTGAGCACGAAGGCGGCGCGCCCGGCCGGGGCGCGCCGCCTCCGTGGACATCGCCGGTGCCCGGCTACGCCGCCTCGGTCACTGCCTCTCGCAGCCGGGCGAACTCCGCGGCCAGCGCGGCGTCGTTAAAGTGCGCGTTCAGACCGCTCGGGTTGGGCAGCACCCAGATCTGGGTGCTGCCCAACGTCTGGTCCTGCCGCCCGGTCGTCGCGCCGGGGCGGCCGAACGCGGTCCGGTAGACGGTGATCCCGACGACCGCCAGCCACCGCGGGGCCAGGCGGGTCACCTTGGCGGTCAGCACCCGGCCCCCGGCCCGGACCTCGTCGGCGGACAGTTCGTCGGCGCGGGCGGTCGCCCGGGCCACCACGTTCGTGATGCCCAGGCCCAGCGGCAGCAGGTCCTCCTGCTCCTCCGGGCGCAGCACCCGGTCGGTGAAGCCCGCGGCGTACAGCGCGGGCCAGAACCGGTTCCCGGGCCGGGCGAAGTGGTACCCGGTCGCCGCGGAGTACAGCCCCGGGTTGATGCCGGCGAAAAGCACCCGCAGCCCGGACCCGGCCACGTCGGGGATCGTCTTGTCCCTGGCGGCGGTCAGGTCCCAGGACGAGGGGCGGCGGGTGCCGGTCACCGCATCACGCCTCCAGCCAGTGGTAGTCATCACGGGCTCACTGTTGGCTTCCGCTGAGCTCACGCTCGGCGCGGCGCGCCGCGGCGGGAGAGGACATCGACGGCCGCCGCCACGAGTAGCACTGCGGCGACGACGACGTCAATCCACTGGCTCGACACGCCTAGGAGGTAGAGGCCGTTGTAGATGCCACCGATGACGAGGCCGCCCAGTACGCCGTGGATGGTCTTGCCCCGGCCGCCGAAGAGGCTGGTGCCGCCGATGACCGCCGCGGCCACCGCGAGGAGCACGTAGCTGTTGGCGGTCTTGATGATGTTGGTGGTCAGCGAGACCTGCCACGAGGCGAACAGCACGCCGGCGATACCGGAGGTCAGGGCGGCGAGGACGAAGCCCCAGGTCCGGACGGCGGGTAGCTTGACCCCGGCTCGCCGCGCCGCCTCCGCGTTGCCGCCGATGGCGTACACGTAGCGGCCGAAGCGGGTCCGCTGCAGCAGGACCGTCGAGGCCGCGAGCACGACCAGGACGATCGGAATGATGTAGGGGACCCCCTCGATCGTCCCGGAGTGGGCTCGGTTGACGTTACAAATGGCGACGACCGCGATTCCCGCCACCGCCATGAGGGCGATCTTCAGCGCGGTGAGGCTGCGCGGCGGAGTCTCCAGGCCGGCGCGGCGCTTGCGGACGTCCCGCAACCAGAGCCAGGTGCCAGCGCCTCCGACCAGTACGGCCAGCAAGATCCAGCTGACCACCGGGTCGAACTGTCCGTAGAAGATGTCGTAGAGGACGACCTCGTTGGTGAACTGGGAGTTGCCGATGCCGACGAGCGCCCCGCCGAGGAAGATGATCCCCACGCCCTCCAGGATCAGCAGCCCGCCGAGAGTGACGATGAACGACGGCATCCTCAGCCGGGCGACGAGCGATCCCTGGATGGCGCCAAACGCGGAGCAAACCAGCAACGCCGCTATGATCGCCGCCCACCACGGCCAACCGGGGCCGGTCGGCTGCACAAGCTCGGCGACCATGACGCTGCCAAACGCCATGACCAGGCCGACGGAGAGGTCGATCTCCCCGAGGAGCAGGGCGAAGATCTCAGCCATCGCCAGCACCATGTAGACGGTGCTCTGCTCGAAGAGGTTGACCAGGTTCAGCGCCGACAGAAACTGCGAGTTCGCGACCTGGAAGCTGACGGCGACCACCACGATGGCCAGGACCACCGGCAGGACACCGCTGTCGCCACCGCGGACCCGGAGCCACCAGGCGCGGAGGTACTGTCCCAGCGACTGGGCGAGGAGCTCGGGCGGGACGTCGGCCGCGGCGACCTCAGGGGCGGCGGTGAGGTCGACCACCTTGCTGGCGTCGGCCGTCCCGCTCGGGGTCTCTCCCGAGTCCGTGGTCACAGGGAGGTCAGACACGGGTCACGCTCCCGCTCCCGCGCCGTGACAGCACGTCAACCGCCACTGCGGCGAGAAGCACGCTGCCCGGCACGATGTATTCCAGCGGCGTGGCCAACGTACCCAAGCTGAGAAGGGACACGCCGTAAGCAATACTGCCGATGAGCAGGCCGCCGAGAACACCGTGGATTGCCTTACCCCGGCCACCGAAGAGGCTGACCCCGCCGATGACGGCGGCGGCGACCGCGTACAGGACGAGCTGACCGGGATCCGCTGTATTGGTGCTGTACTCACCGAAGAAAAAGGAACCGAGCAGTATGCCGCCGAGGCCGGCGGTCGCCGAGCACAACGCGAACGCCCAGGTGCGGATCGCGGCGAGGCTGACGCCGGCGCGGCGGGCCGCTTCGGGGTTGCCACCGATGGCATAGACGTAGCGGCCGAAGCGGGTCCGCTGGAGCAGGAGCGTCCAGGCGCCCAGGACGACGATGACGATCGGGATCACCCACGGAACCCCCCGCACCGCCACCAGAGGCGTACCGCGGTTGACCGTGCAGACCGTCAGGACGGCTACCCCGACCAGGGCCACCAGGGCGATTCTGATTGCTGTCAGGCCGGCGGGGGGAGCCACCAGGCCTTGGCGTCGCCTCGCGGCCGCGCGTAGCCATAGGGCCGCGCCAGTGGCCCCGACCACCACCGCCAGGGCTATCCAGCCGGCCACGGGGACGATCACCCCTTGGACCATGTAGTAAATGACGCGCTGGTTGGGTACCGCGGCGCTCACGGTCAAGAAGCCATTGGCCCCGCCGAGGACGACGACGAGGATTCCCGAGAAAAGGAGGAACCCGGCCAGGGTAACGACGAAGGATGGGATCTTGAGCCGGGCAGTCAGCGTCCCCTGGAGCGCACCGATCACGCCGCAGCAAACGAGCGCGGCGAGGATCGCTGCCCACCACGGCCATCCCGGCCCGGGATGTTGGACCAGCTTGAAGGCGATCACCCCGCCGATAAGCGCGACCGCGCCGACCGAGAGGTCGATCTCTCCGAGGAGCAGGACAACTGTCTCAGCCATCGCCAGCATCATGTACACGGTGCTCAGCCCGAAGATGTAGACGAGGTTGCTCGGCCGCAGGAAGGCGTGCTCGGGGGTGACGATCTCGAAAGTGATGGCGACCAGCACCATGGCCAGGACCACGGGCAGGACACCGCTGTTGCCACTGCGGACCTGGAGCCACGAGGCCCGCAGGTACTGTCCCAGCGACTGGGCGACGAGGCCGGGGGGGACGTCGGCCGCGGCAACCTCAGGGTCGGCGGTGAGGTCGGCCACCATCGTGGCGTCCGCCGTCCCGGCCGGGGTCTCGCCGGGGTCCGCGGTCACAGGGATTTCTCGATCCAGGCCATGGGCTCAGCCCTCGCCACTGACGGATCCGGCAGGCTCGAACGGCCGCCCGTTGGAGCTACCCGTCGTCATATACTCCACCACGCTCTGCCGATCGAAGTCCGCAGCCGGCCCCTCGGCCACCATCCGCCCCAGGTACAGCACCGCGATCCGGTCCGCGACCTCGAAGACGTCGTTGAGGTTGTGGGAGATCACCATCACCGCCAACCCGCGGTCCCTGAGCCGTTCGATCAGGTCAAGCACTACCCGGGTCTGCACCACCCCGAGGGCGGCGGTGGGCTCGTCAAGAAGCAC
>Ga0070710_10001722_pt1 | contig 10328 bp, 9 predicted proteins | sample LARL52metaG_FD_65454 | JGI IMG/M metagenome (GOLD analysis project Ga0070710, IMG submission 65454) | Corn, switchgrass and miscanthus rhizosphere microbial communities from Kellogg Biological Station, Michigan, USA - LAR L5-2 metaG | ecosystem: Host-associated > Plants > Roots > Rhizosphere ... | reverse complement strand
ATCGTTCAGCTCTGAACGCATGAGGGGCGACGAGGCCCATTGGCGGCTGGCTGACGTGTCAACACACTAGGTGTTGTGGGCAATCCGGTGGTGAAGCCGGGCCTACTGTTGCGGGGCCGATGTGTTACCGGGGTGGGCCTCGCCAGCAGGCACCAGGCGCTGTTGCGAGCTCTAGGTCAGCCTCGACCTGGTCGGCGGTTCAGCGCCGTGGCGTGTGCGTTGGGCACCGTGCTCCTGGCGATAGGGGCCTCACTGGCATTCGCAGGGGAGTCGCAAGCGAAGACCAGCCATCATCGGGTGAAATGCCGGCCAGGCTACGTGCGCCGCAGCATTCGGGTCCCCGTCCGGCGGCACGGCAGGATCGTGCGCCATCACGGCAAGATCGTCTACATGCGCGCACCGCGCTGCGTGAAGGTCAGCAAGCGCAAGACGCCGCCTCCATGGTCGCCGTTGTTTCCACCGCCAATCCCGCCAACGACTTCCCCAGTCGCGCCGATCTCCCCACCACCGGCTCCGGCGTCGACCGCTCCGGCAAACACCGCGGTTCCCACGATCAGCGGCAGCGCGACGCAGGGCAGCAGCCTGAGCGCCTCAACCGGAACGTGGACGAACAGCCCGACAAGCTACGGATACGAGTGGCAGCGATGCAACGCGGGCGGCGGTGCCTGCCAGAACGTGACCGGCGCGACCACGTCCACATATCTACTCGGGAGCGCTGACGTCGGCTCGACGCTTCGCGTCGTGGTGACTGCCGGCAACGCCTCGGGCTCCGACTCGGCAACATCAGCGGCGACACGAGCGATCGGGTTGGCCACCGACCCTGTCGTAGTCGCGGCGGGGGATATCGCCTGTCCCGCGGGCGATACGGCTCATTCTTGCCAGCAATCAGCGACTGAGGCCACCGCAAGGAACCAGAACCCCAGCGCCGTGTTTGTGCTGGGCGACAACCAGTACGAGAACGGCGCTTTCAGCGAGTACACCGGTGCAGGCGCCTATAACGCGACCTGGGGGCCATTCAACCCGATCGTGGATCCCGTTCCGGGGAACCACGAGTACGGGACGAGCTCCGCGGCGGGCTACTTCCAGTACTTCGGCGCGGTCGCGCATCCCCCGGGGGGCTATTACTCGTTCGACCTCGGCACCTGGCACATCGTCGCGCTCAACTCCAATTGCTCGGACTCCGGCTGCTCGGACCCCCTCCCGGGCACGACGACGGCGGCGCAGACCTCGTGGCTTCAGTCCGACCTGGCGGCACACCCGAGCGCGTGCGTGCTCGGCTTCTGGCATCACCCGCTGTTCTCCTCGGGCTGGACGCTCGGAAGCCCAGGGGTCGCTCCGCTGTGGAGCGCGCTCTACCAGGCCCACGCTGACATCGTGCTGGGCGGCCACGACCACCTGTACGAGGACTATGCGCAGCAGGACCCGTCCGGGAGAGCAGACCCCAACGGGATTCGCGAGTTCGTTGTGGGAACGGGGGGCGAGAACCTGAACCCACTCGGCACGGCGCAGCCCAACCTGCAGGCCCATGACTCGCAATTCGGCGTGCTGGTGCTGACGCTTCACCCCAGCAGCTACGACTACAAATTCGTCACCACGGGCGGGACCGAGATCGACAAGCACACCGGAGTTCCGTGCCACGGACCAGGGTCAGGCGGAGCTGCGAGCATGGCTGGCGCCCGCAGCGGATCTCGCGCCCCGGCCACGGCCCTCAGCGGGCCGCCGCTGGTGTTCGAGGCCCACCCACTCGCCACCTCGCTGACCGCAATCGAGCGGCGGGGCCTCGCCGTCGCGATCCACGCCAACCGCGGCGTCGGCGTCGTCGTGACCGCGTCGCTGCGTCGCGGACGTCGTCTGCACCGGATCGCGTCGTTCCACGAGACCGAGTCAGACATCCCCAAGCCATACAGCCAGATCCACCTGCGTCTGCCAGTGCACTCGCTGCAGCGCGCGAGAGCGGTCACGCTCGTCCTGCGGTTCGCGGCCGTGGACGCTGCCGAACATCACCGGGTCGTGACAAGAATCGTGTCGCTCAGGTGATGACCCTGGATGGGTTCACCAAATGCCGCGTGCCGCTCAGAGTAGCGGGGGCCTTTGCCGCTCTCTCGATTCTGCTCGCGCTGCTCTGTGCGTCCGCCGCGGCGACCGCCGCAGTGCAGGCTCCGGCCGCGGCGACCGTTATAGATGCGCTGCAGCCCGCACCCGGCGTGCCGACAAGTTCGGGCAGTGCGTCGGCCGGTGGATCGTCGACGCCGACGGCCACGCCACCCTCGGGCGGGACACCATCCACAACGACCACCCCACCCTCGGTCGGAACACCATCCACAACGACCACCCCACCCTCGGTCGGAACACCATCCACAACGACCACCCCGCCGGCAGGCGTAGCCCCGTCGACTACCACTTCACCGCCGGCCAGTTCCCCGACCACCAACACCACATCGACGACGACCAGCCAGTCGTGTGGGGGTTCGTCGGTAGGCGCGTCGGCGGGTGGGTCTGCGGTAGCGGTGGTCAGTCAGTCGTGTGGAGTCGCAGCGGGCACCGGGTCGCTGGCGGTGGTCGCCCCGGCGGATGGGTCATCTGTGACCGCCGGCGCGTCCAGCAGTAGTCAGATCGATCCGGCGGGGATTACGACGGGCGTCACTCAAGGGGCCCCCTCGGTAACGCAGAATTCAGCCGCGGGCAGCACCGGGTCGAGGGATCCCGGGTCGCGGCAGACACCGCCCGAATCCGCGGGGAAGGTCACCCCGGCCGATTCACCGAGGCCTTTTTCCACCGTCGTCGGACACACCCATCGTCGCAGCGACGGCGCAACGACCACACCGCGCCAGCCGGGCGAGCGGTCGCACAACACAAATCCCTGGCCGCCGCCGGCTGTCACTGACGCCAGCCGCGAGCGGGACTCGAGCGTGGCGAGCTTGTTTGGCGGCGAGCAGCCATCGAGTCGCGCAGCGGTCTCAGTAATTGGGTGGCCCGCCGTCGTTCGCTCGGACGCCGCTCGTCGTATGCGTGCGATGGACCGGCGGCATTCGTCCTCCTCGGCCGATCCGCCCTCGCAGTCCGAGCCGGGCTCGTGGACCCACGGTGCACGAGGTCCCGCGGGCGGCGAGCCATCGCCGCCAGGTGGAGCCGGCGCACCGAACCTGCTGATCGTCGTGATGGCGATCGTCTTGATCCCCGTGTGGTGGTTCACGTCCGTCACAGAGGCGGCCGGTCACCTCCAATGTCCAGAGGCCCATCGCTTGGAGCGCCCCGGATAACTCCAGAGACGGCCGAGGGCTGGTCGTCGCGCGCAGAGGCTCGGCTGCAGCCGAGACGGAGTTTTGGTCGATCGCGAAGGGAGAGATCGCGAACGATCCCGGTTCACTTCAGAAGGGGCACAGGATGGGCAAGAGCAAACAGATCGAACGTGAAGACGCCAAAGAAGCTCGGGGCGGGTCGTCATCGGGAACCGGGGATCCGAACGAGCGCCTAGCGGCGCCAAGGCGTGGCGCCACCATCGATGCCACGCGAATGCGATCCGCGAACAGAGCGACCCCGCTGCCAGTTATCGGCTATGCCAGCTGTGCCTGCGCCGCGTCGGCCGCCAGCCTCGAACTCAAGCAGCAAGCGGAGGCGATAACCCGCGAGTGCAAGCGTCGCGGCCTGGCGTTGCTCGAGGTTGTCGGGGAGCGTAGTCCGACGACCGGTAAGGGACTAAACCGCCCTGGCCTTGCATACGCGCTCCATCGGATCAACTCTCGTGAAGCGACTGGTCTGGTCGTCGCAGAGCTGTCACGAATCACCGAGTCGGTCGGTGAGCTCGGCACGATCATGGAGTGGATTCTCGGCCTCAACGCGCGGTTGATCGCCTCGGCTGACGCGTTCGACACCGAGTGTGAGGGCGGCCGGCTTGCCGCCGGCCTGCTGATTGAGGTGTCGGGGTGGGAGCGAAATCGGATCAGCGAGCGGACGCGGAACGGACTCCAGGCAGCGCGCATGAATGGCCGCTCAACCGGACGGCCGGCGGTCGTGGACGATCCCGACCTCAGCAAGCGGATCGCTCACATGCGAGCTCAAGGCATGACGCTTCAGGCGATCGCTGATCGGCTGAATGAGGACGGGGTTCCGACGGTGCGCGGAGGCGCCAAGTGGCGTCATTCGAGTGTCCAGGCAGCGGCCGGATACCGGCGCCGTCAGCGTGCGCCGCGAGGCGCAGTTCAGATCCGGCTCGGCTCCGCGAGTGAGCGGCGCACGGGATAAGGCAACGGCGTTGATGAGGGGACTCCTGATACTTGCGGGCCTGGTCACGGCGGGCCTTGTCGGAGGCGCCAGCACGCTGTGGGGCGCAGGGCCTACGGCACCGGGCCGTGCCGGCGGTCCGCGGATCGCGCGGTGCCCGGATCCAGGGACGGGGCGGACAAAGTCCATCGGGGGCAAGACATACGCGCTCGAAGGACTGGACACCTTCACCAAGGCGGCGCCGCTCGGCTCGTTCGCCACGTCGAGTGTCGATCGAGTTGTGTACAGGGGTGATCACGGGATGCGGTGGACGGAGTATCCCGATGGTTGGCCCTCCACCAACTCTGGTAGGGCCGAGGGTTATCAGCCGTCCACGGTTCTGTCCGTCCACGACGGCGTTCTGGACTACTACCTGCACAACGACACAAAGGGCAACCCAGTCGGCGCAGATCTCTCGCCCCTGCCGGCAGGACATCGATACCAAACCTATGGCGCGTGGTCCTTCTGCGAAAGAGTGGCCCCCGGCGATTCCCACCATCTCGCCGACTTCCACCAGGCTCCGCTGCTCTGGCCCCAGAACGGCCGAGATTGGCAGTGGTCAGAATCAGACTATCCCGAGGCGGACTTGAACGCCCTTGACTTTTCGGGGTATTCGCACTACGGCGGGTCCGGAGCGCAAGACGTGTTCGATGTCCAATCCGTGGAGCCGAGCTTCGATCCCACCCGGTGGCACGTCTACACCCAGACCTGGGGGCATGGGTTCCGGTCCTACTACGTAGACGGGCAGCTGGTGGGGACCAGCACCAATCAGGTCTGGTCGCGCCGCGAACGCTGGCAACTGCAGATCGAGCCGCTGGGTCCAAACGACGGCGATTCCGGTCACGTCTATGTGAAATGGGTCTGGATTGGCACGGGTCCGCTGCAACGAGCCCCAAATGTCCGATAGACACACCGGGACGGCCTGAGCTCCGCGGTCCCGGCCCGCCCGGCGGCGTCCCCTGGGATTCCGTCGTAGCGCTCAATCCATGTTTGGGATTTCGCTGAACGGGTAAAGGCCCCAGTCGAGCGGCGTCCCCACGAGGCGCCGCCGAATCCCGACCGGGAGGGACCAATGACGAAGCGGTCGCTGACGCGATCGCTAGCGCGGGTGCTAGTGTGCCCACGCGACATCGACACGCGGAATACCAGCCGCTGTCGCGCACACATGCAGGGACCGAGGCTCTGGATGAGATATGCGCGTGTGGCGGGACGGTCAAGTCAGCGCGTCGTAGCACCGGCAGACGCCCCCAGGCCACGGTGCAGACCGGTCTCGCGCTCCAAGTCGCTGAGCTTGCAGAAAGCCTCGTTCGACGAGCTGCATGACCGAGAGACGGCGCGTCCAGCAGAACCGCACGGCAAACGAGCAAGGAGCTAAGAACCCGTGAGACGATTCTGGATACTCGTAGGTCTGGCGCTAGCCGGGCTTCTCGCCGTGGTAAGTACGGTCACCGCCCGCGAGCGCCACGCTCGCCCGGATGGCACCGGTCGGCGCTCCATTCGCCACCATAAGCGCGACACCCGTCACGCCACAGGGCATCACCAAGCCTGCTTTCACCGCGCGGGCCACCACCGTGCGGGCCATCATCGCGCTGGCCAGCACCGAGCCGATCGCTGCCGAGGCAACGCGTGGCGCAGACTACGCCATCGCAGACGCCATCGGCGGAAAACGCCTCCCGTCTCTCTTCCGGGCACCCCAACCGTCACCCCCACTGCGAGCGGCGGCAAGATCCAGCACGTGGTGTGGGTCGTGATGGAGAACGAGGACTACGCATCGATCATCGGGTCGGCCGCAGCTCCGTACATCAACAGCCTGGCAAACACCTACGGCCTGGCCACGAACTATTCCGCCATTTCCCACCCGAGCCTACCCAACTACATCGCGATGACCAGCGGTAGTCCTCAGGGCATTACAGATGACAGCGATCCCTCTAGTCACCAACTGAACGTTCCGAACATCTTCAGCCAGTTGCCAGGCGGTGCGTCTCGGTCGGTGGAGGAGAGCATGCCGTCAAACTGCGCTCAGAGCAACTCGGGCCAGTACGCGGTTCGGCACGATCCGGAGGCGTACTACACCAACCTCGGGTCTGACTGCGGCAACTACGACACGCCGTTCGGATCCGCGCCTGACCTCAGCGCACGATTTACCTTTGTCACGCCAAACGTAATCGACGACATGCACGACGGTACCATCTCCGACGGCGACAACTTCCTCAAGGGGTATTTGCCGGCGCTCATGTCGACATCGCAGTATCAGGCCGGAAACACGGTGATCTTCATAGTGTGGGATGAAAACTCCGGCTCGAGCGGTAATCAAATCCCATGTATTGTGATCTCCCCCTACACGCACGCCGTGAGGGACGGGACCTCTTACAGTCACTACTCGCTGTTACGCACAACGGAGCAACTGCTCGGCCTGCCACTCCTGGCCAACGCCGCTTCGGCCAACTCGATGGTCGGCAGGTTCGGGTTCTGACTCATGCACCGGCACACTCCGTCTGGCGCGAATGAGGCGTTGAGGCAGTGAGACGCTTCTGGACACTCGTAGCTCTGGCGGTCGTCGGGCTTCTCGGCGGCGCAGCCCTTGCATCGGGAAACGGGCGCCCCACTCACAGCCTCCGCACCACTCATCGTCACCGGACCGGTGCTCGCTGGGTCAGTCAACCCCGACACCAGAAACACCATAAGCACAGACGACATCGCCGACATCGGAGAAAGCATGGTGCGCAGGGAACGGCGCCTGCAGCCCCGCCGACGACACCGACGGGTGGTGGAACTCTCCCCTCTGGACCATGTCCGAGCGACCCACCGGGTAGCAGTCAAACAGCCGGTGGGCACACGTATGCGTTCGAGGGGATGGACACCTTCACCAGGGCCGCGCCGGTAGGTTCGTTTGCCCAGGCCGCCGCCGACCAGATCGTTTACATAGGCGATCACGGGATGAGCTGGACCGGGTATGGCGACGGTTGGCGCTCCACCTACTCTGGTGGTGCTGAGGGTTATCAGCCCTCCACGGTTCTGTCGGTCCACGACGGCGTGCTGGACTTCTACCTGCACAACGACTCCAGTGGCAACCCGGTCGGCGCCGATCCGTCGCCCCTGCCCGCCGGAAATCGCTACCAGACCTATGGCGTGTGGTCGTTCTGCGAGAGGGTTGCCCCAGATGGCTCCTCCGACCTCGCCGACTTCCATCAGGCCCCGCTGCTCTGGCCTCAGAACGACGGCGACGCGAAATCGGCGGAGTCGGACTATCCCGAAGCAACCCTGAACCAGCTCGACTTCTCGGGGTACTCGCACTACGGCGGGTCCGGATCGCAAGACGCGTTCGATGTCCGATCCGTGCAGCCAAGCTTCGATTCGTCCCAGTGGCACGTGTACACCCAGGCGTGGGGCCCGGGATTCCGGTCCTACTACGTGGACGGGGAACTGGTGGGTACGAGCACCAATCAGGTGTGGTCGGGTCCGGAGCGCTGGCAGCTACAGGTTGAGCCGTCGGGGACGAATGACGGCGGGTCCGGGCACGTCTATGTGAAATGGATCTGGATCGGTACCGCCATTTCGTGATCACTCGGTATCGACGGCGCTCACCACCGCCTCGCCGCGCTGCCGTGCCTAGTCGAGCAGGGCGCTCTTGCGTCTCCGTATCCTTCGCACAGAGTCCCGCCACCGCCTGGCCTTGACAGATGCCGTCGAGGGATCGCCCTGCAGTGTGAGCCAGATCGCGATCAGCGCTCCGAGCGTCTGACCGGCCAACCACCCAACACCGGCACCGGAGAGGCCGGCGCGGGGTATCAGCCAAAGATCAAGCGCGATGGTGACCAGCGTGGAGGAACCCGCGATCAGCAGCGCCCGTCCTACACGTTGCCGGATTCTTTCCACTGCGATGACGAAGTTGACGATAGTGAATGGGATGAGCGCAAGCGCGAACAGCCGCAGCAAGTTCGCAGCCTGTTCGTATTGCGGGCCGAACGCGCGCATGATCGGACCCGCGGTGACGATCACGACGACGACAAGCGGAATCACTACGACGAGCGCCAGCCGACCGACCTGCAGCACGAGCGGCCGGACCTTGGCCTCCGCCAGCGCGCCCTCCACGGTGAGGGCGTTGGACATGTTGACCGCCAGCAGTCGGAGGGAAAAGCTAACGGCCCACGCGGCGTAGTAATAGGCGTTCGCCGCACCAGGCAGAAAGGCCAGCACCAAGAGCGACACGAGTGAGTCCGGGATGGCCGCCGCGACGGCGACGAAATGATGGCCGGTGGCAAAGCGAATCAGTTGCCGTCGCGCCGGAAGCCGCGACGGCACTCCGCGCTCCCGCGTCAGCAAACGGCCGAACAGAGCGCCGTTGATAACGAGGACCAGGCCGATGAGTCCGAGCACCCATGCGCCAAAGATCGCCCATGCGCTCGCCGACGCCGCGAGCAATACGAGCAGAAGAGCCTTGACGACGCCGAAGGTGGCGTTCTCGATGGGCACCCACCCGGCGCGGCGCAGACCAATCAGGACGGCGTCCTGAAGCGAGAACACAACCCATAGAACGACCGACGCGGCAAACAGGAGCACTGTCAGCGGGCTCTGTGTGAGTATTTCGAGGCCCGCCAGGTCCGCAAAGCCAGCCAGGAAGACACCGGCACCGGCGAGTCCGATCGCGATCGCCGCGACGTAGGTGATCCGCACAAGCCGAGTCTGGACGCCGCCGGCCACGGGCACGAAGCGCAGCAGGACGAACTGCAGGCCAATCCATCCAAGGCTGGAGACGAGCATCATCGCGCTGATCGCACCCGCACCCAGCCCCACGGCCTTGGCCGGGTAGAGACGCGCCGCCAGCACCCAGTATGCGAAGCCGAGAACCCCGTTGAGGGCCGTGGTCAGCATCAGCGCGAACGAGCTGCGGTACAACGGCACGCGACGGACGCTGTTCACTCGGGCGACGTAACTCATCGTTCCAGCCTGAGCTCCTGGGCGAGTCTTCCTATCGCCTGGTCGGCCGGCCAGGAAGCCGGCACCAGGACCCGCTGAGCTGGAACGGTCGCCAGGGCGGCGCCAATGATTGCTCGCTCCCGCGCCAGGACCGTCGCAGACGCAGCCCGCAGGGCGGCCAGGCTGAAAATCTGCGATCGCTGGCTGCGCAGGACATCCTCGGCGTCTGCCCCCAGCTCGTCGTGGTCAAGAGGCTCGATAGTCAGCACGTCGACCGGAGCACGGCGAATGACGACTATCTCCCCAATTGGAAGGCACGTCGAGCTGATGCCTGCGCCAAGGGCCGAGGCACTGATCCTCAACGGTGGAGCGACGAAACCCCGAGTGAGGGACTTGAGACCGCGCAGCGCGCCGAGCACTCCGCGAGCGAAGGGTCGCAGCTTGGCAAACGCGGCCGGCGCTGTCCATGCAAGATCCGGGTAAACGCGCAGCCGGCGGGGAAACGGGTGACAGTCATGGCTTGCGTCAATGAGAACCTGATCGTCACCGAGAATCCGAAGGCCCGCGGCCAGGGCGCGTGCCGCCAGGCTGCTCTTGCCGCTACGCGAGTGCCCGATCAGGAGCAGGGCTTTTCCGTCTCGCTCAATGGCCGCGCTCGGCAAAAGCACTGACCCGGCGTGTACGGCAGCGAGCGAAACAAGTGGCTCGACGACATAGCCCTGCACGAGTGTGAGCCCCAGCGGGCCGCGCACGTCGACGGCAACGCCCAGATGGTCGAGATCGCGCCCGATCGCCATGGACGCACGCCATCGCGCGAGCTTGTGGGCGCCGTGCAACTCCGACTCGTGCGTCACCCGCCGGGAGTGCCCGCGGTGGTGAACACGAGCCCCGATATTCACCTCCAGGGCAGGAACCGAGGAGTCGGTGGCAACGGCGGCGCTGGCGTACTCCGAACGAAAGTGCGCCCTCGCTCTGCGGTCGCCTTGGATGGAGACGACTAGGCCGGGGCCAAACCGGTAGCGGTCCTCAGGGACCGATTCCAGCTCAGCACCATTTCGCCAAAGCATTAGCGACCTTCCGGGGGTCCGTCGGGAACGGGGCCCTGACCTCGAGCAACTGGACCCCGTCAAGAATCCCTCGAAGCAACTCGG
>Ga0070710_10001720_pt1 | contig 10330 bp, 12 predicted proteins | sample LARL52metaG_FD_65454 | JGI IMG/M metagenome (GOLD analysis project Ga0070710, IMG submission 65454) | Corn, switchgrass and miscanthus rhizosphere microbial communities from Kellogg Biological Station, Michigan, USA - LAR L5-2 metaG | ecosystem: Host-associated > Plants > Roots > Rhizosphere ... | reverse complement strand
TCATCCTCGTCACGACGATTTGCATCATCCGGCACGGGTTCCATTTTCTCGGTCTGTTTGTGCCGCATGGGGTGCCGAAGGTGCTGCTGTTGCTGCTGGTGCCGATCGAGCTCTTATCCTACTTCATCCGCCCCTTCACCTTGTCGATCCGGCTGTTCGCCAACATGCTGGCCGGGCATACGATGCTGGCGATTTTCGGAGGCTTTGCCGCAAGCGTCGGAATCTTTGCGTTCTTTCCGGCAGCGATCAATGTCCTGCTCGTGGGCTTAGAATTTCTCGTGGCCGTATTGCAGGCCTATGTGTTTGCGATCCTCACCTGTCTTTACCTCAGTGAGGCGATTCACCTGCACTGAGCCCCTTGCCTTGTGTCAACCAACGGAAAGATTGAAATGGATCTCGCTGCCGCCAAAATGATCGGGGCCGGACTTGCATGCATCGCTCTCGTCGGTGCGGGCGTCGGCATCGGCAATGTGTTCTCGGCCCTGATAAATTCGGTCGCCCGAAACCCGGCCTCGCAAGGTCAGGTGCAGCCTTTCGCGTTTCTCGGTTTCGCGCTGGCCGAGGCGACGGGCCTGTTTGGCCTCGCCATCGCCTTCCTGATCCTCTTCGTGTTCTGACGGAAACGGCGGGATGCCGCAGCTTGAAGTTTCCACGTTTGTGCCGCAGCTGGTCTGGCTCGCCATCACCTTCGTGATCTTGTACCTGCTGATGGCGAGGATAGGGCTGCCGCGGGTCGGTGGCGCCATCGACGCGCGGCGCCGCCGGATGGACGACGATCTGGCTCGTGCGGCGCAACTGAAGAGCGAGGCGGAGGCCGTGTTGGCCGCTTATCAGGAAGCCCTGGCAAAAGCCCGTGCCGAGGCTCAGGCGGCGGTCAAACAGACCACCGACCGAATGGCGGCCGAAGCAGCCGAGCGCCAGCGGCAGCTCGGCGAGGCCCTTGCCCGGCAGACCGCCGAGGCCGAGCGGCAGATCGCCGCGGCAAAGCAGAAGGCGCTTTCCGAGATGCACGAGATCGCGGCCGACGTCGCCCGCTCGGTTACCGAAAAAGTAACCGGTTCGGCGGCAGATCCGGCGAGTCTCGCCGCCGCGGTTGACCGAGCGATCGCCGAGCGCACGAGCTGATGGCCCATCTTTTCGGCGACCCGGAATTCTGGGTCCTTCTGGCCGTCGTGATCTTCCTCATTGTCGTGTGGAAACCGACGAGGCGAGCCGTGGTCGGCGCCCTCGACTCGCGCGCCGAGCGGATCCGGCAGGAGCTCGAGGCGGCGCGCAACCTGCGCGACGAGGCGCAGCAGGCGCTCGCTGCTTACCAGCGTCAACAGCAACAGGGAGCCGCCGAGGCGCAGACGATCATCGCCCATGCCAAGGCGGAGGCCGAGCGGATCGCGGCGCAATCGCTGCGCGACCTCGAAGAAACGTTGCGCCGTCGGCAGCAATTGGCGCAGGAACGGATCGCGCAGGAAGAAGCAAAGGCGCTGGCCGAGATCCGAGCGATCGCCGTCGACGTCGCAATATCCGCTTCGCGCCAAGTCATCACCGCTTCGCTAGACGAGCGGGGCCGCGCGGCGCTGATCGACGACGCTATCGCCGCATTGCCCCGCCAATTGCACTAGGTGCTGTCGGGCGCGGGCGCCTGGACGCGGCCCTTCCAATACCCCCCGCGGCCGCGCCAGAACAGCACTGCCGAGCCGACGGTCGCTGCCACATAGAAAAGGGCAATCAGCGGCAGTAGTAGAGCAATCGGGCGCGGAGCATCGTAAGCCCGCAAAGTCGGCAGAAATGCAACGCTCATGCCGAGCCAGGCGAGCCCGCCGCACAACATGCCGGCCGGCTCAGACGACAGCAGCAGCAGCGGCGGCGCCAGATACGTCAGGGTCAACATCACTACGGTAAGCGCCAGTAGCACGGCCGAATAGTCGAGCTGGGCGAAGGCGCTGCGCACAACCATATCCCAGATCGCGCGCCAGGACCGGTATTTGCGGACGCTGATCGTGTTCTGGGCCGGGCCGAGCCACACCTTCCCGACCGACTTGACCCTGCGAGCCAGCGCGCAATCGTCGATGATCTCACCGCGGATGCTGTCGAGCCCGCCGATCCGGTCCAGAGCAGTCGCTCGGATCAGCATGCATCCTCCAGCCGCCCCCGCGGTCCGGCGGGCCGGATCGGCGACCCAGCGCGGCGGATAGAGTTTGAAGAAGAAGAACACGAAGGCCGGGATCAGCAGCGTCTCCCATAGGCTCTTGCAATGGAGCCTCACCATCAGGGAAACGAGGTCATAACTCTCGTTTTCGCATCGCGAGACCAGCTCACCTACGTTCCCGGAGCTGTGGACGATGTCGGCGTCGGTCAGCAGAAGATAATCGGGACCCATAGACTGGGCCGCCTCTATTCCCTGGCGCATCGCCCAGAGCTTGCCGGTCCACCCCGGGGAAACGGGTTTTCCATGGCAGATTGTCAACCGGTCCGGCGCGCCTGTCGCTGCCGCCGCGGCGCGGGCCGCCGAGGCGGTGCCGTCGCTGCTCTGGTCATCGACCACGACGATGCGGAAGCTGCCCGCGTAATCTTGCGCCAGCAATGAGGCGACCGCGCGCCCGATGACCGCAGCCTCGTCGCGCGCCGGGATGACGGCGACGACTGATAGCTCCCCAACGCTCGCCGCAGCCGGCGAATACCGGTACGGCAACCACCAGAAACTCCCGCGAAAGAACAGCAAATAGAACCAGATCGCGACGGTTGCCGCGCCAATGACGAGGGCCACACGCAGCCCCAATCAACCGCGCAGCGGCCGGAAGAATTCCCGCACTTCATTGGCGAGCGCCTCGGGCTGTTCCAGGGCCGCGAAGTGACCGCCGCGCGGCATGACGCTCCACCGCCGGATGTCGGTGTAGGTCCGCTCAGCCAGCGATCGGGGCGGCTGCAGGATCTCGGCCGGAAACTGGGCATATCCGGTCGGGACATCGATGGTTCGCCCATCGGGGATGGGCCACGGCCGGTGCCTGACCCCGTAATAGGGCCAAAAAGACGAGCCGATCGCACCGGTAAACCAATAAAAGCTGATATTTCCGAGCAGCCGATCGCGAGTAATCGCGCTTTCGACATTGCCGCCACAATCCGACCAGGTGCGGAACTTCTCGATGATCCAGGCGGCGAGCCCGGCCGGCGAGTCGCTGAGCGCAAAGGCAAGCGTCTGCGGCTTGGTGCCCTGGATCCACTGATAACCGGTCTCGTCCCTAAGCCATATCGCGCGCTCGTCGAGATACACCTGCTCCTCGGCGGTGGGATTGGCCACGTCCGATTGATCGCGTCGGATCGCCAAAAGGTTGACGTGGATGCCGCGCAGCTTCTCAGGATGGACACAGCCGAGGCGCGAGGCGGTGATGGCGCCCCAGTCACCCCCTTGGACGGCAAAGCGCGTGTAGCCCAGCGTGTCGTGCATCAGCTCGGCGACGCAGTCGGCGATCTCCTCGATGCCAAAGCGGGGCTGCCCCGGTTTGAAGGAGAGGCCATAGCCGGGGAGCGATGGCGCCACAACTGTGAAGGCGTCGGCCGGATCGCCGCCAAAACGCGCCGGGTCCGTCAGCCGCGGGATCAGCTCCAGAAACTCGAAGACCGATCCGGGCCACCCGTGCAGCAGGAGTAGCGGGCAAGGAGCTGGCCCCTTCCCGGGCACGTGCAGAAAATGCAGATCAATGCCGGACTGCGGCACCTTGCATTGCGGAAAGGCATTGAGCCGCGCCTCTTCGGCCCGCCAGTCGAAAGTGGTGCGCCAGTACTCGGCGAGCTGGCGGAGATATCCGACATCGGTGCCGTAGGCCCATGGTTCGCCCGGAGCCTGGTCGGGAAACCGGGTGCGCGCGAGCCGTTCGCGCAAGTCGGCGATGGCGGCGTCGGGGACTCTGAGGGTGAATGGTTGCGGCTGGGCCATAGGCATCCTCGCTCGGCTATTCGGGGCCGGTCAGCATAGCACCCCAGCAAGGCCGGTTCATTGACTTGGACCGGACGCTAGCCGATCCTTCCATCGTCACGCGCGGAGGTGTCAGGCATGGGCATCGAAATTCACCAGTTTCATCCGCTGTTCGTCGGCGAGATTTGCGGCATGGATCTCGGCCGGCCGCTCGATGCGGCGAGTGCGCGAGCCCTGTGGGAGGCGATCGACCGTTATGCCGTGCTGGTGTTTCACGACCAGCGCCTCAGCGACGAACAGCTCCGCGATTTCGCCGGCAAATTCGGCAAGCTCGAGATCGGCCGGTCCGCCGCCGAGGGTGGCAAAAGGCGGCTGGCGCTACCCGAGATCGGGGATATTTCTAACCTCGACGAGGAGGGCCGGCTACGCGCCCGAGACGACCGCCGCCGCCTCGACAGTCTCGGCAACCGCATCTGGCACACCGATGCTTCGTACATGCCGGTGCCGGTGGTGCTGGGGATGCTGCATGCGGTCGCCGTGCCGCCGGCGAGCGCGTTGGGCGGCGGCGAAACCGAATTCGCCGATATGCGCGCGGCCTACGATGCTTTGCCAGAAGCGATGAAGAGCGCCATCGACGAACTCGTTGCCGAGCACGACGTGTTCTGGTCGCGAGGACAGATCGGCTTCACCGAGTTTCTGCCCGGCGAGCGGGAGAAGTACCCCCCATCGCGGCAGCGGCTGGTGCGGCGCCACCCGGGTTCGCGGCGCAAGACGCTATACCTGTCGGCGCACGCCTCGCACATCGTCGGCTGGCCGGTGCCCGAAGGCCGCATCCTGCTCTACGACCTCAACCTGCACGCCACCAGGCCCGAATTTGTCTACAGCCACAAATGGCGGGTCGGCGACGTCGTCATTTGGGACAACCGTTGCACGATGCACCGCGGCCGACCGCACGACGACTCCCAACCGCGCGACCTGCGCCGCGCGACGACCCTCGAGGTTGGTTCGACCCTGGACGAGGCCGCCTGAGCCCCATAGACCAGCAGGCTAGCAGATAACAATCGTGGTGCCCTCTCCCCGTGGTAGCGGGGGGAGAGGGAGGGGCTAGCGGAGCGGGAGGGAGAGGGGGAAGCCTCGCCTCAGTTCGCCATCGCCGGCTCTCGGACCTTCGCCTGCGCGAAGGCCGGCATCACCTCGGAGGCGAACCATTCGAGCTGTTCGAGGCACACTGCTTTCGGCACGCCGACGGACAAGCTCACCGAGACCCGGTCGAGACCGGGGTAGCGCCTTTCGAGGCTCTTCAAGTGCTCGACCACCTGCTCCGGCGAGCCGCATAGGAAGCCGCCATTGGCGATGGCGTCCTCGATCCGGGGCAGCTTGGCGCCCTGGGCGCGTTTCGGGTCGCGCATGATCTCGATCTGCTCGTCGGTAAGAGCCCGCACCAGTCGCAGTTCACCGAACATTTTCATGTTTTCTTCGTAATACTTGGCAGCCTCGCGAATCCCCTGTTCCCGGTTCTTGGCGAGATAGAAATGGAAACCGAAACACAGCCGCTCGCCCAGTTCGAGTTGTTGGCCGCGCCGCGCATGCGCCTCCTGCCAGCCGAGGACGACCCTGTGCATCGCCCCGCCTTCGGCCGAGCCGCCGCCGATCAGACCCCTGATCCCATGCTTTGCCATAAAATCCATCGCCCGCGCCGTGCCGCCCTGGATCGGCTGCCAGCACTCGACCGGGAGCCGCAACGGGCGGGGCACAACGGTCAACTCCTTGAGCGTATAGCCGCGATACGGGACCTCCGGCGGCAATGTGTAATATTTGCCGCGATGTGAGAAGGACTCCTCGTTGAAGGCCCGGAAGATGATGTCGACCTGCTCTTCGAACAGCTCGCGGTTGGCCGGCTGGTCGAGCAGCGGCGAGCCGAAGGTTTCGACTTCTCTCGTGTGATAGCCGCGCCCGACCCCGAAAATGATGCGTCCGCCGGTCAGGATATCCGCCGTGGCGTAATCCTCGGCCAGTCGCAGCGGGTGCCACATCGGGGTAATGTTGAACCCGCAGCCGATCTTCAGACGCTTGGTGACGTGGGCGAGATGGAGCGCCGTCATCAAGACATTGGGGATGCACTCATAACCCTCGTGCTGAAAATGGTGCTCGGCCATCCAGAAGGCATTGTACCCGACACGATCCATCAACTGCGCCATCGCTTGCGCTTTGTCGAACACCGTCACCAAGTCTTCGTTGGAAAATCGACGGTCGTTCACCGCAGCGCCGCCATAGCCGACATTGCCTATGTCGATGTGTCCCGCGAACAGGCTGTCGAATTTCGTGATCATGCCAGGTCCTCCAGAGGAATCGCAGATCGGGCCGTAACCGCGCATCTTAGACCACGGTTCACCCGTGGCAACCCGGAACCCCGCGCGTCGCCGCGCCGGCCCGTCGGGGCTATTCTCGACCTGTCAACTTGGAGAACCCGAAAGACGCAGCTTCCGATGCGTTCAATAGGCGTCGTTCGTTAGCTCAACCGTGCGTTGGAATTGTGATCCAGTCAGGAAATGCGATTTTGCGCTGTAGGGCATCCCGTCGGTCGGCGGATGCAAGTAAGCTGCCTGCGAGGGCGCGGCCGTCGGCGGCGAAGTCGACGGCCCGCACCGGCTGGCGTTAGCCCGGTTGGAACGTAAGAGTCATTTCCGCAATGCCGCCGGCAACATTGAGACCCGTGCTACCTTCGATGCTGAGCGGCTGCAGTGAGATCGAATTGCCGGAGCCGCCGACCAGCAGATTGGCCCCGGCCCCGACCCCTACGGTGGCGCTCGCGGTGGCGCCAACATAGGTGCCTGCCAACGAGCCCGGTTCGGGGTTGGTAGTCGGCGCCAGCACCGCCCAGACCATCACTGCGCCCTGGACATAGCCGATATCGACGCCGAATTTGTTGATCGCTCCGGCGTAATGTTGCGGGGGGCCGCCGCCCGGGGAAAAGGTGCAGTTTACCGCCCGCGACGAGCCGAAGATGAAACCAAAGCCGCCGGAGACGTTGCAGGTCAGCACCCCGGCCTTAGCGGCTTGCGCTTGCGCCGGCGTCTCCAGCGCGAACGCGCCGGCGGCCATGCCAAGGGCACTGATCGCTACCGCGAGTTTCTTGAGCATTCCATCAACCTCCTGCTTACCAAATCCGCTGGGGCGAAGCCAAAACGGCGGTCATATAGCGTGGTTCACCGGCCGGGCGCTATGGTTTAGTTTACCTGCCGTTTTGTCACTTGGCCCGTCCTCGACCGTACGTTTCGCGGCGTTCTACGGCGAGTGTTGCACGCGGCGATCGTCTACCCCGAGATCGCGGAACGCAGGGTAAGCGGTTACGAGCCGGAGCACATGGGCCGGCGACCGTGCGAGTTTTTTTTCGCCGGCGTCACTGTCACAATTAATCCGCTCGCGCCCGCGGCGATTTTTTGGAACAATCGCTTTCTGCGGTCCGAACGGGCCGTGAACCGACTCGACAGGAAGCCGACTTGATCAGAGACAGGAATTTTCGTCAGACCCGGCGCCGCGACTTCGACGACGACGGTTATGACCCGCATCTGCGCGAATTTGGCGGCCCCCCGCGCATGAGCCAACCACGCTTCGAAGCACCGTCGGGCCCGCCGGTGCGCGCCGTCGTCAAATGGTTCAAGCCCGAGAGAGGCTTCGGGTTTGTCGAGCTGACGGACGGCTCGGGGGACGCGTTCCTTCATGCCAGCGTGCTCGAACGCAACGGCATCACCGCGGTACAGGCGGGCGAGACGCTCGAGATCCGCGTGGCGCCGGGGCAAAAGGGGCCGCAAGTCACCGAAGTCATCAGTGTCGACAGCAGCACCGCGGCGCCACCCGCGGCGCGGCGGTCGGCCTATCCGGCTGCGGGCCGTCCGACACCCTCCACCGAGGAGACCGTCGAGGAAGCCGGCACGGTGAAGTGGTTCAATGCCCAAAAGGGTTTCGGCTTCATCGTTCGCGACGAGGGCGGCAAAGATGCGTTCATCCACGCCTCGGTCCTCGAGCGATCTGGGGTCGCCACCCTCAGTGAAGGCCAGCGCGTGCTGATCGACATTGCCGAGGGCCGCAAAGGCCCCGAAGCCGTCCGGGTCCGTTTGGCCTAGATCACGCTTCGGGCGGTCGCCCGCCCGGCGTCCGAGGAGGGAACGCATGGATTTCGGTGCGGCTATGTTCTTCACCGAATACTCGATGACGCCCGGAGCACTTGCTCGGGCGCTCGAAGCGCGCGGCTTCGAATCCCTGTGGGCGCCCGAGCACTCGCATATCCCGACATCGCGTCAGACGCCGTTCCCGCAAGGAGGCGAGCTGCCGAAAAAATACTGCGAGGCGATGGACCCCTTTCTCTCGTTGACGGCCGCCGCGGCGGCGACCAAAACCTTGAAGGTCGGGACCGGAGTTTGCCTCGTCGCCCAGCGCGATCCGATCCAGACGGCAAAACTCGTCGCCTCGGTCGACCAGATCTCGGGCGGGCGGTTTCTGTTCGGCGTCGGCGGCGGCTGGAACGCCGAGGAGATGGCCGATCACGGGACCGAGTTCCGCACCCGGTTCAAGCTGATGCGCGAGCGCATTGCGGCGATGAAAGAGATCTGGACCAAATCGGAGGCGGAATATCACGGTGAACTCGTCGATTTCCCGCGGATGATGGCCTGGCCGAAGCCGGTCCAGAAACCGCATCCGCCGGTCATCGTCGGCGGCGCCTTTCCTCATGCTGCCAGGCGCGCCCTCGCCTACGGCGATGGCTGGATACCTCACGCCAGCCGGCCGCAATATGACGACGTCACCGAGTTTTTGCCGCGCTTTCGCCGAATGGCGGCCGAGGCCGGGCGCGACGCCTCAGCGGTTCCGGTGACTGTCTGGGGGGTTCCGGAAGATCCGGATCGGCTGCAGCGTCATCGTGATCTCGGGATCGCGCGCGTCGTGATCAGCCTGAACTCGGCCCCAGCGGACGAGATCCTGCCGGTCCTCGACCGCTGGGCTGCTCTGATCACCCGGACGCAGCGATAACGACTGCCGGGCGGCGCGGTCCCATCAACCTGTCAGGCAGCGTTTCTGTCCAGCAACTCGATATGGACATTTTGCGGGCCGCGGAGGAAGGCGATCCGCACCCCAGGCCTGATCGTCTTGGGCTCCACGGTAAATTCGGCGCCCTTCCCTTTGAGCTCGGCGACGACCTGATCGATCCCTTCGACCCGAAGGCCGATATGCTCGAGCCCTAGGTAAGGCGGTTCCGGTGGTGCGGCCACAGCTTGCTCCGATGGAACTTGCGCGATGAAAACAGCCACTCCTCCGAGTTTGAGGTCGAGACGCGGCCTGCCGTCCGACTGGACCGAGCGAATGATCTCGGCACCGAACATTTTCTCATACCAACGGGCGGTTCCTTCCGCATCCGGGCTGCGCAAATGGATGTGGTCGTAAGTAAAGACGGTCATGCGTTTCTCCCTTCTCGATCGGACGCTTGCAACTCTAGGCCCGAGCCAACGTCCATGCCAACGGGATCACGCGCCAAGAGCCTTAGGCCGCCGCCTCTCGCGCCAGGCTGCACGGCTTTCCCCTGCCGTCCTCGGCCATCAACAAAGCCATAACACGGTAGAAATCGGCAAAGGCGCCATCGGCGACATTGAACATCCCGAGCCCGGTTCAGCGACTCCTTGCCATGCGAGACGGTCAACGGCGGCAGCTCCGCGAGCTGCTCGGCGATTGCCGTCGTTTGCGCCCGGAGCGCCGTGTACGGGACTACATCTCGATGATGGCGACGTAACGAGAAAGCGATATCTTCACCGTTGTCGATCCAGAATGTAATTGATTGTGGCGACGAGCCGCCGCAGATCCGGGAATCGCCGACTGAGCCGCCAACTCCGCCGAACCCGGCAAACCAGACGCCAACTCAACGATGGGTATGGCACCACTCAATTACACAACCAAAATAGATGCCGACAAGACCGCCGCCGAGATCGCCAAGTGCCTCTCCTCGCACGGCGTTCAGCGATCATGATCGAGTACGATCGGTCGAGAACTACGCCACAATGCTGTCATTCGCCATCATCATGAATGGCCGGAATCTGACCTTCCGGCTATCCCCAGACTAGCATTCGGTGCTGACGGTCATGACCAAGGGTAAGAAGAAACCCGGCTCATAGGACAAGGAGCGCCTCGCGCGATGGGAGACCAGGCCGTGCGCGATCATCATGGATTGGGTCGAGGCGCAGATGGCGCTCGTGGCAACCCGGATGGTCACAACGGCTCAGGTCTTCCTGCGCTATGCGGTCGTGAGGGACGGCAGGACACTTTCGGCGCGGATCATCGAGGACCCGCAATTCCTGCTCGGCGGCGGGGTTAGTAACCGGTAGTGTTAAAAAATTCTTCTGAGTGCGGGAGCGAATGCCTCGCCAAATACGATTATGA
>Ga0070710_10001711_pt1 | contig 10345 bp, 9 predicted proteins | sample LARL52metaG_FD_65454 | JGI IMG/M metagenome (GOLD analysis project Ga0070710, IMG submission 65454) | Corn, switchgrass and miscanthus rhizosphere microbial communities from Kellogg Biological Station, Michigan, USA - LAR L5-2 metaG | ecosystem: Host-associated > Plants > Roots > Rhizosphere ... | reverse complement strand
CGTCGGCGCCACGTCGTGCAACGCGCGCTGCGGCCCGGCGCCCGCCGGCACGCCGTCCGCCACGAGCACGTACAGCCCTTCGTGCGCGTGGTTTGCGTCGTCGGGCCCGGTGTCGTTCTCGAACACGTGCACAGTGCCGGTCCCGACCTGGCCGACGCTCCGCCAGTAGAGGTCGCCGAAATAGACGAGCAGGTCGGGCGCGATCCCGCGCGCCTCCGCGTACAGGTCCTCGGGCCGGTGCGCGACCGTGCCGATCGGCCGTCCCTGGTCGTCGCCGAGCGCCTCGAGCTTCTCCTTCAGCTCGCTTCGCACGCGCTCGTAGTCGTCCGGGGAGACGACCCCGTCCGGCTCGCGTCCCTCGACGTTGAGGAACAGGCGGCAGTAGTAGCCGCCCTCGCCCCACGCCACGGTGCGCGACCAGTCGATGAGGTCGGGCGTGAGCCGCGTCGGCTCGGTCGGCTCCTCGCGCAACGCGAGATAGCCCTCGCGCCGTAGCCACTCGTTGATGCAGATGCCGCCGTCCATCCGCTTCGCGCCGTGATCCGAGACGACCAGCACCGCGGTCTCGTCGTCCGCGAACCGCAGCAGGCTCGCGATCTTCGAGTCGAGCCGCTTGTAGTAGTCGAGCATCGCGTGCTCGTAGGGATTGCCCGGCTCGAACAGCCGGTGCCCGGAGTCGGTGAAGCGCCAGAAGCCGTGATGGATGCGGTCGGTGCCCATCTCGACCATGAAGAACAGGTCCCAGGGCCGCGTCTCGAGCAGGTGCTCGGCGAGCCGGAACCGCTTCTCCGTCATCTCCTCGATCTGGTCGAGCAGGCGGTCCTTCTCCTCGGAGCGGAAGTTCTCCACGTCGACCATGTAGTGACCGACGAGCTGCTCGATCTCGTCCTTCAGCTCGGGGGGATACGTGTAGCGGCTCGTCCGCGTGTCGGGGGTCAAGAAGCACGAGACCATCTCTCCCTTGACCCGGCTCGGCGGATACGTCTGTGGCACGCCGAGCACGATCACGTCGCGCTCCTTCGCCGAGAGGATGTCCCAGACCCGTGGCACGCGCACCGCGCGCGAGTCGGCGAACTCGAGCTGGTCGTACGAGTGGTCTTTCCGGTTGCGGAAGCCGTAGAAGCCGAGCGAGCCCGGGCTCCGCGAGGACGTCATCACCGACCACGCCGGCACGGTGATCGGCGGATCGCAGGAACGGAGGACGCCGAACGAGCCCCGCTCGGTGAGCGAGCGGATGGTCGGCAGCTCCGGCAGCCAGCGGTCGAAGACGAACTGGGGAGCCGCGCAATCGAGCCCGATCACGAGCACGCGCTTGGCCATCAGGCAAGGCTAGTCGCGCGGCAGCCCGAAGCGCTCCGCTGCCAGACCCGCGAGCTCGCCCGCGGCCAGGCAGATGCCGTCACGCTCGCGCACGGCCTCGATCAGCTCGAAGTAGAGGCGGTCCCACCCGCGCGCGCTCGGCCCGTCGAAGCGCTCCGGATGCCACAGGATCGAGAACGCGCCACCGTGCTCGGCCGCCCAGTCGAGGAGCGCAAGCACGCGCGGCTTCGCCTCGGCCGCCGACAACCCGTCGTATCGCTCCTCGGCGAGCGTCGCATCCATCACGGCGAGCGGCACCTCGACGAGATCGGCGGGACGGTCTCGCGCGAAGTCCCACGGACGGAAGGGATGCGCGATGCCGGCGCGGAAGCCGAGCGCGTCCGGGAAGCCGAGCGACGTGTCGTAGCGGAAGCCGACTCCGGCCAGGGGCACCAGGTTCCGGTGCGGATCGACGCGGAGATAGTGGTAGCGCTGCCCGATCAGCGGCCCGTCGAGCTGCGCGAGGAGCAGACGTTCGCGCGCGAGCCGGTCGAGATCCTCCGCGGCGAGGTAGCTGCCGTGGAGCCCCACCTCCGCGTCGGCGGAGAGCAGCGTCTCCACGAGCTCCGGCCGCAGCCGGTCGTACGCCTCGGGCGCGGCGCCGTCGGCTCGGTGGCCGTGACCGGCCATGACGAAGAACGTCGAGCGGGCGCCATGTGCGCGCTCCTCGGCGGCGATCTCCGTGAAGCGCCAGTTGGGATCGGTGCCGCGAAGCTTGTGGAGCGGCAGGCGGGCGAGCCCGCGGGCCTCGTGCGCCGCCCGGTCGGCGCGACCCGCGAGCGCATGGCCCTTCAGCCGCGCAGCCGCGCCGCGGACGCCGATTCGCGTCCAGCGCCAGGGCACGTCGACGTCGTGCGTGAGCGCGACCGCGAACCGTGCTCCCCGGTAGCGCGGCGGCTCGACGCCGAGCTCCCGGCGCAGCTGCTCGAGCGGCGGGTCGAGCGGATCGAGACACGAGGAAGCGGCGAGGAAGCGGCCGTGCCTGTCCCGCGCGGCTCCGCGCTCCTCGACCCGGGCGAGGTGGAAGAAGCCCGCCGCCAGCTCGTCTCCTTCCGGCAACTCGCCGCGCTCGACCGCCTCCCACGCCGCGGGCCGGTACGGCAGGTCGTCGCCGAAGCGCAGGTCGGGGGCTCCCACCATGTCGAGCACCCAGTGCGCCCGCTGCTCGACAGAAGCGGGGATCGCCACGGCGCGAGTGTAGTGCGCAAGCCGGATTGGCCCTCCAGGCAGCGGGCTACCATCGGCCCCGTGAGCGTGCGGACGCCGGCCAGGCGGAACACCACTCCGGAGCCCGGCGACGGCAAGCCGCAGCCGCTCGTCTCCCGGCTCCTCGAGCTGAGCCGCCACTCGGCGATCTACGGCATCGGCGGCCTCGTGTCGCGCTTCCTCGCCGTCTTCATGCTGCCGCTCTACACGAGCTACGTCTCGGCGGGGGACTACGGCCGGATCGAGCTCCTCATGTCGGTCATGGCCGTGGTGGTCGTGGTGGTTCGCGGGGGCGCGAACTTCGGCTTCATCCGCTTCTACTTCCTGGACAAGGATCCCGAGTACCGCCAACGGCTCGTCCGCACCGTCTTCTGGGCGCAGATGACGTATTCGACGCTGGCGCTGGCCCTCTGTGTCCTGTTCGCGTCGGAGATCGCCAACGGGCTGGGCGTCGCCTACGAACCCGGGGCCGGTCTGCAGGGGAGCGGCACGAGCCTCGTCATCGCCACCGCCGTCCTGCTCTGGGTGAACGTCAACTACGCCCAGATGACGAACCTGTTCCGGGCCGAGCAGCGGTCGGTCGCCTTCTCCATCGCCACGCTCACGAACATCGGCATCACGGTCCCGCTCACGGTGATCCTCGTCGTGGTCTACAGGGAGGGCCCTCTCGGGATCATCGTCGGCAACCTCAGCGGCACGCTGCTCGTGTTCATCGCGCTGCTCGGCTACCGCCGCGAGCAGCTCGGCCTCCAGTTCGATCGGCACCTGCTGCGGACCGTGAACAAGTTCGGGGTCCCGCTCATGGCCGCGGGGCTCGCGATGTGGGTGACGAACTTCGGCGACCGCTTCATGCTCAGCAAGCTCCTGCACGGCAACTACCGGCTCACCGAGCTCGGGCAGTACTCGCTCGCCTACAAGATCAGCTCGGCGATGGTGCTCCTGTTCACCGCGTTCCAGGTCGCCTGGCCCGCGTTCGCGTACTCGATCGAGGACGAGGACGAGGCGAAGCGCGCCTATTCCTACATCCTCACGTACCTGATGTTCGTCGCCGCCTGGGCGGCCGTCGGTCTGAGCCTGTTCGCGCCGTGGATCGTGCGCCTGCTCGGAAAGAAGCCGGGCTACTGGCCCGCCCAGAACGCGATTCCGGCGCTCGCGTTTTCGAGCGTCTTCTTCGCCGGCTTCATCGTCGTCACGATCGCCACCGGCCGCATGCGCCAGACGAAGTTCAACTGGGTCGCGGCGACGGTCGCCGCGATCGTCAACTTCGCGCTGAACCTCTGGCTCATCCCCGCCTACGGAATGCTCGGAGCCGCCTACGCCACGCTCGCCGCGTACATCCTCCTGATGCTCATGCGGACGTGGAACGCGCAGAAGATCTACCGGGTCGACTACCAGTGGCGACGCGTGGTGAGCATCCTCCTCGCCGCCGGTGCGCTGACCGGAATCGGGGAGGCCCTGCCCCAGTCGATTCCCGTGGCGTTGGGCCTGACGCTGGTGTTCCCGCTGCTGCTCGCTCCGCTCGGCTTCTACCTGCCGGCCGAGCGCAAGCGCCTGCGGCGACTGCTTCCGGCCCATAACTAGTGATGTGGCCGGTGACGTTGCCCGGTTCCCGGGTCGCGAGCACCAAGCGATGCAAGGACGCAGGGAGCGTTCATAGCCAAAGCTATGGACGCGACTGAGGACGCCGCAGCGCGCCGTGTGATCGCGGGCCGGGAGCCCGGCGAACGTTGCCGGTCACATCACTACACTCGCGCGGATGTCTGGGAGGGGCACGGCCGTCGTCGTCGAGGTCGCATGGGTGAACGGCCTCGCGGCGATCCGCTCGCTCGGGCGGCACGGACTGCGGGTGCTTGCCGTCGACAACCGGCCGTACGCGCTCGGCCTGCGCTCCCGCTATGCGGAGGCACGTCTCGCCCCCGACCCCCTGGACGACGAGGACGGCTTCATCGACGCCCTCCGAGAGATCGGCGACACGACCGACGGCGTCCTGCCGATCTTCCCCACCCACGACGAGCACCTGAACGCGATCGCCCGCCACGCCGACGTGCTCGGCGCGCGCTACCGCTTCCCCTTTCCGAGCTGGGACGTGCTGGAGAAGATCCAGAGCAAGCGCCACCAGCTGGAGACGGCCGAGGCCGCAGGCGTCCCGATCCCGCGCACGCTCTACCCGGGCTCGGCCGACGAGGCGCGCGCCGCCGGCGAGGAAGTCGGCTTCCCGCTCGTCGTCAAGCCGTCGGCCAACGTCGGCTTCCGGCGCAGCCACAAGCGCCAGCTCTTCCGCTGCGAGACACCTGCCGAGCTCGAGCGCGCCTACGAAGCCGCGGCGCCGTACGAGCCGATGGTGCAGGAGCTGATCCCGAGCGGTCCCGAGGAGATGTACACGCTCGGCAGCTACCTCGATCGCGACGGCCGGGCGCTCGGCCTCTTCTCCGGGCACAAGCTCAGTCAGACCCGCGGCTACATGGGCAGCGCCCGCGCCGGCGAGGCGGTCTGGGTCGACGAGGTCGTTGAGCACGGTCTCGCGCTCCTGCGCGCGCTCGGCTTCCACGGCATCTCGCAGGTCGAGCTGATGCGCGACCCGCGCGACGGCCGCTACAAGCTGCTGGAGGTGAACCCCCGCCTCTGGCAGTGGCACAGCCTCGCCGCGGCGTGTGGGGTCGACCTGCCCTGGATCGCGTACCGCGACCTGATCGGCGACCCGCTGCCGCCCGCGCGGATGCACGGCGACGGCAAGCGCTGGGCCATCACGCTCATGGCCGGGTCGGGACACGCGATCGAGCGGCCGCCGTACGTCGACGCCGTCTTCGCCCGCGACGACCCGAAGCCGGCGCTTGTGCAGATCGGCCGCCACGCGGTGCGCGGCGTGCGGACGCTGACAGGTGCGGGGCGCCGTGGCTGAGATGCTCCGCATCCTCGGCGTCGGCGACGCGAAGTCGCGCCACTTCGCCCGCTGGGCGACCCGCCTCGCGGAACGCGGCCACGAGGTGCACATCGCGTCGGGCCGCGTCAACCCGCGCGAGGGCGAGCTCGACGGCCTCGTCGTGCACCAGTTCCAGGATCTCGACGCGCTGCTGAAGGTGCCGCTCGTCCGGCGCTTCCGGATGGCCCCTGCCCTCGCCGGCCTCGCCGAGCGCGTGCAGCCGGACGTCGTCCACTCCCACTACCTCCTGCCCTACGGCTACTGGACGGCGCGCGCCGGCCTCGGGCCGCTCGTCGTCAGCCCGTGGGGGAAGGACGCCATCGTCGACGCCTGGCAGTCGCCGGAGGGAGAGGAGCGGGCCCGGATCGCGATCGCGCCGGAGCGCGCTCTCGCCTACGTCGTCAATTCACAGGCGCTCGAGGACTCCGCCGTCCGGCTCGGCGCCGACCGCGCCAAGTTCCACCGCATCTTCTGGCACGCGCGCATCGACGGCTACTCGCCCGAGCACGCCGACCGCAGCCGCTGGGGCGCGCTCGGCTGGCCCGACGACGCCGTCGTGTGTCTCTCGCTGCGCAACTTCCGCCCCTACTCGAACCTCGACGTCGTCCTGCGAGCGTTCGCCAAGGCCAGGCAGGAAGTACCGGAGCTGCGCCTGTTCTCGAGCGCCGGCGGCGGCTGGACCCGCGAGGAGTTCGACCGGCTCGCGGCAGAGCTCGAAGTCGAGCCGTACATGGCCGTGCAGGACGTGCCTGCGGCCGACCTTCCGTCCGTGACGGCCTCGGCCGACCTCGCGGTCACGCTCGCCGACGTCGACTCCTCCCCCGCTTCGTTGCTCGAGACGATGGCGAGCGGAGTCCCGCTCGTCGTCGGCCTCGCGCCGTCGATGGACGAGTGGATCCAGCAGGGCGAGGGCGGCGAGCTCGTGGAGGACCGCCACGATGTCGACGCGGTGGCGGCCGCGATGGTCCGCCTCGCGCACGACGCCGAGCTGCGCCGCAGCTACGGCGAGCGGAACCTGCGCGAGGTGCACGCCCGCTTCGGCGACCCGACCGCGCAGCTGGAGCAGGTCTACCGCGAGGTCGTCGGCAAATGAGGCGCGTTCTCGCCCTGGCCTTCGACGGCGCGGACTACGACCTCGTCCGGCGCCTCATGGCCGAGGGGAAGCTGCCGACCATCTCGCGCCTCGCGCGCGAGGGGGCGTTCGGGCCGCTCCGCTCGACGATCCCGGCGTTCACGCCGACGGCCTGGTCGAGCTTCCTGACGGGGCTGAACCCGGGCGGCCACGGCATCTTCAACTTCACGACCAACCCGAATCGCGGCACGCAGAAGCTCGAGAGCGCCGCCAGCCGTGCGGGCACGCCGATCTGGCGGATGCTCGGCGCCGCCGGCATCCGCTCGGCGTACATCGGGATCCCGTTCACGTACCCGGCGGAGCCGCTGGAGGGGATCGTCGTCACCGGCTACGGCGGCCCCGAGCGGCCGCAGATCCTGCCCGCGAGCGCCGAGGAGCGGATCTTCGCCGCCTATCCCGACCTCGTCACGGCGCACCACCCGATGGCGGAGCGCTGGTGGGAGGACTTCCCCGCCTATACCGGCCGGCTCCTCGAGCACGCCGACCAGATGGCCGGCGTCTGCAAGCTCGCCTTCGAGCTGGAGCCCGACCTGCAGCTTCTCTGCGTCGACTTCATGAGCACCGACCACGTGGGCCACCTCGGCTACGCCCGCTTCGATCCGGAGCACCCCGCGCACGCGGTGACCGGCAGCGGCGACGAGCTCCTGCAGGTCTACGAGCGCGTCGACGCGCTGTGCGGCGAGCTGATCGAGGCGGCCGCGGCGCACTACGGCGAGGAGCCGACCGTCCTCCTCTTCTCGGATCACGGGATGAAGCCGATCTACTGGATGTTCCACCTCGACCGCTGGCTCGAGGAGCGCGGCCATCTCCGTTTCCGCAAGCGGTCGCTGCAGCCGTGGCGGCGCGGGCGGCTCGACTATCTCGCACGAGTCGACCAGAAGCTCGTGCGGACGGTGCCCTGGTACGGCCGCGCGCTCGACCTGATCCCGTTACTGCCGCGGCCGGCGGCCGATCGCCTCTTCGCCGACATCGACTTCGGCACGACGCGCGCCTACGGCTTCGCCTCGCAGGGACAGCTGTACGTCGGCGAGCTCAGCGGCGCGCGTGACGACCCGGCCTACATCGACGCGCTCGCGGCCGAGCTGGCCGGGATCCCGCACCCGCAGACGGGCGAGCCCGCCTTCCAGGTGCTGCGGAAGGAGGAGCTGTTCCACGGACCGTTCCTCGACAAGGCGCCCGAGCTCATGCTCATCCCGTATGACGAGCGGATCAACGTCGACCCGTCCCGCCGCCGCTGGACCGAGGCCTTCGAGCGGCACGAGCGGCTCGATCCCGAGGTCTCGTACGGCTACTCGGGCCATCACGGGGTGACCGGCATCCTCGCGGCGACCGGGCCGGGGATCCAGCCGGCGGATGTCCCGGAGGGCTCCGAGATCGTGCAGCTGCCGGCGACGATCCTCAGCCTGCTCGGCCTGTCGGCGGAGGGCCTCGACGGAGAGCCGCTGTCGGCCCTCCTCGAGGACGACGCGAGCACGGCGGCGGAGGCGGTCGCGCCGGAGGCCCAGCGGGAAGCGAGCGACGAGCCGGTCTACTCCGAGGAGGAGGAACGGCAGATGGTCGAGCGCCTCCGCGACCTCGGCTACGAATAGCCGCGACCGGCCACGCGGCTAGGCTGCAGCCGTTGAAGCCGCTGCTCTATGTCGCCTTCCAGCTCGTCGTGATCGCGGTTGCCTTTGTCGCCCACGTCCGGCGGGATCCGTCCACCGTGTACAAGCTCGCCTGGGTCGGCGCCTACGGCGGAGTGATCGGGCTCGACGTCTGGTACCTCTCGACCTACGCGTACCCCGCCGGCTTCAGCTTCTGACGCCGGTTTTCCGGGCGAGGATCACCTCGGTGTCGCCGGGCCAGTCCCAGAACACGCCCTCGGGCGACCGCGACGCGAGCAGCTCCCGCACCTCGCGTGCGAAGTCCTCGGCTCGCTCGCCGAACAGGTGCGGCGCCGACGAGGAGAAGGAGAAGTAGCCCGACAGGACGCTCTCGCTGTCGCGCAGCAGGTCCGGGATGCCGGGGACGAAGATCTGCCGTGGGGCGCCGAACCGGGTGCGGACGAGGACGTCTTCGAACCGGTGCGTTCGCACCGGCGCGACGCCCTGACCGGCGCGCCGCGTCGTTCCCAGGTACTTCTCGACCAGCGCCTCGATCTCGGCGTGCGGGATCCGCGGCGGCCCCGGGCTCGGCGGCTCCGGCCTGCCCTCGACCGTGTGGACGACCATGGCCAGAGCCCCGTCCGGCTCCAGCATGTCGTAGACGGTTTCCATCACCCGCTGCTCGTCGGTCCAGTGGAGTGACGAGCCGAAGGTGACCAGCCGGTACGGCCCCGGTGCCGCCTCCGGGAGGTCCTCGGCCACGGCCTGCACCCAGCGGATGTTCGCGATTCCTCGCTCGTCGGCGACCCGGCGGCCTTCCGCGAGCATCGCCGCGTCCGGGTCGAGGCCGACCGCTTCCTCGAACAGGTGGGCGAGCCGGACGGTGAGGATGCCCGGCCCGCAGCCGCCGTCGAGCAGCCGCCCGCTCCCGTCGAGTCCCAGCTCCTCGCCGAGAGCGGCCTCGAGTTGCGGCGAGTAGGGCGGCCTGCCGTATCGGTAGTGAGCGGCCGCCCCCTCGAAGAGCGTGGGGTCGTACGACGTCAACCGGGCTCCGCCGGCGCGTCGCCACGGATCCCGTCGCGCGCGAGCCGCAGCCCGACGACGCCGACGAAGACCGCGAAGACGAGGCGCAGCGCGTTTGCGGGCAGCGCAAGGGCGAGCAGCGCGCCGAGGACGCTCCCGACCGCACCCACGGTGCCGAAGCGGAGCGCGAGCCCGAGATCGCCGACTCCGCGGCGGCGGAGAACGAGGCTCCCGGCGATCGCCGTCGGGAGGATGACGAGCAGCGATGTCGCCTCCGCAGAGTGCTGCGAGAACCCGACCGCGAGAGTGAGGAACGGAACGATGAGTGTCCCGCCGCCGACGCCGAGCAGTCCAGAGGCCACGCCGACGACCACGCCGAACGCGACGAGCACGACGTACAGGGTCGGGCCGCTCATGGGTGGACTCCCATCAGGATTGCGACGCCGACGAGAAACGTGCCGAACACGACCTTGAGCAGCCGCTCGTCGATCCGCGCGAGATACCCGGCGCCGATGCGCGCGCCGACGATCGATCCGGCCGCGAGCGCGATCGCCGTCCCGTACCGCACCTCGCCGGCGACGCCGTAGGTCGCGATCCCGGCGATGCTGATCGGGATGATGGCGCCGAGCGAGATGGCGTGCGCGTTGCGCTGCGTGTAGCCCGCCCAGAGCACGAGCAGCGGCACCATGACGATGCCCCCGCCGACGCCAAGAAGCCCCGACAGGAGGCCGCCGCCGAGGCCGATCGCGACGAGCTTGGAATCGAGCCCGAGCGACTGCAGGCGAGCGTGCATGGCGCGGCACACTATCGTTGGCCGATGAGCTTCTCGACACGACCTGAGCTGCGTGGGACGTTCGGGATGGTGGCGTCGACGCACTGGCTCGCGTCGGCGGCCGGGATGGCCGTGCTCGAGCAGGGCGGGAACGCGTTCGACGCCGCCGTCGCGACCGGATTCACGCTGCAGGTCGTCGAGCCGCACCTCAACGGCCCCGGCGGCGACCTGCCTGCGCTCGTCTGGCCGGTGGAGAGAGACCGGCCGCTCGTCCTCTGCGCGCAGGGCCCGGCGCCGCGCGCAGCCACGATCAAGCGGTATCGCGACGAGCTCGGGCTCGCGCTGAT
>Ga0070710_10001706_pt1 | contig 10353 bp, 5 predicted proteins | sample LARL52metaG_FD_65454 | JGI IMG/M metagenome (GOLD analysis project Ga0070710, IMG submission 65454) | Corn, switchgrass and miscanthus rhizosphere microbial communities from Kellogg Biological Station, Michigan, USA - LAR L5-2 metaG | ecosystem: Host-associated > Plants > Roots > Rhizosphere ... | reverse complement strand
GAGGCCGAATTTTTCTGCAGTATTGCCGGTTCGCGAAGCAGTGGCCGCTGTTTGGAACATCCGCGAATGCCGAGGCTGCGGCACTGTGGAAGGCGGCAGGGGCGAGTCCTATCCCCGGTTCGGATGGTGAACTGTTCGGAGTTTTGCGATGGCCGCCAGTTGTTGAGGAGTTCGCTCATCGAAGAAATCCGAATCGCGTGCTCTGTCGTTTGGCCGGAAGTTCGTTGTCGAACATCATGGCGCGGGTGCGGCCGTTGAGGATTGATGGGGTTGAGTCCGATGCGTTGCAGATGCTCACTTCACCGGAAGGGGTGAACGAACTCCCGGTTCACGATCCCACCACAAAGCTGACTGCGATGCGTGACTTGCCTTACATTCGCTGGCGCTATTTTTCCGGCAGGGACGCAACGGCGGCGGTGTTTGCGTTTCGCAGCCGCCCGACTGACCAGAAGATACTCGTAACCGTGAACCAAAGAACCCGCGGATATCGGGGGCAAATCAATACGCTCAACGTGCTTGATGTTTATCCGGAAGCCTCACCGACGGACTGGTTGCAGATTGTGGGATGGCTGATCGCTCGCTACAAAGATGTGGTGGACGCCATCGTGTTGCGCAACCAGGATGCAGAAAAGCAGAGCCTATTTTGCGCCAGAGGCTTTCAACGCCGCATGTTCGCCGCGCCGAACGGTTGGTTCCTGGATAAAGCGAAACTCCTCCCGGCTGCCAACTGGTATCCCGTACCGGCAGATGGCGATGGGTTGATTTAGGAATTGCCGCCACGACTGCAATGAGCTTACGAAGCCAAGCCCGAATGCTCCTCATGCAAGCGGCCAGCTTGTTTCGCGCGGACGCGCTGGTGCTGCGCCGGCAAAATCGCAACGGCCGGCAGTGCGGGCTGGTGATTGGCGCACACGAAACTCCGCCCTCGATGGAGGCACAGTTCCGCGCGCAGCTCGAGTGGGTGGCACAGCACTTTACGATTACGAGCCTCGAGGATTTCTCTAAGATTTGGGAAAAGCCTTCGGGATACGAAGCGGGCCGCAAACCTCCCATCCTGTTTACTTTCGATGACGGAAGGGAAAGTAATTACAGTGTTGCCGCCCCTTTGCTTGAATCATTTGGCGGCCGGGGAGTTTTTTTTGTGGTGCCTGCGTTTGCCGACTGTCCGGCAGACGAAGCGCTGGATTTCTACCGGTCGAGAATTAATCCTGACTCCCGACCTGGCGACGAGGAATGGGAGGATTGGAAACCGATGAGTCCCGGACAAATTGCAGAGTTGGCGGCTCGCGGCCATGCCATCGGCAACCACACGCTCACCCATGAAAGATTGGCAGGGCTTTCTCAGGAGAGGTTAGAGCGGGAAATCGGCGATAGCGCTCAGAAGCTTGGCGAGTGGACGGGCAGTCCCATCGTTGCGTTTGCCTGGACGTTTGGTTGGGATGCGATCGATGCCAACGCTTGGGACGTAATCCAGCGCCACCATCGTTTCTGTTTTGCCCCTTGTGCCGGGGCGGTTGATAGCTTCAAAGACAGTCCAGGTTTGATTTGGCGGCGGGAGGTCGAAGTGAAATATTCGGCTGCGGAATATCGTTTTCACTATTCGGGGCTGGGAGATCCGTGGTGGCGCGCGAGGCGGAAACGTTTGCGGAGGATGTTGCATGTCCCGCCGGGCGACGGTATCAGGTAACCATAAGGCTACGCATCTCGACTAACCATTCTTTGACCGGTACGACTCACCAGGGCGGTTGATTCGCATCAAGAAATGATCCACCTTTTCATCAACGCAATCGCGGCCACTGCGGGGGGAGGGCTTACCTACGTGCGCAACGTGTTGCCGCGGCTGGCGGCTCAGGATGATGTGCGCACAACCGTCTTAGTCGGTGGAACTCTGGGCGCGGAGATCGCGGAGTCCGCTCGCGTAACGGTTCTGCGAGAAAATATCTCCGGAAGTTCTGCGCAGCGGTTGTGGTATGAACAACGCAACCTGCCTGGCATGATACGGCACTACGCCGCCGACGTTCTTTTATCCACGGGGAACTTTGCGCTCTATCGATCGCCCGTTCCGCAAATTCTTCTAAGCCGGAATGCGCTGTACACCTCAGCCGACTTTGAGCGCGATCTGCGCCAGCGCGGTGATTATCGCTTGTGGCTCGACAACGAGGTGAAGGGTGTATTCGCACGCTGGTCCGTGGGCGAAGCTGACCGCACCGTCGCGCCCAGCGCAACCTTTGCCCGCGAGTTGCGGCGCTGGACCGGCAAAGACGTAGTTTTCATCCATCACGGTTTTGATCGTGAATTGTTCTTCCGCGATCAGTCGCCTTTACCGCCAGCGGTGCAAGGGAAGCTGGATGCGGCGGAGGGATCGGTTCGTCTGTTGTTCGTCAGCCACTACAATTACTATCGCAATTTTGAAACGTTAATTCGCGCCACCGCGATTTTAAAGAAGAAGATACAACCCCGGGCCGTACGGCTGATTCTTACGTGCAAGCTGAACTCGACCGAGAATCCTGGCGAATATCGCGCCGACGCGGCCGCAGCCTTGGTCCGGCAACTCGATCTGGATTGTGAAGTGGTTGAACTCCGCGCCGTCCCTTATTCTCGGCTGCATCATCTTTACCGCGCTTGTGATTTCTATGTAACTCCGGCGTATGCCGAGACCTTTGCTCATCCTCTGGTTGAGGCGATGGCCAGCGGGCTTCCCGTGATTGCCTCGGATCTGGAAGTCCACCGAGAAATTTGCGGCGAAGCTGCGCGGTATTTTCCGCGCTTCTCCGCGGAGGGCCTGGCAGAAGCTGTCATTGAGGCATTGGAATCAACCGATCAAGTCGCGGCCATGCGTCAAAGAGGAAAGTTGCGGGCTCTCGATTTCAGTTGGGACAGGCATGTCAGGGAACTGCTGCAGTTGGCTCAGAGTCTTGCGGGGAAACCAAAAGCGGCTAGCCGGGTTCCTCAATTACAGGGATAGGAGAAGCTAGCGAGGTGACTATGTGGGAAGCGCAGTCTGCAAAGCAAAAGAGAGATACGCCAGTACGCAGCAACTTTATCGGATACGCGTTGCCGCTGTTGCTGGCCTGTTCATTCAGCATGTTGGCTGCGCAGGACCAAGCGATTTCTGCCTCCGCTAACCACGCAGCGAAGTATGCCTCAGAGTACAACTGGATTCAGTCTCCAACCCTGCCGCCCGCTCTAGCCGCGGGAGCCAATGCCATCACCCTCAGGCCTTGCCCACGCGGGTTAAGAGTGGCTGACCCCGTGGGGCTGGTGAGCCATGCGGCTCCGCACGAGTATGTTTACATCACCGGGACCGGCGACCCGGAAGCGGCGCTCATCACCGGCGGAAGCGGGCACGCGGGCGATCCATCTTGCACGATCGAAGGAATATTTAAGTATCCGCATCCTGCCGGCTATCGCGCGGGTTCTGCAACCGGCGGCATCAAGGAAGCTTCCGAGGATGCGATGTTTCTGGGAGAGCCTTACGGCGCGGGCGTTCGCCGCCGTGAGGGAGGAATGGTCGTTTTGGATACGGCCGGTTCTCCCTACAAAGTACATGCACCGATCTACATTGAAGCCAGCAACCAGGTGATCAGCGGGGCTGGGGGAACCATCGATTGCTACCTTCTCGATGAAGACTGCATGAAGATCGGCGACTCGAACGCAAACCATTTCAGCAGCATTCAAGTAGAGCACTTGCGATTTCACCCGAATCTTATAGGTGGAACAAATACGGCCCTCTACGTGAATGCGAACTCCACCATCGTGCGTGATATTACGCTGCTCTATTCCTCGACCCACGCCACGTTCGGACATATCGTAACCGTCTGCGACGATCAGGCGTTCACCCTGGATGGGCTAAGCTACCAGGGTTTCGGATTAAGGAACGACGCGAAATTCGTGGGATCGGTGGTATATGCTCCCGGTCCTTTTAACAAGTGCTCCGCCGTTGGGTGGTTGAAGAACATGGGAATCAGTGGGCAAGGCGCAGGGAACGGGGTGGACTGGCAGTCGGGCAATTCCTTGCATATTTCCGACAGCGTAATTGAGGGATTCTCGCAGTTTGGAATCCGTACGGGAACGATGCGCGGGGGCTACTCACCAACCCAGATTGACAACGTCTACATGGAGCTGAACACACCGATGAATCCCGCCGGCAACATCGGAGCGGCCGGAATTATTGTGGTGGGGTCCCGCCTGATCGCGAAGACCGGCATGCTTGCGATCGGCCAGCAGCCTTCCTACGCCAAGACTGGAAACACGCATTACGTTTACTGGATTGTCGCCAGGCATCCCACGCTTGGTTCCTCACTCCCCCTTCGGGCCGGCTACGCCAATACCAACGGCAAAGGGGACATCGTCCTGTCCTGGCCGAAGATAAGCGGCGATGCTGTTTCCTATGACGTGCTACGGACCGAGGGCGAAGGGAATACGCTCGGAGCTCCGTACGGGAAGGGAGACTGGGCGGTAGCGACGGGCGTTCCGCAGTGTGCCGGTGAAGTATGCCAGGCAACGGATACGCAGGCACCCCTCAAACCGTACGAGGTGAACCGCAATCCGTCGTTTGAACCAATTCTGATGTACTGGCCCGGAAGCCTGATCTTGTCGGGCCGGGCTTACGCCGACCTGGTCGTGCCGCCAGTGACCGGAGTCTCTCCGGTCATTACCACGCTGGCGAATGTTCCGAGTTTGTTTGTGGATCGGTGTCCCAACGGTACAGCGGGCGTCTATGCTGTTTGTTTTGCTGGAGAGTCGGCGGGAAACAACCAGCCCAGGGTGGTTGGAACGCTCATGCAAAATGGGCCGGGCTCTGGTGGTCCAGCTTCGAACGTAAAAGGGCGGCTCAATTTTCTGAATTCGCCGGCGGGCAGCATTGCCCCTGCTCATATCATTACGCTGGTCGATTCGGATCCCGCAAAAACGCTTGCCGATGGAATTCACCGGCCTGCCAACGACGACAAAGACACTTTCATTGGGCTGGACGTACCCGCGGGGGGCGCGCTGCTTTTCCAATCGCGATTGGCCTTTGGGGCTCCGCTCTCCATCTCGAACTACATCGACAACAAGGGCGATGGCGCGCACTGGAAGGAACGGCTGACGGCGAGTGAGAAGACGTTTGCAGTTCCAGTAACCATCCAGAAGGGAAACACGCTTACGGTTGGGGAAGGAACGCCGTTGAACCGAATGAAAATTTACGCAACGCCAAGCATCGCTCCAGCTACGGTAGCTGCGCAGAGTTGCAAGGATATAACGCAGACGGTTCGGGGACTGGCCCAGTCAGATTTGATCACAGGAATCGCACCGCCTAAAGCTATTGGCAGTCTTTCTCTGAACGCTTACGCCAGCGCAGCGGATGCGCTTACGCTGCATTTCTGCAATCCAACGACATCCGCCGCGGGAATCCCAGCTGGAGTTTATTCATTTTTGAGCGTGCATTGATCGGAATGAATTGAGTTCTGCTGCCGAGCGCTGCGCGGAGCGCGAAGAGTAGAAGGCTTCTCGCGTAAGATAATTTGCAAAGCCTGAGGGAGTAACCTTTCGGATGTGCGGAATTTTCGGCATCATTGGCCACAACGCTCGCGTGCCTGGAGAGGTGCTGGAGCGCGCCACGAAATCTCTCGCACATCGCGGGCCCGACGACACTGGTACCGTCATTCTTCGTGATTCCTGCGGCCAGGAAGTCGAAATCGGATTGGGGAATCGCCGACTCGCCATTCTCGATTTGTCGCCGCTTGGCCACCAACCCATGAACGATCCGGCAACCGGCAACTGGATCGTCTACAACGGCGAGGTCTACAACTTTCGGGAAGTGCGCGCGAAGCTGGAGCGGGAGAGGGTTCATTTCAGCGGTCATTCCGACACGGAAGTAATTCTCAAGGCCTATGGGCAGTGGGGCGAGAAGTGTCTCGAAGAATTTCGCGGCATGTTTGCCTTCGCCATCTGGGACGCGCAGAAGCATCGCCTATTCGCAGCCCGCGATCCGATGGGCATCAAGCCGTTTTATTATTACGTCTCCGATCGTTACTTCATCTTTTCGTCTGAGGTTCGCACGCTGCTGGGGACTGGCATCGTGCCGGGTGCGATCGATTCCGCGGGGCTGATGAACTATCTCAGTTTTGGATCGCTCTACGATCCCACGACCTTGATCCAAGGAGTGAGTTCGCTTCCGGCAGGATGCTATTTGACTTGGGAGCGGGGGCAACTGGAATTAACGCAGTACTGGGATTTGGTGGATCGCAGCGCGGCTGAAGACATTGATGCTGCTCATGCCAGCGCGCAAGAGCGCGCGAAACTCGAACGCCACGTCGCCGCTATGCTGGATGAGTCGGTGCGAATGCAACTGGTGAGCGATGTGCCGGTGGGAGTTTTTCTCTCCGGCGGCGTCGACTCCAGCGCGCTGGTGGGAATCCTGCGGCGCAATAACGTGCGCGCCAGCACGTTCTCTATTGTGTTTCGAGAAGCCGAGTATTCCGAAGCCGAATTTTCACGCGCCGTCGCGCAGCATTTTGGCACCGACCATCACGAGATTACCGTATCGCAGGCAGACTTCTTTGCCGCGATTGATCCCGCTATTCATGCGATGGATCTGCCCACTATCGACGGGATTAATACCTACTTTGTATCGGAACGAGCCCGCTCGGCAGGTGTGAAGGTCGCGTTGTCTGGCCTAGGCGGCGACGAAGTGTTCGCGGGCTATTCCAGCTTCCGCGCCGTGCCGCGGATGGAACGATTTGCGGACGTCTGGGGGAACATACCTAAAATACTGCGAAATCCAGCGGCGGAAATGTTTGCCGCGGTTGCTCCCTCCAGTGACCAAAACCGAAAATTGACGGCGCTCGGCCGCAACGGGAACCGGATTCTTCATCCGTATTTTCTTTCCCGCATGCTGTTCACGCCTGAACGACGCGACGAATTGCTGGAGATCAAGGGCGACAGTACTGTCTGCGGACGCTCGGTGCAATCTTTGCAGCAAGCCTTGAGCCGCGCCCAAAGCCTGGACCCGGTCAACCGCGTTTCCTATTTGGAGGCGAGCTGTTATATGCTCAACACACTGCTGCGGGACTCGGACTTCATGAGCATGGCGCATGGACTGGAGGTGCGCGTGCCGTTGATCGACCATCAATTGGCGCGCTATGTCCTTGCCCTCCCGGGATCGTGGAAGCTGAACGCGGGAACTCCCAAGCCTTTGCTGGTGAAAGCGCTGGGTGGCGAACTTACTGCAAAAGTTATCCACCGTCCCAAGCGAGGCTTCACCTTGCCCTTCGAGCATTGGCTGCGGGATGACTTGCGGCCAGTTATTGAAGCCTCCTTGAGCAAGATCGGGGACGGCGCTCTGCGTTCGCTGATCAGCCAGCCGGCGGCCCGCCGCGTGTGGCAGGACTTTCTCGAGGGCAAAACCTCGTGGTCACGCCCGTGGGCTTTGTATGTTCTGCAATCCTGGTGTGAGCAGCACATCACGAATTGAACTGCCATGGAAAAAGTTGATGAGGTTCAGAACTCGGTGAGTTCAGCTCCAGCTGGCAAATTGCCGGTCAGCGTGATCATTCCGGTGCGCAACGAGGCCAAGAATTTGCCGCGATGTTTGCAGGCGCTGCGAGGTGTTGGTGAAGTGTGTGTAATCGATTCGCAGAGCACAGACGACACCGTGGAAATTGCGCGATCTCACGGAGCGCAGGTCGTGCAGTTTCATTATCAAGGTGGATGGCCAAAGAAGCGGCAATGGGCAATGGACACTTTGCCCGTCGCTTATGACTGGATTCTGTTGCTGGATGCCGACGAAGTGCTCACGAGTGAGCTTGCCGATGAAATTCGTTTGGCGATCCAAAATCCTGCAGTGGAGGGTTATTGGATCCAACTTCGCATCTGGTTTCTCGGACAAGTTCTGCGGCATGGGGATGTTGGATTATGGAAGCTCTCTTTGTTTCGCCGCGGCAAGGGGCGGTATGAATGCCGCCTGAAAGATCAGGACGCTTCCATGGCCGATATGGAGGTGCATGAACACGTTGTGGTCGAGGGCGCGACGGCGAGGCTGCAGAGTCCGTTGATTCATCACAATGTAGAGTCGCTTTCCCGTTATATCCAGAAGCATGACGAATATTCCAACTGGGAATCGCGTGTGCTTCTGCAGCGTGGCGATGATAAAGAGTTGCCGCCTTCACTCACCGGCACACAGGCGCAACGCCGGCGATGGTTGAAGCGCAAACTCTTTTCCCTGCCGGGTTCTCCTGTGCTTCTTTTCCTGTATCGTTATGTATTGCGGCTGGGCTTTCTGGACGGGGTGCCGGGCCTGATCTATTGCGGCTTTCAGGCGGTTCAGATGTTTCACACCAAAGCCAAGATTTACGAACTGAAGTCGAAGAAAACCGAAACCTAAGAGAGACACCGAATGTGTGGAATTGCCGGACTCGTTAACTGCGGCGACAGGGAAGTGCTGGGACGGATGGCGCATGTCCAGGCGCATCGCGGTCCTGACGATTCCGGTTTGTGGGAGCGGAGATTTCCGGATGGCTCCTACGTTGGTCTCGGCAGCCGGCGGCTCGCCATCCTCGACCTCTCGGTCGACGGTCACATGCCGATGTGCAATGAAGACCGCACGGTTTGGATCACGTACAACGGAGAAATTTACAACTTCGCGGAGCTTCGCCGCGAGTTGCAGAGCAAGGGCCACACGTTTACTTCGAACACGGATACGGAAGTGGTGATCCATCTCTATGAAGAAGAGGGCGCAGATTGCGTTCACCGGCTCAAAGGCATGTTCGCGTTCGCGATTTGCGATCTGCGGTCGGGCAAGCCGGAGTTGTTTCTGGCGCGCGATCATTTTGGGGTCAAACCGTTTTACTACGCACAGTTCGGCAAGAAGTTGGCCTTCGCTTCTGAAGTAAAAGCTTTGTTGCATGTGCCGGGGATTCAAGCGGAAATCGATCTGGAGGCGCTGCATCAGTATCTGACGTTTTTGTGGGTCCCCGATCCCAAGACAATATTCCGGGGAATCTACAAACTTCCAGCGGGACATTGCGCGACATTTCGCGACGGCGAACTGAAAATTCGTCAGTACTGGGATCTGACTTTTCCACGGGAGGGCGCGAGCTATCCGCGTTCTGCGGGGGATCTTGCCGACGAAATTCGTCAGCGTTTCCGGAATTCCGTGGAAGAGCAGATGGTGAGCGATGTTCCCATCGGCGCGTTTCTCAGTGCAGGCTTGGATTCTTCGAGCATTGTCGCGATGATGTGCCGGGCAACGAAGCAGCGGGTGCGGACTTACACGATTACTTTTCCGGAAGAGTATCGCGTCGGCGAGAGTGCACTCGATGATCCCAACGTGCCGGCGCGACTGGCGCGGCAACTGGGCTGCGAGAACCAGCAGATTGTGGTCGAGCCCGACGTGGCCGATTTGTTGCCTCGCCTGACTTGGCACATGGACGAACCCACCGCCGACCCTGCCATTATCACGGCGTACCTTGTATGCCGCGAGGCGCGAAAACAAGCCACAGTATTGCTTTCTGGGGTCGGTGGCGACGAGTTATTCGCCGGCTATCGCAAGCATGCCGCCCACCAATGGGCGCACGCATATCAGAGAATTCCCGGCGGGCTGCGTTCCGGCATCGAATCCAGCATCGGTGCTTTGCCGGGTTTGCGCGGCACGGCGTTTAAGGGCAGCGTGCGCCTGGCCAAGAAAATGGCTCGAAGCGCTTCACTCGCTCCACGCGAACGTTTTATTCGCAACTGCACTTACTTTGACGCTGAGCAGAAGATGAATCTATATACGTCGGGACTGCAGAATGACCTTCACGCGTCCAATCCCGCGATCTGCCATAAGGCCAGCTTCGACAAAGTGCGCGATGCAGATTTTCTTAACCAGATGCTTTATCTCGATACCAAGATTTTTATGGTGAGCTTGAACCTGAACTACAACGACAAAATGAGCATGGCGTCGTCGGTGGAAGTGCGCGTTCCGTTTCTCGATCGTGAACTGGCCGAGTTCGCAGCCTGGAGTGTGCCGCCGGATCTGAAGCTCAAAGGATTTGTGCGGCCGACCACGAAGCACATTTTCCGCCGCGCCATGCGCGACATTCTTCCCGCTGAAGTGCTTCGCCAGCCCAAAGCGGGCTTTGCCGCTCCGGTGGATTACTGGCTGGCGAATGATTTGCGGGAGATGGTGGACGACTTGTTGTCGGAAACGAATATTAGAAAACGCGGCCTGTTTCGTCCGGAAGCGATGCGCCGGTTTGTCGACGAGCATCGAAGCGGCGTGGAAGATTGGTCGATGCAGATCTGGCAGTTGTTGACGCTGGAGAACTGGATGCGGATTTTTCTCGATGCCGGGGCCCAGCAGAGAACGGAAGAGTTCGGTCACGCGCGCGA
>Ga0070710_10001704_pt1 | contig 10361 bp, 14 predicted proteins | sample LARL52metaG_FD_65454 | JGI IMG/M metagenome (GOLD analysis project Ga0070710, IMG submission 65454) | Corn, switchgrass and miscanthus rhizosphere microbial communities from Kellogg Biological Station, Michigan, USA - LAR L5-2 metaG | ecosystem: Host-associated > Plants > Roots > Rhizosphere ... | reverse complement strand
GCTGCGCGGCCGCCGCCGGAGCCGTACCGCCGACCGCGACCACGCAGGCGATCAGCGCGAGAACTGTGCGGATGCTGCTCATCGGGGCTCCCTCCCGCGAATCGTTGGCCCGTTCAGGCTTAGCCCGCGCGAACGGGCGGAGCCAGGGGCCAAATCCCCTCGCGCACCGAGGCCGACGGACCTGGGTACGCGCGCCTGGACCGGTCGCATGCCAATGGCGCTCAGACCGGGGACCTTCGTCCCTGCTGCGCCGGCCCCCGCCGTTCCAGCCTGGAGTCATGGGTTGGGAGCCGATCAGGAAACGTCACGCCGGGGCGGTCAGGCCGAACCTGGCCGACTACGAGCGGGTGCGCGCGGAGTTCAGCTGGGACAGCGCCCGGCGGCAGCTCGCCGGGTTGCCGGGCGGCGGTCTCAACATCGCGCACGAGGCCGTGGACCGGCACGCGGCAGGCCCGTTGCGCGACAAGGTCGCCTTGCGTTGCCGAGGTCGCGGCGGACACACCACCGAGCTGACCTACGACGACCTTCGCCGTGCCACCAACAGGTTCGCGAACGTGCTGCGAGACCTCGGAATCGGCAAGGGCGATCGCGTGGCGACGTTGCTCGGCAGGGTGCCGGAGCTGTATGTCACGGCCATCGGCGCGGTGAAGAACACGAGCGTGTACGCGCCGTTGTTCTCCGCGTTCGGGCCGGAGCCGGTGCGGGAACGCCTGCGCCTCGGCGACGTGCGAGTCCTGGTCACCACCCCGCAGCTGTACCGCAAACGGGTCGAGCAGCTGAGGGAGTCGTTGCCCGCGCTGCAACACGTGCTGGTGATCGGTGACCCGCCTCCCGGTACGCGATCGTTCGCCGAGCTGATGGCATTGGCGAGCGACGAGTTCACCATCCCACCGACGTCGCCGGAAGACATGGCGCTGCTGCACTTCACCAGCGGCACCACCGGAAAACCCAAAGGCGCGGTGCACGTGCACGGCGCCGTGCTGGCGCACCACGTCACCGCCGCGTACGCACTCGACCTGCACCCAGGCGACGTGTACTGGTGCACGGCGGACCCGGGCTGGGTGACCGGAACGTCCTACGGCATCATCGCCCCGCTCACGCACGGCGTCACGATGATCGTGGACGCGTCGGACTTCGACGCGCACGGCTGGTACGAGGTGCTGCAGGACGAACACGTCACGGTCTGGTACACGGCGCCGACCGCGCTGCGCATGCTGATGCGTTCGGGTGCCGAACTGGCCAAGCGGTACGACCTCTCCGCGTTGCGGTTCGTCGCGAGCGTCGGCGAGCCGCTGAACCCGGAGGTCGTGGTCTGGGGCCAGGAAGCGCTCGGCCTGCCGGTGCACGACAACTGGTGGCAGACGGAGACCGGCGCGATCATGATCAGCAACTACGCCGCGGAGGACATCCGGCCGGGTTCGATGGGACTGCCGATGCCCGGTGTCGAGGCCGGGATCGTGACGGGCGACGGTGCACACGTGGTGGAGGCGACCGACCCGGAAGCGGTCGGCGAACTGGCGCTGCGGCCGGGCTGGCCGTCGATGTTCCGCGGCTACCTGCACGACGACGCGCGCTACGCGAAGTCCTTCATGGACGGTTGGTACCTCACGGGAGACCTGGCCCGGCGTGATCCCGACGGCTACTACTGGTTCGTCGGACGGGCCGACGACGTGATCAAGTCCGCGGGCCACCTGGTCGGGCCGTTCGAGGTCGAGAGCACGCTGATGGAACACCCGGCCGTCGCCGAGGCCGGGGTGATCGGCAAACCGGACCCGGTCGTCGGCGAGGTCGTGAAGGCGTTCGTGACGTTGCGCGCGGGCAACGAGCCCACCGAGGACCTTCGCACCGAGCTGATCGCGTTCGGTCGCCGACGGTTGGGTGCGGTGGCGCCCAAGGAGATCGCGTTCGACCAGCACCTGCCGCACACCCGCAGCGGCAAGGTGATGCGCCGGTTGTTGAAAGCGAGGGAACTGGGGCTTCCGGAAGGCGACACGTCCACGCTGGAGGTGGGACGGTGAAAGAACACCTGGACCTGTTGCGCGAGATGGTGCGCATCCGCCGGTTCGAGGAGCGGTGCGCCGAGCTGTACAGCTCCGCGCAGATCCGCGGCTTCCTGCACCTGTACGTGGGCGAGGAGGCGGTCGCCGCCGGTGTGATGTCCGAACTCGACCCGCAGGACGCGGTCGTGTCCACCTACCGCGACCACGGGCACGCGCTCGCACGCGGCGTGCCGATGGACGCGGTGATGGCCGAGATGTTCGGCAAGGTGGCCGGGTGCAGCCGGGGCAGGGGCGGGTCGATGCACCTGTTCGACGCGAGCCACCGGTTCTTCGGTGGCAACGCCATCGTCGGCGGTGGCCTGCCGGTCGCGGCAGGACTCGCGCTGGCGCACGCGATGCGGGGCGAGCCCCGGGTCGTCGCGTGCTTCTTCGGCGAGGGCGCGGCGGCCGAGGGGGAGTTCCACGAGGTGCTGAACCTCGCTGCGCTCTGGCGGCTGCCGGTGCTGTTCTGCTGTGAGAACAACCAGTACGCGATGGGCACCGCGTTCGCCAAGGAGCACGCCGCCGGTGACCTCGCGCTGCGCGCTTCGTCCTACGGCCTCGCGGCCTGGTCGGTCGACGGCATGGACGTGCTCGCCGTGAAGGAGTCGGCCCGCCGTGCCACCGAGTCGATCAGAGCCGGCGGCGGCCCGTGCCTGCTGGAGCTGCGGACGTACCGCTTCCGCGCGCACTCGATGTACGACCCGGAGCGCTACCGCGACAAGGCGGAGGTCGCCCGGTGGCGCGATCTGGACCCGATCGACCGGCTCGTCGCGGTGATGAAGCACGAGTTCACCGACGACGAACTGGGGGCGCTGGAGGCTGAGGTGTCGGTGGAGATCGACCACGCCGTGGCCATCGCCGACGCCGCGGACCTCGAGCCGGTCACCGACCTCACCCGGTTCGTCACCTCGGAGGTGACCCCGTGAAGACCACCTACCGCGAGGCTCTGCGCGAGGCGATCCGCGACGCGATGCAGCGCGACGACCGCGTGTTCCTGATGGGCGAGGACGTCGGCAGCTACGGCGGCTGCTACGCCGTCAGCCTCGGCCTGCTGGAGGAGTTCGGCCCGGAACGGATCCGCGACACGCCGCTGTCGGAGTCGGCGTTCGTCGGCGCGGGCATCGGCGCGGCGCTCAACGGCATGCGCCCGATCGTCGAGGTCATGACGGTCAACTTCAGCCTGCTCGCGCTCGACCAGATCCTCAACAACGCCGCCACGTTGCTGCACATGTCCGGCGGCCAGTTCCCGGTGCCGCTGGTGATCAGGATGACCACGGGCGCGGGCCGCCAGCTGGCCGCGCAGCACTCCCACAGCCTCGAAGGCTGGTACGCGCACATCCCCGGCCTGCGGGTGCTCGCGCCCGCGACGCTGGAGGACGCGCGCGGCATGCTGTGGCCCGCGCTGTGCGACCCCGACCCGGTGCTGATCTTCGAGCACAACGCCCTGTACAACCTCTCCGGCGAGCTGTCCGACGACGCAGGCCCGGTGGACCTCACCCGCGCCGCGGTGCGCAGGCAGGGCAAGGACGTCACGCTCATCACCTACGGCGGCAGCCTCGCCAAGACGCTGACCGCGGCCGAGGAGCTCGCGGCGGACGGCATCGACGCCGAGGTGATCGACCTGCGCACGCTGCGCCCGCTGGACGCGGACACGTTCCTGGAGTCCGTGCGGCGCACGCATCGCGCGGTGGTCGTGGACGAGGGATGGCGCACCGGCAGCCTGTCGGCGGAGATCGCCGCGCGCATCGCGGAGGAGGCCCTGTACGAGCTCGACGCGCCGGTCCGGCGGGTGTGCAGCGCGGAGGTGCCGATCCCGTACGCCAAGCACCTGGAGGAGGCGGCACTGCCGCAACCGGCGTCGATCGCCGCGGCGGCCCGCGAGGTGGTGCGCGGTGGCTGAGTTCAGGATGCCGTCGCTCGGCGCCGACATGGACGAGGGCACGGTGATCGAGTGGCTGGTGAAGCCGGGGGACACCGTCGCGCGAGGTGACGTCGTCGCGGTCGTGGACACCTCGAAGGCCGCCGTCGACGTCGAGTGCTTCGACAGCGGCGTGATCGAGGACATCCTGGTGCAGCCCGGGAAAGCCGTGCCCGTCGGTACTCCTCTCGCCACCATCGGGACTGCGGACGGCGCCACAGCGAAGCCCGTGCCGGTGAAACCGGCGGCGCCCGCTCCGGCTGCGCCGTCCGCACCGGCGCCTTCACCCAAGCCGCGACCTCCGGTCGCCGGGCCACTGGTGCGCAAGCAGGCCGCGGAGCTGGGCGTCGACCTGACCGGAGTCCGCGGTACCGGCAGGGGTGGCGCGATCACCCGTGCCGACGTGCAACGGGCCGCTCGGCCGCGAACGGTGACCGAGTCGCCTCCGCGCGCCAAGGTGACGCCGTACGCCCGGCGTCTCGCGAAGGAGCTCGGCGTCGATCTCGCTCAGGTGGTGGCGCGCGACGGCATCGTTCGCGCGGCCGACGTCCGTGCGGTGAAACCCGTACCGCAGGCCGGGAAACCGGCCGCGCCTGTCGTCGATCGAACCGCGACCACGCGGCAGGCCACCGCGAAGCTGATGGCACGGTCGAAGCGCGAGATCCCGCACTACTACCTGAGCACCACGATCGACATGTCCGTCGCACTGGCCCGGCTCGCCGAGCTGAACCGCGACCTGCCGGTGGAACGCCGCGTGCTGCCGGTCGCTCCGCTGCTGCGGGCCTGCGCACGCGCGGCGGAGAAGGTGCCGCAGCTCAACGGGTTCTGGAACAGCGAGGGGTTCGAGCCAGGCGAGGTCGTGCGGCTCGGGATGGCGGTGTCGTTGCGCGGCGGCGGTCTCATCGTCCCGGTGATCGCGAACGCCACCGACCTCGGGCCGGTCGAGATGATGGACCGGGTGCGCGACCTCGTCACCCGCGCCCGCAGCGGACGCCTGCGCGGCAGCGAGCTGACCGAGGCGACCATCACGGTCACCAACCTCGGTGACCGGGGCGTCGAGTCGGTCTTCGGCGTGATCCACCCGCCGCAGGTCGCTCTCGTCGGCGTCGGCAAGGTGCTCGAACGCCCGTGGGCCGTCGACGGACTGCTCGGCGTGCGTCCCGTCGTCACCGTGACGCTGTCCGCCGACCACCGCGCCACCGACGGGCACACCGGCGCCCGCTACCTGGAGATCGTCGAGAAGCTGCTGACCACACCGGAGGAGCCATGACACCCGACGAAGCCCGCGAGATGATCCAGGCCGCCCTGCTGACCGTCGCGCCGGACGCGGAGCTCGGCGACGTCGCTCCCGATGCGGACCTGCGCGAGGAGCTCGACCTCGACTCCATCGACTTCCAGGCCTACGCCGCCGAGCTGAGCAAGCGCAGCGGCCTGCCGGTCACCGAGGACGACCAGCGCAAGCTCACCACGCTCGCGGCGGGAGTGACGTTCCTCAGCCGAGCCAGCTGACCAGCGCGCGCCAGGCGGGGACCGAGAACGCGAGCACGTCGCCGCCCGCGTTCTTCGAGTCCCTCACGAGCGCGTTGTGGGCCAGCGACACCTCCACGCATTCGCCGGAGCCGTTGCCGCTGCTGAACGTGCTCTTACGCCAGATCCGTTCCTGGGTCATCGGAATCCTCCCGCAGTCCGCTGACGTACTCCGCCAGCCGCCTACGGGATTGTTCCTCATCCAAGGCCACGGCATCCAACCGATCGAACAGCCTCCTACCGCGCTCCACCGCTGTGGTGTCCTGCGCGAAGACCTGGCCCATGTTGGGTCTCGGTGAACACCACCGGCGCGGCCTTGTGGAACTCGTACAGCGTGCACTTGGTCTGGAACGCCGCGCCCCTGACGTTCGCCGGTACGACGCGGAGGATGTGGGTGTTGAACAGGAGATGCAGGTACTGGTCCTCCATCAGCTGCGCGTCGCCGAGGTGCAGCTGCAAAGCGAGCTCGTGCACGTAGAACAGGCACTCCGGGCGGTTCGGCCGCCGCATGATCGTCTGTCGTTCCATGCGTGCCCGGACGTATTTCTCGATGTCTTCGGGAGCCTCGATATCCGTGTCCACGAACAGTTGTCGCGCGTAGCGCTGCGTCTGCAGAAGTCCTTGCACCGTCATGATGTCGTAGGAGACGATCTTCTTGGCCATCGACTCGGTCATGGCGATCGTGCGGAGGTTGTCCGGCACCTGCACGAAGTAGAGGTCGAAGGCGTTGCGGTAGCGGCGGCGGAAGTCCTCCATGAAGTCGATGTCCTTGCCGCACGTCGCGAGGTACTGGACGAGGTCGATGTCGCTCGCCCGCGACTTGCCGTTCTCGATCGTGGACACCTTGCTTGGATCCCATCCAAGCTGGATGGCCATCGCACGGCCGCCCAGCCCGGTGCAGGACTCCCGCAGCCTGCGCAGTTCGTCGCCGAGGTCCCGGCTGTACGCGGTGGAGATGATCGCGGTCATGCCTTCGACGCTATGTGTTGAATCCATTCCAGAGAACCGGCTCGTTCGGGTGAAAACAGGTCAGGTCCTGATGTCCCGGCGTTCGAAGGCCATCGCCGCACCCGCGAGGAGAACCGCCGTGAGCGCGGCCAGACCGGCCAGGCCGAGCCAGTTCGGGTCTCCGTTCAGCGCGGCGTTCACCGCTGCGTGGTGGAACGGCGAGAGCACCTGCCACGGCCGCAATCCTTCCGACAGCGGCGAGAGAGCATCGAGCAGGTAGGTCAGCAGACCGAGCCCCACCGGCAGCGCGACCGCGGGACCCGGACGGCCCGTGAGCGCGCCGATGAGCAACGCCAGCGCGCCGAACGGCAGTGCCACGACCGCGCTCGCGGTGACCGCGCAGACCAGGTCGAGCCACGGCACGCCAAGTCCGGCGACCGAACTGCCCACGACCAGCACGGTCCCGAAGGCAACCGTGACGAGGACGACCGAGACGAACACCGCGAGCGCCTTGTCCAGCAGCAGGCGGGTGCGGGAAACGGGGTTGGCCAGCAACAGGTCCATCGTGTGCGCTTTCTCCTCGCCCGCGGTCGCTCTGGAGGCCTGACCGATGGCGACGCCGAGCAGCACCAGCGGTGCGAGGAACCCGAACACCTCGCCCTGCAGGTAGCCCACCCCGCTGGCGAGCGACTGCTGGAGGTTGAACAGCGCCTTGAACGACTCCGGGTAGGAGTCGAGCAGCTTCTCGAACTCGCCGGCGGCGTCCCGGACGGCCGGGTACACCGCGAGCTGCAACAGCACGCTCGCCACCAGGGCGATACCCCAGCCGGTCGTGCTGCCCCGGTTGTCCCGCAACGACTTCGTCACCAGCTCAGTCGTCATCGGAGTGCTCCTCGGTGTAGTGGACGAAGATGTCCTCGAGGTCCGGCTCGTGGCTCGTGACGTTGAGCAGCGGGAACCGGGCCGCGGTGCGCACCAGCTCGCCGACCGCGCCGATGACGCGGCAGCGGACCTCGGTGCCGCTGACCTGAACCGCCGCCTGCACACCGGGAATCCCGCTGAAGGAAGCCGCCGCGACCTCCTCGCCGAAGGTGAACGTGAGTTCCCGCACGGCGTTGGCCTTCAACGACGTGACGGTGTCCTCGACGACGAGGGTGCCGGCGAGCAGGATGCCGACTCGATCGGCCACGTGCTCCACCTCCGACAGCACGTGCGAGGAGAACAGCACCGTGCCGCCGCCGTCGACGTACTCGCGCAGGTAGGTGTGAAACTCGCGCTGTGCCAACGGGTCCAGGCCGCTCGCGGGCTCGTCGAGGATCACGAGCTCCGGCCGGTGCCCGAAGGCCTGCACGATGCCCAGCTTCTGGCGGTTGCCCTTGGAGAGCTCGCCGGTGCGCCGGTCGAGGTCCAGGTCGAGGCGCTTGGCGAGCCGCAACGCCTCGGAGAGGTCGGGATGTTCGCGCAACGCCCCGCAGAAACGCAGGTAGTCGGCGCCGGTCAACCGGTCGTAGAGGACGAGATCACCTGGCAGATAACCGATCCGGCCGCGCAGCCGGGGTGACATGGGTGAGCCGAAGAGCCTGATGCTGCCGCGGGTCGGCCTGACCACGTCGATCAGCAGGCGCAGCGTGGTGGTCTTGCCGGCGCCGTTGGGCCCGAGGAGCCCGTACACCTCGCCGGAACGCACTTCGAGGTTCAGGTCCCGCAGCGCGACGGTTCTGCCGTAGGACTTGCTGAGGTGCCGGGTGCTGATGACGTTCATCGCAGGCCGCCGGTTTCCGCGGAGTGCTTGACGGTCCGCAGGATCGCGCGGCTGATGATGCCCACGAACGGTGTGCTGATCCGCCAGTAGCGGCGGAAGCTCAGCCATGCGCGCGGGTCGGTGAGCATCACGCGCATTTCGGCGGTGACGAGCGTGCGGTGCTGGCCGTACGGGAGCGTGGAGATCGAGCAGACGACCTTCGCGTAACCGGGCTCGTTGAAGTCCATGAAGTCCCGCGCCTCGACGGGCTCCCACTTGACGACGGGTTTCCAGGCCTTGCCGATCGCGCCGAAGACGATCTCGTGGCCGGGGTTCTCGCCGAGCAGCACCCAGCCGGTGCCCGCGTCGAGGTCCTGGATCGTCAACCTCGTGCGCTGCCGGGGAGTCTGCTCCTCGCGCCATCGTTCGGGCAGGTCGCGCAGCCGCACGGCCGCGGTGAAGAGGAAGCCGTGCAGGTCGGTGAGGTCGAGGTCGTGCACCGCCTTGTACGTCGTGGCCGGGTCGGCGTCCACGACGGCGTGGTCGGTGCGGCCGAACTCAGACCTTGGTGCGTACTGGTCGGCGAGGAGCGGGAAGGGAAGGGGCGCCATGGTGTTCCTCCTGAACGGATCGGTGCACCACGAGCACGGGACAAGGGGCGTGGTGCAGTGCGGCCCTGGTGACGGCGCCGCACGCGCGGGTCTCGCCGGGACCGACGACGAGGAGATCCGTGTCCGCGCAACGGCTGATGGCCTCGTGCGGTTGCCGTCGCACGAGCACGGCGGTGTGCGGGAACCCGGCGAGCAGGTCGGTCGAGCGTTCCAGGACCCAGCTGTGGTCCTCGTCGAAGCCCTCGCGCACGACGGGCATCGGTGCGGCGTGCAGAACCCTGAGCGTCGAGCAATGGCTCGTGGCGAACTCCACGGCGCGTGCCAGAACGACGGCGTCGTCGGGCCCACCGCTGACGAGAGCGGTGACGCGCCCGTGCAACCCGCGCCGGGCGGCGGTCGTTCCCCGCACCACCACCGCGTCGCAGCCCGCCGTGCACACGATGGGCAGCACGTGGCCGCCGAGCCCGAGTGACGAGCCCGTGCGGCCCTGGTAGCCCAGGACCACGAGCTGGGCGTGGAAGTCGTCTCCCGGCCGGAGCGTCTCCACCTCGGCGTCGACGAGCTTCGCGTGAGCGGCGGCCCACCGTTCGGCTTCCTCGGTCCACGGGGAGCCGTCTGCGATCACCACGACAGGTTCCATGCCTTCACGGTGGCCTGGTGCGGCAGCTGTCCCCAGTGCGGAGGGTGGCCACCTGTGCGGGACGAAAGTCCTCGTGTCGCCAGGCCCCGTGCCGCTGTGGGATCGCCTGCTCAGGAACGACTGCGTGTTCTCGCGTAGGAGGAGGCACGACGATGAGCACGCTGACGTTCCTGGTGGCACCGGCAGCGGCCGCCGCTCGAACTGGACCGTTTACGTGGATGAGGGCGGCCATCATCCACCTCACCGCTCAACGAGAGCGCAGGGTCTTGCGGACCCGGTCGAACTCGTCGGTGTCGATCTCGCCTCTCGCCAGCCGCTCCTCGAGGATGCGCAGCGCCGAACCGCCGTGCTCGTCGCGACGGCGGACCAGGAGCACGACGACCGTGAGCAGCACGCTCCAGAACACGGTCATGCCCAGCGTCGTCACCACGAAGCCGCCCCAGCCCATCGGGGTGCCGTAGTACATCGTCCGCTCCTCACTTGTTCAGCTGTGCTGAGGCGTGCGTGACGCCCTCGATGTCGCCGGCGGCCGCGTCGAGCAGCTGATGCGCGAGATCGGCGAGCGCACGCGACACGGCGAGCTCGTCGCCGATCTCCGGGACGTCGCGGTCCACGGGGTTGAGACGGGCCAGGCCGAACCCGACCAGATGAGTCCTGTCCGCGGTGTGCAGGCGGGCCTCCGCCCTGGTCCGAGCCTCGTGCTCGTCGATGTGGATCTCGACCGACCACTTCTTGGCGGTGCTCATGGAACCTCCTCGTCCGGGGAGTCCAGCGTGGAACGGCGCTCGCACCCGCTCGCAGAGTCCAACGTCCCGCGGCGGGCGAGACTCTGCGCCCTGTCCGGCGCACCGCTGTTCGCTGGATCGTCGGGGTATGCGCTGGAGTGCCGCGGAGGCGGCGGAGATCGTGGAAGCGGCCAGGTGTGCGCCCGTGT
>Ga0070710_10001702_pt1 | contig 10364 bp, 12 predicted proteins | sample LARL52metaG_FD_65454 | JGI IMG/M metagenome (GOLD analysis project Ga0070710, IMG submission 65454) | Corn, switchgrass and miscanthus rhizosphere microbial communities from Kellogg Biological Station, Michigan, USA - LAR L5-2 metaG | ecosystem: Host-associated > Plants > Roots > Rhizosphere ... | reverse complement strand
TCGCTCACCACGGCCGTGCTGCTTCCGTTTACCGTTCCACGCGTCCTCAGCTTGGTGCAACAGGCGAAGGTATCAGAGCAGGTGACGGCCAACTTGCGCGCCAGCGAAGAAAGAAAAGAGGCCCTGCTGCGGGAGGTTCACCATCGGGTTAAGAACAACCTGGCGGTGATCTGCAGCCTCTTCTATCTCCAGTCCACCCATACGAAAGACGATGCCACGGTGCAAATCTTTTGTGACATGGAGAATCGCGTGCACTCCATGGCCCTGGTGCATGAGAGCCTGTATGCCTCGGAGAATCTGGCGCGCATCGATTTTGCCCGGTACGCGCAGACTCTGGCGGAAGACATACGCCGGTCGCATGGAGTGCCCAGCGTTCCCGTGTGTTTAAGAACCGAGATGGAATCCGTCATCATGAGCGTTGATTTGGCCCTGCCCTGCGGCCTCATCCTCAATGAGCTGGTCTCGAACGCTTTTAAGCATGGCTTCCCCAACGGCGCGGGCGGCGAGATCAAGTTGACCCTGCGCAAGCAAACCGAGGGTAAATGTGCCCTTTGGGTGGAGGACAGCGGCGTGGGTATTCCCGCTGATCTGGATGTCAACGCAAGCCAGTCTCTGGGGCTAAGATTAGTGCGTCTGTTCACCCGTCAGATTCGGGGCTCATTCGAACTGGTGAAATCCGATCCCGGAGTATCAGCCCGTTTGCAGTTTACGGTGGACCCTAATGTGCGCTGACCCTGTTTCTCGTGTGCTGCGTGCCCTGATCATCGAAGACGAGGCTTTGATCGCCGAAGAACTCCGCGAGCATCTTGCGCACCTGGGGTTTTCCGTGATTGCCGCTGTGGACAATGCTGAGGAAGGCATCGCCATCGCCATCCGCGAGCACCCGAACCTGGTTCTCATGGATATTCGGCTCCGAGGCGAGAAGGATGGCGTGCAGGCCGCACTGGAGATCCGCCGGAGCGTGGATGTGCCCATCGTCTATGTGACCGCCTACTCCGACCGCTCGACCGTGGACCGGGCCAAGCGGACGGAACATGACGGCTTCCTCCTCAAGCCGTTTCTGAGGCACGAACTGCAGCCCACCATTGAGGTAGCCATGAAGCGCCACGCCATCCGGGCGGCGCGGAAGAATTAGCCTCAAGCGGGCCACGCTACGGGCAGGTGATTTGCGCCGTGGCAGAAACCTGCTTCGTCGACATGCTCATCTTCGAGAGCGGCGTGTTCGGATCAACGGGCGCAACCGCAAAAATCGTATAGGTTCCGGCGGGCGCAAAGGTCTCGCACCGCGCGAAGCCGGTGCTGCTCACCGAAACACTGAAAGGAGTGGGCGGGTAGGTCCAGGGCTGGATCGTCCACCACAGGGCGCTGACCGGCGCGGTCTGGCTCGATCCAGCGAACATGCCAACGGCGGTGAATTGAACCTGGGTTGCACCCGCAGCTGGGCTGATACTTAGGGATTGAAGCTGGTGATTGGCACCGCCGCAGGCCACCATGGCGAGGGCAAATAAAACGAGCGGGGCAGAAAAGAGAAGGGGCCCGGGTTTCATGGGAACCTCCGAAGGCGGGCGGTCGAGAGCATAGATTTTGCTCGGTCAAATCCGCCAGCCAGCATCCATGAACCCCACCCCGTCTAGAAAGTTTTTCGCGTTAGAGAGATTCAGCCCTCTGCGGCGTCGTCAGACAAGAGCACTTACGGGCAGGTAAATTGCGCCGTGCCGATAACCTGCGGCGTGTTCGAATTCATCTGCGACAAGGGAAAGCTGGGATCGATCGGCGCCGTGGCCACAACGGCGAACGTGCCGCCATTCCCATTGCACGACGCGCCACCGTTCGCGTCCAGAATAAAGAATTGCACTGAATTGGCCGCGTTGTACCACGGCCGAATCGTAAACCACAGTGCAGGCAACGGCGTGACCTTGCTTCCGTCGCTGTACAAACCTGTGGCGGTGAATTGCTCCTGACTGTTGGCGGCGCTGGGGCTGATGGTGACGGACTGAAGCTGGCGCTTGGAGCTGCTGCAGCCCAGCATACAAATCGCAAGCACGGTGAGCACAACAAGAAGGAAAAGGGGCCCGGTGTTTCTCATAAGAGCCTCCCAAACATTTACCCGCAAAAAGCCGCCGTAGTAGCTTACTACGACTCATGCCCGTGGCACGGCTGATTGGGGGATCGCGATCCCGGCCGAGACGTTGCAAGCAACGTCTCTCCACATAATTCCACCAACCCTACCCGATCCAGAAAGTTCTTCACGCGGGCCGGCTTAGTTCCATCCCGGCAAAGCAGATGGTAGACTCGAACGTTTTCTTAGCGTATGAGTTGTTCGCGGGAGAGGTCGACTTTATGGAGATCAAGCGGGTTGGAGTAATCGGCGCCGGCACCATGGGCAACGGAATCGCCCACCTATTCGCGCGCAGTGGATTTTTCGTCGTGTTGTGCGACGTGGAGCAGAGCTTCCTGAACCGCGGGCTTGAGACCATCATCAAGAACCTCGACCGCGAAGTGGCGAAAAACAAGATCTCTGACGACGAAAAAACATCGGCTCTGCGGCGAATCGATCCCGTGACCGACCGCGCCCGCCTGGCCGATTGCGACTTCATCGTCGAGGCCGCCACCGAAAAATTCGAAATCAAAACCGAGATTTTTCGCGATCTCGACCGCCTGGCGCGCCCCGAGGTGATTCTCGCCTCGAACACTTCCTCGATCTCGATTACGAAACTTGCAGCCTTGACCAAGCGGCCTGACAGAGTTATCGGCATGCACTTCTTCAATCCCGTGCCGGTCATGAAGCTGGTCGAGGTAATTCGCGGCCTGGCTACTTCGCAGGAAACTTTCACCGCCGTGCGCGACCTGGCGGTGAAGCTCGATAAAACCCCAGTCGAAGTCAACGACGCGCCGGGATTCGTCTCCAACCGTGTGCTCATGCCCCTGCTCAACGAAGCCATGTACGCGGTGATGGAAGGCGTAGCCACCGCCGAGGCGGTCGACGAAGTCTTCAAACTGGGCATGGCGCATCCCATGGGCCCACTCACCCTCGCCGATTTCATCGGCCTCGACGTCTGCCTCGACATCATGCGCGTGATGCTCGACGGTCTGGGCGATCCCAAATACCGTCCCTGCCCTCTGCTGATTAAAATGGTCGACGCCGGCTGGCTGGGCAGGAAGAGCGGCCGCGGATTCTATCAGTATTAGCGGTCATCATTAGCAATCATCCGAGACTGAATAGTGATGAAAGATTCGGGGCAACCGTGGAAGAGCGGCGCTTCAGCGCCGGGTAAATCTCCACACTCATTCGGGCTTGAGCCCCTGCTGCAAGCTTGCCTTACGTCACGGACCTTGACCCAAATGACGGTTGACACAAACTCGTCACGCACGCCGAGCGATGCGCTGTTCTATTTCCTGGCCGCGCTCGCGGGCGTTGCAGCCGGATGTGTCGACGTCGCCGTCGATGACCTCCTCTTTACCGCGCTGCTCGTGCTGATGGCCTGCATGCTGCTCGGAATCCTGCGCCCGCGCTGGCCCTGGCGCTGGGTCGTAGTAGTGGGTGCATTCGTTCCTCTAACCGAACTCGCGGCCTATCTGCTTCGAACCGTGAAGCCAACCCGGGCGCAGGTGTATGGATCATTTCTCGCCGCCCTGCCAGGAATCGCCGGAGCCTATGGCGGAGCGACCGTTCGTTCCGTCCTCGAAAACCTGCGCCAGAAGAAGTGAATCGGCTTCCGGCCTCCGCTTTCCGGCGTCCGGGCTTAGATTTGGAAGGCGAGAGCCGGAAGCCCGAAGCCGGAAGCCCCTTCCCACCCCAAGGTATCGGATAACCAAATAGTTACTCGCAATCCACAGGGCATCCGCGTATGCTCCCTAGCATGTGTGTCACCGTCTCGATGCTGGCCAGCGGCAGCAAGGGCAACTCCGCCTTCGTGGCCAGTTCGCGGACAAAAATCCTGGTCGATGCCGGCCTTTCCTGCCGCGAAACCTTCAAGCGCATGAAGTCGCTGGGCGAAGATCCGCAGACTTTATCCGCCATTCTCATTACCCACGAACACTCCGACCACGTCTACGGGCTGGCAACGCTGGCCAAGAAACTGCGCATCCCGGTTTTTATGACCGGGGCCACGCACGCCGCCTGGGCCCGCGCCATGCGCACCGTCAACGGCGAACGCCCGCAACTCGCCAAGTTTGAGCGCTTCGAATCCGGCCACCGCTTCCAGATCGGCGATATTGAAGTAAAGCCTTTCACCATCCCGCACGACGCCGCCGACCCGGTTGGCTTCACCTTCCGCATCGAGGGCAGCAAGGTAAGCGTGGCCACCGATCTGGGCTATCTGCCGGTCAACGTGCGCGACCACCTGCGCGGGTCAGACGTTCTGATTATGGAATCGAATCACGATGTCGAGATGCTGCGCGGCGGCCCCTACCCCTGGTCGGTGAAGCAGCGGGTGGCCAGCAACGTAGGCCACCTGTCGAACCTGAAACTCGCAGATTTTTTTACCGGGGACTATGATAATAAAGCAGCCTTTGTAGTGCTGGCGCATCTCTCTGAGCAGAACAATCACCCAGAGATCGCACGGAGAGAAGCCGAAAAAGCGCTGGCCGAGCGGGGTGGCTTGTTTCAGAACCGGGTGCTGGTGGCGGTGCAATCCCAGGTCTTACCGCCTATTCAGCTGTAGGCCGCTGTAGTCTTTTATGAGTCAGCAGTGCATGGATCCGATCGTAGGCAAGATTCTGGCGGGCTGGCGATACGACATCTCCGGCCTGGCGTCGGAAATGCGCGGCGACTACGAAGGCCACTTCGTCGCATGCGAGCACTGCCGCAGCCGTCAACATCTCCACCGCATGATCGATGTCGGCCTGATTGCCCTCGCTTCCGTTTCTGGCTTTGTCTTTCTGCTGGCCTTTGGAGTCATCCGCCACTTCGGTCCGCGCCACGCCTTCTGGCTGGAAATTGCCGCCCTCGCCGGCTTTGCCCTCTCCGCGCTGATCTGGCTGGTGGTCGCCGTGGCCACTCCCGCTCCGGTCACCATGCTGGATGCCGCCCGCGAAGGCGCGCGCCGCGTGCATGACCGCCTGCCGCAGGAAATTCGCGAGCGTCTGCCTGAAGAATTGCGCGTCAAGATTACGGGAACGTAATCCGGCGATGCGTCCCACCTTCCCATCTCCGCAAGGAAAAACCGTTCAACCACGAAGGACACCAAGGACCACGAAGGTTTCAGGTTTTGGTTTTCCTTCGTGAACCTTCGCGTCCTTCGTGGTTAAAGCTTTTGAACCGCCCCCCTCCACATTTCCCATGACTCTGGAATGCATTCCAGGTTAGGGAGACCGGGTGAGTCTTGATACCCTTATGAAATGCCTTCCCCGGTGCTGGCCGAAAGACTCATGACAAGAGCCCTCCTAATGCTCTGGTCAGCGTTTCTCATGATGGTAGGCCTCGCGCCGGCGCAAGACTCCTCCATGCCCGGCATGAACATGGAAGCGCATGCCCCGGCCACTGAACTGCCTTCGCCGCATGCCGGCTCCGGAACCGCATGGCAACCCGTCTCCGTCCCCGGCCACGAGTGGATGCTGATGCGCGCCGGCTGGATGCTGATGGCGCACGGCGTCATCTTCACCGATTACAACCAGCAGGGCGGCCCACGCGGCGCGGGCAAAGCTGAGTCGGTAAATTGGGGCATGCTCATGGAGCAGCACGCGCTCGGCCGCGGCGCCATTTTGTTTCGCGAAATGCTTTCGGCAGAATCGCTGACGTCACCCCATCCCGGTTTTCCCGAACTTTTCCAGACCGGGGAAACCTATCACGGCCAGACCCTGGTCGACCACCAGCATCCGCATAACGTCTTCGCCGAACTTTCCGCGCTCTACCTGCTGCTGCTGTCAGAAAAAATTTCGTGGGAACTATACGGAGGCCCCTCGGCCGAGCCCGCGCTCGGTCCGGTGGCCTACATCCATCGCGCTTCCGCCGCCGAGTTGCCGCTCGCGCCGCTCAGTCACCATCTGCAGGACTCCACCCACACCAGCTTCGGCGTGATCACCACTGGCCTGCTAATCGACCGCGTCAAGCTCGAAGCCTCGGCCTTCAACGGACGCGAGCCCAACGAAAAGCGCTGGAGCATCCAACTGGCGGCGCTCGATTCCTGGTCCACTCGCGCCAGCGTCGCGCCCACCCGTAACTGGACCGCGCAATATAGCATCGGCCGGCTTCAGCATCCCGAGGCGCTCGAACCCGGCAGCCAGTGGCGCCAGACGGCCTCGGTGGAATACGCCCATCCGCTGGCTTCGGGTAACTGGGCGACTTCGCTGATTTGGGGACGCGTGCACAAAATTGAGGCCGCCACCAACCTCAACAGCTATCTGCTGGAATCCACGCTGAATTTTTTGCGCCGCGATTACGCCTTCACCCGCCTGGAAATGGTCGATAAAGATGAATTGTTTCCCCAGGGGGCGGTGCATCCCGCCTACCGCATCGGCGCCTACACCTTTGGCGGCGTGCGCGATCTGGTGCAGAACTCAGCCTGGCAGCTCGGGCTGGGCGCGGATGTCACGGTCTACTCGATGCCCGCCGCGCTGCAGGCGTCGTATGGCAATCGCCCGGTTTCCTTTCAGATTTTCCTTCGCTTGCGGCCGGGAATTAACGCAGCGCAACATCATCCCTAGCGAAGAATCTGTCGCGCCAGAATTCTGCCGGCTCGCTACGGCGCTGCGGTTTGTTACTCAGCAGGGTTATGGCCAAAAAATCATTCACCTCCTGGCACGAACTGCGGGACAATGTACGCACCGAGGGGCTTTCCATGAGGGGGACCATAAGAATTCTGCGCCCGGTGCAATGGGCGCTGCTGGGAAGTATTCTCCTCTACGCGGCGGTTGGTGAACTGGCCGGTCCGGGGGCGGCAGCGCCCAATCCTTCTTTGACTTATGCCCTCACTACCGCAGCAGTCGCGATTGTGGGCGCTATTTTCGTGGTCAGGCGGACGCTGGTATTCCGCTCCGCGCAAGACCTGGCATCGCATCCCGAGGATTCCGTGATTTTGAGTCACTGGAAAAGCGGCTACATCGTAACCTACGCGTTATGTGAAGCGCTCGCCTTGCTTGGGCTGGTCCTGCGTTTTAGCGGGGCGAATTTTCAGCAGAGCCTGCCCTATTACCTTGGCGGCTTTGTGCTGCTGGCTTTTTTCGGGCCGCGCGCGCCGGTTCCCGCGTGAAGCACTCCTTCCGATGATTTCCTCGAGCCGGGAAAATCATCGGCATCCATCGGCTCAGTCAACTTCTTCTAGGACAAATACTGCAGCGATTTCGCGATTAGTTCGTCAGTTCCTTGGTAAGGATCGCCGGTGTTGTCGTATTCCATCGAAAGGTACCCGCGGTACCCGCTCTTCTTGAGAATCGCGAACACATACGCCAGATCCACTTGCACGTTGGCTCCTTTTTCCGTAGCCTCCGACTGCTTGACGTGACAGATGCCGTACGCATGGTGGAACATGGCCTCGACTCCGGCGTAAGCCTCTTCGGGAATCTTGTGCATCAGTGAATTTCCAAAGTCGGGCAAAGCACGCAGCCAGGGACTGTTCACCTTCTCGATCAGCTCCACCAGAAACCCCGGATCTTCGGTGACGCCGTCGTCATTCTCCAGATGGATGACGACGTTGCGTTTCGCTGCGTGCTCCGCAATGCGAAGAAGCGTCTCCGCACAACGAGTGAGATCCGGCGGCTGGTTGCCGGCGAGAGCGATGTGCGTACGGATACTCGGCGATCCAATCCGGGCGGCGGCATCGATCCACCTGAGGTTGTCGGTGATTGCAAGCTCGCGCTCGGCGCGGTCGGCGGCGTAGAAGCTGTGCTCTCCATCGAGCGCGATGTTCACGATGGCGGATCCTGCCCGGTCGAGCGCGGAACGGAAATCATCCAGATATTTCGGTTCGAGCGAGCGAAAATGCTTGCTCCAAGGCTCGATCTTGTTGAGGTTGAAGCGCGACTTTACGTGCCCGGCAAATTCGGTCATCTCCATCTTCGGCGCGGTAGGCGAGGCCGAAGCGGTCACATCCTCCGCCGGAAGAATAAAGTCGCGAAAGGGATAAGAAGCCACCGCAAGTCGGTCGCGTGGCTTGGTCGGGAACGCGATATTCGGTTGCGCTGGATTAGCGCCCGCGTTCGCCGAAGACAGCAGCGCTCCAGCCGTCAGCATTGCCGATTGGACCAGGAATTCGCGGCGCGTATTCATTCAGTCCTCTCCCCGCACGTATGCGGACCGCAAACGTCTCCCTGCGAAAATCTATGCCTTGATGTGGCAGCTCGCCAGGCCGCGCTTCTCCAGATACTGCTGGTGGTAATCCTCGGCGGGATAAAACTGTGGCGCGGGAACAATCTGCGTCACGATCGGCTTCGAGTAGCGGTGCGCCTTTTCCAAAGACTCTTTCGAGGCTTGCGCCTCCTTCTGCTGCTCCGGCGTGTGAAAAAAGATTGCCGAGCGGTATTGTGTGCCCCAGTCCGGCCCCTGGCGGTTGAGTTGCGTGGGATCGTGATTTTCCCAGAACACTTTCAGCAAATCGCTGTAGCGGACCTGCGCCGGATCGTAATCCACCTCGACCGCTTCGGCGTGGCCAGTGCGGTCGGTGCACACTTCTTTATAGGTCGGATTCTCCGTGTTGCCGCCGATGTAACCGACGCGCGTGCCCGCTACTCCCGGCATTGCCCGGAACGTCGCTTCCACTCCCCAAAAACATCCTGCTGCGAATGTTGCCTTCTCCATTTTAAGTCCGCTCCTGCGCCGGGCTATGTCTCCTGCTGCTGAACTCCACGGCTCCCATCCTATTAGATGACGAATCCCCCGGAAAGTCACGTGGATGGAGCCTAAACCACCAAGGACACCAAGATGCACGAAGGAAGCCACAACCATGACCAAACCTTCGTGATACTTCGTGTCCTTAGTGGTTCACGGTTTTTGCTTTCCCGCCGCCCAATTGACGTTTCCACGGCATTCACGATAAAGTGCGGCAAGGTTGTCGCAGGTTCTGTCGCTCGACCAGGAGAAGTCTGTGGTGTTTCCCTCCAGCCCCCCTAAGGCTGTGGCCAAGTTTATTGTCTTGCTGCTAGTGCTGGCCGCGCGGGCGGCCTTGGCTGTCCCCAACCTCACTCCCCAACATCGCGTGGGTTACCTCTCCGGAGATCAATGGGAACCCGCGCTGGCCGCCGATTCCCACGGCCATGTCTATATTCTCTTCCCGCAGTATGGTGCGGTGAGCGGTTGCCCGGTCTGCACTGCCCCCACCATCGCCCTGTCCGTCAGCAATGACAGCGGACTCTCATGGCAAGCTCCGCACATCGTGCTGCCTTTCTCCACCGGCCAGTTTGATCCGCAGATCGTAGTCGATCCTGTGGATAAACAAACCGTCTACGCCTCCTGGCTGCAAAACAATAAGCGCGACGTGATCGTCGCCCGCTCTCAAGATTTCGGCCGCAGCTGGAATTTTGCTGTGGCCGAGCGCTCCGCCAGCGAGGCTGACAAGCCGGTGCTGGCAGTGCGCGGCCCCGACGTCTACATTGGCTTCAATCACGAACAGAATTTTCTGGTCGCGGCCTCGCACGACTACGCCCAGACCTTCAGTTCGGTAACGGTGAATCCAAATGCGCCGCCAGGATGGTCGCTCGCCGGTGGCGCGACAGTCGATCCCAATGGCGGTGTGTTTTTTTCCTGGATGGCTTACGCACGCCAGCAACTCAGTACGCGCCCCGTGAACATTTATGTAAGTCGATCCTCCGACGCCGGCCGGAGCTGGAGCACGATCTTGCTGGATGTTTCGAGCGCCCCGCCGGATTGTTCCTCGCAAGGATGCCAGGCGGAATTTCTGGGCGCGCAGATCGCGCTCGCTTCCGACGCGGCCGGAACCGTCTACGCCCTATGGAACGCCGGAGCGGCGCACGGCGCGCCCGGCCGCATCTATTTCTCGTCTTCTACAACTGCGGGAGCCAGCTGGTCCGCGAAGGCGGATGTTTCTTCCGCGAGCCCTCAGGTGGAGCACTGTTTTCCTGCGATCGCCGCTGGGACAGGCGGCGACGTGCGTATCGCCTGGATGGACACCCGCCGCTCTCAGCTGTGGAATGTGTTTCAGCGCAGTTCCAGCAACGGCGGCGCAACCTGGTCCGATGAGGCGCAGCTCTCCGGCCCCGTGCACGGCTACGACTACATCCTGCCCGACGGTTTCCGCTTCCCCTTCGGCGATTATTTTTCCATCGCCATCGACAATCTCGGGAATACGCACGCCGCCTGGGGCGAAGGCCGCAATTACAAGTCCCCCGGCTCCATCTGGTATAGTCACGGGCGGTAATAAAAGGCTGTCTCAGGCTTTGTTTCTTGCCAGTCGCATTTCATTGATTTGCAT
>Ga0070710_10001701_pt1 | contig 10369 bp, 7 predicted proteins | sample LARL52metaG_FD_65454 | JGI IMG/M metagenome (GOLD analysis project Ga0070710, IMG submission 65454) | Corn, switchgrass and miscanthus rhizosphere microbial communities from Kellogg Biological Station, Michigan, USA - LAR L5-2 metaG | ecosystem: Host-associated > Plants > Roots > Rhizosphere ... | reverse complement strand
GATGGCCAACTGAAGGTCACCGGCCGCGGCGGCCGCCCACGAGTCGAGGACCAAGAGCCGGTGCTCAATCCACGAGGGTGGCGACCAGCCTCGCCGGGCACGGTCGAGACTCTCCGATGCCGCCCGCCCGCGCCCCTCGGCCAGGCTTCGGCGAGCCGCAACCATGCAGGCCGCCGCCTCGATCAGCTTGTCCGGCCGGACGCGAAGGGCGTCCTGTGCCCGTTTCTGCCAGCGCCGCCCGCGCGCTAGCTCGTTGCGTTCCAGGTATACGCAAGCCAGGGCTACTTCCGCCGCCAGACTGACCGGTCCCACCGGATGATCCAGGTCATCCTCGGGCCTGGCCGCGGCCTCGGCGGCTAGCTCCGCGGCGCGGTCCAGCCGCCCACGCAGCGCTTCGAGCAAAGCCAGGTGCCCGAGGCAGTCGGCTCGCTCGCCGTCGCCGTCCGGGGTCCGCGCCACGGCCTCGCCCGCCTCCAAGCACGCCACCGCAGCATCGACATCCCCCGACCAGAGTGCGACCGCTCCGCGTCCCGCCAGCGCCTGCACCTGCATGGCGGGACGGCGCGCGAACCGGTCCCGGGGAAGCTCGTCCACCAGGACCTGCCCTGCTGTGGCCGCCGTCGTCGCCGCGTCCAGGTCTCCGCTGCGGCGGGACAGGGCCAGGCCGATCTGCGCCGCGGCGAGCCGGGCGGGAATTTCGTCTCCGGCGGGCAGCTGCTCAAGCAGCCTTTCCGCGGCGCCGAGGTAGGCCTCGCTCGTGCCTTCGCGGGAGCGGGCGAAATCGATCGCCGCGGCGACTAGCAGCGGCTGCGGGTCGCTCCACGTCAGGTCGCGCGGCATGTGGTCGAACGCGCCGGCCAGCTGCTCGTTGCCCCGGGGGTCGATGAGCTGGCCCACGACGAGCTCATCGAGAACCGTCCGGGCCGCGAACTGCCAGTCGCCCGCCCCCGCCGCATGACGGATCGCATCCGGGAGGGCACCGCTGCGCCGGTACCACCGGGCCGCCCGCATATGCAGGTCCGGCACCAGGTCGGGGTCGTCGTGCCGCAGCTTGAGGCGCAAGACCGCCGCGAACAGCGAATGGTAGCGATACCAGCCGTCGCCGTCCCGCTGGACGAACGCGTTCGCTCGCGCCAGCTCGGCGAGCACCGACGTGTCACGCCCGTCATCGCTCAGCTCCGCGGCGATCTCGTGGTTGATCCGGTCCAGGATGCTCGTTCTCAGCAGGAAGTCCCTGATGTGGGCGGGCTGAGCGTTGAGCACCTCCTCCACCAGGTATCCCGCCACGGCGCTGTCTTCGGCGAGGAGTTCCTTGACGAACTGCTCGGGGTCGCTGTGCCCGTCCATGGAGATGGCCGCCAGGCGCATGATCGCCGCCCAGCCCTCCGTCCGCCTGGTGAGCCGCTCCAGGGACTCCGGCGACAACGTGACGTCGTGCTGCGCCAGCAGCAGCCGGGATTCAGGGATGTTGAAGGCCAGGTCACCCGCCCTCACCTCGGTGAGTTCGCCGGTGAGCCGGTACCGGTGCAGGGGCAGCAGCGGGTCGATGCGCGAGGAGGCCACCAGGCGCAGGCCCGGTGCGGCGTGTCGCAGCACATAGGCCAGCCCGTCCAGCACCTTGGGCGCGGTCAGCAGGTGGACATCGTCGAGAACCAGCGTCACCGGGGGATCCTGCTCCGCCATCAGCGACGCGAAGCGCAGCAGGAACTCGTGATCGACGACGTACCGCCGCATGGTCGCCGACATGCCTCTCGGAATGGAGACGCCGCTGCGGCGCAGCGCCGCCACGACGTAGGACCAGAAGACCCGGGGCCGGTTGTCGTAGTCGTCTATGGTCACCCAGGCGAGGGGGCCGCTGGGCGGCGTGGCCGCGGCCCAGAGCGCGAGCGTCATCGTCTTGCCCGCGCCGGGCGGCCCGGTGACGATGGTCATGGGGCCCCGGGCGCCCCGGGCGATGAGTTTGTCCAGCCTCGGACGCGGGACGAGCCAGCCCGGCACACCGGGCACGGTGATCTTGGACGCCAGGAGCGGATCGCCCGTCCCGGTCGCCTGCCGCGCGGAACCACCCGCGGCCGGGGCAGCGGCGCTGGTCATTATCGGTATCACCTTCTCGTCGGCGGGACCGCCGGTTACCCGCGCGCGTACGCGTTCGACCCGCGCGGGCTAGCCCGTCGGCTATAAGTGATTTCGCACGAAAGCGGGTGATACGTCATCACCCTCCTCAGATCTCACCAGGGTGACGAATCACCCGCTCTGAGTGTGGCGTGACGACCCAGGCCGTAGCACGGTGGAGTGACTATGGCGTTTCCCGACCACTTTGGGGGCCCTGTGGTGGCGTCCCTCTACTACGAGATCCGCGTAGCAGGCACTCTCCCGCCCGAGGCCTTGCTTGACTTCGAGCGGCTCAGCTCGTCAGTGCAGCGGGTCGAGACCGTCGTCCACGGTCCCGTGCAGGATCAGGCCGCGCTGTACGGACTCCTGGCCAGACTGGAGACCTTCGGCGTGCAGGTTCTCGAGGTTCGCCGCCTGCAGGACGAGAGCCCGCCGCATGAGTAGGTAGCCGCTGCGGGTGCTGGTCCCCGGCCGACCCCGCAGGTCCTGTCCCGCGACCGGCATCTCACTCTTGGCAGGTGATGCGTTACCCGGTGCCCCCCGCTGGGTCCTCGCCAAACGACTCGCCGTACACGCCGGATGGCACCGGCGTGTCGTCCAAGGTGAACGCCCGCTCACGCCGCAGGTCGCGGGTGAAGGCGAACCACCAGCCCAGGACCGCCCCGACCCGGTTGCGGTAGCCGGTCAGGAAGCCGATGTGGATGAACAGCCAGACCCACCAGCCCAGGAAGCCGCCGAAGTTCAGCTTGAAGGCTGACACGACCGCGCGCCCGCGCGAGATGTAGGCGGCCGAGCCCAGGTCGTGGTAGCGGAACGGCTTGTCGTAGCCCTCGCCCCGGGCCAGGTGGCTGATCTTGCGGGCCGCATACAGCCCCGTCTGCATGGCCACCTCGGCCACGCCGGGCAACTTGTCCAGGCACATCAGGTCCCCGGCGACCAGGATCTCCGGGTGCCCGGGCAGCGACAGATCCTTACCGCACAGCAGCCGGCCCGCGCGATCCTGCTCCGCGCCGGTGGCCTTGGCCACCGCCTGGGCCAGCGGGGGCGCCGCGACGCCGGCGGTCCACAAGATCGTGCCCACCTCATGCCGGGTCACGTTGCCGTCGTGGTCCTTGACTTGGATACTGCCCAGGTCTGCTTCGGTAACGATCGAGCCCATGTGCAACTCGACCCCCAGCTTGCCCAGGTCGCGGGCGGCCAGGCCCGACAGCTTCGGGCCGAACGTGGCCAGCGGAGCGTCGCCGCCGTCGAACAGCATGACCCGGGCGTCCTCGGGCTTGATGTGCCGGTACTCCTCGCGCAGCGTCTTGGTCGCGAGCTCCCGGATCTGCCCGGCCAGTTCGACCCCGGTCGGTCCCGCGCCGACCAGGGCGAAGGTGAGCCAGCGCTGCCGTTCGGCCGGGTCGGTGGCGGACTCGGCCAGCTCGAACGCGCCGAACACCCGGCGCCGGATCTTCAGCGCGTCTTCGATCGACTTCATTCCGGGCGCGAAGTCGGCGTACTCGTCATGGCCGAAGTACGATTGCCTGACCCCTGCGGCCAGGATGAGGTAGTCGTAGGCGAACTCGACCCGCTCGCCCAGCGGGCGCCGCACGAGCACCTTGCGCCCGGCCGCGTCCAGGCCGGCCACCTCGGCCAGTACGAACTCGACGTTGCGGTGCTTCTTGAGCAGCTCGCGCAGCGGGGCCGCGATCTTCCCCTCGGACAGGATGCCGGTGGCGCACTGGTACAGCAGCGGCTGGAACAGATGATGCTCAGCGCGGTCGATCAACGTCACCTGGACCGGCGCGCGGCCCAGCGCACGGGCGGCGAACAGGCCCGCGAACCCGCCGCCGACGATGACCACGCGGCGCCGGCCGGATGAATCTGCCATGCGATGCTCCGGATGATTGTTTGGTCAGCCCGCGGGGTCGTGCCAGGTGTCGCGGTCGGGCAGGAGCCGGTCGGCTTCCTTGGGGCCCCAGCTGCCCCGGGCGTACGGGTGCACGGGCGTGGCGTCGCCGAGCACCGGGTCTACGATCTTCCACGCCGCCTCGACGGTGTCCTGGCGGGCGAACAGCCAGTGCTCCCCGTCCAGGGCGGCGCCAATCAGCTGGTCGTAGGGGCGCATGTCCTGCCCGGGCCGCTGGGCGAAGATCAGCTCCTCGTTCTGTGGCTCCCAGCCGGCACCCGGTTTCTTGCCCGCCAGCTGCAGCGTGACCGCGGTCTCCGGCCAGACCCGGAACCGCAGCTCGTTGTGGCGCGGCAGCGGAGCCAGGCCGAAGATGTCCCGCGGCGGATGGTGGAACCGGACGGTCACCTCGGTCGCGGTGACCGGCATGCACTTGCCGGCCCGGATTACGATCGGTACGCCCGACCACCGCCACGAGTCGGACATCAGCCGGATGGCGACGAAGGTTTCTGTCGTCGAGCGGGGATCTACACCCTCGACATCGTGGTAGCCCTCGTACTGGCCGCGCACCGTGTGCTCGGCCGATAGCGAGGTGAGCGACGAGACCAGCCGGGACTTGGCGTCCCGCCAGTTGGTCAGGCCCTCGCCTTCGGGCGGGTCGGCCATTACCGTGGCCAGCACCTGCAGCATGTGGTTTTGCACTACGTCCCGGATGGCCCCGGTGCGGTCGTAGAACGAGCCCCGGTCCGAGACGTCGAAGGCCTCGGCCATCGTGATCTGGATGCTTTCCACGTACGTGCGATTCAGCAGCGGCTCGACCACCGCGTTGGCGAACCGGCCGAACAGCACGTTCTGCACCGGCTCGAAGGCCAGCCAGTCATCGACCCGGAAGATCGAGTCTTCCGCGAAGTACTGATGCATGGTCTCGTTCAGCTTTTGCGATGAGGCCAGGTCGGTGCCGAACGGCTTCTCCACCATCACCCGGGCATCCTTGGCCCGGCCGGCGGTGGCGATGCCCTGCGCGATCCGGCCGAACAGGAACGGCGGCACCTCCAGGTAGAACAGCACCGGGCCGCTGGCGCCGACCCCGTTGGACATCTCCATGTACGTGGCGTCGTCGCCGAGGTCGCCGTCCACATAGCGCAGCAGGCTCAGCATCTTCGTCGCCGCGGGGGTGGTGGGGTCCATGTTGTTGAGCTTCAGCGAGGCGACCGCGTAGTCGCGAAACTGCTCGAGCCCCCAGCCGCTCTTGGCCACCCCCACCACGGGGACATCGAGCACCCCGCGGTCGACCAGCCCCACCAGCGCCGGGAAGGTTTCCAGTTTCGCCAGATCCCCTGTCGCACCGAAAATCACCAGTGCGTCAACTTTGTTCGTGGCCAAGGCAACTCCTCCGTCGGTATCCCCGTCCCATATGACTGCCGCCGTCCCCGGCTGCCATCACTCCGCCCGGGTGATGCTCAGCCGGATCGCGGGTCGGGCGCCGCCTGGCGGCTTTCCTGTGGGGCAGCCGAGAATTCCCGCCGGCTGACCCTCTTCCTGAACACGTAGTAGGTCCAGGACTGGTAGGCGAGTACGACCGGCAGGAGAATGATGGCGACGACGGTCATCACCTTGAGCGGGTACGCAGCAGAAGCCGTATTGTGCGCGGTGAGGTTGTAGGCCTTGTTCGTGCTGGACACCATCACGTTGGGGTACAGGTCCACGAAGATCGACACGATGCAGGACGCGATCGTGACCGTGGTCGCGGCGAAGGCGGAGCCTGCGCGGCGGTCGGAGACCAGCCACCACGCGGCGATGACGGCGAGGATGGCCAGCAGCTCGATCGGGTTGAGGAAGAACGTGTTCTTCGACGACGTCACGTGGGTCCAGATGATAAAGGCGATGACCGCCGCGGTGGTGAAGGGGGCGACGCGGCGGGCGATCTGCCCGGCGCGCTCGCGCATGTCGTCGGTGGTCTTCAGGGCCAGGAACGTGGCGCCGTGCAGCGCGCAGATCAGCACCAGTGTGACCCCGGTGAAGATGCCATAGGGCTGAAACAGGTCCCAGAAGGATCCGGTGTAGTTCTGGGCCGAGTTGATCGGCAGCCCGTGCAGCAGGTCTCCCAGGGCGATGCCGATCACCAGCGGGGCGACCACGCTGCCTGCGGTCAGCAGCATGTCCCAGGTGCGGCGCCAGCGCACCGCGTCGCGCTTGCCCCGGTACTCGAACGCCAGGCCGCGGCCGATGAGCGCCACGAGCAGCAGCACCAGGGCCAGGTTGAAGGCGGAGAACATCGTGGCGTACCAGCCGGGGAAGGCGGCGAACATGGCGGCGCCGGCCACGATCAGCCAGACCTCGTTGCCGTCCCACAGCGGCCCGATCGTGTTGATCGCGGCCCGGCGGCCGGCGTCGTCCCGGCCGACCGCGCTGTGCAGCATGCCGACGCCGAAGTCGAACCCCTCCAAGATGAAGAACCCGGTCCACAAGAAGGCGATGACGATGAACCAGAACGGGACGAGATTGCTCATCGTGACCCCCTAGTACTGAACGGCCGGTACCGGCTGGTCCGCGTCGGCCTCGGCCCGCGGCGGAGGCAGATCCTTACGCGAGTACTTCAGCATCAGCAGCAGGTCGACCGTGGCGGCCACGGCGTACACCAGGACGAAGACCGCCAGGCTGATCGCGATCCAGGTGGTGGACAGCGACGGTGAGATGCCGTTCTTGGTCAGCATGATGCCCTGCACAATCCACGGCTGCCGGCCGCTCTCGGTCAGCAGCCAGCCCGCGGTGTTCATCAGGAACGGCAGCACCGCGGCCCAGGTCGCCACCCACAGGAACCGCCGGGCGGTGGCAAGCTTCTTCCGCCGGATCAGCCACAGCCCCCACGCGTAGGTGAGGAACGCCAGTACCCCCCCGTAGGCCATGACCCGCATGCTCCAGTACTGGATGAACACGTTCGGCACGTAGTAGCCGGGGCCGTACTTCTTGCTGTACTGGTTCTGCAGCGGGGTCAGCCCCACCACCTTGCCGTTCCAGGAGTTGGTGGCCAGCAGCGACAGCAGGTGCGGGATCTCGATGATCTGGGTCGGCGTCTGGTCCTGGTTGCCGCCGCCGATCTGGAACAGCGAGAACGAGCACGGCTGGCAGGTGGTCCACTGCGCCTCGGCGGCCGCGATCTTCATCGGCTGGTACCGAGCTTCGATCACTCCGAGCTCGTCGCCCACCAGCATGGTGAACAAGATCGCCGGGACCAGTACGATCAGCGACAGCCGGGCCGACCTGGCGAACACCTCCCGGTCCTTGCCATGCCGCAATTGCCACGCCGACACCGCCAGCATGACGGCGCCGCCGGTGACCAGCGACGCCAGCAGCACCTTCGCATACCCCCAGACGAACACCGGGTTGGTGAACAGCGCCCAGATGTCGTTCAGCTGCGGCTTGCCACCGACCATCGTGTAGCCGACCGGATGCTGCATCCACGAGTTCGCCGCCATGATGAACAGCGCCGACAGGACGGTGCCCAGCGAAACGGCCCAGATGCACAGCAGATGGATGCGCCGGGGCAGTTTGTCCCACCCGAACAGCCACAAGCCGAGGAAGGTGGATTCGAGGAAGAACGCGGCCAGCCCCTCCATGGCCAGCGGGGCGCCGAAGATGTTGCCGACCAGCCGCGAGTAGGCTCCCCAGTCCATGCCGAACTGGAACTCCTGCACCAGGCCGGTCACCACGCCGATCGCGACGTTGATTACCAGCAGCGTGCCGAAGAACCGGGTCAGCCTCAGGTACTCATCCCGCTGGTTGCGATACCACGCGGTCTGCAGCAGCGCGGTCAGGAACGCCAGCCCGATCGTGATCGGGACGAAGAAGAAATGATTGATCGTTACAAACGCGAACTGCCAGCGCGCCAGGTCGACGTTCGCCATCTACTCCTCCGGTCCAGCGGGCACCGGAACGGCAGCCCGATCTGATGCGTTAGCCCGGCGATCGCTCGTCAGGAGGTCGTCTCGCGAGCCGAGTAGGCCGTGATCGTCACTGTCGTCCTGGGTGAGCCGCCGGGCATCCTCCGTCCGGGGTGATTGTCGGTCGGCCGCCCGGGGTGATGGCCGCCCGGCCGACGTCCGGTGCCGCCTGGTCCGCGTTCACCCCGGGCGAGTGATGCGACGCTGACCCGGGGCTGCGAATAGTGAGGGGGTGACTGAGCACTATGACGTGATCATCGTGGGGACAGGGGCCGGCGGGGGTACGCTGGCGCACACGCTCGCCTCCTCGGGCAAGCGGATCTTGCTGCTCGAACGGGGCAATTTCCTGCCCAAGGAGACCGACAACTGGGATCCGAAACCGGTGTTCGTGGATGGGAAGTACATCTCGCCCGACACCTGGTACGACGCCGACGGCAAGCCGTTCCAGCCGCAGGTGCACTACTTCGTCGGCGGGGCCACCAAGCTCTACGGTGCCGCGCTTTACCGACTGCGCCCCGGGGACTTCGGTGAACTGCGGCACGTGGACGGGATCTCACCGGCCTGGCCCCTGTCCTACGACGACTTCGAGCCGTGGTACTCCAGGGCCGAGCAGCTCTACCAGGTGCACGGCAACGGTGGCGAGGACCCGACCGAGGGGCACCGCAGCGAACCGTACCCGTGGCCCGCCGTCTCGCATGAGGACCGGATCCAGCAGATCCACGACGGCCTGGACCAGGGGGCTACCACCCGTTCCACGCGCCGTGCGGGATCCTGCTGAACGAGGCAGACCGGCCACGCAGCACGTGCATCCGCTGCACCTGGTGCGACGGCTACCCCTGCATGGTGCACGCGAAAGCCGACGCCGACGTGATCGCGGTCCGGCCGGCGCTCGACCGCGACAACCTCACCCTGCTCACCGGGGCCGAGGTGACGAAGCTGGAAACCGACGACGCCGGGCGCACCGTCACCGGCGTGGTCGTCTCCAGGGATGGCAACCGTGAGGTCTACACCGCTGACATCGTGGCCATCAGCGCGGGCGCCGCGAACAGCGCCAAGATCCTGCTCAACTCGGCCAGTGACGCCCACCCCCGCGGCCTGGCGAACGGGTCGGACCAGGTGGGACGCAACTACATGTTCCACAACTGCAAGGCCGTGGTGGCGCTGTCCAAGGAGAAGAACGACACGGTCTTCCAGAAGACGCTGGGCATCAACGACTTCTACTTCGCCACCAAGAACTACGAGTACCCGATGGGCAACATCCAGATGATCGGCAAGTCCAACGCCGAGGCCATGCGCGGCGAGAAGCCCAACCTCACCAAGCTGTCCCCGGAATGGACGCTGGCCGACGTGGCCGGGCACGCGGTGGACTTCTGGCTCACCACCGAGGACCTGCCGCAACCCGGGAACCGCGTCACGACCGACCGCGACGGCCACGTCCACCTGGCGTACGCCTCGAGCAACGACGCGGAGGCCGACCGCCTCTACGGCGAGCTCAAGAAGATCCTCAACCACACCGGGATGGCCGAGCACCACGTCCTGGGCAAGAACTTCTACATGGACATGAGCATCCCGGTGGCGGGCTGCGCGCACCAGGCCGGCACCTGCCGGTTCGGCACCGACCCGTCTGCCTCGGTGCTCGACGTCAACTGCAAGGCCCACGAACTGGACAACCTGTACGTGGTGGACACGAGCTTCTTCCCCAGCATCGGGGCGGTGAACCCCGCGCTCACCGCCATGGCCAACGCGATCCGCGTCGGCGAGCACCTGGCCAGCCGGATGTCCTGAGCTGGCTGCGGGGGACCTGATACCTGGACAACGGTGAGGAGACAATCATGGACCGCTACCCTGACATCGCCGACCACGGGCTGATCGGCGACCTGCAGACGGCGGCGCTGGTGACGACGGACGGCGTCCTGGACTGGTTCTGCGTTCCCCGGTTCGACTCGCCCAGCGTGTTCGCGTCGCTGCTGGACGCCGACCGGGGCGGCTTCTACAAGATCGCGCCGGACCGGGACGACTACGTGTCCAGGCAGTTGTACCTGCCCGACACGGCGGTCCTGGTCACCCGGTTCCTGACCCCGGACGGGGTGGGCGAGGTGCACGACTTCATGCCGGTCGTGCACGGGGCGGCGACCGACCGGCACCGGCTGGTACGCAACATCCGTGTCGTGCGGGGGGTCATGCGGTTCGCGATCGAGATCCAGCCGCGGTTCGACTACGGCCGGGCCTCGCACAAGATGGAGCCCACCGACGACGGCGGGGTGTTCGAGTCCGACGGCCTGTCGCTCACCGCGCACGCGATCGCGCCGCCGGAGATGACCCTGGCGAGCGCGGGGATCAACCTGGAGCGGGTGGGCGACGGGGTGCGCTGGACCCGGACGCTGCGGGAAGGCGAGAACGGCGGTGTCGTGCTGGAATCGAACGG
>Ga0070710_10001700_pt1 | contig 10372 bp, 10 predicted proteins | sample LARL52metaG_FD_65454 | JGI IMG/M metagenome (GOLD analysis project Ga0070710, IMG submission 65454) | Corn, switchgrass and miscanthus rhizosphere microbial communities from Kellogg Biological Station, Michigan, USA - LAR L5-2 metaG | ecosystem: Host-associated > Plants > Roots > Rhizosphere ... | reverse complement strand
GTCGTGGCTGAAGCTCTGGGGCAAACCGGAGGGTGGCGGCGCGAACCTGCACGCCGCGCACGGAGGTCAGCCGCTGCTCGACGACAAGGTCATCGACGGCACCAAGGACAAGAGTGGTGCGGACTTCGATCTCACCTTCCTCAACCTCATGGCCGGGCACCAGGGAGCCGCCGTCGAGATGGCGCTGGCGGAGAGGAAGGACGGCTCGAACCCGGAGACCGTCGCCTACGCGGAACGCGTGGCCACCTCCAGGCAGGCCCAGATCGCGCAGATGCTGAAGGCCATCAGCGAACCGTAGGCCCTGATCGGTGACGCCGGCTACGGCTCAACGTTGGGCGGCATGGGAACCGGGCTCGCGGTCGTCTCGGCCTACGTGCTGGCAGGGGAGATGGCGGCGGGAGGGGACGCGTTCGCGCGCTACGAAGCCCTGATCGGACCGTACGCGCGCGGCTGCCAGGGCAATCCGGGCCCGTTCCTCGCACCCGCCACCCGGCTGGGGATGTGGGTGCGGGACCGGATGTTCGGACTGCTGCCGAAGATGCCGATGGTCGCGCGGATGGACCTGCGGGCGGCCACCGCGATCAAGCTTCCCGACTACGCACCAGTTCGCTGAGCAGTTCCTCCACGTGCAGCTTGGCCGCGTTGTGCATCCACCCGAACCCGAGCTCCTGCTGCGCCTCCCGCAGCAGCTGCTCGGCGCGCACGAGGTCACCGCGGCGCTGGGCGATCTTGGCCAGGCCCGCCTTCGCGAGCGCCCGAGTCGCGGACAGACCGGCCTGCGTCGCCATCTCCAGCGCCTGCAGGTAGTCGCGCTCGGCCTCGTCCTGGTCGAGGTCGAGCAACCGGTCCGCGCGCCGCCCGCGCAGCTCGGCGAGCTCCTCCTCGGCGCCCAGCTCGCCGACGGCGCGCAGGGCCTCGTCGGTCAGGGCGAGGGCCTCGTGCGGGTCCTCGGTGAGGTTGGCCAGCACGTCCATGACCTGGGCCGCGCCCCAGCGTTCGCCCAGGTCCTGGAACTGCCGCAACGCCGAGCGGGCCTGCGCGACCGCCTCCGCCCGGTCGCCGGTCGCGGCCCAGCCGGTGTAGGAGTTGCTGAAGCCGATCAGCCCCTGGATCCACGGGTCCTGGCTGCTCTCGACCTCGTCCTGCAGTGGCGTGCGCGGCGCGTCGGGGTCCGGTGGGCCGCTGAGCATCGCCCACGCGATGAGCACGAACGGTTGCCTGATCGGGCCGCTCAGGCCCTCCAGCACGTTCTGCACGCGCTCGGGGGCGGCCAGCGCCAGCAGGATCGCGTACTCCTCTGTGGACTGCTGCGGCACCCGCGCGAGGAGTTTCCGCGCCGCGCCTTGGACTTCTGTGCGGCTGCCCTTCACGTACCAGTACCAGGACAGCGCCGAGACCAGCTGCAACGCCAGGTCCGGATCGTGCTCGGTCGCCCATTCGAGCGCCTGCAGGAAGTTCGCGTGCTCCGCGGTCAGCCGCGCGAACCACCGCACCTGGTCGCGTTGGCGCAGCTCAGGATCCGCGCGCTGGGCGAGCGCGAGGAAGTGCGCGGCGTGCTCGGCGTCGACCCGCTTGTGCTGCGAGCAGAACTCGCGGATCGTCTCCAGCATGCGGTAGCGGCCGTCGACGGCCTCCACCAACGACTTGTCCACCAACGCTTCCAGCACTTCGAGGTCGTGCCCGCAGACCTGTTCGACGGCCTCCAGCGTCGCGCCGCCGCTGAACGTCGCGAGCGCCGCGGCCAGGTCCCGTTCGTCCGCGTCGAGCAGGTCCCAGCTCCACTCCACGACGGCGCGCAGGGTCTGGTGGCGCGGTGCCGCGGCGCGGTTTCCCTTGGTGAGCAGGCGAAAGCGGTCGCCGAGGCGGGCGGCGATCTCCTCGGTCGTCAACGTCCGGGTGCGTGCCGCCGCGAGCTCGACGGCGAGCGGCAGGCCGTCCAGCTCACGGCAGATGTCGACGGTGTGCCGGTCCTGCACGAACGCGGGGTTCACCAGCCGGGCGCGGTCCACGAACAACGCCACGCTCTGCTCGGGCTTGAGCGGCGGCACGGGACACAGCGTCTCGCCGGTGATCCCCAGCGCCTCGCGGCTCGTCGCCAGGATGCGCAACGAGGGGCACGTGCTGAGCAGGTGCTGCGCCAGCCGGGCCGCCTGGACGATCACGTGCTCGCAGTTGTCGAGGATCAGCAACGCGTCGCGTTCGCGCAGCGCCAGCGTGAGCCGGTCTTCCGGTGCCAGCACGGTTTCCTTGAGCCCCAACGCCTGCAGCGTCGCCGCCGGCACGTCCTTCACCGGCGCCAGATCGACGAAGATCGCCCCGGGACCGGCGCTCTGCAGCGCGAGCCGGGTCTTGCCCGCGCCGCCCGGTCCGGTCAGGGTGACCAGCCGCGACGTCAGCGAGGCGAGCCGCCGCAGCTCCTCCTGCCTGCCGACGAAGCTCGTGAGCTGCGCGGGCAGTTCCCGGTGGGTCTGCCCGCGCAGGACCTGCAGGTGGATCGCGCGCAGTTCGGGTGACGGGTCAGTGCCGAGCTCCTCGGCCAGCAACGACCGCGCGTCCTCGAAGGCCTGCAACGCCTCGGCCTGGCGTCCCTGCTGGTTCAGCGCCTGCATCAGGTAGCCGCGCAGGCGTTCGTCCAACGGGTGCCGCGCGACCAGGTCGGAGATCTCCTGCACGTCGGCCTTGCCGAGCCGGATCCGCGCGGCGATCAGCGCGCTCGTGGCGGCCGACCGCTGCTGCTCCAGGCGGGTCGCGTGATCCGGCGCGGCGACGTCGGCGAGCGCGGGACCGCGCCACAGCTGAAGTGCCTCGGACAAAAGGGATTCCGCACCCTGCGGATCACCGTGCTCCAGTGCCCGCTGACCCTCCGCGGCCAGCTCCGCGAACCGATGCGCGTCGACCTGCCCAGCCGCCAGCGCCAACCGGTAGCCGGCCGGGTGGAACTCGACCAGCGAGGCGTCCCCGAGTGCCCTGCGCAGCCGGGAAACCTGTCCCTGCAACGCGTTCGCGGCGTCCGACGGCGGTTCGGAACCGTAGAGCTCGTCGATCAACCGGTCGAGCGGGACGATGTCGCCCACCCGCAGCGCCAGCAACGCCAGCAGGGTGCGCGGTCGCGGCCCACCCACCGAGACCTTGCCGTCCGGGGAATGCGCCTCAACGGGGCCGAGAATGCCGACGTGCACGGTGTCAGCGTACGAACCGGCCGGGGCTCGTACCCAGGATCCGGCGAAAATGGCGCGTGAGGTGCGACTGGTCGTGGAACCCGGCCAGCACCGCGGCCTCCGCGGCCGGTCGTCCCTCCACCAGGTACCCGCGCGCGAGGTCCACCCGGCGGCCGGTCAGGTACTGGTGCGGCGGCAGCCCGAACCGCTTGCCGAACGCCCGCACCAGGTGCGTCGGACTGGCCTGCAACTCCTGAGCGGCCGCGTTCAGCGTCATCCCGCCGGGCAGGGACGCGTCGAGCAGCTGCCGCAACCGGTCCGCCAGCGTGGGATCCGCGTGGACGACCGGCGCGGTGCGCGCGAAGTGGTGGGTGAGGCGTTCGGTGATCAACGCCAGCCTGCTCGACGCCTCGAACGGCTCGTCCAGCGCCAGGTGCAGCTGGTGCACGCGTTGCTTCAGCAGCGGGTCGGCCAGCATCGGCGTGTCCACGGCCTTGCCGATCAGCTCGTCGGGCAGCACCGAACCGTCCAGGTACAGCACGCGCTTGCGGAATCCGGTCGGGTGGGCGGACCTTCCGTCGTGCGGCACGTGCGGCGGCAACAACGTGACGCCGCTGACCAACGCGCCGTGCTCGTGCCGGTCCAGCTCGTAGCGCACCGCACCCGTGTCGAGCAGCATCAACGTCCACGCGTCGTGCGTGTGCGCGGGGTAGACGTGCGTGGTGAAGGAGGCGTGGAAGACCTCCTTCACGCCCGGTACTGCCGGCCGCCAGGCCGAGCCTTGCTGGCTCACCATGCTGTTCTGGTTACTCGTTCCAGGCACAGCTTCCAGGCCGCAACGTCCATGTCAGAAACGTACAAGACGCCACGCCTGGCTACCCGCGATCGTCAGACCCATGTTCGACACCAAGATCGCTGTGCTGCTGCGGGACGACCTGGCCGGCTGGCAGGCGCTGAACGTCACCGCCTTCCTCGTCAGCGGCCTGCCCGACGAGCTCCGCGGCAAGCCGTACGTGGACGCCGACGACGTGCACTACCTGCCGATGTTCGGTCAGCCCGTGGTGGTCCTGCAAGGCGATCAGGACCTGCTCAAGAAGGCCCACGAGCGCGCACTCAACCGCAACCAGCCCATGGCCGTCTTCACCGCCGACCTGTTCGCGACCGGCAACGACGACGACAACCGCGCGGCCGTGCGCAAGGTCCACACACAGGACCTCGACCTGGTCGGAATCGCCCTGCACGGCCAGAAGAACGCCGTCGACAAAATCTTCAAGGGCGCGCGCATGCATCCGTGATCTACTGCGGACCATGCTGTTCGAGGAGTCCAGGCCGCGTCTGGAAGCGATCGCCTACCGGCTGCTGGGGTCGGCGGCCGATGCGGAGGACGCGGTGCAGGACACCTACCTGCGCTGGCAGGCCGCCGATCACGCGCTCATCGAGACGCCAGAGGCGTGGCTGACGAAGGTGCTCACCAACATCTGCCTCAACCGGCTCACCTCGGCGCGGGCCCGGCGCGAGACCTACGTCGGGCAGTGGCTGCCGGAACCGGTCCTCGCGGGCGACCGGATGCTCGGTCCGGCCGAGACCGCCGAGCAGCGCGAGTCCGTGTCGATCGCGATGCTGACCCTGATGGAACGGCTCTCGCCCAACGAACGGGTCGTCTACGTGCTGCGCGAGGCGTTCGGGTACGCGCACGGCGAGATCGCCGAGGTCCTCGACCTCACCGAGGCGAACGTGCAGCAGATCTACCGGCGCGCCAAGCAGCACCTCGCCACCGGCAGGACCCGCGTGGAGGTGGACGCGGCCGGTGCGCGCAAGATCGTCGAGGAGTTCCTCGCGGCGGCGCTCAGCGGCAACACCGACTCGTTGGTGAAGCTGCTCGCCGACGACGCGATCAGCGCGGGCGACGCCGGCGGTGCGTTCGTGAGCCTGCCGAAGCCGATCACCGGGGCGCTCAGGATCGCGCGGTTCCTGCGCACGCTGTTCACCCCCGACGAGGCCAAGCGGGCGCTGGTCGGCGGCAGCCCCGCGGTGTTCGCCGCGGTTGTCAACGGCGTGCCCGCGTTGGTGCTGGTGAACGGTGACAGGGTCGTCATCGTCGTCTCTCTTGAGGTGACCACCGAGGGCATCACGGCTGTCCACACGCAGGCCAACCCCGCCAAGCTCGACCGGGCCACGCGCGAGTGGGCCGCCTCCGATCGCGGGGAGCCCCTCGTCGCGAGCTGGTGACCCAGTTCACACTCCGCGCCTGTCAGGTTTCGCGGCGCTGTCCGGTTCAGGAAGCGACCACGAACCAGACAGGAGCGAAACCATGAAGCACCGCATCGTCGTTCTCGGAGCCGGATACGCCGGAGCCGGCGCCGCCGGTCGCCTCGCCCGGCGGCTGCACCCGTCCGGCACCGAGATCACGCTCGTCAACGCCGCCCCGGAGTTCGTCGAACGCGTCCGCCTGCACCAGCTGGCGGCGGGCCAGGACCTGAGGACTCGCCGGTTGAGCGACGTCTTCGCGGGCACCGGCGTGCGGGTGCGGCTGGCGCGGGTGACCGCCGTCGACGCCGAACGCAGGGTCGTCACCACCGACAGCGGCGAGATCCCCTACGACACCCTCGTGTACGCGCTCGGCAGTGCCGCCCGCGAGGTTCCCGAACACGCGTACGACCTCGCCGGAAAGCAGTCCGCGCAACGGTTGCGCGCCCGGCTGGCGGGCCTCGGCGCGGGCGCGTCCGTGCTCGTCGTCGGTGGTGGCCTCACGGGCATCGAGACGGCCACCGAGATCGCCGAGGCCCGGCCGGACCTGCACGTCTCGCTCGCGGCCCGCGGTGGGCTCGGCGACTGGCTGAGCGAGAAGGCGCGGCAGCACCTGCGCCAGGCGTTCGACCGGCTCGGCATCACCGCGCGCGAGCACACCGACGGCCGCACGATCGCCGCCGACGTGACCGTGTGGACCGCCGGGTTCGCCGTTCACCCCATCGCGGCGGCCAGCACGTTGCAGGTCACGGAGACGGGCCAGATCGTCGTCGACGAAACGATGAGGTCGGTCTCGCACCCGAACGTGTACGCCGTCGGTGACGCGGCGTTCGCGCCGGGTGCGAGCGGGAAGGCGTTGCGGATGTCCTGCGCCTCGGGCATCCCGGCGGCCCACCTGGCGGCCGATGCCATCGCCGCGCGCCTGACCGGCCGTGAGGTCCCGCAGAACAAGATCGGCTACACCGCCCAGTGCCTGAGCCTCGGCCGCGGCGACGCGATCGTGCAGTGGGTGACGGCCGACGACCAGCCCAAGCCGTCCGCCCTCACCGGTAAGGCGGCGGCCCGCGTCAAGGAGCTCATCTGCCGGGGCGCGGCCTGGAGCGTCGAGCACCCCACGTTGCTGATGCCGTCGCAGCGCCGCCGCGTGACCAGCGAGGTGCTCGAAACCGCGCTCTAATGCTGGCGTGATCAAGCTGCTTCTGCTGGGTACACCCACGCTGTACTAGTTACTCACTCCAAACACAGCAGAGGTCTACCTGATCGTGGCGCTGGGGGAGCGGTTCCGCTTCGTCAACCACTTCAGCTACTTCACCGTGCTGTCGAACGTCTTCGCGGCGGTGGTGGCGCTGCTGGGCGTGTTCAGTCCGGTGTCCGGGCAGATCAGGGGCGCGGCCGTGCTCTACATGACCACAACGGGGATCGTCTACGCACTGCTGCTGCGGGGCATCGACGTGCAGACACCCGCCTACGCGAACTGGGTGGCTGTTCTTCCCACTCGTCTACCTGACGTACACGCTGGTCCGGGGCCCGATCGCGGACTGGTACCCGTACCCGTTCCTCGACCCACGCCCGCACGGGTACGGCGACGTGCTCCTGACCTGCGTGTTCGTCGCGGTGATCATCACCGCGCTGGTCTACGCCGGGTCGTGGACCGGCACGAAATTGGCCCAAAGAAGTAGTGCTGCCTTGTCCCACGACTAGGGCCAATCGTCGCCATAAGGTTCAGGACATGACCAGGCGACTCGCGCACGCACAGCTGACGAACTCGATCGGTGACGGTGGGTTCATCGTCGTTTCGGCGTTGTACTTCACCCAGATCGTCGGCCTGAGCGCGGCACGGGTCGGCCTCGCGCTGACCCTCGCGTGGGGCGTCGGAGCCGTCGCGGGCGTGGCACTGGGCCACGTCGCCGACCGGCTCGGCCCGCGCACCACCGCGGTCTTGCTGGCGGCCGCGACGGCGACGAGCATCTCGATCCTGCTGTTCACCCGGAACTTCGTGGCGTTCGTGCTGGTCATGTGCCTGTACGCGAGCTTCCAGAGTGGACTGCAGGCGTCCAGGCAGGCCCTGCTCGCGGGTCTCACCACCCCCGAGGAACGGACGCGGGCCCGCGCGCGGATCCAGTCGACGGCGAACGCGGGCATCGCGATCGGCGCGGCGATGGGCGGGCTCGCCCTGCACCTCGGCACCGAAGCCGCCTACACGGCCGTGTTCGTGCTCGACGCGCTCAGCTTCCTCGCCGCCGCGGCGATCCTGAGCACGCTGCCGGAGACCGTGATGACCCGCGCCAAGGGCAAGTTCGACGTGCTGAAGGACCGCCCGTACGCGCTGATCACGTTGATCAACGCCGTGATGCTGCTCTACATACCGTTGCTGAGCCTGATCATTCCACTGTGGATCGTGCAGCGGACGCAGGCGCCGACGTGGCTCGCGGCCGCGCTGCTGGTGCTCAACACCGGCGCGGTCGTGCTGTTCCAGGTGCGGATCGCCCGCCGCGCCACCGATCTCGGCAGCGCGTCGAAGCTCGTCCGCCACGCCGGGGTGGTCCTGCTCGCGTCCTGCGCCGTGTTCGCGGTGACGGCGTTCAGCCTCGGCGCGTGGCAGGGCGCCGCGATGCTGATCGTGGCCGCCGCGTTGCAGGTGTTCGGCGAGATGATGCTCGCCTCCGGCGCGTGGGAGATCAGCTTCTCGCTCGCGCCCGCCGACCGGCAGGGCCAGTACCAGGGCTTCTTCGCCACCGGCACGGCCGTCGCCCGCATGGTCGGCCCCGCGCTGCTGACCACCGCGGTGCTCGGCTGGGGCTCGCTCGGCTGGCTGCTGGTCGGCGGGCTCTTCCTCGTGGCCGGCTACGCGATGGGACCGGCGGTGCGCTGGGCCCGCGAGAAGAACTCCACCAGCACCGGTGCCACCGCCGACGACTTGAGCATGTGCGTCTGACCCGGCAGCTCCTGGTGCTCCACGTCCCCGAGCACCTCCGCGGCGTTCTTCATCGTGTTGCGGAGGTACTCGGGGCTCTTGCCGCCGTTCATGACGAGCGTCGGCACCTTGAGGTGCCAGCGGTCCGCCGGCAACGGCTCGCCGCGGCCGTCGTCGCCGAGGATGCGCAGGTCCCACGGCAGCGTGTGGGCGACCGCCTTGAGCTTCTTCCACACCGGGGTCAGCTTCATGATCGCGAGGCCGATGCCGGGAACGCCGACCATCCTCATGAACATCGTCACCGCGGCGGAACGCTCACCACGTGCGATGAGGCCGTCCATCGTGGCCACGACGTCGGCGGGACGCGGCGTGTACGTGTCGTCCACGACCATCGGCAGCTCGTAGACGGCGAGCCGGGTGATCGACGGCAGCTTCGTCGCCGCGTCCAGCGCCAGCACCGCGCCGGAGGACTGGCCGAACACGAACGCGCTGCCACCGGCTTCCCCGATCAGCGCGGCGATGTCCTCGATCTCGCGCTCGACCGACCACGGCGTCGCGCCCGCACCGGTCTCGCCGCGCCCGCGCCGGTCGTAGGTGTAGACGGTGAAGTTCTTGTCGAGCACGGACGCCAGCTCGGTGGACGGGCCGAACATGCGGTGGCACATCGCGCCGTCCACGAGGATCAGCGCGGGCCCGGAACCGGTGATCGAGTACGCGATCCCGGTGCCGTCGGCGGAGGTCGTGAAGCGCGTCATGCCTGCTCTCCCAGGGTGGTGTCGAGGAACGTCTGCCAGTCCTGTTCGGACTCGTCGCCCTCGAAGACGTTGTGCGCGGCGATGAACGGGCCGAAGAAGCCGCGCATGAAGCGGTACGTGCCCCGCTCGGTGCGCAGGGCGAGGGTGTGGGCGTTGCGGTGGAACTCGACGGCGTCCGGGAGCCTGACCGCGATCGCCTCGTCGAGCTTCTGCCACGCCGCGTCCCAGTCGCTGATCATCGGTCCGAAGACCGTGATCGGCCGGGCCGCGCGGCCGGCGAAGTGCGTGAGGTACTCCCTGAGCGTGCTGACGAACAGCGCGCCGCCGAGCCGCATCGCCTCGAACTCGTCGGCCCAGTCGTCGCCGGGCAGGAAACCGCTCGTGACCATCCGCAGCACGGTGCTGCCGTGCTCGCGGCCCTCCACGAGGAACTCGTAGGCGATGAACCGGCCGTCGGGCGCCTTGCCGCTGTCGTAGGCGAAGCGGTGGCCGGGCTCCGACGCGGTGATCTCGCTCGTCGGCGCGTACCCGCCGAAGGCCATCTTGACCTTGCCGTCCGCGACCTCGTTGCGGCCCATGAACCACGAGTCGATGCCCGGCCCGGTGGCGATGGCCGTCCAGACGTCCTCGACGGACGCCGGCACCTCGATCTCGTCGGTGCTCTCGAACGCGTGACCCATCAGCTCTCCTCCTGGCTCGCGTGGATGCTCCCATCCTCATCCCGACAACTCTATTCGTCAAGACAGAAAAATTTGTCGGATGACGGCGTAGGCTTGGAGGATGGCTGATGGTGACGAGAGGCCTGAGGCTGAACCGGCCTGCCTGCTCGAACTGGTCTGCCCCGACTGCGGGCGCGTCACGACCGACGAGCACGCACGCGGCTGTCAGACGTGCGCGCCGAGCTGAAGCGCCTCCGCCTTGCCGATGTCGTAGGAGACCCCGCAGAACGTGCACTGCAGCCCGTACCGGCTGCTGATCGTGAACAGCGGGATGAAGAAGATCGTGGGCTTGGTGCGGCGGCGGAACAGGTGGTGCGCCGCCTGGTTGTGGCAGTGCCCGCACACCAGCGACAGCATGCGCAGCTGTTCGATCGTCGTCCGCCAGCCGAAGAGGATCAGCATCTGCACTCCCGGGGTCTGTTGACTCTTTGACGCACCGCCGGTGGTTCTCGTTGCGCTCGGGTGGGTAACCGGCACGGCATGAGCGACGTGCAGGACGAGCTGCTGCGGACGTTGACCAAAGTGGCCAACGCCCTGCGCAGCGCGGAGATCCCCTTCGCGTTGACGGGCGGGTGTGCG
>Ga0070710_10001698_pt1 | contig 10377 bp, 10 predicted proteins | sample LARL52metaG_FD_65454 | JGI IMG/M metagenome (GOLD analysis project Ga0070710, IMG submission 65454) | Corn, switchgrass and miscanthus rhizosphere microbial communities from Kellogg Biological Station, Michigan, USA - LAR L5-2 metaG | ecosystem: Host-associated > Plants > Roots > Rhizosphere ... | reverse complement strand
AGGTAACTCAGGCGAGGTTCGAGGACATCGAGGTCCTTCGCTTCGCTAAAACGGGTTCGAGAGTGGAAGGTGGTTACGGCGCGACTGAAGTCGCGCCCTTTCAAGACTTATGGCGAACGATCAGGAAAAAGAAGCGGCGGCGCGGGCGAGCTTGCGGTTCGTCAAGGATGGTCAGATTGTCGGCCTGGGCACCGGCTCGACCGCGGCGTACTTTATTCAACTGCTGGGCGAGGCGGTAAAAGGGGGGCTGCGCATTCGCGGAATCCCCACATCCATTCGCTCGCGCCAGCAGGCAGCGACCCTCGGAATTCCGCTCACGACGCTGGACGAATGTCAGCAAATCGATGTGACGGTGGATGGAGCCGACGAGGTCGATCCGCAATTGCGGTTGATTAAAGGTGGCGGCGGGGCGTTGCTCCGCGAGAAGATTGTGGCTTCGGCGACGAAGCAGTTGGTGATTGTGGCCGACGCGACCAAGAGAGTTCCTGTCCTGGGAAAATTTCCGCTGCCGGTGGAAGTGATCAAGTTCGCGCAGGCGGTGGTGGTAAGAAAAATCGAAGCGTTGGGCGCGAACGTGACGCTACGCTTGGCAGCGGATGGCAAGCCCTTCTTGACCGACGAGGATAACCACATTCTGGATTGCCGCTTCGATCAGATTCCAGATGCGGACGGGCTGGCCCGGGAACTTAGCGATATGCCGGGAGTGGTGGAACATGGCCTGTTTATAGGGATGGCAAGCGTCGTGCTGGTCGCGAATGGGAGCAAGGTTGTGGAACTGCGGGCCGGCGATGCGCGCGATAGGAAACCGTAATCGCGGAGACGCGGGGAACGGCCGTGGAGATCGCTGGGAGTGAGTAAACCTAAGCATGATGGCAGCTGGACAAGCTTACGGTCGGGATCAACCGTCGCGGCGGCGGGGGCTGCGCTATCGCGTGCAGTCGCCACTGAGTGTGACGGTGCTGCGATCGGGCATCCCCGATACTTTGCCCGGGCGCTCGGTGAACCTTGGCGAAGGGGGAATCGCCGCGGTACTTGCGGGAGAACTGCTGCCGGGCGAAATGGTGGGAGTGGAGATCCAGTTGCCTCGCACCAGCGATCCCTTGCGCGCGCGGGCCCGGGTGCGCCACTACGACAAGCTGCGGTCGGGGATGGAGTTTGTCGGGATATCGGTGGAGCAGCGGGCGGCGATTCGCGATTGGGCCGGAGCAGTGAAGGCGGAACCGGAACCCGCCGTGCGTCCGGTGCTCGCAGAGAGGGGCGCTGGCTCCAATCCGGGAGGATCGGGAGGGCCTCGGCCGCCTGCCCAGCGGCATCCAGGCCGGGCTTGGATATTCGTGCTGCTATCGGTGGCCATCTTACTGTCGGGATTGTGGTGGTGGCGCTGGCATCGTGGGTGGAAAGATCTGGAATCGAATCTGCCGAAGAATGCAGAGATAATCGAAGTACAGCAGCCTAAAGTCCGCGTTCCAGCCGACGTCATGGAGAAATTGGTAACCCACCGCGTCGATCCCGAATATCCTGCGGCGGGGCGCCAGGCAAAGCTGCAAGGGGTGATCGCGCTTGACCTGGTCGTGGGGCGTGATGGATCAGTGGTGGATGTCCATGCCCTGAACGGTCCGGATGTGCTGGCCAAATCTGCGATCGAGGCCCTGCGCTGGTGGCGTTTTGAACCTTATCTGGTGGAAGGCAAGGCGGTCGTGGTGGAGACAACGGTAGCGGTAGAGTTCAAGCCGTGAACCGGGCTTCCGGCTTCCACTTTCCGGCCCTCGGCTTACCGATGCTTTCTGGTCTCTGATATTTTCACTTTCGTATACCCAAGAATCTGAAGGACTCCTCGACAAGTTGATGCCCAAGCCCGACCCCAGAAGCCGAACGCCGGAAGCCGCGGCCGTCACACGCGCGGCTTGCGCAGAGCATTGAGAACGATGATGCCGCTGACGGAGAAGGATACGACAGCGGCCAGGGCTGTGATTAGCATGAGCGTTGCGCTCAGGCGAAGCACATCGGCGAATAACGCTCCCACGGCAAAAATCACCCCCAGAGCATTGAGCCAGAGTGGACCTCGAGCGGAAGCTCGAACGGAGGGGGAAAGATCGGGGCGCAGCCGAAGTTGCAGCAGGAGCGCGGCCACGCCGATGGCGGCGATCACGACCAGTGCTACCGGACTCATGAACGCTCCCCGCTCGGTGTAAAGAACGACTAGGGCAAGCGCCGCGAGCAGCAGACCCGCCGCGATAATCGTGGCGCTGCGTGGCGCAGGAGCGGGGCCGGAGTTGGAGGGATCTTGAGGCACGGCGGTTCCGTCCCCAGATTTATACAGGCCGTGGCGCAGCTTTTCAAATTATCGCTGCATTGTCTCCAAATCCCTCAAGAGTCTGCGGTCGGGCGGCTCATACCGGCAAGCCATTCTGCCTGGAGGGGCGCGCCGTGGTTGACGGCGTAGAGAACGAGTTCGACGCGCGACGAGATGCCCAGCTTGTCAAAGATACGGAACAGGTATTTCTTGACCGTATGCTCGCTCAGGTTCAGTTCACGGGCAGTGTCGCGATTGCTTAGGCCTTCGGCTACGAGGGCGACCACCTGTTCTTCGCGAGGGGTAAGCATCTGCCGGCCCCGTGAATTCAGAACCCGCAACGAAGGAACACCGGAGATCAGGTCGACCAGAAAGGTCATCTGTTCGGTATTGGCCCAGATCTGACCGTCGGCAACCCGCTGGATGCACTTGCAGAGCAACCGGAAATGCGTGTCGGAAATACAGAAAACCCCGTGGGCGCCCGAGCGGAACGCGCTTACGACGAGTTCGCGATCGTAGGATTCGACGAGCAGAACTTTAGAAATCGCCGGATGAGAAAGATGAACGCTGCGCATGGCCGCCATCTGTGTAGAGGTGTCGACCGAGTGATTCAGCGAAAGCACAAGCACTCTGGCAGGCGCGGCATCCACCGCGTGAACAATCGAATCCACATCCACCGGGCAAGTTGAGATACGGAACTCTGAGCGTCGACGCAGAGCACTGATGAGCAGTTGCGCTTGCATGCGATTGGAGTCGGCAATGAGGACGGTGATCACGGACGGAGGCGTAGCGGAGTGCACACTCATGTAACAGGGCTCCGAAAGAAACGGTTCTAAGTGGTAGTGCGATCTTAGAGGTGCGGCGAGCAGTACTCAAGGAAACATGTCACATAATTTGGGCCCCTCGTTCAAATCGGGACAACCGGTACTCACGTTGTGGAAAATCCGCTTCCGAGCCCATGCTTCTTGGAGCCGCAAAAAGTCCGGGAGAAATATTCTCGTAATGCGCCGTGATTCTATCTCTCCGGGAATTCGTTCTGCGCGTGCAGTGTGATTCGCTGAACATGCAAGTCTACTTTGGTAGGTAGCCGGCAGAGTACGGTCTTGCGCCCCTAGTGCAGCGCGCCCGCGAAACGGAATCGCTGCGGTACCACTCGATGGAACGAAAGCTTCACGCGGAATCCGGCGTGACTACGTTCGTAGACTGCACTTCCCATGTCTTGCCACGAATCTTGCTTGGGCATAGCTTGCACACAGAGAGCTGAGAAAGCTGAGCGGCACTCGGAATCCAGGGAAATAGAGCTTATCCGCAATGAAGCCCCTCGTTGGCTGGACAAGAGTTGCGGTGATGGGCTTTTTGATAATGCAAGTTTGCGTAGCCGCATTCGCCCAGAAGGAAAAGCACCTGGGAACGGAGTCAAAGACTTCTCAACCCGTCCAAACCGGGGAGGGGATGGGAAGCGCAGGAATGGCGGTCGCAAAATCCGGAGAGACGGACGGTGCGGGAAACCTTCTGCTCGAAGGGCACCGTCCGCTTTACCGGCTCAACCGCAGCGATGTGGTTGCAATAAGTTTTACGCTTTCACCGGAGTTCGACCAAACCCTGACCCTGCAACCCGATGGCTATATCGCCCTGAAGGATGCGGGGCCGGTGCTTGCTCAAGGGCTGACGCTGGAGGAGTTCCGCGCGGCCGTTATCAAGGCGTACACCGGCTATCTTCACGATCCGCAGGTGGCGGTCGCCTTGAAGGAGTTTGAGCACCCTTATTTTGTAGCGGGAGGAGAAGTAGGAAAGCCCGGAAAGTACGAGTTGCGGGCAGAGACAACTGTCATCGAAGCGGTGGAAATCGCGGGCGGCTTTACCCACGAGGCCCGGCATTCTCAAGTCCTTCTCTTCCGGCGTATTAATGATGATCTAGTCGAAGCACACGTCTTTAACCTGAAGAAAATGCTGAAGGAGAGAAATCTGGGCGAAGTCGCCCGGCTGCGACCGGGTGATCTGGTATTTGTCCCGCAGAATTCAGTTTCTAAGATTGAACGTTTTCTGAGCAAGCCTTCCTTGAGTATGTATGTGAGTTCTACCCAGTTCTAACGTCCAAAACACCCCATGCCGAGCCAGGACTCACCGTATAAAGCCGATGACACCGAATCGCCCACCCTGAGGGAAGTGGCGATTGTGCTGTTCCGCCAGGGCAGGATTTTTGTCGGCGCCTCAGGATTGGTTCTTGCTTTGGCGGTTGTCTATGCCTTCGTGGGTACCACTTACCGAGCTAATGCCCGCGTTCTGGTGCGCCGCGGCCGGGCCGATCCCCCCGCAACCGCGCAGCAGAGCGCCTCCCGATTTTTCCCGCGTGGAAGTGACGGAAGAAGAATTGAATTCCGAAGTGGAACTGCTGAAGGACGACGACGTTTTGCGCCGCGTGGTGCAGAGCACCGGGTTGGCGGCACACGACTGGTTGCGACGGCTTCGCCCCCACGAAAGCCACGCCGCCCAGGTAGAGCGGGCCGCGAAGAAACTGGCGGGACGGCTCAAAGTCGAGCCCATCAAGAAGACGGATCTGATTGCGGTGAGCTACGACTCGCCGGATCCGCAGTTGGCCGCGCTGGTTCTGCAGTCACTCACCAGCACCTACCTCGAAAAACATATGGAAGTCCACCGGCCGGCGGGGCAACTACGCTTCTTTGACCTTCAGACCGAAGAGTCACGACGGCAACTGGAGGCGGCGAAAGCGCAGCTGATCGGCTTCACCAACCGCCACGGGGTGGTGATGGCTGCGCAGCAGCGTGACCTGCTTTTGCAGCGGCTCGAAGAGACGGATGCGAGTTACAAGCAGACTCAGGCCGAGATGTCGGAATGTGGACGCCGGGTTCAAGAACTTGAGGCGCAGCTGGCAAAATTGCCTGAACGAACCGTTACCCAGATCCGCACGGCGGATAATCCGGAACTCTTGCGAACATTAAAGGCCAGCCTGTTGGACCTCGAGTTAAAGCGGACTCAACTGCTCACCAAGTTTGAGCCCAGCCACCGGTTGGTTCGGGAAATTGAACAGCAGATCGTTCAGGCAAAGACCGCTATAGCGGCCGAGAACCTGGCTCCAGTGCGCGATGAAACGACTGATCAGGATGCGAACTATTCCTGGGCCAGGGGGGAACTGCAGAAAGCCCAGGTTGAGATGAAGGGACTGGAAGCGCGCGAAGCCACGACGAGGGAGCACTTGGGAGAATATCGCGCTCTCGCTCGCCAACTCGGCGAGGAGGCGATCACGCAGGACGATTTGACCAGCAGCGAAAAAGCGGCGGAAGAGAACTACCTGCTCTATGTGAAGAAACGGGAAGTGGCCCGCATGGGTGACGCGCTCGACCAGGGCCGCATCGTCGATGTGGCAATCGCCGAACAGCCCGTGGTCCCGGCCTTGCCCGTGTGGCCCGCCTCGGTGGTTGTGTTGGCAGGCTTCTTTGCCGCTTTGACCTCAGGCACTGGAGCTGCGTTCGCCGCCGACTATCTGGATCCGGCGCTGCGCACGCCGGAGGAGGTCCTGGCCTGTTTGGAGATTCCTGTGCTGGCTTCGCTGCCCATCGAACGCGACCAGCGATTGTCTGCCTAAGGAGAAATATGAGCATAAACGCAACCGTATTGCCAAAACTTGGAATGCTCGGATCAGCGGCGAAGGCCGGAACGGTATCAGGGTTGTTCCGCGAGGCCAACGATTGGACTCCACAGAACTTCGCGAGCGAACAGATTCGCAGCCTGGTTCGCCGGGTATTTTTCATGACCGGGGCGCAACCGGTGAGGCATGTCGTATTCAGCGCAGCGCAGGCGAACACAGACGTCGGCCTTATCTGCGATCAGGTGGGGCGCGCCCTGGCGATGGAAACATCAGCCGAGGTTGCAATCGTAAGCCGGAATTCGGCGCCGGCAGAAACCGTGCCATTGCAGCCTCGTTCCGGCTGTTCGGAAAACACTGGAATCAAATCCAGGTCGAGCCGGATCGCGGCCAACCTGTGGCGTGTGCCGCAGCCCAGCCTGCGTGAGATTTGCCGTGATGCGGGAGTGGGCCGGTTTTGGATTTCCAGCCTCGCGGAACTGCAGAATGACTTCGAGTACCTCGTAATCCATGGTCCTGCGGCGGGGGCCTCGAGCGAGAGTGTGCTGCTTGGGCAGTTGGCGGATGGAATCATTCTTGTTCTTGAAGCTCACAACACCAAGCGAGCGACCGCCCGAAAAATCAAAGAGACCTTGGAGGAGTCGCACTCTCGAATCCTTGGAACCGTGCTGAGCGAAAGGACGTTTCCCGTGCCGGAGCGCCTTTACCGGCGGCTCTAGCCGGTCGCCTTCCGCAAAACTCATGCTTCTCAAACTTTCAGGTTGTGCAAAACAAAAACAAAAATGGTGATGGGACTCAATGAGCGGTAGCTATGGAGTTGCCGCAGTGGTGGTTGCCGCATGTGTTCCGACCGGGCCGCAATGGTTTGCGGTTCAGACGCGCTACCGGTACGAGAAAAAAGTCGTAGCGCAGCTTACCCACAAGGACTGCGAAGCGTACCTTCCGCTGCGGACCGAACATCATGGGTGGAGCGATCGGCAGAAGTTAGTCACAACCCCCCTGTTTCCAGGTTACGCCTTCGTTCACATCGATCAGTCGGGCGAGTCGCGGCGCGCAGTCTTGCAGACTGCCGGCCTGCTGGGGTTCGTTAGCTTTGGAGGACTTGTCACCCCAGTACCGCCGGCGCAGATTGAGCACTTGCAATTGTTGTTGCAACGGAAGGTTCCGTTTTCCCTGCACCCATTCATGGAAGTGGGACAGCGCGTGCGCATTCGAGGCGGTTGCCTGCACGGGTTGGAAGGAATGCTCGTGCAACTGCACGAGGGCAAGCTGGTGATCTCCATTGAGTCGATCCAACGCTCGCTCGCCATTGAAATTCGAGGATACGAATTGGACTTGGTCTAACATGGCTTCTCCTTACTGGCATAGCCAAAAGTCTCCGGCATATCAACCGGCCGCACGTTTGATCCCGGGCGCGGCTTTCGCCTGCCCGGCCAAGTCGCCGCGGCAGCCAGTGGCCAATGCTCCGTTCCGTTTCATTGCGGCTTTGCGACCCGGGCGGGCGACCCGTCACCAGCGCATGCTGCTGGCCGATCGCGGGCTGCGTAACGTCTTGATCGTGGGCGCGGGCGGCCTGGGGCGGCGCATCGCGAACTATCTGGAAATGCACCCTGAGATGGAGCGCGTATTTTGCGGCTTCCTGGACGACCGCAGGCCGTTGGGGAAAGGCATCATCGGCCGTAGCATCCATCTGGCACAGTTGGCGCGCACCGGATTTGTAGACGAAGTGATTCTTGCCGCGCCCCATGATCGTGACCTCATCCTGCGGGTGCTTCGCGAAGCCCGGCAGTTGCGCCTGGACGTGCAGTTGGCCCCTGATCTGTTCGGTTGCGAGCCGGCATTGCAGACGGAACGCATCGGCGATATTCCTCTGATTTCGCTGCATAAAGAACGTTTGCCAGTCAAGGGATTGCTGCTGAAGCGTGCGCTCGATCTAGTGGTTGCCGTGCTGGGCCTGGCCGCTTTGGCCCCGGCGCTGTTCTTGATCGCCACGTTGATAAAACTGAATTCGCCCGGTCCCGTGCTTTACATCGCGCTGCGCGCGGGACGCAAAGCCCGATTGTTTCATTGTTGCAAGTTCCGCACCATGGTCCAGCACGCTGACGCATTGAAGGATGAATTGCGAGGCCAAAACCAGCGCCAGGGTCCGATCTTCAAAATCGCAAAAGATCCCCGTATCACGGCGATCGGGCGATTCCTTCGCCGTTACAGTTTGGACGAGCTTCCCCAGCTATGGAATGTACTGAAAGGTGAAATGAGCCTGGTGGGACCGCGGCCCCATCCCCTGGATGATTTTTCTACCTACAGCATTGAGCACCTGCCGCGGTTGGACGTTACCCCGGGCATCACCGGCCTTTGGCAGGTGACCGCGCGCCGCGATCCATCGTTCCAGGCGGGCATGAATCTCGACTTGGAGTACATCCACCGCTGGAGCCTGGGCATGGACCTGAAGATATTGTTCAAGACCGTCTGGGAAGTAATTCGCGGGAGTGGAGAATGATGTCTTCACCGTCATTGCGGATGACGCCATCCGGCGGCTGGGTGGGCGACGCCGCCTCGCGCGGAGTCTGGATTGGCCTGCGTTGGATGCAAGCCCTGATGATGGCGCCGGCCGCGCTATTTCTGGCAGCCCTGGCGGCCATGTTGTTGCGTCACCCCGACGTTCCGTTCTACGAGATCGATCGGGTTGCATTCCTACTTTTAGTTTTGGGGGTAGCCGCTCGAGCCGTGGTATTACGACAGCCGCTGCTGCGGGTGGAGCGGGCGACTTGGCCGATGATCGGCTTAACACTCCTGGCGGTTGCCAGCGTAATGCAGCAGCCCTTCGATAATCACACCTGGTGTCTGGTCGCGGCGAAGTTTATCGTGCCCTTCGGCTTGTTTCATCTGGCTGCGGTGGTGTTTGTGGAAGAGCGGCGTCTGCGCCACTTTGAGCTGTTTGCTCTGCTCGTCCTCACCTATTTATGCTTCACGTCGATTGCCTTCCTGGTGGGGGCGAAGTCCCTGATTTTCCCCCATTTCATTCTGGACGAAAGCCTGGGTTACCACGTCGACCGGGCACGAGGGCCGTTGCTGCAGGCTGTAGCCAACGGGGTCTCTTTAAATTTGCTGGGCGTCCTGGCCTTGCACTCCCTGCTGCGCGGCAGAATACGCGGGCTGAAGGCAGCCCTGCTGCTGGCCGCCCTGCCACTTGCGATTCTGGCGACCATGACGCGCGCGGTCTGGCTCTCATTCGTAGTCAGCGTCGGGGTTTTGATTTTTCGCACGCACAATCGCAGACTGCGCCGTATTTGTTTGGCGGTGTCAATCGTGGGAACTCTGGGACTGCTCATCGCTCTGAGTTTTGACGACCAGCGCCGCGCCTTGGCCGACCGCCTGCAAGAATCCGGTCCTCTCGATTTCCGCCAGGCGGTCTACGCTGGCGGCTGGCAGATGTTCCTGGAGAAACCTTTCACCGGGTGGGGCGTGAATCAAATGCCCTCTGAACTAGCCCGCCACGTCAGTGGCTATAAAGAGAAGGAACTCTATCCTCACAACACGTACCTCGAAATCCTGGTCGAACACGGCCTCCTCGGCATCGCCCTGTACGCCTGGCTGATGTGGGAGATTTTTTGCCTGGGGACGTTCCACGTCCCGCCCGCCGAACGTCACGGCTTTCTCAATCGACAATTTCATGTCCTGTGGCCGGTCTTGCTCGGCGTCTATTGGGCCAATGCTGCAGTCGTGGTGATGAATTATCAATTTGTGAATGGGCTTCTCTTTACCATGGCTGGAATGCTGGCCGCGCAGAGGCGGCGGTCGGTTGGCAATCCCCTTTCAGAACTTCTTCCGCGCCAATCCTTCTATTCCCCGACTCGGTGTTAACGGTCGCCTATCTCGCCAACGAATTTCCTGTACCCGTAGAGCCCTATGTGGGTGAGGAAATCGACGAACTGCGGCGTCGCGGAGTGTGCGTGATCGCGGGCAGCGTGCGGAAACCGAATACGGCGCCGCACCCAACATTGAATGCCACGGCTGCGAGCGACTTGATTCAGCTTCAGCCGCTGCGCCCGCTGATCCTGCTCCGGGCGCTCGGGCTTTTGTTGTGGCGCTGGAAGCGGATTTCCCGTCTCGTGCTCCGCATACTCCTGCAAGGTAGGGAATCCCCGAATCGCCGCCTGAAAGCCCTGTTGCACACCTGGCTGGGCGCCTGTTACGCAGTGCAACTGGGAAAACGCCGCCCCGATCACATCCACGCGCACCACGGCTATTTCGCTTCGTGGATCGCTTTGGTTGCCGCCCGCTTGTTGGGAGTTGGGTTCAGCTTGACCCTGCACGGCTCGGACTTGCTGATCAACGGTGCTTACCTCGACACGAAGCTGAATCACTGCCGTTTCTGCCTGACTATTTCCGAGTACAACCGCCGCTACATTCTAAGGCGCTATCCCGCAATTGACCCGGGGAAGATCGTGGTGGCGCGAATGGGCGCCGAACTGCGGGC
>Ga0070710_10001694_pt1 | contig 10396 bp, 6 predicted proteins | sample LARL52metaG_FD_65454 | JGI IMG/M metagenome (GOLD analysis project Ga0070710, IMG submission 65454) | Corn, switchgrass and miscanthus rhizosphere microbial communities from Kellogg Biological Station, Michigan, USA - LAR L5-2 metaG | ecosystem: Host-associated > Plants > Roots > Rhizosphere ... | reverse complement strand
TCAAACAATTTATTGGTTTGATCGTCTACGGCCTGCAGGCGGCCGTCGGCAGTGAGCACGTGCAGCCAGTCGGGATACAGAAGGTCAATCTGGCGGGAGAAATCGCGCAGAGACGAAAAGCTGGCAGCATCCCAGGGAACATAAAACGCGGCGCGAATGCCTTCTTCCTGATTGAGTTTGACTTCCGAGCCGGCCAGCTTGGATTTGCGATGGGAACGCAGGACGAGCTTCTTTAGGCGCTCGCGGGCCTTCTCTCTTTCGTTTTCCTTCAGCGCCTTAAATGCACGCTTCTGCGGGGAAAACAGCAGTTCGGGGAGACGCTCGTCGCGCAGCGTGGTGTAGACAAAGAAAATAATCAGGACCGACAACGTCGCAACCAGCGCGTCGGCCAGACGGCGCAGGCGTTTCCAGCGGGCACGTCGCGGATCGTAAAAGACGGGTTCGGGCATGAAAAGTTAATCGTTTATCGTATGCCGCGCCGGGCACACGGTCAATTCCACAGGACCGCGCAAAACACGGGCTAGAAACAGGGTAGAGGCGGTTGTTCTGTCTTATTAAGATGCACTTTCCCAGCCCGAAAGTCACGCGGAACGGGTATATTCTCACCGTGCTCGAACTGGTGCGGAAGGATGTTCGGTTCTTTCTGGCAGCGACCCTGGCAGGCTTGGCCCTGCGGTTGGTTTTCGTATTGCACTTTCCCGCGGTGGTGGATGATTCGCGGCTGTATGCCGATATCGCCGAAAACTGGCTGCAGCACGGCGTCTACGGCATCACCAATTCTGGCGAGGTCGTCCCAACCCTCTCGCGCCTCCCAGGCTATCCCGCGTTTCTCGCGGCGGTTTTCGCCATCTTCGGCTGGAGCAATTTTCGCGCGGTTCTCCTGCTCCAGGTTTTGTTCGATCTGGGGACGTGCTTCCTTATCGCCGATCTCGCCCGTCGAATGATTTCTGAACGCGCGGCCAAATTTGCGTTCGTACTCGCTGCGCTCTGCCCGTTCCTGGCCAACTATTCGGCAGCGGCTCTCACGGAGACGCTGGAAATATTCTTCACGACACTAGCGCTCGATTTAGCCCTCCGTGGAATGGCCAAAATTGCTGGCAATGCAAATTCAATGCGCCGATCAACAATCTGGCTGGGCTGCGGCCTGTCCACCGGTGCCTGCATTCTCTTGCGGCCGGATGGCGGCATTTTGTTCGCTGCCATCGGTACGTACTTTCTGCTGATGTTGCTGGGCCGTGCATTTCATCGACACAGTGTAGGCGAAACCGCAGCCGAATCGCGTCCCGCGTCGCGCACGCTGCCAATCTTATCGGCAGGAATAATTTTCACCATCGGCTGCTTCGGACCTTTGGTGCCATGGACTTTGCGCAACCTGCATACCATGCACCGCTTCCAACCGCTCGCCCCGCGCTACGCCAACGACTCCGACGAACTTGTGATGACTGGATTCAATCGCTGGACCAAGACCTGGATCGCCGACTACACCTCGGTGCAGGAAATCTACTGGAGAGTTCCCGGCGACGAGATCGACGTAACGCGCCTGCCCACCCGCGCTTTTGATTCGACTCAGCAACGCGACGAAACGGAACGAATCATCTCCGACTACAACCAGGGACACGAGGTAACCCCCGAACTCGATGCGCGCTTCGCGGCGCTGGCCGCAGCGCGCGTGAAGGCTGCTCCGTTGCGCTATTATGTGTGGCTTCCTGCTCTGCGCATTGCCGACATGTGGCTGCGTCCGCGAACCGAACTGTTGCCTTCGGACCCGCGCTGGTGGGAGTTCAACGACGATCCGGTCTGGCTGACCGTGAGCATCTTCTTCGGCCTGCTGAATCTGGCTTATGTTGCGATGGCGGCCATCGGATTCTTGCAATCCCGAACAGTATTCGGCGTTGGATTGCTGGTCTTTTTTGTGGCGATTCGGTCGCTGTTTCTGGGCACGCTGGAGAATCCCGAGCCCCGCTACACACTGGAGTGTTATCCCGTGATTGTTATTGTCGCGGCGGCGTTTCTAATCAGTAAAACGAATCACTACAAGCAAAAAACCGCATGAAGTGTCTCCGCTATGTGGAATCCTGTATGTGAAAAGACAAATTGTCGACCTTGTAAAAACTGCAAAGCCCCGAAGATTCAGCTTGAACTCTGTGGCCCCGTAGTTGCACAATAGCGCCCCATCAGTCCCCCAGGGTCTCAACCGTGTTTTATTCCTGGGAAATACAGACGAGATGCCCGTCGCGGGCTAAGGGGGCTTTATGCGTTTTGGCAGGCGTGAATGGACTTTGTTAGCCGCGCTGTTATTCGCTCTGCAAGTTGTGCTCTCGGCGCAGACAGCCACGACTTCGTTGCGCGGCACAGTTTTCGATCCAAAAGGCGCCGTTGTGAGTGGAGCAACGGTGAGCATTGCGAATCCGGCTTCCGGCTTCACCCGCTCGACGAAGGCGGACGGGGAAGGAGCCTACCAGTTCCTGGAACTGCCCCCCGCGACTTACGAAGTGACGGTGAATGCCACCGGGTTTGCGCCCCTGAAGCAGGCCGGTGTTCAGTTGTTCGTCGCTACGCCTGCCACCGTGAATTTCACGATGCAAGTGACTGGCGGAACGGTGACAGTGGATGTCTCCGGCGTCGCACCGCTGGTGAATACGCAAGACGCGAGCATGGGCCATGAGTTCAGCAACGAGCAGATATTGAGTTTGCCGTTTGAAGGGCGCGATCCGGCCGGGATTCTAAGCCTGCAGCCTGGAGTCGCGTACACCGGCAATAATTCGTCTGCCATCGATACCAGAACCGATAGCCGCAGCGGATCGGTTGCGGGCGGGCGCAGCGATCAGGCAAACATCACCATCGACGGGGTTGACGACAACGACCCGCTCTTGGGGAATGCTTTCCAAGGCGTGCTGCGAGCGACTCTTGATTCCCTCCAGGAATTTCGCGTGACGACCGCGGGCGGCACGGCGGATGAGGGCCGCGCCTCTGGCGCACAGGTCGTACTGGTTACTAAGAGCGGAACGAACAGCTTTCACGGTTCGCTCTTTGAATATCAGCGTCCTACATTTACCAATGCCAACGACTGGTTTGTAAAGAGCAATGAGATCTCAGCCGGGCAACCGAATGTCCCGGTTAAGATCCTGCGGAATATCTTTGGCGCAGCAGTGGGCGGGCCCATTCAGAAAGACCGGCTGTTCTTTTTTGCCAGCTATGAGGGAGAGAGGCGACGCGAGGACACGATTGTCACGAGGACGGTTCCGAGCGACAACTTGCGCAATGGAATCGTAAGCTATCTATGCGACAGCAGCGACCCAAATTGCCCGGCCAGCGGGGTGCAGACGCTGACGGCGGCGCAATTGGCATCGCTTGATCCGAATTGCAGTACGTCGACCGGCCTAGCGGGTGGAACCTGCCCGCAAGGTCCCGGCCCAAATCCTTCGGTAATGGCTCTTTTCCAGCAATACCCTCACCCCAACACTGACGTGGTCGGCGATGGCTTCAACTATCGCGGATTCACTTTTCAGGCGCCCGCGCCTGCGAAGCTGAACACGTATATTCTCAAGCTCGATTACAACCTCACACGGAATGCGAATCATCGCCTTTTCGTGCGCGGCAATTTGCAGAATGATACCCTCGCCGGCTTGGGTCCGGAGGGTCCGCAATTCCCTGGCGATGCGCCCGACGTTACGACATTCAGCAACAACAAGGGGATCGCCGTTGGTTACACGGCCCTTCTTCGCAGCAACCTGATCAACAACCTTCGCTACGGATATATCCGGCAGGGGGTCGACTCGGTAGGCCTGCAGACTCAGCATTTCGTCAACTTCCGCGGAATGGATGATTTCAACGGACAAACTTCGACTACGCGCTCGGTGGTTCCGGTGCACAATCTGGTCGATGACGTCACCTGGACCAAGGGCAAACACACTTTGCAGTTTGGAGGGAATCTCCGCATCATCAACGACTCTCGCGTGGGGAACACCGACTCGTTCAACTTTGCACAGACCAACGTTTCCTGGCTGGACGCAGCTGGCATAGCTAACACTGGTACGAGCCTTGATCCCTGCGCGGTGCCATTTGCCAGCTTGAACTTGCCCTGCGTGTCCAGTGGTTTCGCGCAAGGGTATGATCTGCCGGTTGCGGCTGTCACGGGCATCGTCCCGTTCATCCAGGGAGAATATAACCAGAACAAAACCGGAGCTTTGATCCCTGAAGGCGACTTCGTTCCGCGAAATTTCCGGGCACACGAAGGCGAGTTTTACCTGCAGGACAGCTGGCACGTGAAACCAAGCCTTACGCTTACGCTGGGGCTGCGCTACAGCTTGTTGCAGCCGCCCTACGAGACCCACGGCAACCAGATCGCTCCTGATGTCAGCTTGAACAAGTTCTTCCAGCAGCGTAGTCAAGCGATGCTGGCCGGTCAGGCCTACAACCCGCTCATTGGCCTCAATATTTCAGGCCAGGCGAACGGCAAAGCCCCCTATTGGGCATGGGATTATAAAGATTTCGCACCGCGGATCGCCGTCGCTTGGAGTCCCGCGGCAGAAAGTGGCTGGCTAAGGAAACTGAGCGGCGGCCCGGGCAAGATGTCAATCCGAGCCGGCGCGGGCATTTACTACGATCACTTCGGCGAAGGCGTTGTAAATACGTTTGATCGCAACGGCTCGTTCGGGCTCACCACCCTCATCGACAACCCGGCCGGAACCCAGGATGTTGATACGTCTCCGCGGTTCACGGCGGTGAACACCATTCCCACAATGTCGGCCTCGGGATGTGCTACGCCCCCGTGCAATATCCTGCCGCCTGCTCCGAGTGGTTCCTTCCCTGCGGTTCCGCCGACCGACTTGGCTGCCGGTGGCTTCGCCATTACCTGGGGGCTGGACGACAAGTTGAAAACTCCTTACTCCGAGGTGGTGAACCTCAGCATCACGCGAGAACTGCCTCGCGGGTTTGTGCTTGAGACGGCATATGTCGGCCGCTTTGCGCATCGCCTGCTGCAAGAAGAAGACATAGCCATGCCTCTGGACCTGCGGGACCCCAAATCTGGCAGTGACTACTTCTCCGCCGCGCAAGCGCTCGGGAAAGCGGCTTTGAATGGAGTTCCCATCCAGAGTATTGGCTCGATTCCATTCTGGGAGAATGTCTTCCCGACCGCGGCCGGACCTACGGCAAATCAGGGATCGGGCTGCGCCCCGGGTTCGCTAGACTCCAGTGGAAACTTTACCCTCGGGAGCTACACTGCCACACAAGCCATGTATGACTCCTACGCCTGCAACGTGGGCAATGAAACTACAGCTCTTTTTCTGGCCGATGTGCCTCTTTCCTTCGACACCGGTAACCCCGGAGGCTGCTTTCCAGCCTGCGCTACTCTTAACGGCACTCAGACCAACGGTTACGCCTTCTTCGATGCACAGTGGTCTTCACTTTTTGCGTGGCGCAGCATCGGAAACAGTGCATACAACGGCCTACAGGTCAGCTTGCGCAAGCGGATGACGGGTGGCCTGAACTTTGACGTCAATTACACCTACTCAAAATCAATCGACCTGGGATCCAATGCTGAGCGCATCAACGAGTTTGAAGGCGGTGGTTTTGCCAGCCAGGTCATCAATGCCTGGTCACCCAAGCAACTGCGGGCAGTCTCCGACTTCGACAATACCCACCAGATCAATGCGAACTGGGTATATGAACTGCCGGTGGGCCGCGGCCGACGCTTCGGCGGTTCGATGGGCGGCGCGATGGATGCGATCTTCGGAGGCTGGCAAATCGCCGGCCTGTGGCGCTGGTCCAGCGGGTTCCCGTTTACTGTTGAGCCTGGCCTTGGTTTTTGGTCCACCGATTGGCAGTTAACCTCACCGGCCGTATTGACCGGCCCCAAACCAAAGACTGGTAGTTTTGTGCCGACAGCGGCACCAGGGACGAGCGCGAAACCGAATGTGTTCCAGGATCCGACTGCGGCGCTTCAGAGTTTCCGGGTTTCCCTCGCGGGAGAAGGGGGGCAACGCAACAACCTGCGCGGCCCAGGCACGTTTGACATTGACGCCAGCTTGGCCAAGACGTGGAAATTGTTTGAAGGGAAAGCCCTCACGTTCCGCTGGGAGACGTTCAATATCACGAACACTCCCCGCTTTGATGTAGGAGGTCTGCAAAGCCCGACGTTTGGCAACAATGCCATCGCGAGCGCCAGTACTTTCGGCGTGTTCCCCAACACTCTGAACAAGCCGCGGCTGATGGAGTTTGCCTTGCGCTTCACTTTCTGATTTGGGAATCGAAGATGGTTTGAGGGGCGGAAGCACTCCGCCCCTCTTTTGTTTTGAGATTGCGTTGCTGAATAATTCTAGGCGGGGTTGCGTCGAACCGCAGTCCCTACGTCAGCGGCGAGTCGCTCATCCGGAACCGCGTCCGCACATGCTCAGAGATCAGCTCAATCGCCGACCGGTTGGAGACGGGATCGCTCTGGGCCAGGTACTTCATGGCCTCCACCAGGACGCGCTGGCCATCGACGTAGCGCGGGTCGGAGGTGCGCACGCGGCGCTTGGTGCCAAAATTCGGGGCGACGGGAATGGTAAAGACCTTAGCCATGTATGAACTCGTAACGAAATCTTAAAGCTCGATATGAAATCCTAGGGCAGTATAGCGCCCGCGCTTCCTTTTCCAGTATACATTCTTGGGCTTTCGATTCAATAACTTACCCGCGCGGTTTGACGAATTTCGTTTTGTTTGTGGTCTTGAGTTGAAAGACATCGTTTCCCATTTTGGCATTGACCCGGATCGCCGAATACCTGGCCAGCCGGTAATCGCCCTGGGATTGCATGAATTTCTGCTGCACCGAGACGCCGCGGGCGAGGTCGATCCACAGAAAAATCTTCGAAAAGTTGTTGCGGATTTTTTCGCTTTTGGGAATCAGTTGCAGCTTCGCGGCGGCAACACCTTCGACAGTTTCTTCGCCCTCGTAGCTGACGTCGAAGGATTTTTTCAGATCGGCGCCGCTGCCGCCGAAGCCGAGAACAAGATAGCTTTCGAGTTCGTTGCGATTGGCGCCCGCCGGATACACCATCACCTGCTCGATCTTCGGCTGGTAAACCTGCAGCTTGCCTTCTTTGTAGAGGACGATTTTGCGGTCGGGTTGAGTGATGTCGGCCATCATCTCAATCTCTTTTGTGGCACGGCGGTAATAGACCGTGCCTTTTTGCGTGTCAGTCTCGTCAACGACTTTTTGATATTGATCCCAGACGAAATCTGCCTGCGCGGTCTGGAAACTGGCGGAGGCCGAATCCATTTTCTGGAGAACAGTTTCGAGTCTGGCAGTGCCGGTGATTTGCGCGGAGGAAGAGAGGCTCAGCGCCACGATCAGGACCACGCTTCGGGCAATGGAAAGGGTTGGTCTCACTATTTTCGTTTGACCCAGACGCGATAGCCCTGCACGGTGCCGTGGCGGTCGGAAACGGGTTCGTATTTCGTGATGGTGACCTCTCCGGAAATGGGCTGAATCACGTGCAGCAGCTCCGCCCGGAGCGCGTTCTCGTCGCCCGCTGACACTGCCGATCCTGCAATCTGATAAACCAATCCGCCCTCCCCGTCCGGAGTGACAACTACGTCGGTGAGATGCGGCTTCAAGGGGCGGGGTTTGTCATTGAAGTTGATGACCCGCGGCGACAGGAAAATAAAAATCAGGATGAGCGTGACCATGATGTCGTAATGCAGCGTGCCACGCTCGTGCTGCCAAAGAATGTAGCTTCGGATTGTCTGCCAGGCGCGGTTCATGGGTAGGGAAGGCGCGCCCGCGGCGGCCGTGCTGATGTCCACACTTTGCAAGTCTAGTGACCGTGGCCTTTCTTGGCAATGAGAACCAGCTCTTAGCTTTTAGCTCTTAGCCTTTAGCTAACGGTTAAGAGCTGATGGCTAAAAGCTTCTTGCCGTGATCCGCTCGGCGCCGATATAAGGGCGCAGGGCTTCGGGAATCAGCACGCTTCCGTCGGCCTGCTGATAATTTTCAACGATCGCCACCCAGGTCCGGCCTACAGCAAGGCCGCTTCCGTTCAGCGTGTGCACGTATTCCGTTTTGTTCTTGCCCTCCGGGCGGTACCGGATGTTCGCGCGCCGCGCCTGGTACGATTCAAAATTCGAGCAGGAAGAAATCTCGCGAAACATTTGCTGCCCGGGCAGCCACACTTCAATGTCGTAGGTCTTGGCTGACGCGGCGCCCATGTCTCCGGTGCACAGCGCTACGGTGCGATAGTGCAGGCCGAGCTTTTGCAGAATCGTTTCCGCATTGTGGGTGAGGATCTCGTGCTCTTCGTAGGAATTTTCCGGAAGGGAAAACTTCACCAGTTCCACTTTCTGAAACTGATGCTGCCGGATGATGCCGCGCACGTCTTTGCCATAGGAGCCGGCTTCGCTGCGGAAGCACGGCGTATAGGCCGTGAGGGAAATCGGCAGGCGCGCGGCGTCGAGGACTTCGTCGCGGTAGAGATTTGTCACCGGGACTTCAGCTGTGGGAATCAGCCAGAGATCTTTTTCTCCATGTGGCACGCGAAAAAGGTCCGAAGCGAATTTGGGAAGCTGCCCGGTGCCGTACATCGATTCAGAATTCACCAGATACGGCGGCAAAACTTCCGTGTAGCCATGCTCGCGGGTATGGAGATCGAGCATGAAGTTGGCCAGCGCGCGCTCCAGCTTCGCGCCCAGGTCCCAGTAGACAGCAAAGCGCGCGCCCGTCAGCTTCACCGCACGCTCCAGGTCGAGCACGCCGAGTTCCGCGCCTAATTCCCAATGCGGTTTGGGAGTGAAGTCGAACTTCGGCGGCGCGCCCCAACGCCGAACTTCCACGTTCTCTTCTGCGCTGTGGCCCACTGGCACGCTCTCATGCGGCATGTTGGGAATGCCGGCAAGAATGTCCTGCAGCCGCGCATCCAGATCGGCCGCAATTTTCTCGCGCGTTTGAATCTGCTCGCGCAAATCTTTGGTTTCGGCGATCGCCGCGCTCGCATCTTGACCAGATTTTTTCAGCTCGGCAATGTCTTCCGAAGCCTTGTTGCGCCGGGCCTTCATGGTCTCGGCCTCAGTGATGGCCTGCCGCCGCTGCGTGTCCAACTCGCGGAAATCCTTCAGCACGGTAGCCGGATCGGCGCCGCGCTGGCGCAGCATCTCCTCCACCCGGGGCAGGTTGTCGCGAACAAAATTCAGATCAAGCATGGGAACCAACTACTTTATCGGAAACCGGGCGGGGAATGCACGCGTGGTTGAGAAATGCTGAGACCGCTTCCGGGCCTATCGCTCCCCTGTGTACACTACCTTCGCCATGAGATTTCTTTTCCGCTCCCTCCCCTTTCGCCAAAGTCTCGCGATTTCTCTGATCGTGGCGGTTTGCGCGTCGAGCACGCTCCTGAACGCATCGGCCTACAATGCTCATCCGAAACTGGTGGTCGTGATCATCATCGATCAATTCCGCGGCGACTATCTGGAGCGCTACCGCGACCAGTTCGGCACCGGCGGCTTCAGCATCTTCCTCAATAACGGTGCGTACTTCACCGACTGCAACTACGACTATGCCAACACCCGCACCGCTCCCGGCCACGCCACGCTCTTCACCGGCGCTTACAGCAACGGCCACGGGATTGCCGCGAACGAGTGGTGGGATCCGAAAAAAGAGAAGATGGTGACCTCGGTGGAAGACGACGGCACGCAGTTTGTCGGCATCCTGGCAGACCAGGCCAAGGGCAAGGCGGCAGCGTCGCCGCGCAATCTTCTGGCCGATACACTGGGCGACGAACTCAAGCTGGCGACGCAGGGAAAATCCAAGGTGTTCGGCGTGTCGCTGAAAGACCGCGCTGCCATTCTTCCAGGCGGGTTTTCGGCAGACGCCGCTTACTGGATTGATCCCAAGACGGGCTCCTGGATTACTTCCACGTACTACCGCACTGACTTGCCGAAGTGGGCGCAGGATTTCAACTCCAGCGGGCGCGCGGCAAAATATTGGGACCGGGATTGGAAAGACAGCGATGGAAAAGTCTTGCGCTCGACCGCGCATCGCAAGGGAAAGGACGGAGCCGATGCCGGCTTCTACGAGGTCATAGGCTCGACACCGTACGCCAATGAATACGAGCTGGAGTTTGCCAAGGAACTCATCGTTTACGAAAAGCTAGGCGCTGGAGCGGCTACGGATCTGATCTCCATCAGTCTGTCTCCCAACGACATTCTGGGTCACCAGGTCGGGCCAGACACGCCGGAGATGGCCGCCATGGCGCTGGCGCTCGATCGCGAACTGGCCGACTTTTTCAGCTTTCTTGGTCATCAAGTTGGGCTGGCCGACACGTGGATCGCGCTGTCGGCCGATCACGGCGTTTCCTCTCTGCCCGACGCGGTGAAAAAGCTGCGCATTCCCGCCGGTAATCTCGACGGCGGCAAAATGGAG
>Ga0070710_10001693_pt1 | contig 10396 bp, 10 predicted proteins | sample LARL52metaG_FD_65454 | JGI IMG/M metagenome (GOLD analysis project Ga0070710, IMG submission 65454) | Corn, switchgrass and miscanthus rhizosphere microbial communities from Kellogg Biological Station, Michigan, USA - LAR L5-2 metaG | ecosystem: Host-associated > Plants > Roots > Rhizosphere ... | reverse complement strand
TACGTCGTCAATCCCAGTCTCTACGCGAAAGTTCCCTACGATCCGTTCAAGGATTTTGCTCCCGTCACCCTGGCGGCGACGACCCCCAATGTGCTTTTGGTTCATCCATCGATTCCGGCGAACAACGTCAAAGAGCTCATTGAGTTTCTCAAGGACAATAACGGCAAATACAGCTACGCCCACTCCGGAATCGGCACCACGTCACATTTGTCCGGGGAAATGTTCAGGCACTCGCAAGATCTCGATCTCGTGGCGGTGCCATTCGCTGGTGCGGCGCCGGCCGTTCAGTCGACGCTCGCCGGTCATACGCCGATCGCCTTCACTGTACTCACGCCCGCCGTTCCGCAGGTCAGGGAGGGAAAGTTGCGCGCGTTGGCAGTGACGACGCCGAAACGTTCGCCCGCACTGCCTGACGTGATGACGATGGCCGAAGCCGGCCTGCCCGGCCAGGAGTCTGACACGATGTCGGGCGTTGTGGTGCCGGCCCACACGCCGCCGCCCATTATCGAGCTGCTCCATCACGAGATCGGTAAGGCGATGATTGAGCCGGAGGCTGCTCAGAAACTCGCGTCGCTGGGCTTTGATACAATTGATACGACGCCAGAAGAATTCTCCAGTCGCATTCAGACCGAAATCCCGAAATGGGCGAAAGTGATTCAGACCGCCGGCATCAAAGCCGAGTAGATCGCAGGCACAGTCACCACGTCATTCTGATTGGAAACCCTTCGCTTTTAGCAGCGGCCTCGCGACTGGCCCGCCAAGAAACTGGATAAGCGACTTTGCCTCCTCAACGACTTTACTGGGAGCACCGATCCCAGCAGTGAAGATTGTCGTGCTGGCAAATTCTCCTGGTAGCGGCCCCAGCAACTCTGCGCCCTCGACTGGCACGATCTCCGAGCCTTGTGCGACGCCGATCTCGGCTTCCCCCTTGGCGACCACCTCAGCCGCTTGCGCGCCAGGCACGAGAATTGTTTTGGATCTTAATTGGTCGGCAATTCCAAGCCGGTCGATGACGCGTGCGAAATAGACGCCGCTCGCCCCGCCTTTCGACGGGTCCGCGTAGACAATCGATTTGGCATTAAGAAGCGCATTTTTAAGCGCGTCGGCGGTGCTTATGTCAGGCCTCGGCGCGCCCTTACGTACCGCTAGCGCAACTGGAGTACCCGCGACATTGACGATGCCGCCCGAGGCGAACTTGTCCTGCTTCTGCAGTTCATCCATTACCGGTCGTGACAGAATAATCACGTCGGCAGTTTCGCCTTCGAGGATACGTTTCCTGATGTCGGCGATAAGGCTGTAGCCAATGTTAAGCTTGTTGCCTGTCGCCTGCTCGAACTTCGGAGCAAGTTCGTTCAGCGCTGTGGTGAGTGCCACCGAAGTCAGCACCTTGATTTCAGCCGCATTCGCGTGTCCGTGGAATGCAGTGGCAATAGTGATCAATCCAGCTGCGACTGCCGGTGCGAACGCTCGCGCGACTAACCGTGTTGTCATTTCGTTGCCTCCCGGGCGCTAGACTTTTTGGGCGTTGCTGAGAGGCTAGCGTGCGAGCCCCTTCCCCACAACGCATGTTGTTCATGTCCGCTTTGGGTCCCAAGCAGACTGTGCGGTGCGATAGCCCAAGGTCGGCTATGTGCCAACAGCGAACGTCAACGGTTTTCCGGCGATATGTGCTTAATCCGTGACGTGTGAGCCGCGATATCATCGGCACTGTAGGACAAGTGGACTCTGACTGTTGAGGGCGGCCGCTTCGCGAGTGAAAGCCCTGAGCGCCATTCTGTCGCTGGGCGGATCGGTCTCGGCGTAAAGCCGCCACCACAGTTCGGGCAGACATTCTGCAATTTTTTTTCAGCGCAATCCGCACAGAATGTGCATTCGTAAGAACAGATACGGGCCGTCGACGCATCTGGAGGCAGATCCTTGTCGCAATACTCGCAATTCGGTCGAAGCTGCAGAGCCATACGCACCTCCATTACGGACGGAAGCAATATATAGCCGGTGAGGAAAATCGTCGCTCGCGAACAATGACGTAGAACACGTCACAACGGCTCAAATAGATGGCGGGCTTGGTAGGCGCCTTGACTTCAGCACTACAAAATCAAAGATGACGACGGCAGTGACCAGCAATGGAGCACGCAGAACGTCGCAATGAACATTGTTGAACCGATCCTCTTCCAGTGCAAGCTGAACCCCTTGGCGTTGGCCATCTACGTGCCGGGATCGAAATATGGCGCTATCAACTACGCAACGCTCGAGCGATATATCCATAACGTTGCGCAAACTGCGCTCAAGTCCGGCATCGCGGCCCGGAATGTCGTCGCCATCTATGTCGCTGATCCCATCTTACACACATCGCTCTGGTGCCGGAAAAAGCAGACATATGCAGCGCCAAGCTCATGTCCGCTATGGGTCAATCGCGGACATCGCATTACTCGATCACTGAACAGCTTATTTGTGGACTTTCGCCACGGGGCTGATTTGCGCTTGTACCGTGCTCGCCTGCTCGTAGCGATTTGCGCTCCCTGCTGACAAAACCGTTATGGCAAAAGCACATAACAGTCCGAGCAAACTGGAGCCGTAGGCGAAAACTCTAAAATTTTCGCGCACGAATTTCATTCGAGCGTATCGTGCGTCTTTGATCAGTTGCTCAAGATCAGTGCTGTTGTGAAGTTCATTGGGCATCATCGTGTCTCCTTCAGTCAGGACGATGCTGCTTTGCTCGGCGGCGTCGATGGAAACGTGACGATTCTGAATTGCCACCAATGTTGTTGCCGCATCTGCTTTAGCGGAGGATGCGGCGGAAAAATGTGAGCTAGTTCACGCTTCCGCGGAATGAGTTCGGAAAACTTCTTGGACTATGTATGCGTGCAGAGGATCACCGCCGCATATGAAGCGCGCATGTCTCTATCGTGACATCCAGTCGGAATGTCCGCTTCATTCACAGCTACCTCAACGAACCGACCAAGCTGATATCTACCGAAAATCAGGAAATCACAATCAACTGTGGGGAGACCGCATATGGCAAAGCCAGGAGTTTTACTTAAGCGGCGAGTAAGTGATCAGTTATTGACCGCGCTCACAATCTTGCTTCCGCTATTGCTGTTTGTGCTCGCGCCGCTCCAATCAAACGGAGTCATATCCGGAACTCTATTCGGGATCATGTTTGGCCTAACGCTGATACCCGCGATCGTCATGCTGTCTGACGACCGAATGGCGGTAAGTGCAATTTTGATTGCGCTTGTCCTCGTTTTTATCGCGGCTGTCCGTCAGGGCACCTTGCTTGACAGGTACCTCGACGCTGTAGCTTGGCTGATCACGGGGCTAACTCTGAGCGTTGTGGTCGCCCGCGCGGTATTCGCTCGGGGAAGGGTTACATTTCACCGAGTCATTGGTGGTGTGCTTCTGTATCTCACCATCGGAGTTACGTTCGTCGCGCTATTTGGTTTTCTTGTTCTTCTTGTGCCAGATCCATTGAGCAATCTTGGAACTCTTCAGGGCAATTTTGGGATTGGCAATTTGATCTACTTCAGCTTCGTGACTTTGACCACGATAGGTTACGGTGATGTCGTCCCACTGCACCCCTATGCGCGAGGTCTTGCCAATGTCGAGGCCATTATCGGTCAGCTATATCCGGCAACCTTGCTGGCTCGGCTTGTGACACTCGAACTTGCGGTTCGACATGGTTAGCGTTTCATAGGCCGCGCTTTTGTAGGCTGTCCGTTCACGCTCGTTTGCGCAACGTGCCTTTCAGCAGTTTCCATGCGGGGGCGACGGCAAATCCGATTATCGGGATCAATATTACGCCGATTGTCAGTCCAAAGATCCCCGACAAGAAGGCTGTCACTATCCAGCTGACCGGTCCGCCAGCAGACGGCAGCGCGTTAGCTGCCGCTTCAGCGGCGGAGCTGATGGCTGGGCCAACGGAATGCACCCCGTACGTCTCCAGACCATGCACGATAATGGCGCCACCAACCCAGATCATAGCGGCGGTGCCAGCGGCGCTCAGAAATGTGAGGAAGCCGGGCATACCGACGACAATGGCGCGTCCGACTGCACCGCTCACACTGCCGGCAGTTGAACCGTCATCGTTCTTTGCAAGAGCCACTCCGATATCGTCGGCTTTGACGATCAACGCGACCACGCCATAAACCGCGATGGTGATCCCAATTCCGACGAGCGCCAGCACGATTGCCTGCATCAGGATGCTGGCGTCGGCAACAGCTCCCAGCGTGATCACCATGATCTCTGCCGAGAGGATGAAGTCGGTCTTGATAGCGCTCGCGACTTTCTCCTCTTCGAGCGTCTGGGGATGCAGCGCGACCGTGCCCAGTTGAGCTTCATGGGCGTGCGCCTGATGCGGGATGATGACTTCGAGAACTTTTTCCGTCCCCTCATAGCAGAGGTAGGCACCGCCAAACATGAGAAGTGGCGTGACCACCGAAGGGAGGAAATAGCTCAGGACCAAAGTAGCCGGGAGCAGGACAAGAAGCTTGTTGCGAAGCGATCCCATCGCGATCTTGGCTACGATCGGCAATTCACGCTCGGCAGCAAATCCAAGCACATAGCGGGGAGTGACTGCCGCGTCATCAACGACGACACCTGTCGCCTTGATCCCCGCCTTGGCAGCCTGGGCTACGACATCGTCAAGGGAAGCTGCCGCCACCTTTGCGATGGCCGCGATATCGTCAAGAAGGGCGATCAGTCCAATGCTCAAAAGGTTTCGCTCGCTTTTTTCAGGCCATCACTAGCAGTAGAAGGGAGTGGCTCTGCAAGATCGAATTCCCCCAGCAGTCCCCAAAGTATTTCCGCCGCAAGGCTTTCCAGTGTTGATCCAAATCAACCGATTCTCGGATCGTGGAGGACCTGTCCGCTTTGGGTCATTGGCAGTGGCGGATTTCGGACTATTCGATCACCTCGTCCGCGCGGGCGAGTAGCAAGGGCGATATGGTGATTCCTAACGCGCGGGCTGTCTTCAAATTGACGAACAGCTCGAACCGGGTCGGTAGTTCAAACGGAAGTTCGCGTGGGGAAGCGCCCTTTAGAAGTCGATCAACGTGAGCCGCAATCCGGCGCCAAAGCTCGCGATGATCGGCAAAATACGACATCAGGCCACCTGCCTCGACATCGCGCTTTTGCAAGAGCATCGACGGCAGACCTCTTTCGGTCGCCAGCCGGCCAGTTTCGGAGCCTAGTGCAAAGCCCTGACCGGCAAGACGAACGACAGCCTGCGCATTCCATTCGACGGCGAGTTGCAGTTTACGCTGCAGGTCCTCCACGGTCCGCATCGGAAAGGCCCGATACTCAATGCCGAGCGCGGGCGCGGACCTCTCAATGTCTTGCATTTGCAAGGCAACGATCGGCTCATCGGGATGTGTAAGGAGCGCAAAGCGTCGGGCTGACGGGACCACTTCTTTGAGAAGAGCGATCCGCTTCGAAGTGATATCGGCAGCCATGTTGGCGACGCCTGTGACATTGGCTTCCGGCCGGGCAATGTTGGCGACGAATCCCAAAAACACCGGGTCAGCGACAATTGCCGAGACGATTGGAATTTTGGAGGTGGCAGCAATGGCCGCCCTGGTGCCAGGCGTGTTGACCGCAACTATGACATCGGGCGCGCTTGCGACGAGATCCGCCGCCAGTTTCGGCATACGATCAAGTTGGTTCTCACCGGACACCACCGTGAGATTCAAATTGATGTCCTCGCGGTAACCCAACTCCTGCATTGCGTCCCGGAATGTGCGCGGCTGCCACTGCGTGTGGGATGGTGTCAGAACGGCAACCCGGTACATTTGCTGAGCAAATGCATTGACGGCCCACGCGCTCGCTGCCCCGCCGGCAAAGCCAAAAAACTCTCGCCGCCTCATTCCCCACCCCCCGAGCGCCAAGCTCGCGTGCTCTATCGTAGCGGCTCACATCGGTGCAGTGGAAGAACCCGGCGGACGACTAAAGAGCGACGGACACGCAAGACGCGAAGAACCCGCGTTTCGATGGCCGCCGATGAAATCCGCAAATTAAATCTGAGGAACTCCGGGGCCGGTCGCTAACCGAGTGGAACCTTTTCGGACGGGCCGAATTGTCGGCGCGACTCCGAGGAAAGTTTCGTGACCGTAAATGAAATCGACGTTGATATAGAGCGACGGGCCTATGAAGTCGTTTGGTATGAGTTCTCCGCTCTTCGTGGACTGACTCCAGACGAAAAGGCAAGCGGGCCGAACAAGCTCCGCTCGTTCATCCATGTTCTGGCTGAAATCGGAGAGCGCGACCCGCTGAAAATCGCGAAAGCAGCGATGGGAATGCTTCGCGAATACGAGCAGATTTCACGCTCAAGGGCTCGTACGACTGTGCAGGCGCAAAACGCTGATCCCAGCGGGACGGCCTGACCACGCTAGCTTCATTTCCCAACTTCGCTTTAGACGACGTGCAGCATCCACAACACTACGACGAGTACCAGTGGCACTCCGAGTAGCCACAAGAGCAAAGGCATGTTGGCCTCCCAAGTTGAACCTGAAAAGGAACGCGCATCTTTTTGAAGAGTTCCTTTGGAGGCTTTTGAAGTTGGTCTGGGAGCACCTGGTGAGCGACACCCGCAAACAAATCGAAGCAGAAATAACTGCGTTCAAACTTGAAATCGAAAGGCTCAAATCGCTGGCGAAAAAGCGGATGGGTCAACCGCGCGACCTCGAAGACGTCACTCGTCAACTTCGCGAATTGCACGTCAGGCTTTCCCAGCTTGAGCGCAATTGGCGGCAGACCAATTGATACCTGGCAATGACGTCGATCCCTCAGCAGGCGAACGGCTTCGCGGCGCGGCTAAAACGCAGCCGCATATTCCGCGCTTTGGGTCCCGGCCTTATTACGGGCGCGGCGGATGACGACCCAAGTGGCATCGCCACATATTCCCAGGCCGGCGCACAATTTGGATTCGCCATCACGTGGACGCTGCTGTTCACGTATCCACTTATGGCCGTCATCCAGGAGATAAGCGCTCGTATTGGCCGAACGACGGGAAAAGGCATAGCTGCCAATATTCGCGAGCATTATCCGAATGCGATCTTGCAGTGCATCGTGTTTCTTCTGGTGATAGCGAACATAATCAATATCGGCGCCGACCTCGGAGCGATGGCGGATGCCTTGCGCTTGCTGATCGGCGGCCCGACGTTCCTCTATGTTTTTATGTTCGGCATATTTTGCGCGACCCTGGAGGTTCTCGTCCCCTACTCGCGCTATGTATCTTTCCTGAAATGGCTGACCTTCGCCCTGTTCGCTTATTTCGGCACGGCAATTGCCGTGAAGGTACCTTGGCTCGAAGCGGCGCGAGGTTTTTTCATTCCAACGCTGTCGAGCGATGCTGCCTTCTGGACCGTCGTCGTCGCAATATTCGGTACGACCATCAGTCCGTATCTTTTCTTCTGGCAAGCGTCTCAAGAGGTCGAAGAAATCAAAAACGTAAAGGCGAGAAAGCCGCTGGCAAAGTCGCCGGAACAAGGACCGGATGCACTAGCACGCATTAAAGTCGACACTTACATCGGGATGGCATTCTCCAACCTCGTCGCCCTTGCAATCATTTTTACAACGGCGGCAACTCTCCATGCGGCCGGGACCACCGATATCCAAACTTCAAGCCAGGCTGCCGAGGCCTTGAAGCCAATTGCCGGACCATTCGCGTTTGCAATTTTTGCCATGGGCATCATCGGCACCGGCTTATTGGCCATTCCGGTCCTCGCTGGATCGGCTGCCTACGCCATCGGTGAAGCACTCAAGTGGCCGACCGGGTTGGATCGGAAGCCAAAAAAGGCACAGGCATTTTACGGTACGATCGTTGCCGCGACACTCAGTGGCATCGCCATAACGCTTTCACCACTCGATCCCATCAAGGCGTTGTTCTGGAGCGCGGTCATTAACGGCCTCGTCGCAGTACCAGTCATGACGAGCATGATGTTCATGAGCTCAAACAAGAAAGTTATGGGGAAATACGCGGTTAAGGGAATTCTGAGAACCGTAGGTTGGCTTGCAACCGGCGTCATGGCCGCCGCTGCAATTGTAATGATCGCCACCGCGATCCTTTGACGCCGACTGTGCAAGAGGCCGCCCGTCAGGGGCGTCCAAGCCCGTCGCTTTGCAGCGACCCCCACGACTGTGCAGCGGACTTAATAGCCCGTTAATCGAGACCGGCGACAGTGCACCAATTCGGTACAGTTGTACGAGGGTCAGGTTCATGTCGGAAGTTGTGCTCATCGTTGATGACGATCCGGTCCAGCGTCGCCTCCTCGAAACCACGGTCCAGCGCTTCGGCTACCAGGCAATCGTCGCGGACGGCGGCGATGCGGCGGTCAAACTCCTCACCCGACCCGATACGCCCGTCGATGCCATGGTCCTCGACCTGGTGATGCCCGACCTCGACGGGCTCGGCGTCCTCGCCTTCATGCGCGAGGCCGGCCTTACAATTCCGGTGATCGTGCAGACCGCCCATGGCGGGATCGACAATGTGGTGTCCGCCATGCGCGCTGGCGCGACCGATTTCGTGGTCAAGCCGGCAAGCCCGGAACGCCTGGAAGTCTCGCTGCGCAACGCGCTGTCCGCGCGCGCGCTTGCGGGCGAACTGCAAAGGCTCAAGCGCCGGCACGACGGCACGCTGACGATCGCCGACGTGATCACGCGCTCGGCGGCGATGCAGCCCGTCCTCAAGGCGGCGGAGAAGGCGGCGGCTTCGGCGATATCGGTGCTGATCGAAGGCGAATCCGGCGTCGGCAAGGAGTTGATCGCGCGCGCGATCCACGGCAGCGGCGCACGCCGCGCCAAGCCATTCGTCGCAGTGAACTGCGGCGCCATGCCGGAAACGCTGGTCGAATCGATCCTGTTCGGCCACGAGAAAGGCTCCTTCACCGGCGCAACCGAACGCCATCCCGGTAAATTCATCGAAGCCGACGGCGGCACGCTGTTTCTCGACGAAGTCGGCGAATTGCCCGCCCCGGCTCAGGTGAAACTGCTGCGCGCACTGCAGGACGGCGCGGTCGAGCCGGTCGGCGGACGCAAGATCGTCAAAGTCGACGTGCGCATCATCTCCGCCACCAACCGCAATCTCATTGCCGATGTGAAAGCCGGCCGGTTCCGCGAAGACCTCTTTTATCGCCTGCACGTCTTCCCGCTGTCAGTGCCGCCGCTGCGCACCCGCCGCGAAGACATCCCGGAGCTTACGCGCCATTTCGTTGCGCGCTTTGCCGCCGAGGAGGGCAAGCGCCTTCTCAGCATCAGCCGCGATGCGCTCTCACTGCTGGCCGCCGCCAATTGGCCGGGCAATGTCCGGCAACTCGAGAATGCGATCTTCCGCGCGGTCGTGCTGGCCGAGGGCGAGGAGATCAGCCCCGGCGAATTTCCGCAGGTCGCGGCGCAGGTTGCCTCCGACGAGGTTGCGGTCCCCCAGTTGACCGAGCCTTCGCCTGCCATTGTCGCGTCGTGGCCCGACATTCCCGCCGACCTCGTCCCCGTCCGGATCGCCACTCCCGGGCATTCGCTGCCGCTCACTGATTCCCAGGGCAATGTCCGGCCGCTTGAGGACATCGAACGGGACTCGATCCGCTTCGCCATCACCCATTATCGGGGCCAAATGTCCGAAGTCGCCCGCAAACTGCGGATCGGCCGCTCGACCCTTTATCGCAAGCTGGAAGGCCTGGGGCTCGAAGACGCCTGAAAATCAGCCCAAATCCGCGATTTGGGGGCATTTGCGTACCGGTGCTGCAGTGCAAAAATTCCCCAAGGAAGTTCTACAAATGCCTAGTTTTCGGCCCAATTCCCCGGGTAGGTTAACCATCGGACGGACGACGGGGAACGGACGCTAAACTCTCATTAACCGATCCCGATAACACTCACGGGGTTGCCGGCATGGCAGCCCGAGGGGACGTGGCGGCGACGTGGGACGGACTCATTCTTCACGGAACGATTCTGTGGCTCCTGATTCAGCGAGCGCACGTTCTGTCGTTGTGACTCTGGCGCGCGCTGGCGCGCGTCTGGGTGTCGCCGGGCTTTTCATGCTCGGCGCCAGCAACGCGCTGCAGAATGCGAGTGCCGAAGGCGATACCCGAACTCTTTCCTTCCATCACGTCCACACCAACGAAGACATCACCATCACCTTCAAGCGCAATGGCCGTTACGATGACGCCGCGCTGAAGAAGCTCGACTGGTTCATGCGCGACTGGCGCAAGGAAAAGTCGACCCGCATGGATCCGCACCTGTTCGATCTCTTGTGGGAGGCCTATCGCGAGGTCGGGGCGACCCAGCCGATCGACGTTGTCTGCGGCTACCGCTCGCCGGAAACCAATTCGATGCTGCGCCGCCGCTCGAACGGCGTCGCGCAGTTCAGCCAGCACATCAATGGCCAGGCGATGGACTTCTTCATTCCTGG
>Ga0070710_10001692_pt1 | contig 10397 bp, 6 predicted proteins | sample LARL52metaG_FD_65454 | JGI IMG/M metagenome (GOLD analysis project Ga0070710, IMG submission 65454) | Corn, switchgrass and miscanthus rhizosphere microbial communities from Kellogg Biological Station, Michigan, USA - LAR L5-2 metaG | ecosystem: Host-associated > Plants > Roots > Rhizosphere ... | reverse complement strand
TCCTCGAACTCGTAATAAAGCGCATTGGCTTTGCGCAGATATTGCGGATCGCCGAGCTGACCAATTAGATCGGCAGCACGGACCAACATACCCTCTTCATTTTCGCTGTCGTTGACGCTGGGAGGGGATGGAAAGCGCGTGAACTCAATGGCATTGGCGATGCGGGCGGCATCGAGTGAATCCGTCTTGCCCATACGTTCCGTGACGAACAACTTCGATCGGTCGACGTGATACGGCGTTAGCGCAGCATCGGACGAGCCCCGGGGTAGTATTGCCTTATTGCCTTTGGCATCAATGATGTAGCCGTCGGCGTTATCGCCCGAAAGAATGCCGCGGACGTAACCTATGTCATGAAAGAGACAAGCTGTGATGACGTGGGCAAAATCGCTCGCAGTGGTCTGCCGTAAAAGTCTTCGTCCTTTCAAAATATCGTAACCGGCGAGGGTTACCAGTAATGTGTGCTCGACGTTATGATAAAGGGCGTCACTATTGCCGATGCAGTCGATAGCAAGTCTAGCAGCCGACTGAACAAGTTCTATCAGATGAGCGTCTGTCGAACCAAATCTGCGACCTAGATGCTCCTCCAGGTAGGACCCCAATGCTTCTGCCGCCAATTCGGGGATGGTGATCATGGCTCGTCCGTTCCGATGGAGTCACGCTCAGGCACTCAATCGCGAAGACGCAATGATCCAAATTAAATAGAGCCCACGCCGTCCTGGCAAGTCGCCGGCGTTGTGCTCAAGTTTGGTCGTGATTGTATGTACTTAGGTGCATAATGTTGTGAGGCGTTGCAGGTAATTGGGAAAAATGGCTACCTTGAAGGACGGGGGCATGGCCCACAAAACTTTGCTGACAATTCACAATATTCTTAATTCTTCTCCCGGGCGATTATGACGCTTCAAGCTCCTGCCATCTCCGGCGCGAGTGCCGCGCGTGCCGACACATCCAGATTGGCGATCTGGCTCCGGGGCATCGGAGTGCGCCAGGTCCGGCTAGCCTGCGGGCTGGTGATGTTCGCATATATATTCTCACACTTCTTAAATCACGCACTCGGCAACGTCTCGTTCACAGTGATGGAGTGGTGGCGGGTGAACGTCCATGTGTGGTGGTGGCGCATCCCTATTGTGAACGCGACGCTCTATACCGCGGCGATCATCCATCTCTCCCTCGGGCTTTGGGCGGTCTATGAACGGCGCCATTTTCGCTACACCGCCGTTGAAATTACCCAGCTGTTGCTGGGTTTGAGTATTCCACTTTGGCTTACGGCGCATTTCGGTGCAGTTCGCGTCGCAAGCTTACTGTTCGACCGATCGCCCGCGTCCTACGCCAACGTCTTTCTGGCCTATTGGGTGGCGCGCCCGCATATGGAATGGGTTCAGTTCATCTTGCTGACGATTGCCTGGACGCACGCATGCATCGGTCTGTACTTCTGGCTGCGGCTTAAACCGACGTTCAGATGGGCTTGGCCGATGTTCTTCGCCATTGCCGTGCTGATGCCATCGTTCGCGATGGTCGGGGCCATCCATGGCGCCCGTGAAGTGGTTGCGAGTGCCAAAGATCCCCAGTGGGTCAAGCAAAATGTTCGACCTGGCATTCCTCCATCGGAGCGTAAAGTCATAGATGAGGTTACGCTCTTTTATTTCCCGCTTTTCTATGGTTGCGCATTTGCCTTCGTATTCGCGGCACGTGGCGTCCGTTCGTGGCGCGAGCATCGGCGGGGCGTATACACTATCACCTATCCCGGCCGACAGGTGCGTGTCCCAACCGGCGTGAGCGTGCTGGAGGCGAGCCTGCGCTATAACGTGCCACACGCCAGTGTCTGCGGCGGTCGTGCCCGATGTTCCACTTGCCGAGTCCGCGTGGTCAGCGACCGCTTCGCGTTGCCGTTGCCATCGGGTCGAGAAGCGTTCGTGCTCAAGCGCGTAGGTGTTAGTTCTGATCCCTCGATCCGACTCGCATGTCAGCTACGGCCACGGAGTGACGTTTCGGTCATTCCGATTTTGCCGCCGCATATCGGCGCCGAATTTGTGCGCAACCGCCAGCGCATCAATATTGGCGAGGAGCGCCATCTCGTGAGCATGTTTGTCGACATGCGTGGTTCCACAACTTTGTCCGAAGCGCGATTGCCCTTTGATATTGTTTTCCTTATCAATCGATTTGTCGAGGCGGTCTCGCGAGGAATAAACGAAGCCGGTGGCCAGCCTAATCAATTTATCGGCGACGGGGTGCTGGCGCTGTTTGGGCTGAAGTGTAACGCGGAAACGGCATGTCGGCAGGCGTTACGTGCTGCCGCGCTGATAGCCTCGAACGTCGCGCATCTGAATCATCAGTTCGCCACCGAAGTGCGCGACCCTGTCCAGTACGGAATCGGCATTAATGCCGGCGATGTCATCATCGGTGACATCGGCTTCCGCGACCAAACAGTGTTTACGGCGCTTGGCGACTCTGTGAACGTCGCCGCGCGGCTGCAGGATCTGAGCAAAACATTGGATTGTAAGGTTGTCGTGGCCGACGAGGTCTGCCAACGCGCGGGCATTGCGCCCGACGCCCTTACGCAGACGTCAGTGCAAATTCGTGGCCACACAGAACCGATGAAAGTACGATTTGGAAAGGATCCGACGGTGTTGGCGAGCCTTCTGGCACCTGCCTCAACCGACGCGCCGTCGGAAGAAGAAATCTAAAAAGGTTAGATGCCTCCTCGCGATGTTCGCTTAGAGCACTTAGCGGGCAAAAACCTCAGTCATTTTTGCATGAACGCCATCATCTTCGGCAGGCATATGCGGGCCAGGTCATATTGGTCGAGAATTGTCTGGCGGGCCTGTGCGCGAGTTGAGGAGAAGCGATGAGGAAAAGCGAGCGCCTCGATAATCCGGTCTGAAAGCTGATCATTATCAAAAAACGGCACCAGAAGGCCGTTTTGGTTATTAAGAACTTCGCGAACTGGGGCCGTATCGGATCCGATTACAAGGCACCCTGCGCTCAAAGCTTCAAGCAGTGACCACGATAGGACGAATGGATACGTCAGGTACACGTGTACAGAAGAAATTTGAAGTGCGCTGAGGTAATCCGAATAGGACAACCGCCCGGTAAAATGAATTCGGTCGCGGTCGATGTGCTCGGCGATTTCGTCAAAAAACAACGACTTCCATGTTTTTCCCCGCGGCGGCGAAGCGCCATACGATGCGCCGTCGCCGCCGATTACTATGATGTGGGCTTGCGGTCGTGTGGCCATGACGCGCGGAAGCGCGCGCATGAATTGGTGATAACCTCTCAGCGGTTCAAGATTTCGTGCCACGAATGTTACGACTTCATCGGAACGCCGAAATTCACGACCGGAAGGCAAGCGGCATACCGCATCAGAATCTGGTCTAATGGTATCGACATCGATGCCTTCGTGGATCACCGTGATTTTATTTTGAAAGTCTTTTGGGAATGTCGAACGCTGCCAGTTTGTCGGCGATATGCCAAAATCACAGTCAGTAAGAGCGAGTAGAGAAGACGCATTCTTTAGGTGGAGCGCGACATGCCCGTCGGCTCCTGTCTCAGGGAATTCTGGGTCGAACCCGACGTCGCGTCCTTGCGTTCCATAGAAGAACTCGCAGTAAAGCAGGATGCGCGCATTCGGAAAAATGACTCGCAAAGGCAGCGTTTCGCCCCAGCCCGGATGGGCCATGATTATGTCTGGCACGAACCCCGATGATGCCAAGGATGACAGGGCATAAAGAACCTGCTCGCCCCGGTGGCATTCCAGATCGAAGCGCCGCGCAAAAGGATGACTTGCCGAAACGTCGACGTTGTTCAAATTGTATTTCACAAGCCTGACGCCATCCATTTCCCGCGATGTAGACGATCCAATAGCCGCAACCCGCACTTTTGAATCGCGAGCAAGCGCGCGCACGATGTGCTGGTACTGGGCCGGAAAGTTGTTATGGACAAAAAGAAAATTCATTGAAGCCCGTCTCTGCGATTTGGCCATGACCAAATTGGCTGGTCGTAGGGTATTATTTAATTCCGAATATTTGGTAGATCCTGGCGCAGGCTGGACAAAAGACCTCTCAGGGCATCCGCCGAAATCCTAAGCGCGCGTCCCGGTTGCAAGCATTTCCGGAGAAACGGGATATGTTCCGGGCATCCAGCTGTTGAGTGCACTAAGAAGGGCCTCAAACGATAGGCGCGGGTCGATCGCAAGATCCTTTTCTTTTGGTTTGCTACGACCCATCGACCAGTCGAGGTAGGCGGTTGGGAGGTCAGACGACAAGGCGGCAGACAGGATTGGGTGTGCAAATAATGGTCGGGTGACACTAATGAAGAGGTATTTGACACCTAATGCGGCGCTCAGCCGTTCGATCTCATCGGGATCGACCGAACCCGTTACGAACGCATTGGTATGCTGCATCAGCTCAATGTCGTTGAGTGTTGCGCCGATGACCGTCATTGATAAGTCGGGTCGGACGCGACCAAGTTCCCGCGCAGTCTTGCCGATGAGTTGTTGTTCGTAAGCGCAAGACCGCACTGGCACAAACGCGAGGTGGTCCGCAGCCGGATGTCGCTGCGTAGGAATTGCCGGGTGTCGGCTTTCGTGTCCGCAATCAATTTTGTCGATTATGCGTCCAGGCAAGACGCTTGCGGCAAATGCCTCAGCTTGCGCGCAGGGCGCGATAATTCGCTGGGCGCCTTTTGCAATGCCTTTCCATCGGTCAGTCCAACTTTCGCTCTCATTGGGAGTATTGAACAGAGCTCTTGAATTGTTCTCGTTTTCATACTGCTTCATGAATAAGACGTCGGAGGCAAAAACTCGCCCCTGCTGCGTAGCAGCCAAACCAGCGTCCGCGATAAATATGTCGTACGGAACCTTCAGCCCAAGCAGCATATCGACGAGTTGAAAAGGTGTGCCGACCGGATCAAGAAATTCGATCACTGAGGGCTCAATGCATTTAAGAAAATTTGTCAGCGCTTCGCATTCACTCGATGTGGCAAAGTTAAACTCAAGCGACTGCGGCATACCTCCGCCGGCATTTATTATATTGACGATCGGCCGAGCGTTTTCGGATCGGATTTCTAAGATTAGTGCGGGCTCTGCGCCCGATCCCAGTTCGCGGGCACGCCTGCGCGCGACCGCCGCGATGACATTTGCGCCCGTGACGAATAGTCTTGGATGACATGCGATCGCGGCTGCCCTGCGCTCAATAGCCTCGCGGGCAGGCCTGAGCGAATCGGCGGCCATAAACCTCGCGCAGTCCATTCGATGCTGGGGAAATCGCTGCTCCAGCAAGGAAAGATTGCGCACGACCAAGGCCCGCTTTTCCAAGCCAAAAGACTTCGAACCGGCATGGCCGACGTAAACCGAGGGCGCGCAAACATTTCTGAATCCGCCCGCGTGTGCGCGCAAGCAAAAATCTGCATCTTCAAGATAGCCGGGCGAATAATCGTCGGACAACGGGCCGATTGCGTCGAGGCACGCACGCGTAATGTAAAGGCAAAACCCAATCCCAGTAGGGATATCAATAACTATACCAGTATTGAATTTTGCGGCTATACCGTCGATCCGTTCAATTTCTTCGTATGAACCGAGGGGATTGGCGGCATTCGGAATCGGAAAGCTGGTGAGCTCACCGTTGTTCGAAAGTGGGGTCACGGTTCCGATGTCAGGCGATGATCGGGCTGCAGTGGCCAGGCGATTTATAAAACCCAAAGGCACTACCGTGTCCGAATTAAGAATAATGACGTCACCGTGGTCGACACGATTGAATGCACGATTGATACTGCCGACAAATCCTAGGTTCTGTGTATTGGTCAGCACCTCAACATGCGGCTCGCTTTCAAGTTCAGCGAGGTATTTCGCTATCTGAGGATCAGGCGAAGCGTCATTAATCAGAATTGCACGGTGACCGGTCGAATTTATTTCCCGAAGTAGAGCGTCCAGGCAAACCCGTGTTGCTTCGAAGTCGCAATAAATAGAGACGATGACGGTCACCTGGTGGACCTCGGCAATTGCAGATTGCCTGCACTGAACCGGCGGCGTATGGACGATTTCATTGCCAGCCGCTCGAATGGAATGAAACGCTTTCCCAGAAATTGATAACTCGATTATCTGGGGGATAGCCGATTTCAACCGTCGAATGCGGAAGCTCGCCGCGTGGCCGCAATCGCCGAGGGGATGGCGAGAGTCAGGCTCGCAGATTTCGCTTTCTGGGTGAGTTTCATTTGAGATCGAGATCGTGAGGGGGGAGTTTTCTTGCCAGAGCGCCCATCCTTCGATTGTTTCCTCGGTAACGATGACGTTGGCAAAGTTTCGTTGCCCGTCTTCCATCAAAATCTGGATGGCTTTGCGCAGAACATCAAAATTGCGTTCTCGGCCGATAAGCGTGCGAGCCGCATGCTTTTGTTGTTGACCTCGCGCCCACGCAAGCATTCGGCGATTGGCCCCAAGATCGTCAGGCGCAATCTCCAGAGCCTTTGCAAGATCGGAAATTGCAATTTCACGGGCGCCCATCCGGAATAATGCTTCGCTCCGCAAGACATAGCAGTGAGGTTCGGGTAGGGGTAAAATGCGGCAGCGACGATCGGCGAATTTGAAAGCCCTTGAAATATTTCCATCGGCCAGGGCTTGGGTGGCAAGAAGCTCAAGCGACTGATGATGGGGCTGATCGAAAATCGTGCGTTTAACGGCCATCGTCAGTAGCTCTCGTTAAATCGCTTCGGTCCCGACAAAAGTGCTTTTTCGCAGGCGGCTTAGCGCCTTGTTCGACCTTGCGAGCGAAGGCCACTAGATGGTCGCGGATTGGATTTGCTTCGGTCGGCTGCGGAATACGCGAACACGGCTCTCCGGCTGCCGGGGCTTGTTTGGTGGAACGCTTTTCGCGGCACGAGCAGAGACGGTTACTTTTTCCACGCCCAGTCGTAGGCCAACCAGCGGTTCTCGGCCGGTCGGCCCGGACACGACGACACGTTTGCCGGTCATTCGGGCGACTGGTGATCCAAGAAAAATAGCCTCCCCCGCAAATTGAAAGTTTGCGGATTCTGGGCCGGACAGCTCGAGCGTCAGGCCAATGATCGGCATCGCTTTGCCGCGCGTTCCGGCAAATGATCCCAAACCCATTTTACGGCCCGTGGTTGTTTGCGGCTTGGCAGTCTTGACCATGTAATGGATGCCCACATTTGAAGGTTTCCCGGGCCATTCCAGCGATATGCCCTCGATGCGCGATGGCGCCGAAGGGCCGGCAATCCACTCGTTGGCATTCACAGTAACATCTCCGATCCCGGTGACGTGTCCGAGAATGCTGAAATCACCGAGGTCGTACGGCGTGTTTGCCTGTTTTTTTCTTGGGAACTGCAGGGGCGCAGCCTTGCCCTGGTTTAGCGGTTCAATCCTCACCGTCGCGGCGGCCGACCCGCCGTTTTGTATGGGGATAACGTGGACAGAGAGTTTTCCAGCCGCGGTTGCCCTTATCACCAGACAAGTATCGGGCTGCCAAAGCACCGCTTCTTTGTGATCAGGATGCAAAAGGAAATTTATGTCGTCGGTTGAATCGGGATCGGGTGCCAACAGAATTTTTGGTGGATTCTGCTCGTCTTCGGCGGTGGCATATCGAACAAGGAAGAGCCCACGATTGATAGCAACTGTTTGTTGCTGCTGTTTGTCGCGCTGCATGCTCTATCCCGTCGCGTAAGATGATTAGCCGGTCACTTGTGAGTATCCTCGTCGACCGTCAACAAACCCTCATCAGTTATCTTTAAAATACCTATAAGACTTCTTTGCAGATTTGCCGTCTGAGGCCAAAAATCGAAACGTGCAGCAGGTTTTCTGAAAAAATTTCGAGCAACGCTTCGCACGCTGAATGGTCTGAACCACAGAAGATATTAAATTTGTAACTAGAATCGGATGGAGCGGACAGAGGAACAGTTGCTGCGAGATCACGTAAATTGCCGCTCGCGTTTTTTTTATGTGAAGAATTTCATGAGGTTCAGCCGTGCTGGACTTCGGTTTATCAAAATTGAGTACAAATTAGCGCAAGACTCATTTTAATTCCGCCTGAAGCGGGAAGTCAGATTTTTAGTGTCATGTCGCGTTTGCTTTGACGTCACGGTAGGTCCGCAAATACCGTCGCGTCACAAATGCGTCACGTCAATTTTTAATTTCGGAGTGATCGGCCATGGCACTTTACGACCTAAATCGATCTAGATTGGATGGCCTGCTGGCATTTGAGGGTACCGATCCTTCAGTCAGAAAATCCATTATCGACTATCTTACCGATGACGGGCTGCTGCATGGGCGCAGTACTGTCCATGTCGAGACCAGCCCGGGCGATGCGGCCACACAGGTTCTGCTCGTAGGTTCTACACCTGCTTCCGTGGACACTGACGCCTATCCCAACCTGAAAGTGATCGTCGATACTGCGGATGCGACTCTGACCGTAACGGGTGGCAGCGACGTGTTTGTCGGAACCGGCCCCGGGAATGATACGGTCGACATGAGTGCTAGCACCGGAAACGACGTCGTCATGACCGGGCGGGGTGACGACTCGGTAGTGGGCGGTCAGGGATCCGATAGCATCTACGGTGGCAACGGCGCTGACACGCTAACCGCGGGCAACAACGGCGATGGAACGTTGCTCGACGGCGGCGCTGGCAACGATGTGCTGGATGGGAATGGCAGCAGCTTCGACACCCTTATCGGAGGCTATGGCAACGACTCCCTGACGGCGGGCGATGGAGGCCATCAGCTTCTTCTCGGCGACGGCGGCAGTGCCAACCCAGATGGCGATCACGACTCGGATGACCATGGGCACGGCCACGATCAGGACGATCACGGTCACGGCCATGGCCATGAAGCCGGTTGGTCAAGTGGCGGCGGCAGTGACACCCTGGTTGGTGGCAGCGGGAACATGGATACGCTTAACGGCGGCGGCGGCAACGATCTGCTGATCGCCGGCACCGGCCACGACCAGTTGCTCATAGGCGGTACCGGTAACGACACGTTCGAGGTTGGTAAAGATGGTTGGTTCAAGGGAACTGACACCATCAGTGGCGGCAGTGGTCATGACAAGGTTCTGTTCGATGACACCTTCGCCAACGCTCACATCGATACTCACCACGGCGTCACAACTGTCACGTTCAGTGATCAAACTGGCGCAACGACGACGATCACTGGTGTTGAAGAGCTGAAATTCTCGGATGGCACCGACGTTCATCTGAAGACCTAAGCCAGAGGACTGGCAAATGTTGGAGGACGCCCCGCAGCTTTCGGGGCGTCCTTTTCTGCCTGAAGTGGCTCTCGCACCAAACGCTTCAATTGCTTCGCGAGACCTGATGCGCCGAGAACCGGTAGCCCTCATCAACTTGAATGCCGTCTTGAACTGGGAGTCCCGCGATGAGGTCTCACTTAAATTGTCGACATCTTAAATGCCCAATTTTAACAGCATTGGCGCACCATTCACGGGCCGCGGCGCCGAGATCGATTTTCTAGGTTGGCGATGAGTATGACAGCGAAGGTCAATGGTGATGATCTCACCATATCCGAACCAACTCGATCGGGCGACCGGTCGAGTTTGGCCTGTTTGGTGATCGTCGCGCGCCATCGCGGCATGCAGCTTTCTGTGCCCCAGCTCATCCATGACAACGTGCTGACCGGAAAGGAAATTACGGTCGCTCAGCTACTGAAATGTGCACAGTCGGCAGGCCTGAAAGCCAAAGTCACCCATCTGACCTGGGACGGTTTGAGTCATCTGAAAAAGGCACTTCCCGCAATCGTCACGCTCAAGAATGGTTCAAGCATGGTGCTGCTCCGCCTTGCCGGTGGAGCGGATGATACGCGTGTGGTTCTGCAGGATCCTAATGCAGCCGATGACGCGGCACTCGTTATCGATCGGGTGCGCTTCGAGGACGCATGGAGCGGCGATGTTATTCTTGTTAAGCGCAATTACGAGATCTCCGACGAGAGTCAGCCTTTCAGCATTGGGCTTGTCACGGCGTTGATTTTTCGTGAGCGATGGGTGGTTCGCGATATTGCCATCTGCGCTGTCGTTCTGAGCTTGTTAGCTTTGACCCCAATCATCTTTTGGCGACTGCTGTCAGACAAGGTGATTTACTTCAAAGCTTACAATACGTTTTTTGTTGTCTGCCTTTCCATGGCAGTGCTGGTGATTTTCGAAGCAATATTTGCCTATGTGCGCCAGTTCCTCGTCGTCCATTTGACGACGCGACTTGACGTCAAGCTCGCGACTTACATGTTCGATAAAGTCTTGAATCTCCCGATCGATTTTTTCGAACGCACACAAACCGGCACGATCACCCATGACATGCAAGAAATGTGGAAAATCAGGACATTCCTGATGGGCCAGCTCTTCGGGACTGTTCTGGATTCCACAACGTTGTTGGTCTTTCTGCCGGTGATGTTT
>Ga0070710_10001689_pt1 | contig 10406 bp, 9 predicted proteins | sample LARL52metaG_FD_65454 | JGI IMG/M metagenome (GOLD analysis project Ga0070710, IMG submission 65454) | Corn, switchgrass and miscanthus rhizosphere microbial communities from Kellogg Biological Station, Michigan, USA - LAR L5-2 metaG | ecosystem: Host-associated > Plants > Roots > Rhizosphere ... | reverse complement strand
AAGTGTTAGGCTTCCCCGGCACGCCCGTTCAAGCAGTCGTGAACCGGCTCATCTTTAATGACAGGCTACGCATGGCGAGGACATCTAACAGCCGCGCACAGATCAGCGGCAAACTGCCTCAAAAGCTGGAACAATTGGATAGCGACAGCACCGCCCCCGACGCGCGGGTGGAGCATCTGCTAGCGACGGCCAAAGAGACCTTCACCAGCAAGGGCTTTGCCGCCACCACGATGGACGACATCGCGAGCGCCGCCGGCATGTCGAAGAAGACGCTCTACAAGCTGTTTGAGAGCAAGACCGATCTGTTCCGCGCGATGCTGCTGCGCAGCCTGCCCCGCGCGCACTTCGGGGAGGCCCCGAGCGAGGGATCCTCGACGATCCGGCTTCGCGGCACGCTGCGCGAGGCGGCCGACATCGCGCTGTCCCCCGGCGAGATCGCGCTGCAGCGTCTGATCGTCGGCGAGCGCCAGGCCTCGCCGGCGCTGGGTCGCATGTTCGCTGAAGTGATCATCGAAAGCGGCACGGATCATATCGCCGGCCTGCTCAAGTCGGCACGTATCGAACCGCGCTTCGAGGGCGTTCCGTTACGACGCGTCGCCGAGATGCTGTTGGGCATGGTGTTCGGCCACGATCATTTCAGGCTGCTGGCGGATACCGAATTCAAGCTCGACCGCCGTGTGCTGGACAAGCGGATCGATCTTGCGATTTCCACGTTCTGCATTGAGGAGCCACCCAAACAGGCCTGGACCACGATCGCCGGTGAGCCTCCGAAGTAGACCGGTTTGAACCTGCTGACCCGTTTGGTAATGAGCTGGCGCTCTGCGATAGATACAGGCGGGGCCCAAAGGCTCCAATACTTGCTCTTCCCGTTCACACCAGCGCGCAACGAGCAGGAGATGATCCCAAGTGCCCTCAGGTCACAGAATTCTGGCTCGATGAGCTGCCTGGAAGTGCGCTCGCGAGGCCTTGAGGTCCTGCAGGATGGCATACCCGAGTCCCAAAGGGAGCATGATTTGGAACGACCATGGTGCTGGATGCGTCCAATTGGCTCAGCTTGGCAAGGGTGATAGTCTGTTGGCAGTGCGGTGATAGTGCCTACTCCCGCGACAGTGCGGCCACCGGATCGAGCCGCGACGCGCTGCGCGCCGGCAAATAACCGAATGTGATGCCGATCACGGTTGAGGATGCGATAGCGACCACAATCGCTGTCGTCGAATAAATGAGCTTGAAGCCGAGGTCGAAGGCGTTGAACATAGCGCCGAAACCGAGCGCTGAGGCGATCCCAAGTGCGCCGCCGATCAGGCACACCAGCACCGCCTCAATCAGGAACTGCTGCAGGATGTCGGTCTGGCGGGCGCCGACCGCCATGCGCACGCCGATCTCGGCGATGCGCTCGGAGACGGACACCAGCATGATGTTCATGACGCCGATGCCGCCTACGATCAGAGAGATCACGGCGATAGCGGCCACCAGGAGGGTCAGGATCTGAGCGGTGCTCTGGATGGTGCGACGGATCTCGTCGGTGTTGAGGATGAAGAAGTCCTTGGTCCGATGCCGCTCCGTCAGCAGGCGGGTGACCTCCTGCTCGGCGAAGTCCGTCGGCGTCGCGTCACTGATCCGCAGGCTGATGCTGCGCAGAGACGGATCGCCGAGGAAACGCGCCTGCACCGTGGTGTAGGGCAGATAAACGGTCGGATTGGCGCTGGACCCAAAGCCGCTCTGCTGCTGGCGGGTGACGCCGATAACGCGGCACGGCACGCGCCCAACCAGGATGATCCGGCCGACCGCACTCGCCGTGCCGTTCGGAAACAACGCTTTGCGAGCATTGTCATCGATCACCGCATCCTGAGCATAACCACGCACGCTCTCCGCATCGAAGAAGCCGCCTTCGGCAAGCTGAGTGCCCTTGACCTGAAAATATTGCTCGCCGACGCCACTGACTTGCGCGCTAGCCTCGATCGCGCCGAGGCGAAGCGTACTCGATGTGGATACCGTGGGCGTCGCCGCGGCGACATAGGGCTGCTCAGCCAACGCGCGCGCATCTGCCAGCACGAGACTCTTGATCTTGGCCGAGCGCGTGTCACCGAAATCCTTACCCGGAAAGACTTCTAGCGTATTGGTGCCAAGGCTATTGATGTTGGCCAGCACCCGCTCCTGTGAGCCCGAACCCAGCGCGACCACGCATACCACTGATGTCACGCCAATAATAATGCCAAGCATAGTGAGGAGTGCCCTCAGGCGATGGGCATTCATAGACAGCAGCGCCATCCGCAGCGTCTCCTGGAAACGCATCAACGTCGCGCGCCAGCCCGATGGCCGCGCGGTCACGATCTCGGCAACGGCATCGTGCACCGATGCGGTAGGAAGACGCTCGCTCGGATTGGGACGATCCGAGGACACCACACCGTCACGCAACTCGATGATACGCCGGGCATGGCGAGCGACCGCCATGTCGTGTGTTACGATGATCACTGTGCGGCCTTCGGCGTGTATTTCGTCGAGGATGCGCAACACCTCCGCGCCGCTGCGGCTGTCGAGGGCTCCGGTCGGCTCGTCCGCCAGGATCACGTCAGCGTCGTTGATCAGGGCGCGGGCGATCGAGACGCGCTGCTGTTGACCGCCCGATAGCTGGCTCGGGGTATGCGTCAGGCGCTCCGCCATGCCAAGACGCTGAAGCAGGGCCGCGGCCCGATCCCGCCGATCAGCGAACGAACGACCGGCATAGATCGCCGGCATTTCCACATTCCCGACAGCAGTGAGCTCGCCGAGCAGATGATAACGCTGGAAGATGAAGCCGAAATGCTCACGCCGCAGCGCTGCGAGCACGTCCATGTCGAGCAAGCCGATATCGCGGCCGGCGATCCGGTAATGGCCTGATGTCGGACGGTCGAGGCAGCCAAGGATGTTCATCAAGGTCGACTTGCCCGAGCCGGACGCGCCCACGATCGCGACCATCTCGCCGGCAGCGATGCGGATGTCGACATGGTCGAGCGCGATCACGGTGGACTCACCGGAGATGTAGACGCGACTGACTTTGTCGAGAACGATCAGGGGATCGGCCATGTCAGCTCCCAGGCAGCGGCGAACCGGGCATTTTGCTGGACGACGCGTTGGAGCCATTCGTGCCGATCACCACCCGCTCGCCGCTCTTGAGGCCCTGACGGATCTCGGCCATGATCTTGTTGCTGAGGCCTACCTTTACGGCACGGGTGGTCAGCGCTCCCGACGGTTCGACCACCCTCACCTCCGATAACCCGTCCGCATCGAGTTCACCGAGCGCTGCGACGGGAACGGTCAATACATTGTGGGCTTGGCCAAGAACGATGTGCACCTCGGCGGTCATGTAGGTGCGCAGGTCGCCGTCTGGATTCGGCACATTGAAGACGCCATTGTAGTAGATTGCCGATGCGGCGGACGACTGCGAGGACGCACTACCGCTCGACGTGGTCGTGGTGGTCGTGGTGAAGCTGCTGTCGGTCTTGATCGATTCCGGCGCGGGCTCGATGGATTCGAGACGCGCCTGATAACGGTGCGCCGGATCGCCGAGGATGGTGAAATAAACCTGCTGGCCCGGCCGGCACCGCACCACGTCGGCTTCGGAGATCTCCGCGCGGACCTTCATGCTGTCCACCTGGCCGAGCACGACGATGGTAGGCGCCGACTGCACGGCATTCACAGTCTGGCCTTCCTGGGCAACGATTGAAAGCACAGTGCCATCTATCGGAGCGACGATGCGGGTGTAGCCGAGATTGATCCGCGCGGTCTCCACCGCGACCTCCGCCTCGAGCATCTGGGCATCGAACTGGGCGATCTGGGCCCGCGTGGTCTTGACGTTCGCTTCGGCGGAATCAAAGTCGGCGCGCGACGACGCCTTCTGCGCCAGCGTGGTCTGCTGGCGTGCGAGGTTCGCTTCGGCAAGCACCAGAGCGGCCTCCTTTTCCGCCCGCTGCGCGCGGGTGTTCTGCAGTGCCGCCTCGTTGGTGCGCAGCGTGTTCTGCTGGGTCAGGGAATCGATCTCGGCAATCAACTCACCGGCGCTGACCTTCTGGCCAAGGGCAACCTTCAACGAAACCACGCGGCCCGAGACTTGCGCGCCAAGGGCCACCAGCTTGGCTGGTTTCAGCGTGCCGGTTGCGAGCACCGTCTGATCGATGTCGCCGATGGTGACCGGCGCTGTCACCAGATTGTCGGCCGGTTTCGGAAGCAGCGCCGTCTTCACGCCCCAGCCGACGGGCAAAACCAGAATGGCGGCTACGAGCAGCGCGCGCCACGGCGGGCGCCTGACGCGCGGCGACACGGCCGGTTGCGGCATGTGGCTCTCCAGCCGCGGCATAAAATCCGTTCCCGGCACGCGGTCTGCAGTCCTGACCTGCGCGCTCTTCTTCATGATGGCATCCGGTCGATGCTGTCGTGTCTCGTTGCGCATGCGGATCACTCGGCCGTCGCCAGGTGCGGACCGACCTTGGCGTCAACGACCTCCGGCTTACTGCTATCGATCGCACTATCCCAGCCGCCACCCAGCGCTTTCGCCAGCGCTACGTAGTCTCGCGCCACATTGACCCGGCTCTGCAGTAACGCGTCCTCCGCGGAAAACTGCGAGCGCTCGGCATCGAGCACGTCGAGAAAGCCGCTCGACCCGCTCTCGTAGAGCGAGCGCGATAGCCGCAAAGCCTCGCCGTAGCGCTCCGCGGACTCGGCGAGGCTGTGGATCCTGATGCGCTCCTGGGTAAGCGAGACAATGGCGTTTTCGACATCCTCGAGTGCCGTCAGAACGGCACCGCGCCAGGCGATGTAATGTTCGTCGCGCTGGGCTTTAGCCACATCGACAGCCGCCCGCAGCTTGCCGCCGTTGAAAATCGGAACGCTCAGCGTCGGGCCGACCGACCACCCAATGGTCGAGCTCTTGCCGAGATCGCCGAGTTTGAGCGCCGTTGTCGAGATCGAGCCGCTCAAGCTGAGATCGGGATACAGCGCGGCCTCCGCCCGCCCGATTTCGGCGGTGTATTGTGCAAGCTGCCGTTCCGCCTTACGCACGTCCGGCCGCATTTTCAGTACGTCCGCCGGGACACCCTTCGGCAGTGGCATCCGCGGCGCAGGTATCGGCGTGGCGCGCGCGAGCCGCGAGGCGAGTGCCTGCGGATCGCGCCCGAGCAACACGCTGATGCGATGCACCGCTTCCTTGTAGGATGCCTCGTATGTCGGGACGTTGGCCTCGGTGCTGGCCGCCTGTGCGGTCGCCTTGGCGGCATCGACTGCGGAGGCCGAGCCGGCGTTGACCTTGCCCAGCGTCATGGCCGCGGTTGCGCGCTGGGAGGCCGCGGTGCGACGCGCCAGGGCCGCTCGGGCCCGATAACCGCGTGCCTCAATGTAATACGACGCGACGTCGCCAATCAGAGTAAGCAAGGTCGCGCGCAGGTCGTCCTCGGATGCATCCACGCTGTAGGCCGCAGCCTCGGCGGCACGGTGATTCGCGCCGAACAGGTCAAGCTCCCAAGTCGCATCGAATCCGGCCTGGAATTGATTGTAGGTCGTGCCGCCCAATCCATTTGACACGGCACCCGCCGTGGTGCGGTTTGCGGTGGCTGAACCGGATCCGGAGATTTGTGGAAAAAGCGTACCGCTCGATTGCCGCAGCAGAGCGCGGGCCTCGCGGATGCGAGCCTTCGCCGCGGCGACATCGAGATTATCCTGGGCCGCCTCATCGATCAGCTCGTTCAGCAGTGGATCGTCCAAGCGCCGCCACCACTCCGCCAGCGATGCGGACGCGCGCTCCTGCCGCTTACCCTTGTGGTTGTCGTTGCTCCAATGTTTGGGAAGTTCGACTGCCGGGCTCACATAGTCCGGCCCGACGGCACAGCCAGCAAGCAGCGAGCTAACGACAGGCAGTGCCATCAGAGGAACTCTCTTCGCAATGGCTTTCATGACCACCCGTTAATTGATTCGATTATTGATTCTTCGCGGGCGCGCCCTTGTCGGACCATTCCGGCGGTAATCCCAGCCCTCCGGCGACCATTCCAACCACCCCGGGTCCGCGACCGAACGCCTCACAGGCGTCATATTTCGGCTTGCCGCCCAATGATAGATCGCAACGCCCATCACGGTAATCGCCCGGCCACAGCAATCAACCACGCGCCATGTACCTCCGGACCCTCCCTGTCCTCATTGGCACAACAATGAATCGCTTTAGACGTCGAGCGGTACACGAGGCAAATGGGCTCGCGACCAACCGTGAAAACGCCGCGCGCCGCCTTCGACATCCTGCGCCTGCGGAAGCACCGAAGCCATTCGACGCCGCCAGGTAAGTTTAAGCCCAAAACAAACGAGACTGTCATATCGCCCCTCGGATACCGGGACGTCACGATAGGATGGGTTCGGATGACCTTGGATTAAGAGATGTTACAAAGAATTTCAGCTGGCGGTGGCTAATCGAGCTCCTGACGGCTCCAGCACTCTCTGTCTCCTTCCTTTGAGATCGGCGTGGCACCAATCATCAGGCCAATCCGGTGCCGCCGATGCCGTGATTATTGCGGTGCGTGGTCACGACGACCGCGACGCCAGATCGATGCCGCACTCGCGTTCGGACCATCGCTCCTCCATGTCTCCGACATGCCATCATTCTTCAAACGTATCCGGCGCACGCTCGGGAATAACCCGTCCATGATATGCATCGAGTGATGACATAAGAGGCTGATCGCCTCGCAAAGGCTAGCCACGCTTGGGGGTTCCCGCCACCCGCTGAATCAGCATCTGTCGCAAGAAACGAAAATCGTTCGCCGTGAGTGTCCTGACGTGGGTCATCTGGATTTGGACTTCGGCGCCCATACGGCAATTTTGCTGACCTGAGCCGCTGACACCCAAGCGCCCCTCTGCGAGGCTGCATTGTTCTCGAATCGATCCGTGGCGGGCGCCCTTCCCTAGCACCTCAGCCTGAGACCAACTGCGCCGTCGACTTAACCATCCAGTCCTCCCGAAGACTTGGCATGGCGATGACATATGACGCCACGACGCTCATCGTTGCGCCAACATTTTCGCCCTTGATGCCCATGTCGTCGAGAGAGCGATAGGCGCATCGAACGTCGCGCTCCCATCTGGACTGAAGGTCATCTTGCCCCCGGCCATCTGACCCCGGGACGCGAGTCAGCGAGGCTCTTTGCCGCCTGAGCATGACGCAAAAACTCTCGCTCCGCTAGAGCCCTCACAATAGTGCCCGAAGGTACTAAGGCAGAGGCGAACGCAGCTCCGACGCGCGCGACCTTAATTGGTTTGATGGCTGTCACTCGCATACTCGATGATCCTTTCGGCCTTTTTACACTCCATCAATCGTCAGACTTCGCAGCCGTCGCTCAGATCTTTCGACGGGAGCAATTCGTCGTCCTCTATCTCGATGATGCGATCGGCCAAATCGAGAATTCGATTGTCATGCGACGCAACCGCACGGAGATGGCCGCGGGACGCTTTAAGTCGCTGATTCATGCCGCAATTGTAATGCACTGCCGCGTTGGCAAGATGAGCACCAAGTTTCCGATTATCTCATTCTATGACGGCTGGTTGTGGCGGGGGCTACAATCTTTTAAGTATCGATTCATCCGAAGCCGATGTGGAGCGTCGCTGCACCACCGGATCTGCCTGAACGACACTAACATTTGGCGTTGCTGAGAGATGATCGGATTAGATGAACTCTTTCCCCGTTAAGTTTAATGACCACCGGTGTAGCCGTAGCGCGGATGACGCTGTAACCAGGCACCTCTATGTGCCTCGCGGGCATTAACGTTGCTCGCAGTGTCTCGATCACCCGGGGCAAGTCGGCACAAACGACGATCGGGCTTGTCATAAACTGTTACGAGAAAGCGCTTGAGACGTTCGCAAAACCCCGCAAAAGATGCCTCCGACATGTCGGCTCCCCCCCACATCCTTATTGTAGACGATGATCCCAAAATTCGGTCGGGTCTGGCCAGGTTTTTGGGAGAGCAAGGGTTGCGTGTTTCCGTTGCATCCGACGGAAAGCAATTCAGGGAAAAGCTCGCCACTTCCAAACTGGATCTCATCGTTCTGGATGTCATGCTGCCAGACGAGAACGGACTTTCCTTATTGAGACAGACGCAGGCCGAAAACCCGGTACCAGTCATACTCTTGACAGCGGTCGCTGAAGAGACCGACCGGGTGATCGGTCTAGAGTTGGGCGCAGAAGACTACATTTGCAAACCATTCGGCCTCCGAGAGCTTTTGGCTCGCATCCGGGTCATACTGAGACGCCAATCTGCTGTTGATCACAAGAAGTCTGCCAAACACTCGAGTGTCTTCGTGTTCTGCAGGTGGACCCTGGATATCCGAGCGCGGACGTTGAAATCCCCGTCGGGCGCTTTGGTCGAGCTCACTTCCGGTGAGTATGACCTGCTTCAGGCCTTCGTGGAGCACCCGAACCGCGTGCTGACTCGCGACCAACTGCTGGACTTGGCGAGAGGCCGCGTCAGCACATCAGTAGATCGCACCATCGATGTTCAGGTCATGCGCCTACGACGCAAGCTAGAAAAGAGCCCGGAAAATCCCACCCTGATCAAAACGGTTCGTAACGGCGGATACATCTTCACACCTGTTGTCGAAAGCGATGCCGGCTAAAGAACAAGCCCTGAGCTGGATCCGGCGTCCAGGGATTGGCCGCCGAATCGCGGCGGCCATGATCCTCAGCTTGTTGGCCGTTCAGGCTCAGGCAGCCTTTCAGTTCTGGCTGTTTGCAGAACCGGAAGTACGGTTAACCGGCGCACGATGGCTTGCTGAGCAAACGAGCAGTGTCGCTGCGGAGGTTTTCTCGCAGCCCATTTCGAACCGCGAGTTGAGGGCAAAGCAATTGAGCTCGATCCTCTCCGTGACTTGGTCGCGAGAGAAACCGATCGACAAGTCCGGCGAGAGCCAGGACCCGATCTTTGCCAGGCTAAGCACGACGATCAAAGCTACACTTGGCAACGCAATTCGGACAGTAGAGGTGCACGATGCCGGATTTGCCATCGTGGCGCCGTTTCAGAGCGTCAAGACCCAAGTCGTACCTCCATCGATCGGTGCCTCGTTTGGCACCGGGTCTCTAAATTCAAACGAGCCGGAAACACTCGTACCTGCCAGCTTGCGGATCGCTGTTCAGTCTATCGACAATTCGTGGGTAAGTGTGTCGTTTGCAGAGTCGGTGGGTGGTTATTTCCTCCCGCTGCTCCCATTGGTCGGCGGCGGCTTGATCATCGCGGTCATCTCCACACTACTGGCTCGTCGGATTGTCGCGCCGCTCGACAGGCTCGTCGAAGCCGCCGATCAGATCGGCAAGACTCGAGATCTTGTTACGGTTTCCGACCAAGGCTTGTACGAGTTTGGCGTCGTTGCCAGGGCGTTCGAAGAGATGCAGCGTCGTCTCTTGCTGTTCGTAAAGGACCGCACTCTAATGCTTGCAGCCATCTCGCACGATCTGCGATCGTCGCTGACACGCATGCAGATTTCCGCCGAGCAACTCGACACCGACGACGATCGCAATGCCATCATGTCTGAGATAGCCGACATGACCAGCATGGTTGACACGACGCTCGCCTTCGCAAGCGTGGAGACAAACGAAGGCGCCACTCAGCCGCTTGACCTCGCAGCGTTGCTAATCAGCTTGGTTGACGAAGCTGCAGACAAAGGAAGCGACTGCAGCTACGCAGGGCCTGATCATCTTGAAATCGTCGGACGGCTGATACCACTCAAGAGAGCGTTCCGGAATCTGATCGATAATGCTGTGAAGTACGGGTTGATTGCGCGAGCGAACCTCAACGAGTGCCCCGAACACATTGAAGTAAGCATCAGCGACAACGGACCCGGCATACCCAATGACAGAATCGAAGAGGCTATGGCGCCGTTTCGACGACTAGATCAGGCCAGAAGCGCTGAAACTCCTGGAGCGGGATTGGGTCTTACTATTGTGCGCGACGTTGTCTTGAGCCATGGCGGCTCGATCGGATTCAAGACTCCGGATGGCCGAGGATTTACTGTAACAGTTCGCTTACCTAAATAGATTTGAAGGGCGCCTCACCGCGCTCCACAACAAGCCGCACCATCACCAGCACAGCCCAGACGCCTCCACGATATCGCGGCCTTGCTGCAAATGATCTGTGTCGAGTTTTCCGGTAGCGGTCATGCGGTGCTGTACCAAGGGTCAGCCAGGCTCACCTCAAGGGTACGGCCTGATGACATCAGGCACACCGTCACTAATCTGGTAGAGAACGCCGTGCGTTTCGGAAGCGAAGTAATCATTCGAATGGCCCCGAGCGAGAATCGGATCACGATCGAGGTCGCCGACAACGGTCCGGTATCCCAGAGGAGCGGAAGTACGCGGCGAAGATGCACGGACGATGGACGCGGCGAGCCGGTTTGGCCAGGGGGTTTCCATC
>Ga0070710_10001683_pt1 | contig 10422 bp, 10 predicted proteins | sample LARL52metaG_FD_65454 | JGI IMG/M metagenome (GOLD analysis project Ga0070710, IMG submission 65454) | Corn, switchgrass and miscanthus rhizosphere microbial communities from Kellogg Biological Station, Michigan, USA - LAR L5-2 metaG | ecosystem: Host-associated > Plants > Roots > Rhizosphere ... | reverse complement strand
TCGAGCTCACCGGGACCCCGCGGGCCCAGGTGCGTGCGATCGGGCTGGACACGCCGGGCCCGGTCAGCGCCGACGGCGTCATCGCCCTCCAGGGCGCCACCAACTTCGGCGACCCGGCCTGGTGCGGGTTCGATGTCCGGGGGGCGCTGGAGCAGCGGGTCGGGATTCCCGTTCTCTACAACAACGACGCGAACGCCGCCGCGCTGTACGCGCACCACGTGCACTTCGGGCCGGAGGAGGCGCCACGGCGGTCCTCGGTGGCCGCGATCGTGGGCACGGGGCTCGGCGGCGGCGTGGTCGAGGCGGGCCAGGTGGTGCACGGGGCCGCCGGGATGGCGGGGGAGTTCGGGCACGTGTGGATCCCGATGGAAGGGCTGCTCGGCCCCGGCCAGCCGGTGCCCGCCTGCAACTGCGGCCTGTACGGCGACGCGGAGAGCGTGGCGTCGCTGACCGGGATCGAGAAGAACCTGCTGCCGTACTGGCTGACCAAGTTCCCCGACCACGAGCTCGGGAAGGTCAGCCCGGCCCGCACGGCCGCGAAGCTGGTGCGGGGTTATGGCGAGAAGGGTGACCCGCTGGCGCTGGAGATCTTCCGGCAGCAGGCGATGGCGCTCGGCCGGCTGTTCACGATCGCGGCCAACTTCACCGACCCCGACGTGTACTTCGTCGGCGGCGGGGTGGTGGAGGCGGCGATGCACTTCCGCGACTGGTTCCTGGACCAGGTGCGCGAGCACACCCTGCTGCGCGAGGAGCAGTTGCGGGCCGCGACGGTCGCGCTGGTCCCGGACCGGGACATGGCCGGGGCGCGGGGCTCGGCCATCGCGGCCCTCGCCGCCGCGCGGCTCGCCGGGGACGCCTGAACGGCGCGGCCTAGCGGGGCGGCCCGGGCAGGTCGCCGTCGCCCGGGCGGATCAGGCCGGTCTCGTAGCCGTACACCACCGCGTGCGCCCGGTCGCGCAGCCTGAGCTTGGTCAGGATCCTGGTCACGTGGGTCTTCGCGGTCGCCTCGCTGATCACCAGCGTCCGGGCGATGCCGGCGTTGGACAGCCCGCGGACCAGCAGGCCCAGCACCTCGCGTTCCCGGCCGGTGAGCTGGCTGAGGTCCGGGGGGGCCACGGGACGGCCGCGGACGAAGTGCTCGACCAGCCGCCGCATCGGAGCCGGGGAGACGAGAGCGTCACCGGCCGCGGCGGCGCGGATCGCGAGCACGATCTCCTCCGGCGGTGCGTGCTTGAGCAGAAAGCCGCTCGCCCCTGCCGCCAGCCCCTCGAAGACGTACTCGTCCAGATCGAAGGTGGTCAGCAGCAGGACCCGCGGCGGGTCGGGCCGCAGCGCCACGACCCGGCGGGCGGCTTCGATCCCGTCCAGGTCAGGCATGCGCACGTCCATGACCACCACGTCGGGCCTGATTACCGCGGCGCGGCTGGCCGCCTGCCGCCCGTCGGCCGCCTCGCCGACGAGCTCGAAGTCGGGCTGCGTGCCGATCAGCTGGGTTAGGCCCGCGCGGACCAGCGGCTGGTCGTCGGCGATCAGGATCGTGATGGTCATGCCGGGCTCGGCAGGAACGCCCTGATCACGAAGCCCTGCTGGCCCGATCCCGCCTCGAACTGCCCACCGAGCAGCGCGGCGCGCTCGCGCAGCCCGGCCAGCCCGGCGCCTCCGCCGGGCCCAGCGTTCGTGCCGAGGCTGGCCCGCCCCTCGTCGGCCACCTCGATCGTGATCCCGGTCCCGCTGTAGCGCAGCCGCACCGTCGCCGTCGCGCCGGGCGCGTACCGGACCGCATTGGTCAGGCCTTCCTGCACCACGCGATACCCGGCCAGCTCGATCGCGTCGGCCAGCGGCCTGGCCTCGCCGTCAACCCGGAGCTCGGCGCGCAGGCCGGCCTGCCTGGCCCGCTCGACCAGGCCAGGCACATCGTCCAGCCGCGGCTGCAGGCCTGGCCCCGCACCGGCCCGGCCGCCCGCACTGGGCGGCCCGGTCCCGGGCTGGCCGACCGGGCCGGCCTGCCGGAGCCGGCGGACCAGCGTGTTGAGCTCGGCCAGGCCCGCGCGGGCGCCTTGCTCGATGGCGGTCACCGCGGTCACCGCGGCCCGTGGGTCGTCGTCGGCGGCCAGCCTGGCCGCGCCGGCCTGCACCGCGATGGCGCTGAGCTGGTGGGCGACCACGTCGTGCACCTCGCGGGCCAGGGTGGCCCGCCGCTGATCGTCCGTCTGCGCGGCCACGCTGGTGACGAGGTCCCGGTGCGAGGCCGTGATCTCACCCATCGCCAGCGCGGCAGCGAACAGCGCGCAGGCCACGGCCATCGCGTGCTCGCCGGCGGTGATCTGCAAGCTGACGATCGCCGCGAGCACGGCCGCGGCCACCAGCACGCGTGCCGCCCGCCGGAGGCCCCGGCCGCCGTACGCCCCGAGCCCGTAGGCGGCGGTGAGCACCGCGGCGCTCGCCGACCACAGGTTCAGGTGCGCCGCGAACTTCACGGCCAGGGCCGCCGCGGTCACGCCGAGCACCATGCCGGGCTGCTGACGTCGCCACAGGAACGGCGCCGATTGCGCGACGGCGAGCGCGACGAGCCCGGCGATGGCCAGATTCGACCCGCTGTGACCGGGCGGGCGCCACCACCACGGCACATCGAACAGCGCCCAGGCCGCGAGGCCGGCCGTGATCAGGCGGTCTGCGGTGACCGGCGTCAGCCGCCAGGCCAGGGCACGGGGCATGCCCCGACGATACGTCGCCGGCCCGGACCCGGCCCGCGCCCCGCGGGCCGGGCGGGGCGGGCCGGTCATGCGGTCACGTCCGCTGCGAATCGCCAGCGAGCGAGCAGGCCCGCGATCGCCGCGGTGACGGACATCCAGGCCAGCCCGGCGAGCTGGCCGATGGGCTGGCCGCTGCCGGCCGACCTGCTCCAGAAGCTGGTCGGCAGGTATCCGTTGGCCGGGAAGCCCATCCACGCCTGCACGAACAGCGCGGGGGAGATCCGCCCCACGCTGGCGATGCCCGCCAGCAGCAGGGCCAGCACGAACACACCGGCCGTGATCGCCGTCGTGGCCAGCTGGCCACGCCCGACCGTCCCGGCCGCGGTGGCCACGGCCGCGAACAGGCCGAGCACCAGCGCGGCTCGGCCCGCCGCGGCGGCGGACGAGCCCAGCCCGGCCCACAGGCCGCCGTGCGCGGCCGGCAGGCCCGCGCCCGCGGCGATGAGCGGCCCGGCCAGCATCAGCACGACCCAGCAGCTCAGCATCGCCGCCACCCCGGCGCACCAGATCGTGAGCCACTTCGCGGTGAGCACCAGACCGCGGTGGCCTTGCCTGCTGAGCAGCTGCCTGATCGTGCGCAGCCCCCATTCGCCGCCCCAGTGGCCGCCCGCGACCAGCGCGATCAGCAGCAGCCCCGGAAGTGAGGCGAGCATCCCGGCGGCCACGTGACCGATCTCGCCCGGCTGGGCCAGCGTGCTCGTGGCGGCGGCCGCCGCCCTGGCCGCCGCGTGGGCCTGGGCGATCACGTGGCGGCACTGAGCGGTCGCCGCGTGGCCGCAGACGTCCGGGATCCGCGGCCTGGCCAGGCCGTCCCGGGCGTTGTTCGCCGCGCCCCAGGTGAGCAGCACGCAGAAGCCGGCTACGGCCAGGACCGAGCCCCAGACCAGCGGCCTGGCCAGCTTGCGGAACTCAGCCCGCATCAGCGAGGTCATGACGGATCTCCTCCTCGGCGGTGAGCTCGAGAAACCTGTCTTCCAGCCGCGGCTGCTCCACGATCACCGACTCGGCGATGATCCCGCCGGCGACCAGCGCCGCGTTCACGTCCCGGCCGCTGTCGTGGCGGACCAGGAGCTCGTGGCCGGCGCCCCCGGGCTGGCGCTCGGCGGGCCAGCGGTCAAGCAGGCGGGCCGCGGTGCCGGCGTCGGCGGGATCGACCACCACCCTGACCTGCCGCCTGATCACACCGAGCCCAGCCGGCGGTCCTTCATCGACCAGCCGGCCGCGGACGATGACCGCGACCCGGTCGCAAACCTGCTCCACCTCGGCCAGCAGGTGACTGGACAGGAAGATGGTCGTCCCGTCGCCGGCGAGCTCGCGCAGCAGCTCGCGGATGTCCCTGATTCCCGACGGGTCGAGACCGTTCGTCGGCTCATCGATGATCAGCAGTGGTGGCCGGCCGAGCATCGCGGCCGCGATGCCGAGCCGCTGCCGCATGCCCTGCGAGTACGTCCTGACCTTCCTGGACGCGGCGCCGCTCAGGCCGGTGAGGCCGAGCACCCGGCCGATCTCCTGAGCCGGGACGCCGCCGCTGGTCGCGGCGAGGACCTGCAGGTTCTGGCGCCCGGTGAGCCACGGGTAAAACGCGGGCTCCTCGATCATTGAGCCCGTCCGCGCGGTGAGCCTGGGATCGGGCAGCCGCCCGCCGAGCAGCTCGATCGCGCCGCCGGTCGGCGCGATCAGCCCGAGCAGCATCCGTATCGTGGTCGTCTTCCCCGCCCCGTTGGGCCCGAGGAAGCCGTAGACCTGGCCGGCGCCGACCCGCAGGTCCAGCCGGTCTACGGCCACCGTCGCGCCGAACCGCTTGGTCAGCCTGGTGCAGGCAATGACGTCCATGGCCCGACCGTAGGAACACCAGCCGGGTACGGCATCGGCCGGGCGATCGATCTGGCGTCACCTTTTGGGTGACGCCGCGCGGCCCGCCTAGGCGGTGAACCCGTCGAGGCGGGCCAGCAGGCTCAGCATGACCTCGTCCGCGCCGCCACCGATCCCCACCAGCTTGGTGTCCCGGTAGAACCGCGCGGTCCAGGTCTCCTCCATGTAGCCGATGCCGCCGTGGAACTGCAGGCAGGTGTCGGCGATCTCCCGGGACAGCCGGCCCACGGCGAGCTTGGCCACCGTGGCGAACCGCCGGGTGTCTTCCCCGCGCAGGTAGGCCTCGGCGCAGGCGTAGTTGTAGTGGCGCACCATGTCCAGCTGGGCCGACAGCTCGGCGAGGCGGTACGCGACGTGGTCGTTGGCCAGCAGCGGCCGTCCGAAGACCCGCCGCTGCGCCAGGTAGTCCCTGGTCCGGTCCAGGGCCTTCTGCATCGCCCCGACCTGGAGGTACGCGGCGATCATGCGTTCGGCCTGGAACTGCTCCATCTGCTGCTGGAACCCGCGCCCGATGGCGCCGATCGTGTTGCTGACCGGGACGCGCACGTCGGTGAACGAGAGCTCGGCGGTGTCGGAGGACCGGTTCCCGAGCTTGTCCAGGGTGCGCGACACCCGGAAGCCCGGGCGGCTGGTCTCGACCACGATCTGGGACATCCCCTGGTAGCCGCCCTCATCCGAGGTCCGGGCGAGCAGGCAGATCCAGTCCGCCTGGGCCCCGTTGGTGATGTACAGCTTGCTGCCGTTGATCACCCACTGGTCCCCGTCCTGTACTGCACGGGTGCGCAGGCCCGCGACGTCGGACCCGGCGTCAGGCTCGGTCACCGCGATCGAGCAGACCATCTCGCCGCGGATGGCCGGGGCCAGGAACCGTTCCTTCAGCTCGTGACTGCCGTACTGGTGCAGCGAGGGCGTGGCCATGGCCATCTGCACGGCGATGCCCATGGGCACGCCGCCGCAGTCGATCCGGCCGAGTTCCTCGCCCGCGACCACGGTGAACGAATGATCCGCGCCCTCCCCGCCGTAGGCCGGGTCATATTCCAGGCCGAGCAGGCCGATCTTGGCCAGGACCGGGAACAGGTCGTGCGCGGGGAAGTGCCCGTCCCGCTCCCAGTCGTCGACGTGCGGGTTGATCTCGCGCTCCACGAGGTCGCGCACGCTCGCGCGCAGGGCCTCGTGCTCGGCCGTGAACTGCACTGTCTCGTCCTCTCGTCGCCCCCAGTTAACTCGACGTCGGATGCCACAGCGATCCCCGGCCGGGCGCCGGGATTACCCGTCGCCCACGGCCAGGCTCGGCTCCGCGGTCACCGCGGTCGGGTGATCTGGCCTGCCGACAGCGTGGAGATGCCGCAAGGCCTGGGCGAAGGAACCGGCGAAGCTCGTCTCGCAGTAGGGCAGGCCCCGCTGCTCGCAGAACGCCCGCACCAGATCCTGGGACCGTCGCAGGTTGGGCCGGGGCATGGAAGGGAACAGATGGTGCTCGATCTGGTAGTTCAGGCCGCCCAGGGCGAAGTCGGTCAGCCAGCCACCGCGGACGTTGCGGGAGGTAATCACCTGGCGGCGCAGGAAGTCGGTCTGGTCACTGGCGTCCAGCGTGGGCATGCCCTTGTGGTTAGGGGCGAAGGAACTCCCCAGGTACAGGCCGAACAGGCCCTGCTGCACCAGGATGAACAGCACGGCCTTGACCGGCGGCAGCACGAGGAAGACCGCGCCGAGATAGCCGACGACATGAGCTGCGAGCAGCGCCGCCTCCGTCCGGCGGTGTCGCGAGGTGCGGCTGGTCAGGGCGCGGATGCTGGCGACATGCAGGCTGATCGCCTCGAGCAGCAGCAGCGGGAAGAACAGGTACGCCTGGTAGCGGAACGTCAGCCGGGTCAGGCCCCGGGCGCCCTGCGCCGAGAGCCGGGTGAAGGCCACCGCGCTTGGCCTGATGTCGGGATCCGCGCCTTCGGTGTTGGGGTGGGCGTGGTGGCGGTTGTGCTTGTCGACCCACCAGCCGTAGCTCAGCCCGATGCCGAGGTTGCCGTGCAGGAGGCCCAGGACGTAGCTGGCCCGCCGGGAGCCGAATATCTGCCGGTGCCCGGCGTCGTGACCAAGGAAGCCGACCTGAGTGAACATCACGGCCAGGAACGCGGCCACCAGCAGCACCCACCACGAGTTGCCCACCAGGACGAAGGCGGCCCATCCGGCCGCCATGGCCACGGCGGTGAGGGCAATCTTCCAGATGTAATACCGCGAGCGTCGGTGCAGCAGTCCGGCCTGCTTGATCAGCCTGGACAGCTGAGCGTAGTCGCTGCCGCGAGGCCCCGTGTCCGATGCGGGGGCCAGTTGAGGTTGCCGAGCATGGTCAGTCGATGGTTCCTGAAATAGCTCCGTCGGATCTCCTCGTGGTACATCGAAACGGGGTGGGATGTACCGCCAGGGTCTGGAGCGGGAGCGATGACGCCACCAATCACATTCGTTGGCACGCGTCTCTGCTGCGAGCAACCACCTGGCCTGATGCTACCTGGCGGGCCGGATGACGGCGACCCTCCGGGGCCGGGCCTCGCCAGCCGGTATGACCTTTAGCGCAAGATTTCCACCAGCAGCACCCAGGCGTTAACCAGCCCGAAGAAGATGGCCGAGATCACGCTGGGCACCAGCCAGTACAGGCCGCCCCCGGCCTGCGCCAGCAGGGTGGCCCCGGCCACCACCAGGCAGCCGCAGCTCACGATCGGCGGGGCACCCCGGGCCATGATCCACGTCACCCGGGTCTCCTGGTCCGACCGCCCGGACCGGTGATTGATGATCAGCTGAGAGCCCCCGATGACGACCCCGGCGGCGATCAGTTCCCAGCCCAGGGCGGCGCGGGCCTGGCCGGGGACCAGCAGCAGGATCCCCGCCAGCAGCGGCGTGACGAACAAGATCAGGGTGAGCCCCGCGCGACCGGGCAGGTTCCGGTACTTGAGGATCTCGCTCAGGTTGATCGACACGGCCACGAACACCAGCCCCGCCAGGGCGGCCGAGGCCCCCGCCACGCCGACCCCGAAGTCGGTCCAGCGGTCGGCCGCGTAGGCGGTCTGCAAGATCGCCTCTTCGCGCATACCGGAATCATGCCCCACCGGCCGTCGCCTGGGCCGGGTGGCACCGGCGTGTCCCGTGGGGTGCCGGCGGTGAGTGGTGACGCTGCGGCGGCGCGGGTCGGCTGGACGTGACGGGTGGCGCGGGAGCGGCTGGCCGGGGGCGAAAAACGGGTTGCTCCTGGCTGGGCGCTCGTGTCACCCTCGGGGACGCACGACGGATGCCGGTGTGGCCGGCCGAGCGGAAGGAGGACGCGGATGTCTGTGACCGTGGCGCGGTTTCTGCCGCCCTTCCTGACCACCGCTCGCCAGAGGAGCACCAGCAGTGCCCGACTTTGCCTTCAGCCGCCGCCTGGACCACTCAGGTAAGCGGCGCACAGAGGACCACGAAGATCACGAAGGCCAATCAGCCTTCTACAGCGACGAACCCACCTTTGCCAAGCGAAACCGGCACCGCCGCTCGCTGCCCTCACTCGACGCGTTCGACACCGTCGACGGCCTGCCCGAGGGCGACCGCTGGTCCACCTGGGACCGGTCCACCGCCGGCGAGCACGGGCCGGAGCCCTGGCCGGACTGGCTGGTCACCGACCTGGCCGCGGTCGACACCGAGCTGGGGATCCTGAAGACCGGCAAGGAAGCCGACGTGTTCCTGCTGCGCCGCGGCGTACCGGGAACCGACCGGTCCTGCCTGCTCGCCGCCAAGCGGTACCGGTCCGCCGAGCACAAGATGTTCCACCGCGACAGCGCCTACCTGGAAGGCCGGAGAGTCCGGAAGTCCCGGGACACCCGGGCCATGGCCAGCCGTTCGTCCGCGGGCCGGGAGATGATCGCCCAGCAGTGGGCCATCGCCGAGTTCGCCGCGCTGAGCCAGCTGCATGTGACCGGCGTTCCCGTGCCGTACCCGGCCCAGGTGGTCGGCACCGAGCTGCTGCTGGAGTTCATCGGCGACCCCGACGGCACGGCCGCGCCCCGGCTGGCCGAGACCCGCCCGCGCGGCGAGGAGCTCACCAGGCTGTGGGACCAGCTCGTGCAGGCGCTGCTGATCATGGCCAGCTTCGGCCTGACCCACGGCGACCTGTCCGCCTACAACCTGCTGGTGCACGAAGGCCGCCTGGTGCTGATCGACCTGCCCCAGGTCATCGACGTGATCGCGAACCCGCAGGGCGCGGAGTTCCTCGACAGGGACGCGGCCAACGTGGCCAAATGGTTCACGGCCCGCGGCCTGGCCGCCGCCGATCCCGCCCCCGAGGACCTGGCCGCCCTGCTGCGCGCGGAGGCACGTATCGGGTAGCTGCCAGCCGCCGGCCCCGGGCCTGGGATGCTGGTCCAAGCCACTGACACCCTGCGGAGGACTGATGGAAGAGAACCGGGCCCGGGATCTGCTGGAGACCGAGCGCGCCGAGGTGCTGAACCTGATCGCCGGCGCCGAGGAGGCGGGCCAGGAAGACCGGGAGACCGAGGACGAGCAGGCGCAGGAGGATGTCTCCGACTCGGCTCAGCCGCTCACGGCCGAGGGTGAGGACGACGCGATCGCGGAGAGCCTGCGGGACCGGCTGGCCAAGCTCGACCGGGCCCTGAAGCGGCTCGACGACGGCACGTACGGGCGTTCGGTCCGCAGCGGCGTGCCGATCCCCGACGAGCGCCTGGAGGCCGACCCCGCGGCCGAGCTCACGGTGGAAGAGGCCCGAGGTTAGGACATAGCGTTCGGGATCTAAATTCGTCTATAACGCAATAAATCGCAGCCAATGTCCCGCGCCAGGAGATCTGGCCGCGATCTGGCGCCCGCTGTTTGAGCCGGGGATTGCCGGGGCAGGGTGAGTTACCTTCGAGGCAAATCAACCCCAAGTGAGGTGCCGAGAGTGCTTACCCTTACCGATCGGGCCGCGGCAACGATCCGCAGTCTCACTTCCCAGCCGGGTATCCCCGAGGACACTGGCCTGCGCATGTCCCTGCAGGACAGCGACCCTGGCACGCTGACTCTGTCCCTCGAGGGGCCGCAGCCAGACGACGCGGTAGTCGAGGACGGCGGTGCCCGCGTGTTCATCCAGCGGGACGCCGCCAGCGTCGTGGATGACCGGGAACTCGACGCGCAGCTCGACGAGGAGGGCCGGGCGTCGTTCATGCTCGGCAGCCAGACCGCCGGGTAACCCGGGCCACGGGTCAGGCGACCGACGCTTCGCTGTCCGGGCCGGCCGGGTAGCTGTGCTCGGGCAGCAGCCGGATGCCCTGGCCGAGCGGGATTACGCCGGGCAGGTCGAGGCGAGCCTGCCTGGTCATGACCTCGGTCTCCTGGACGGTCAGCGTGACGGTGACCAGGCAGCGCCCGGAGTGCAGGGCGGCCAGCCGTCCCGTCCTGATTCCCGCGACCACGGCGCTGACGTCGAACACGACGGACACGCCGAGCTGGACGGTGGCCAGCCGGCTGCCGTCTACCAGCACGGCGACGGCGGGGCGCTGGGTCGCGGTGATCTTGTGCGCGACCAGGTCAATGAGCTCGACGCTGCCCGGCGCGGCCACGGTGCGCCGGGCAGCGGCGATCATGTCCTGGTGCTTCCGCCACCCCGCGGCCAGGAGGCCGAGGAGGTCGATGTCCAACTGCCCGGCCGCAACCTTGGCCGTCTCCCGGACGGCGGTCTCGCGAAGCGAGCCAGGGATGTTCTCGAGGGCGCGGCCCAGGTTCTGGTAGACGTCTGGCGACATGAGCTGCTCGGCCAGGACCCCGGGGCTGTCCTCGCCCGGGG
>Ga0070710_10001682_pt1 | contig 10423 bp, 12 predicted proteins | sample LARL52metaG_FD_65454 | JGI IMG/M metagenome (GOLD analysis project Ga0070710, IMG submission 65454) | Corn, switchgrass and miscanthus rhizosphere microbial communities from Kellogg Biological Station, Michigan, USA - LAR L5-2 metaG | ecosystem: Host-associated > Plants > Roots > Rhizosphere ... | reverse complement strand
TTGATGCCGGAGCAGCCTGCCGAAGTGCGCGCCCACAACTTTGAAGAAGTGAATCTCGGATACGATCCCGACCTCGCGCAGCAGGAGGCAATGCGCTGCCTGGAGTGCGCCAAGCCCACATGCACCGATAATTGCCCGGTCGGAGTGGACGTCAAGGCGTTTGTCGAGCGCATCGTGGTTGGCGACTTTCTCGGCGCCGCCGCCAAGGTCCGCGAAAGCAATGTCCTGCCCGCCGTCACTGGGCGCGTCTGCCCGCAGGAAGATCAGTGCGAGGGCACGTGTTTATTGTCGAAGAAGGTGAAGCCGCTCGGCATCGGATATCTGGAGCGCTTCGTTGCCGACTACGAGCAGCGCATGGGAACGCACATCCTGCCCAATGTGACGCCCACGGGAAAGAAGGTCGCAATCGTCGGCAGCGGTCCCTCCGGCCTGACCGTTGCAGGCGATCTGATCCAGAAGGGGCACAAGGTGCGCGTGTTTGAGGCGCTCCACGAAATTGGCGGAGTTCTTGTTTACGGGATCCCCGAATTTCGTCTTCCCAAGCAGATCGTGCGCGAGCAGATCGAATACATGCGAGAAATGGGCGTTGAGTTCGAAACGGATGTCGTCGTCGGTCGTACCGTCACGATAGACGAACTTCTCGAGGAAGAAGGGTACGACGCGGTTTACATAGGTACGGGCGCAGGACTCCCGCAGTTCATGAATATTCCTGGTGAGCATTTCAACGGAGTCTATTCCGCGAACGAGTTCCTCACGCGCATCAATCTGATGAAGGCGTATAAGTTTCCCGTCTACGACGAGCCCATGCTCGACTTGACGGGCAGAGACGTAGCGGTGATCGGTGGCGGAAACACTGCGCTCGATGCGATTCGGTCTGCACTGCGACTTGGCGCGCGCAAAGCTTACGTGATCTATCGCCGCAGCGATGCCGAGATGCCCGCCCGTGCCGAGGAAGTGCACCATGCCAGGCAGGAAGGAATCGACTTCCAGATGCTGACCGCGCCAGTCGAATTTGTCTCGGACGGGAAGGGATGGCTGACCGCTGCTCGCTGCGTTCGTATGGAACTGGGTGAGCCCGATGCTTCCGGCCGCCGCCGCCCCGTACCGATCCAGGGTTCAGAATTCGACTTGCCGCTATCGGTCGCAGTCATTGCCATCGGCACCAGCGCGAATCCGATCGTGCAAAGCACTACGCCCGGCCTGGGTACCAACAAGCGTGGATACATTCAGGCCAGCGAAGAAACACAACGTACTACTCGGAAAGGCGTATTTGCGGGAGGAGACATCGTAACGGGGAGCGCCACCGTGATTCTGGCGATGGGAGCGGGTCGGCGGGCAGCGAAATCGATTCACGATTACCTCACGACCGGCGATTGGTGAGTCAGGAAATTCAGGAACCACGAAGGAACACGAAGGTTCACGAAGAAGGTAATGACTAAGGCTTTCCTTCGTGAAACTTCGTGTCCTTCGTGGTTCAAGGTTCAAATGGCAGCTACTCGAAGCTGATTTCCAGGTACGTATCGGTCCGCCACCATACCAGCGGAATCCGCGCCATCCAATACTTGCGATTGATTGTCTTCCGCGCTCGCGCGTGTTCGTCCACCGATAATATGCGTGCCGTCGCCGCAACCTCGGCTCCCGTCACCTTGCCACCGATCGTGCAGGGCGCGACCCGCACCTGCGGATTATTCCGAATTCGCTTCGTCTTTCCCATATCGCTGCGGGTCATTACGTAGAGCTTGCCGCCTTCTTCTCCAAACCACACCGGAGTGGCGACCCCCGCTCCTGTCTTGCGAAACGTTGTCAGCGAAATGTAATTCTGACCGTGAATGGCGGAAGGAACTTGACTCGGCATGAAACTATTCTAGAGTGGCCGCGAAAAAACTGCTCCGCTCGCCCTCCTTTTCCCCTATCATCGCTGGTACGCGACCGGCCCGCGCGATTGCTCCTATCGCACGATATATGTTACAAGCCTGAACATGCGTAAATGGATGAAAGATCGATTACAGCGCCGCAAGAAGAAAGCCCCCGAACAGGGAAGTCAGCCGGCGCCACCGCCGTTGCAACCGGCGTATTTTGATGCGGAGCAAGCGCCGAGCCAAGTATCCGAAGCAAGCGATTTCGAGACTAGGCGTCCCGAGCCCAGCCAACGCGCCTCAGAAGAGTCCGTTCTACCCGACGCTGAAGCTGAAGCGCAGCCGGTTCGCGAAGAGTCCGCAGGGGGAACTTCACCGTCTCGTCCGTCCGCCGGTCGCGGAGAAGCTCAACGGGGACGAGGCCGTCGTCGTCGAGGTGGACGTGGCCGGGGTGGACGTGGCCGCGAGCAAGCCGTGGCCCAAGCTTTCACACCCGCCGCCGCAAAAGGTATTGTCCCGGTTCTGCCTGATTCGGAAGTTCCTGCCGAAGAAGGAGCGGCAGAAGCAGAAACGCCGGACACAGGAACTCAAGAAGCCACGGAGCCTCAGGCGCATCCTGTAGCGCAAGCTCCACAGATTCCTGCTGCAATTCCCACAGCGCCGCCGCGTCCGCCGAAGGGTATCGTCGTGCTCGCGATCGGTCTACCGGGTTCCGGAAAGAGTTCGTGGTTCAAGCGTCACAACGTCACGCCTCTGTCCAGCGACATGGTTCGCTCTCTTTTATTCGACGACGTGCGCGAGCAGCGCTTTCAGGATCTCGTGTTCTCCAACTTGCGGTCCATGCTCAAGGCAAGGCTCATTGCCAAGCGTCCCATGAATTATGTCGACGCCACCAACCTGACCCCTCAAGAACGGCAGCACTGGATCAAACTCGCCAAGGACTACAACTACGAAGTTCACGCCGTCTTTTTCGATGTTCCTCTCGAAGTCTGTATTGAGCGCCATCAACGCCGCGACCGCGTGGTCCCCGAAGACGTCATGCGCCGAATGGCCGCAAAGTTCAAGCCCCCATCCTTCGCCGAGGGCTTTGCCAAGATTACGGTTGTGAGAGTGAAGAAAAAAGAAGACGTTCAGTAGAACGCGCGTGATTTCGCATCGTTGCGCGAGTGAGGAACAGCCGGAGGAGAACCGCACACCGGCAGAAGAATTCAGCCACCGCGCAAACCGTGGGTGGCGAACGGGATGATGCTAACGAGACCCGTGGGGCGTTAGAAGACTGCTAGAAATCCAACCGTCGGCACTCCTAACCCTTCAAATGCGGCAACAACTCCCTGAACGCCGCCGAAGAAGACGACCGCATCAATTCATAAATCATCATCTCCGTCGACGAAATTACCGCGCCCGCTGCCCGCATCCGATCCAGCCCAATCTCCCAGTTCCACTCCGTTCGCGATCCAACCGCGTCCGATGCCACATGTACCAGATATCCTTCGCGCAACGCTCCCAGAGCAGTCTGCGTTACGCAGATATGGCTCTCCATGCCGCAAAGCAGAAGCGTTGTGCGCTGCCCGGGCAACCGCTTCAGCACGTTGCAGAAAACGTCGCTGCCAAAGCAGGAAAATAATGTCTTGTCGATGCCGTCGATCCCGGGCAACAAGGAAGCGATCTCAGGCACAGTTCCTCCCAGCCCTTTCGCATATTGCGTGCTTACGAGTGCAGGAATCTTCAGAATCCCGGCTGCACGAATCAGCAGCTGCGAGTTCCGCACCAGCAGTTCTTTCTGGAAAATCGGCGGCAGCAACTTCTCCTGAATATCGATTACCACCAGGGCACACTGCTCGGCTTCCAGTGGACGACGAGCCATCTCCGAATAATCCGTGGCGGGGACGACAGAACCAAGAGTGGTCACCATGACTGCTCCTTAAGAAGAGATCTTTCACTGAAATTCTACCGCTTCTCCGAATGAGGGCATCTCCGGTTCTGGTTGACCCCACCTCACCTTCAACCATAAAATCAAAAGAGCTTGCAACTGTGTGCTGCAGGCAAGAAGTTGCCCCCTCGTTCAACGGCTAGGACACCTGCCTCTGGAGCAGGTTATCGGGGTTCGAATCCCTGGGGGGCAGCCAAAGCTATATTTTTCCTCCCACAGTCATCTGACTTCCGAATTTTCGCAACAATAGGCGTCCTCGAACCGTATCCGCACGCCGACGCGCCGGCGCCAGACCTTTCGCGAACAGCTCCGGCAACAAGGGGAGCAAATCGTGTAGTCATGCGGCAGGTGCTAAATTCAAAGCGATGCGGTCTGAGATAGAACAAGCTGGAGGAGGCGATTCGTCTCTCGGAAGAAAAATACTGCTTCGTGGGGTGTCTTGATCGGCTGAACGTTCGCCACGAAGGACGCGTATGCCCTAGTCTCTAGGGCATCGATTGTGAGTAGCTCCATCGTCCGGGCAGTTTCGCCTGACTACAGCTTGGCGTTTCCCGCATAGCACCCTATACTTCATCGACTTCGATTTCTTCGAGAGTGAAATCGCAGCGACCTGAATCTGGATGAGTGCTTCTCGCCCTGACGCCGACCCGCAACTCGACCGCGGGCTGACGCTCGCTCCAACCATCTCTCTCGTCGTGGGCGCCGTGATTGGCACTGGAGTGTTTCTCAAAGCCACCATCATGGCGCAGACAGTAGGCTCGCCGAGTCTCGTGCTTTGGGCCTGGGCGATTGCCGGGCTGCTCTCGATGGCAGGTGCGCTTACTTATGCGGAGTTGGGTGCGCTCTTGCCTCACGCTGGCGGGGAATACGTGTTCCTGCTCGAAGCCTACGGCGAAGGGCCAGCGTTTCTCTTCGGCTGGATGAGGTTCGTCATGGGATCTGCAGGGTCGATCGCAAGCCTCGCCGTTGGCTTCGCTACTTTTCTAGCAGCCATCTTGCCGATCAATCACGTTTGGTTCGAATACTCCTACCGCGCCTTTGGACAGCCGCTCGTCTGGCGATTCGGTACGCAGCAAGTGCTTGCGGTGGCTGTGATCGTTCTGCTGTCAGCGCTTAATTGCGGCCGAGTCGTTCTGGGCGGACAAGTCCAACTCTGGTTAACGGTTCTCAAGGTTGCCGGGATTGCGGTCATTGTCGGCGGCATCCTCTTCTTTTCGAAGGGAGGCACCATCGCCAACCTGGCTCGTCCCTTGGGTGTTCGGCCGTGGACTGGCTTTGCCGCGTTTGGCACGGCGATGCTGGCGGCGCTCTGGGCGTATGAAGGTTGGAATCAGATGCCGATGTGTGCGGGCGAGGTGAAGAACCCGAGCCGCAATGTTCCGAGAGGTCTGATCATCGGCACGGCGCTTGTCGTCGTGATCTATTGCGTCGCCAACTTCTCTTACTTCTTCGCGTTGCCTTTCTCTGAAGTTCTGACATCGAACTCCACGACTTATCCGGATGCGCTTCCCGTCGCAGCCAAGGCGGCGCAAACCTTTCTGGCGCGCTATGGCGCTTCATTCGTTTCCCTGGTGTTTGTGCTGTCCACTCTGGGAGCACTCAACGGAACGATTCTCTCTTCCGCGCGAGTGCCTTATGCGATGGCACGCGATCGCCTGTTCTTTGCGTCTTTCGGGCGCGTTAGTGGCGCTACGCATGTTCCCGTATTCTCCATCGTGTTGCAGGGGATCTGGGCAAGCCTGCTGGCGATCTCCGGAACGTACGATCAACTCACCGACTGCGTAGTCTTTGCGTCGTGGATCTTCTATGCGCTGGTAACAACATCCGTCTTCGCCCTTCGGCGGAAGATGCCCGAAGCGGAGCGGCCTTACAAGACCTTGGCGTATCCATTTCTGCCGCTGGTGTTTGTGCTGGTGGCAAGTTGGCTGGTGTGGAACACGATCCACACGCGTCCGCTGGAATCTACTGTGGGATTGGGACTGATCGCGGCAGGACTTCCGCTTTACTTCTACTTCCGCAAGTCGCGATCGAGAACGTCGCCGAGCGCTTAGTTACTTCGAACGCCTGCGCTTGCTTTTCTTCGGCTTTGGCTTACGAGCTCTGGACTTCTTCTGCGGCGCATAGGCAATGCAGTCGGCCTCAATCAACATCCCGGGCAGGGAACTCAAATCACTTCCAACTGTGGTTCTTACTGGATATGGACGAGAGAATCGGTGGGCATAGACCGTGTTATAGCGCCCGAAGAGCGCGGGGTCACTCAGATGGACCGTCACTTTGATGACGTCAGCCAAACTCGCGCCGTCGGCAGCGAGAACAGATTCCATGTTGCTGATCACGAGTTCCGTCTGCTCTTCAATCGATGACCCTGAGAGCTTGCCAGTATTAGCATCGACCGGACCGGTTCCGGTCACGAAGATGAAATCTCCTGCGCGCCAGCCTTGCGAGTACGCGCCTTGCGGCGCAGCTCCCTTGGTGGTCTGGATTACGTATTTCGCCATGATTTTCTCCGTTACCTTCAGAGTCTAGGTTCTGAGCCCTCGCGCTTGCACGCGCCAGACTTCTTCGACACGTTCTCCGCGAAAGCCGATGATCTCGTCGTTGAGATTGGCACAGGTGCAAGCATGATATGGGAAGAAACGGATCTTCTCACCTAGCTTCACGTCATCTTGCGTTCGCGCCATGCCATGCTCTTCATTGAGCCGATCCACAAAGATGCGTCGATCGACCGCACGTGCAATGGATGGGGGCGCGGCGCGTCCGGTTCCGACGCCGCCTGCGTCTCCGCTGAAGGTCTTGGTTCCGCCATCGATGGTGAGACGGTCCTTTCCACTTGTGCTTGTCACCGTGCACAGAACGGAAAGGGCCAACTGATCTTCGGTCGCGATGCCGTGATCGAGTTGCATCAGGTCGTTGAAGACGTAGTTGCCTGCGCGCACTTCGGTGATGCCTTTCACTTCGGCGACCCATTTTCCGGTGGGCGTGCTTCCTGCGGTGACTTCTCGGACCTCGATGCCCTTATCGCGCAGGGCGTTCGCGACATTGACCAACAGTTGACCTTCCGCGTGTCCAGCGTCTTTGGGGCTTGGCGCACCGGGAAAAGCACTGGAGCGATAGGTCGTGATTCCTGACAACTGCAATCCTGGCAACGATGTGATGACGCGTGCGAGGCGCTCGACGGCAGCGGCGTCTTCCCAGGGAATTCCGCCGCGATGTAGTCCGCTGTCGATGTCGATTTGGATGTGGATTGTGACTCCGGCTGTCGTTGCAGCCTTCGACAAGCCGCGAGCGGCTAGTTCCGAGTCGCAGTTCACCGTGAGGCTGCGCGTGCGTGCGGCCAAGGCGGCGAGCCGCTGCCATTTCACTTCACCGAAGACGGGATAGGCAATGCAGATATCTTCGATGCCTGCAGTGCCGAAGGGCTCGGCTTCACTCACCTTGGCGCTGACGATGCCGCGAGCGCCAGCGGCAACTTGCATGCGCGCAATCTCGGGAATCTTGTGGGTCTTGATGTGGGAGCGGAATTGCACGCCGCAGCTTTTGGCGTGCGCTTGCCACTCGCGGATGTTCCTCTCCAGACGATCCAGATCAATCAGGGTTACGGGCGTGTCCAAGTCGTAGATCGAGGATCCTGCTTTCGGGGATCTCTGCATTGGGGATGCAGCCAAGTTCTGTTTCTCCGTTCTTCTGGCGAAGCGCTCCTAGGATACAGTCGGATAGTTACCGCGCGAAATCCCGTTACTGGCAAGACTTTCGTTTTAGTTGCGCACGGCTTTTCCTGTGGCAAGTAGTGAGTCTGATCCGGTAGTATCTCACTCCAAGCACCTCAGGAAAATACGTTCTTACACATGGGAATCCATCGTAAAACCCAACATCTCATTGGCGCAATCGCGCTTGCATTCATCCTTTCGTCCGCAGGTGTCTCTGCGGTCGGCAACCAACAGATTGTTGTGGTGCCTGTGACCAACATGTATTCGGGACCGAGCGATAATACCGACGTGGTATCGCAGGCGATTTATGGCAGCAACGTGGCGCTGCTGACGGCTCGCGGGGAGTGGTCGCGAATCCAAACCGCCGATCACTATAAGGGATGGGTTCCGAGCCGACATCTTCGTCTGGTGCAGAGCGGTTCGGGATATGCGACAACGGGGACGATTGTGCAGGTGGAAAGTCTTTTCGCCAACCTGTATCGCGAGCCTGACGTGACGCGGCATAAACCTGTTCTCACCATTCCTTTCGAAGCGCGTTTGGAAGTGATGACCGATGCAAATGACGAGGAGAGCAAAGACAAGAAGGGAAAAGACGATCACGAAGGATGGTTGCAGGTTCGACTGCCAGACAAACGAAGCGCATGGATTCAGGCGAGCGATGTGATTTCGGACCCGAAGCCATTGTCGATTCCCGAATCCATTGAACTGGCGAAGCGCTTTCTGGGGATTCCTTATTTATGGGGAGGCACTTCGAGTTTTGGTTTTGACTGTTCGGGTTTCACGCAGATGCTGGTGCGCGCGCGAGGCATCATTATGCCGCGTGACGCCGACAAGCAGGCCGCGTGGAACGGTGTTGTGGTGGTTCAGCGGAAGGATCTGCAGCCTGGCGATCTGCTGTTCTTTGGTGCGTCGGCAAGCAAGATCGATCACACCGGAATGTACATTGGCGACGGACAGTTCATTCAGGACACCACGGAAGGACATCCTGTGGTGCAGATCAGCCGCCTCGACGACGAGCCGTGGAGTCATCTCCTTGTGGCGAGCCGCAGGGTGAAGTAGATGAGATTTCCCGTTTTGGGACTGGGTGTTTACTAGTTGGTAATTCGGGGTACCCCCTCCCCTCCGATCTATTGGAATCATGGAGTTAGGGGAAAACTCCAAATTAATCTTAGAGCCTGAATGATTTGCAGGTAAAATCTTGAGCCGCAAGGACTTAGTGGAGGGTTTTTTCGTGTTCTCGAGACAATGGGCGACCTAGGAGACAGGGGCTAAAAGCCGCGGCGTTGTTTTCGACTGCTACCGCCCGGCTGAAGCCGGGCTCTTCCACGAAGCCCTCGCTGACGTCCGGCTGAGACCAAGTCTGCACAAGACTTCCGGTGACGACCGGCTGGGCCATGGGCGCGGGCGTTCGGTTACGGCGACGGCGACAGGGATTGAAGGAGTTCGGGTTTCTGAACCAGCCTCGCAGCGACGACCTACTCCATTTCTTTTCTCAACTTCTTCGATAGCTTTTCCATTTTTTTGAGATTGTCGTTGAGGTCTTTGACGAATACCCCGCGCTGGACCTTGAGAAGGTCGGATTGAATGGATGCGCTGAGCGCGGCCAATTCGTTCGCGTCCTGCTGAACGGCGTCGAGGCGGGCGGCTGTCACATCTAACTGTGGGGGTGGTGGCATTTGGTTCAGGCGTTGTTGTTGTAGAGCGACCGATTGGTTGACGTTTGCCTGAACACTGGCACGTTGGCAGACTGCCGGAACGGCGACGAGCAAGAGCAACAGGGTTGCGAGACGTGCGGGCATACGCGCCTCCATCATCGAACGGATTTATAACGCGGGATTGTACTCCGGTCTTACGGGATATCAAACGATAAACGAATGTTGAGTCTGTTGAGGCGTGAGAGCTGGAATGGAGCGCTAAATACGATCGAATTATTGGAGTTATCAACCTAACTGACATCACATAACAGTTTCGTTAGTAACTCAACAAACGGACTATTGGATTACGCGTGACGAAGAAAAGCAGGACGCGATCTGACCTCGATTTTGCAGTGCACCCTGTTGTCCTGTACGACGGTGTGTGCGGGCTTTGCAACCGACTCGTGCGGTTCATTCTGCGGCGGGATCCGGCGGGTTTGTTTCAGTTTGCATCGCTGCAGAGTGCGTTGGCTGCGGATATTCTGGCTCGGCATGGGGCGGATGCCGGGGACCTGGATACGGTTTATGTGGCGGTTAATCGTGGCGGAGAGGCCGAGGAGCTGTTGGCCCGGTCCGAAGCTGCGATCTTTGTCCTTATGCATTTGGGGGCAGCCGAACTGCGTTCGGCCCGTCCGAGTCCGAGACCCGGACCGACACCAGCCACAACAATACCCGCACCAGGATTCGGGCCTGGATATTCATTCTGGTGTTGGGTGGGATCGATGCTGCGGTTCGTTCCGCGGAAGGTTCGCGAGTGGGGGTATGGGGTGGTGGCGCGGAACCGGTATCGGATTTTTGGACGGTATGATTCGTGTCCGGTGGCGAGCGCAGAGACGCGCGGGCGGTTTCTTGGTTAAGGAGTGCGCGGGGCCTAAAGGCCAAATTCATTTGGGGACGCTTACGCTATGCCTGAAGGCATAACCTGATACGGACCGGACATGGTGCTGGTGGTGTGCCTGAATGCATACCATTACACGGATCAGTCGGGCTTGAACCTTGTGAGGGCACAGCCGATACGGAGCGACCGCGGATGCAAATCGCGATTCTAGGTTCGAGGAGTGATTGAGGCCTCGGTTTCCGTGCCTTGAGTGACGATGATGCGGAACAATTCTTCCAATCGATTTTCGGTGACGGTTGGGTTCATGCAGGTGAACTTAAGGGACTGGCGATTTCGCACGCGGGTATGGCCGATGACCGCGAGTCCGCGGTTGAAGAGGGTCTGACGGATGACGGCGT
>Ga0070710_10001681_pt1 | contig 10423 bp, 9 predicted proteins | sample LARL52metaG_FD_65454 | JGI IMG/M metagenome (GOLD analysis project Ga0070710, IMG submission 65454) | Corn, switchgrass and miscanthus rhizosphere microbial communities from Kellogg Biological Station, Michigan, USA - LAR L5-2 metaG | ecosystem: Host-associated > Plants > Roots > Rhizosphere ... | reverse complement strand
CGGTACATGGATAGTCCGTGGGTTGCGGCGGCGCTGCAGGTGGGGTTGGGGGGAGTGCTGGTGTTTATTACCGGGGTGCTGATTGGGAGTTCGTAGCATTGTCTCGACCGCCAGGTCGAAGCGGCCTTTTCGTAACCTCAACCTGAAACGAGCGCAACCCCTGTTGCTTTGGCCGAGCGGCGCAACTCAGCGTCGAGAGTGGCCAGTGGCAATCCCTGGCGCATTGCCAATTCCAAGTACGCGGCGTCGTATTCGGTCAAGCTCTGCTGCCGCGCCACGGACAGTATCTGCTCAAATGCGTGCTTCGCATCGATCGTCCCAACCGATATGGGCAATCCCGCTATCTGCTGCAACAGGGCAGTGGCCCGAGCCAGAGCGATGCGCTTGCGCCGCTCGGCAATAAGCAAAGCATTGGCAATCTCCAGCGGCCAAATGGATGGAACGAGGGCTTCGGCTCCGTCCGTGAGCAGACTTAGCACACTTTCGGTGAACTTTGTGGTTTCGTCCTCAAAGCACCAGGCGACGGCGACGGATGCATCCAAGACGAATCGACTAGTATCGGCGGCCTTCATCGATCAGCTCCCGTATCGTGGTTTTTTCGAGAGTCGCGCCCTTCCTGAGCGTCCGAATGGCGGTAGCAAGACTGCGGACGTCTGGTTTTGCGCCGGCGTCAGGCGGAATCAGCTTGGCCATCGGAACTCCACGCCGGGTAATCTGGATGGTCTCTCCCTGAGAGACCCGGCGCAGCAATTCATTTAAATGAGTCTTCGCGTCAAAGGCGCCTACGGTTTTCATTTATAGATTTTACCACAGATAAACTAGTTTATCAACTAGTCTGTCACAGGAGAAAACCATCAACCACAAAGGACGCGAAGGTTCACGAAGGTTTTTAATTCTACGGCTGCGTGTCGAGGGGATGTTTGCTCTTTTCGTAGAATTCGTTCTGCAACTTCAGGCTGACGTTGTCAGCTTTCACGGCGCGGATGGTTTTCACGACGGCGTCAATCCACCAATCCATTTGATATTTTCCCAGTTCCTGGGTGGCGGCGGAGCCTTGGCCGGAGTAGTGGTTGGGGAAGCGGGCGTACCACCAGATGCCGGTGTAGACGTCTTCGGGAAGATTCTGGCGGTGCTGGTCGGCGCCGGATTCGGAGGCGGCGCGGTCGAGGTGAACGGTGTCGGGGCGGGAGATCATCATCTTGGAGGTTTCGCTTTCGCCGGCGTGCATGTCGATCTTGGTTTTTTTCGGAGGGCCTCCCGAATCCGGAGTGCGCTCGTCGAAGACATAGACGACATAATCGTGGGGCTTATCGAGCTGAGTTTGGGCGAAGTAGGGCAGCAGGCTTTCGTTGCCGCCGTGGCCGTTCACGATGATCACTTTCTTGCAGCCATTGCGAGCCATTTCGTCGGTTGTTTCCTGCAGCAGGGCGAACTGCAGATCGCGAGTGTAGGCGATGGTGCCGGGTTCGTGGCGGGCTTCGGCGATTTGTCCGAAATAATACTCGGGGAAGACGACGGCATATTCTTTTTCAGCGGCGTGCAGGGCGGCGTAGCGGACATCGAGCAGGTCGGTGCCAAGGGGAAGATGTGGGCCGTGTTTTTCGAGGATGCCGAAGGGCAAGAGGCATGCGCCTTGGGAGCGGTGAATGGCTTCGCGGAAGTCGCCGGCAGTGAGTTCCTCCCAGTGGGTGGAGAGTTGCGATCGCGTTGCGGCCACCTGCGATTGGGCCAGGGAAGCGGCAGTCAGCGTCGCACAGACAACGCCAAGAAGCAAAATCCAACAAATTTCTCGCCGGGGAAGACTCGTCATCGCTAAGCCTTTCTTGAGCGCGGCAAATTCCAGCCCGCTCAATTTGCTTTTTGTTGTGCAATCCACTTGTCGGTGCGGGCTTCCAGAAGATCGAGAGGAAGGGTCCCGCCGTCAAGCATCTCGTCGTGGAACTTACGAATGTCGAACCTGGGGCCTAATTCTTTCTGGGCGCGTTCGCGAAGTTCGCGAATTTTAAGCTGGCCTAATTTATAACTAAGGGCCTGCGCCGGCCACGCGATGTAGCGATCGGTCTCAGATTGAATGGTGGGCTCGTCCACCGCGCCGGACTTGCGAAAAAAATCTACTACTTGATCCCGGCTCCATCCTTTGGCGTGAATTCCGGTATCGACGACCAAGCGAACGGCGCGGAAAAGTTCTGAAGAGAGCCGTCCGTAGTCGGAAACCGGATCCTGATAAAAACCTACTTCTTTGCCGAGTTGCTCCGCGTATAGGGCCCAGCCTTCGATATAGGCGTTGAAGCCGAGACCATGCAGCCGAAATTTCGGCAGGCCGTCGAGTTGCTGCTGGACGGAGAGTTGCATGTGATGACCGGGAATGCCTTCATGGTAGGCAATAGCCTCGTCATCGATGAGCGAGCGTTCCGCAAAATTAGAAGTGGCGACTACGACGCGGCCGGGACGCTTGCCGTCGGGAGTTCCGGTCATGTAATGAGTCGCAGCCGCAGACTGGAATGCGGGAATCGCCTCCACGGTGACCGGCGATTTCGGAAGGAGGGTGAAGAGTTCCGGAAGTTTTGGCTCCATCTGGGCAATGTAGTGGCGAAAATCGTCCAGAATCTGGTCCGCCGAAGTTGGAGTGTATTTGCGATTGTTCTTGAGGGAGGCACGGAAGGAGGCGAGGTCGGCGAAGCCTTGTTTCCTGGCGATGTCCGTCATCTCGTTCTGGATGCGGTCGATTTCGCGGAGGCCGACCTGGTGGATCGCGTCCGGCGTCAGGCGGGTGGTGGTGCGGGCGTAGATGTCGTTTTTGTAACGCTTTTTGCCGTCCGGCAGAGAAGTAATCGAAAGAATGGTGCGGCCCTGGAGCGCGTATTCAGTGCGCAGAAAGGCAGTAAAGGTCTTATAAGCGGGCAGCACGTCGTGGTCAACGGCCTCGGTAATCTGTTGAGTCAGGCGCTTCTGATCTTCGGCGGAGATGTTCGCCGGATATTTTTTTGTCGGCTGAAGAAAAGGGTCAGCCTCGATAATGCCCTCACACTGAACCGGCAGTTTTTCCAGAAGGAAGCGGACGGGCATGAGCTTGTCTTTCATTCCGGCGCGCAACACTTCGGTCGTCTGCGTGAGCACGCGTGGAATTTGATGCAGACGGGCAATGTAGTCCTCGTAATGCTTCACGGAATCGAGAGGGACGGAAAGCGGAAGATCGGCCAGAGTGGTGTGAATGCCGTTCTGCTGATTGATCGGCATCTCGTACTCTTTGAGATCGTAGTCGGCAATGCGCTGCCGCAATACGCGAACCAGAAGTTCGTGGGAAAGCTGGTCCTGGTCGGAGAAGCCAATAGTTGGAATGGCCTGGATTCTTTCTAAGAAGCTCTGGTCAGTGTCGTGGAACTGAACAAGGGCTTCGAGCGAGCGCTCGGCAAGCTTGTCGTTGTAGCGATAGTCTCCATAGGCAGTGGCGCGCTCAGGAAAGTTGCGGAGATCGGTCTCGTACTGCTCCTCGAAAATGGCGTTCTGGGCGGCCACGCGATCGGCAACCGGTTTGAGATTTTGGGCGGTTGCGAAACCAAACACAGTAGTGAGAACAACCAGGCTTTGGAGAGAGCGCATAGTGTATGCAGCGTAGCAGACGGAAAGCCAACCTTCCACCCCAGGGGCGTGAAGAATTCAGTTCACAAAAAGGATCGAGCCGGAAGCACGTCCCGGCTCGGCGATCGGGGTTGTCTTCCATCTATTTCAGGAAGATTTCCTGCATGAGTTCGGAGCTGATGATCTCGCGAATTTCGACGCGTTTCTGGGCCAGTTCCTGGGCTGGGGCTTTGCCGCCGAGGATTTTGTCGCGCAGCATTTCGCCTTTTGCGGTGAGGCCGTCCATGGCGGCGTGGTTCTTGTATTCGATGGCGACGCAGATGTCCCAGTCGTCGGGGCTATTCTTGGTCTCTTTGAGAAAGACCTTGTAGTCCATGATGATGCCTTCTTTCTTTTGTTCTTCGATCAGGGGTTTGGTGGATTTGCGCAGGCTGGTGAGGTAGTCGTCCATGTGGGTGGGCTTTACACGAATCAATTGAACGCGCCAGATGGGGCCTTCGGTGTAATGTTCCTGGGCAAAGAGCGCGGGGGCAAGCAACAGCATGAACAATGCGAGTGGACAGAGTTTCTTCATAGTGATCTCCTGGTTTTTGAGTGAGTAGATGGCGGGAGGATCATACTCCGAGTTGGGGCGGCGGAGAAGGGGTTGAGCGGGTGAGGGTTGCGGCTTCCGGCTTTCGGAATCCGGCTTCTGGAATCCGGCTTCCGGAATCGAGGAGAGGCTGCGGCCCGATGAACCTGGGCCGCTGGACAGCGGGGGGCAGCTGTCCCTACATGAGTTTTTTGTTCTGACGGCGAATTATTGGGGTTTGGGGTCTTTGCGGATGCGATGCAGGAGATAGGCGACGACGCCGATGTTTGCGATGAGGATCACACACTTGATGGCGCTGCGGTGGTGGATGATTTCGTAGACTTCGACGGGGATCAGCGAGGTGGTGAGGATGACGCTGAACCACTCCGCCCAGCGTTTGACCATCCAGAGGCCGATGCCTTCGATGAGGAATAGTGCGGCATAAAGGAAGCTGACGATTCCCAGGGCTTTTATTTTTTGCGGGGTGAGGTTGACGAATTTCTCGAGAGCTTCAGCGACGTAATGTTTGCCGGGGTCGATGTTGAACTTCATGACCCAGTGGTCGACTACTTCGCCCAAGTCTTTGTGGAGGAGATGGAGAGCGCTTAGGCCGACGGCGATGAGAAGGGCGGCTTTGAGCAGCTTGAAGAGGGCGATAAGGCGGATCAGGCGGTCGTTGGATTTCATGGGAGTCGGTTGCGGACTGGCGGGGCCGCGAGCATGAGGGATGATTTTAGACGAACGGGTCGAGTATAGGGGCGTTGCAGAGCTTGTCAGGCGGGGGTCAGGTAGAAATTCCTTTTCAAGCCTCAAACAGCGCAGGCGGAAAAGAGGTCCTTCGACTGCGTATTTGATTCTTTTCGAGAATCAAATACTTCGCTCAGCATGACAAGCGAAATGAGAGGCGGTGGTTCTTATGGGGCTTCGATGAGTTCCATTTTGCCGTCGCGGGTGCGGTGGAGGATCATGACTTTGCCTTTGGGATCGCGGAAGACGAAGACGTCGCGGTCGCGGAAGTGGGCTTCTTTGATGGCTTCTTCGAGGGTCATGGGGCGCATGGCGACGGCTTCGTCGGAGCGTACGAGGTGGACTTCGGTCGTCTTAGCGACAGCGGGATAGCGGTGAACCGCGACGGGGACGGCGGTTTTTTCGGTAAGGCCGATTTTGGCCTGGACTTCTTCAGGCTGGGGAGAATTGCCGTTCCATTTTCTTACTTCTTCACTCTTGCGGGCTGAGCGTTTTTTCGATTGCCAGCGGGTCTTGTATTTCAACGCCTGTTTTTCGAGGTGGTCGAGGGCCTCGTTAACGGCGATGGCCATGTCCTTGGCCTGGGCGAGCCCGACCAGCGGACCGTTGCGCGGGGTGATGGTGATTTCGGCTTTGTGACGGTGCTTTTCGACGGTGAGAATGACTTTGGTTTCGAAGCGATCGCCGAGGAGTTTCCGGATCTTGGTGAGTCCGGTTTCTACTTCTTTGCGAAGGGCGGGAGTTACTTCGCAGTGGCGTCCGGTGTATTCCACGTTCATGAGGGCGGCGCTCCTTGCTTCCAAATCAAAACCTTTAACACAGAGGGCACAGAGGGGCACAGGGTAGATCTTTCATTCTTTTACCCGGCGCTGGTGCGTGCTGGGGATGCGCATGTCTTCCCGGTATTTGGCTACGGTGCGGCGCGTGACCTGGATGCCTTGCGATTGCAGGATGCGAGTAAGCTGTTCGTCGGTCAAGGGGCGGTTGGGGTCTTCTTCCTCGATCAATTTTTTGACGCGGCGTTTCAGGATGAGGAGCGACGTGTTGCCGCCTTCTGGGCCCTGCACGCTCTCACTGAAGAAGTAGCGCAACTCGAATACGCCTTGGGGCGTGTGGGCGTACTTGCTGGCTACGGCACGGCTCACGGTGGAGGGATGCACACCGATTTCTTCCGCCACTTCTTTAATCATCATCGGTTTCAGGAAGTCGATGCCTTTTTCCAGAAAATCGTACTGGCGCGCGACGATGCAATAGCAGACTTTGGTGATGGTCTGCTTGCGCTGCTCGATGTTCTTGATCAGCTGGATGGCGCTCTTGTAGCGCTCTTTCACGTAGTCGCGGGTGTTCTTGTCGTTGGTGTCGCGGGTGATCAGTTTCTTGTAGGCGGGGTTGAGGCGGAGTTGGGGCAGGTCGTCGTCGTTCATCAGGACCAGCCATTCATCGCCGTGCTTGATGAAGGCGACGTCGGGCTCGATCAGGCGGGCCTGCACTTTGTTGTATTGCAGGCCGGGGCGCGGGTCGAGGGTGCGGATGTAATCGATGGCATGCTGCACCGCCTCAGGGGTCCGGCCAATGGCTTTGCCGATTTCTTTGAGCTGCTTGCCTTGCACGGCGCGCAGGTGCTGGTCGACGACGGCGATGGCGTCCTTCAGAATCTGGGCGGTGCCGTTGCCGTTTTTCTCTCCATTCTTGTTTTGCGCCAGCTGCTGCTGGTGATAGCGCAATTGAAGTAACAGGCATTCACGCAGAGTGCGGCACCCGACGCCCGGAGGATCGAGCTGGCGGACGACCTCGAGGGCTTCCTGCAAATCGGCGGCGGTGAAGGTGACTTTGTAAGCGGGACGGACGGGCTTGGCTGCAGCTTCGGGCGCGGGGGCGGCTGCGGCCGAGGTGCCGTTGCGCGAGCCGTAGGAAGCTTCGGTCGGGAGTGACGCCGCCGCGGCCAGTTCGGCGAAGGAATCTTCATCGACTCCGTGCGAGTAGGACAATTGCGAGGGATTCAATTCCGCGCTCGGCACCGGTGCGGCGCTCGCAGCAATGTCTCCCACTTCGTTGGACGAAGTTTCCGTTAACCCCAGACCGAGAGAGGCAGCTTCACTGACAATATTTCGCGCGGTAGCGGCATCGGCTTCGGGAGGGGCGGGCGGCGCAATGCCCAGCATCTCCTCGTCGCTGGCGATGAGGTAGCCGTCTTCGTTCAGGTTGCCGATGATCTGATCGGCCGCCTCGCGCACTTCACGACGCAGGCTGAGCGCGCCCAGTTGCCAACCAAGATGGTCGGTGAGATTGGTGGGCTTCGATAAAAAATTCTCAAATGAGGGCCGCTCGATGTCTTCCATCTCGCCGCGGGTGCGGTAGCCGGGGTCGAGGTAGTCCTGGAAGAAAGAGCCGAAATCGATTTCTTCGAAGGGGTCTTTCTTTTCAGCAACGATCGGAGCCTCGTCGGTGGAGGTTTTGGCGGTCAGGCGGTCGCGGTCTTCTTCTTTGCGGCCCACCTCATCGATCAGGGGGACGGTATCTTCGAGCTCTTCGAGGACGGGGTTTTCGACCATCTCAGCGTTGATCATGTCCTTGAGCTCAAGCTTGTTGAGCGCGAGGACGGAGACCATCTGCACCAGGCCAGGGGTGAGGATCTGGCGCTGGGAGAGTTTGACGCTCAGTTTGTGTTGCAGTAGAACCATGAGTTCGGTCCAACAATCAAAAACGCTTAACCACGAAGGGCGCCAAGGCTCACGAAGGCTTCCTTAGTGATACTTCGTGTCCTGCGTGGTTCAAGCTTCCCCTCATACCAGCGAAAAGCTTTCCCCTAAATAAACCCTTCTTACTTCCGGATCAGCTGCCAACTGTTCGGGCTGGCCGTGGCGGAAGATTCTGCCGTCGTCGATGATGTAGGCGCGATCGGTCACGGAGAGCGTTTCGCGCACGTTGTGATCGGTGATCAGCACGCCGATGCCGCCGGCCCGCAGGCTGCTGATAATTTTCTGCAGGTCGAGAACAGCAATGGGATCGATGCCGGAAAAAGGTTCGTCGAGAAGAATGAAGGTTGGATTGATGCACAGGCAGCGGGCGATTTCCACCCGCCGGCGTTCCCCGCCGGATAGGGCGTAGCCCCGGTTCTGCCGGATGTGCTGCATACCAAGTTCATCGATAAATTTCTCCATCTTTTCGCGGCGCTCGTGCCAGGACATTGGTTGCGCTTCCAGCACGGCGAGGATGTTCTCCTCAACTGTAAGTTTGCGAAAGACCGAAGCTTCTTGCGGGAGATAGCTGATGCCATACTGCCGCGCCCGCAGGTACATGGGGACGTCAGTTATGTCCTGGCCGTCATATAAGACGCGACCAGTGTCGGGGGGGATCAGGCCAACGATGGCGTAAAAAGTGGTTGTCTTGCCGGCGCCGTTGGGGCCGAGCAAACCCACCACCTCGCCCTGCTCTACGCGCAGGCTGACACCATTTACAACGCGGCGGCCACGATACGATTTGCCAATTTCATCCGTGGCTAGGGTACGCATTTATCTTGCCAATTATCTGGCTACTCGCGTTTGAGTTACCACAGGAGTACTTGCTTCACCTTCTACGAGCACCCTATCATCGGTCCTAAAGAAAGTCAACGAAACCCCGGTAATCTTGCCCCGTTCGGCATCAAAAATGCTAGGCGGGCCGCCGGTGAGGACAAATTTGTCGGCGTCGGCGGTATAAACCAAGCTCTGACCTTCGGCCCGGCGGTTGGGCTGCTGGATCACGACACGACCCTCGGCGACCATGCGGTCGAGCTGTGCAGGCCCTGCAAGTGATTGAATCCCTGAGGTTTGGGTTCGGGGGTGGAGGAATACGTCCATCGTCCGGGCGGAGGCCGTGAAGGCGATTCCTTTGGCCGTGACGTTGCCTTCGTAGTGGGCGCGGCGCTCGTTGTCGGCGTAGGTGAGGCGGCCTGCACTTATGGTCACAGTCTCGGCGGGCTTGGCAGCGACCGTCTTATTCGCCTCAGCTTCGCCTCCAGTCGACACTTTTCCCGAGGTAGCTTTCTTCCCGGGCTTTCCGGACTCGGCCAAGACGGTAGAAACGGGCTTGCCAGCATTGCCCTGGGCCAGTAAAGAGCGGTGATCGCGGTCGAACTGGATCGAGGGAGCCTCGATCACGTTCGCGTCCTGCCATAGGCGGGCTTTCCCCTCGTAAAGTGCGATGGCGGGAGAGTTGTGTGCGGTCATGGTTGCTGCGGTGACGTGGATCGGCGAAGCGGAAGCGAGCAGCGCGCCGTTCGGCTGCTCTTTGAGTTCGTTGTAAGTGCTTTTGACGTCGCCCTCCGCGAGGGCATCGTCGTTGGCGCGGTTGATGCGGATGGTGCGCGCAGTCGTGACCATGGCGCCGGTGGCGACACGCGGGTTGCCGCTGAGCGTGAGCATGCGGTCGGAAGGCGTGTAACTGGCCTTGTCGGCGAAGGCCTGCGTGCGTTTCTCTGGGGACTGGCCGTCGGTGAAGACGACGTTCCCCTGCTGCACGATCGACGCGATGACGCCTTGCGGGGAGAATGTGGCGTCGAGGGTCTGGCTGGTGCTGACGCGTTCCGGCTGCCCGGAGGCGAAACTTACGATCTTTGCGTCGGGAGCGCCGTGGATGGAGCTCAAATGAGTCTCTCCCTCGGGCGTCGCGGTGAATTTCGCGTTGAAGCGGCCGGCGGTGATGACGGTGCGCTGCGCGATATCCGGGGCGCTTGCGGGGGTCGAACCTTGGGAGGGCGTGATTGTGATCTGCGCGGCTGCGGAGGTCTCGGCGCGGTCGAGGCGGCGGCCTTGGGCGATGAAGAAGTCGATGGCGGGCGCGGTGAGGTCGTAGTCTTGTGGAGTGGCGGCCGTCGCCGCGGGTTTGTCAGGAGCGATCGCGTGCTGCTGCAGGCGCACGCTTTCTTCGGCGTGTACTTTCTGAACTTCGTTGGTTCCTGAGAAATTCACGATGACGCGGCCTGCATCGCCCTGGGTGAGCTGCGATCCCACGCGCTCCATGTGAACGTGTCCGGTCAGCGTCGCGGTTTTCAGTAGATTTCCCGTGGTAAACAGCATCTCGCCTTCATCGGCGCGCACGCGTATTTGATCGTTGACCAGTTCCTTGGCCTCGGCTTTCACATCGCCGCTGGCGATGACTTTTTCTACGCGGTTGTCATGGTCCAGGAGAAATGTGGCTTGGTCCGCTTGCAGCGTCCCCGTGACCCGTTCGAGCCGGGGATGTTCGAGAACAATTACGCGGGGATCGCGGGTGATGGCGGCGTGAGTGGCAAGCAGCGTGGCGGCATGGTCTCCGCCGAGCGTGATGTGAATTTGGGAGTCGAAAATCAGCGTGTTGCTCTTACCGGTGTAATGGAGGCCGACGGCCCATCCGCTGGCTTGCGGGGTGCGGAAATCGACGCGGGCGTTGGTGGAGGCGTCGCCGCTTTCCTGGTTGAAGACCAGGTCGCGGGTGTTGACGTGAATGGGATTTTTTAATTCCTTGGGAGTGCCCTGGTCGGGGCCGGTGAGGCCTTTGGGATTGGCT
>Ga0070710_10001676_pt1 | contig 10443 bp, 5 predicted proteins | sample LARL52metaG_FD_65454 | JGI IMG/M metagenome (GOLD analysis project Ga0070710, IMG submission 65454) | Corn, switchgrass and miscanthus rhizosphere microbial communities from Kellogg Biological Station, Michigan, USA - LAR L5-2 metaG | ecosystem: Host-associated > Plants > Roots > Rhizosphere ... | reverse complement strand
GGCGGCCCGGACGCGGCGTTCCTCGAGCGCTTCCTGGCCGCCCGCGGGGCCGGCCCGCACCACCTCAACTTCCTCGTCAGCGACATCGAAGCCACCCTGGCCAGGGTGCGCGCGCTCGGCATCGAGCCGGTCGGCGTCAACCTGGCCAACCCGAATTGGCGGGAGGCGTTCCTGCATCCCAGGAACGCGCACGGCATCGTCATCCAGGTGGCCCAGCAGGCCGGGGAGCCCCGGGCCGACACGCCGCCCGCCGGGCTGCCCGCGCCGGGCGCGCCGACCTCGTTCAGCCTGATCGAGCACCATGTCGGCGACCTGGCCGGCGCGGCGCGGCTGTTCGCCAAGGCCCTGGACGGCCGGCTCGAAGACGCCGGGGACGACACCGCCGAGCTGACCTGGCCCGGCGGTAAGCGGATCAGGCTGGTCCGCGAGGACGGCCTGCCCCTCGGCGGGCTGCTGCACCACGTCCGCTTCAGCCGCGCCGACGGGTCGTTCACCGCCCAGGACCGGCAGCGCGCGGGCCTGCTGGCCAAGCGTCTCGGCCTGACGGTGGAGCTAGCCGGCTAGCCGGACCGACGCGCAGTAGCGGAGGCGGACGGGAATCGAACCCGCCAGCGCCGCAGCGCGGCGCTCACCGGTTTTGAAGTCCGTTCCCACGGGCGGAAGGCGACGAAAGCTTGCGTAATCCGGTGTCATCCGTTCAGGTCAGCGCCGGTATGTCAGGCAAGGCAACCAAGTCTGACGAAAGCCCGGGGTAAGCCGTTTCGTGCCAGCATCGTGCCATCACGGCGGGATGGTTGCGATGACTGCCAGCCGCCCGGACGCCTACGGAGGGCGTCTGGCTGGCCCATCTGGTCGGTCCGCGAGTTGCATGCCGTCCGAGCCCGGCTCATCGGGGAGATCCGCGAGGCCGACGATGCCACGGCGCGGGAGGCCGACGAGCTGCTGCGCCACGGGCACGACCACGAGGGGAGATGACCGGCTGCTCCCTCTCGGCCGGGCGGTCACCACGAGCCCTTCGGCGCGGAGCACGCCGACCGCCCTGGTCGCCGAGCCGGGGACGAGCTGACCGCCCTGGCCCTCAGACCACCGCATGACCTGCGGTGACTACAAAGAACAACGGGGCCACAAGCCCCGGGAGGAAGATCACGATGCGCACCATCGAATACGACAGGGCCGCGCCTGCCCCGTGGAAGATAACAACCGACGACAGCACCGAGTGGCATCCGATGGTACGACATGCCGGCCGCCGGATGTGCTTGCGGCGTAGGGTAACCAGCGTCAGCATCATGTGATCGGGCGGACAGGGGGCGGATCTTCGCGATGGCGGCGGCAGGCGGCCCGGCCGACTCCTACGATCTCGACGCGCTCGCGGTCAGCGACAGGTTCCGGCTGTTCAACTTCACCCGCCGGGACGACTACCTCGCATACCTGTGGGTGCTGCGCGCGATGGACCGGCTTCGCGGGATGCATGTGGCGCAATCCCACACCGATGACGTGGCGGCCGTGCTGACCGAACTGGCGACCGCGCACGACGGCGTCCCCCAAAACGTGGGCAACTTGCGGGAGCGGCTGGACAACCTGTCCCACGACGGGGTGCTGCACCGGCTGGAGGACGCGTCACGGGCCGGGAGCCTCGCGCGATACCGGAACCGGCAGTCGGTCTATCAGTTCACCGAACTGGGGCACCGCGCGTATACGGCGGTCGAGGGTGTGCTCGCCGCGCGGCTGCAGGACGCGAACCTGTCCCGGCTGGTGTTCTCCGACATCGTGCGCGACCTGCGCGGCCTGGCGGAGGCGAATCGCGACAGAGACGGAGACGAGATCGTGCGCCGCCTGGCCAGCCTCGACCGGGTGATAGAGGATATGGCGCGCCGGTCGGCCCGGTTCCACCTGACGCTCGGCGACATCACCCGCTCGACGGACGCGTCGCCGGAGATGTTCCTGCGCTACAAGCACGCGCTGATGGCGCACATGAGCGACTTCATGGCCGAACTCGACCGGTACCTGCCGCGCCTGGCCCATGCGGTCGAGCAGGTCGAGGCGACCGGCCTCGGGACGCTGCTGAACCGCGCGGCCGAGGCCGACGACCGGCCGTTGATGCGCCGCGACGAGGTGCTCGATGACTGGCGGCGCCGGTGGGCGGGGATCCGCGCGTGGTTCATGGCCGAGGCGGGCGAGCATTCGCGCACCACCGAGCTGGCGGCGGCGACCCGGGCGGGCGTCTCCAGCGTGATCGCCTTGCTCCGCCAGATCACCGAGTCGCAGCGCGGCGGGGTCAACCGCTCCACCCAGCTCAGGCACCTGGCGCAGTGGGTATTCGACGTGGCGGACGAGGATGCCGCACACGCGCTGATGTCGGCCGCGTTCAACCTGCGGCTGGCGCGGCATGTCGGCGGCGTGCACGACGACAGCGACCTGATTTCGCCCCGGCTGTCCTGGATGGATGCGCCCGGCGTGGAGGTCGCGATGACGCTGTTCCGCCGCGGCAAGGCGCCGAGCCCGGGCCTTCCGCAACGGCTCCAAGCTCAGGCCGGCATCCGGGCCGAACTGCGCCGCCGCCAGGCCGGGCAGCGCGCGGCGGAGCGGGATGCCGCGCAGCGGCTGCTCGGCTCGGGCGCGGGCGGCCGGATGCTGGATGAGGCCGAGACCCGCGTACTGCTGAAGCTGCTGACCCGGGCGCTTGAGGCCAGGTCCGTGGTCGCTGGGCGGATCACCGGCGGGACGGGCGGGAACGACGTGATGACCATCCGCCTGGTCCCTTCTGATGCTGGCAGCAGCGTGCGCACCGCGCACGGAGTCCTGCACCTGCCCGGCCTCCGCCTGGAAATCGCACCAGCCCGGACGCCGGCTCCGGCCCGTACGCCAACCCCAACCCGGAAGGCGGTGGCTGGTGGCTGAGCGGCGGGCCGCCGACGGGGTCGCCCCGAGCGATCTCGGCTCGTATCAGTACGCCGTCCGGCTGGTGCTGGCGAACGATCTCATCACCGCGGCGCGTCCCAGGGCGGGCGCGCTCACCTCGGTGCTGCGCTGGGCGGACCTGATCGCCAGGGACTTCGCCGAGCTGCTCGGGTATACGCTGATCGCGACCGCGCACCAGGTGCGGCTGCTGCGACGGCTCGACACGCTCGACGCGACGCAGCGGTCGGTCTTCGCGGCCAGAAGCGGCCGACCGTTCGACCGGCGCCGGCTGTCCTATTTGTGCCTGGTGCTCGCCGTCTTCCAGCGGTCCAGGATCGAGATCAGCCTCGCGGATCTGGTCCGCGCCTTCGCCCCGACCGCCAACGCGATCGACGGTCTGGGCTTCGATGCCACCATCACCGAGCACAAGCGCGCCGTCGTCGACGTCCTGGACTGGCTCACCGATCATGACGCGCTGCGCCTTTCCGACGGTTCGGCGGAGAACTGGGCGCACGACAGCGAACGCGGCGACGCCCTCTACGACATCGACCACGATGTGTGCGCCTCGCTGTTCCGGCCCGCGCACCCGATCCAGCAACTGGGCGGGGCCGCCGGGCTGCTCGACGTCGCCGATATCAGCAACCGGCGGTCCGCGCAGCGGGAGGCCAGCGCGCGGCGGGCCCGGCGCCTGCTGGTTGAACACCCTGTGCTCTACTACGCGACCCTCGACGCCGAGACCGCCGCCGCGCTGCGCGGCACCGAACTGGCCGACAACCTCGCCAGGCTCACCGGCCTCGTGGTGGAGCGGCGGGCCGAGGGCGTGATGCTGATCGACCCCACGGGCCGGTTCACCGATCAGCCGTTTCCCGGGCGCGGCGGCGCGGTCAACCGGACCGCCGGGCTGCTGCTCGCGAAGATCGCGGATGTTCTGGAGGATCCTGACGACGGGCCGGCGCTGACGCGGATACCCGTTCCTTCCGCCGCCGATGACCTCCGCGACCTGCTCGAACGCATCGACACGGGAATGGCTGACGCTGACAGCGGCGCCTGGGCTGGCGCCGCTGCGGCCGACGGCGCCGCGATTGGAGGCGCGGCAGCCGGAGGCGCCGCGGTCGGAGCCGACCCGCTCGAGGTGCCTTTCGTCGACCGGTCCCGGATGGAGCGCATGCTCGACGAACTGTACGAGCACTTCGGCCCGGCCTCCTTCACCGTGCAGTGGCAATACGATCGCCGCGGGCTGCTCGATGCCGCGACACGGCTCCTCGATGATCTGCGGCTGCTCCGGCTCATGCCCGGCGGCGCGGCAATCCTGCCCGCCGCCGCGCGCTACCGCAACATTACCGCGGCGCTGCCGGACGGCTCCCGCCGCGATGGCCAGGGCATGTTCGACTTCTCCGGGCAGACGACGGAGGCATCCGCATGACCGAAACCCGGTTCAAGCCGGTCCGCGCCGGGATCATCAACCTGTGGGACTACTTCGACGAGGAGTTCGCCTTCGCCGACGGCCGGCTCGCCCTGCGCGGCCACAACGGCTCCGGCAAGACCAAGGCCCTCGAGGTTCTCTTCCCGTTCGTCCTGGACGGCAGCCTGGACGCCCGCCGGCTCGACCCGTTCAGCGGCGAGAACCGCACCATGAAGGCGAACCTGCTCTATCGCGGGCAGGATTCCGAGTATGGCTACGTGTGGATGGAGTTCGGGCGGCCGGGCCAGACCGTCACCCTGGTCATCGGCCTGTCCGTGCACAAGAACATGGACCGCCCCCGCCCGTCGTTCTACGTTACCGGCAAGCGCATGGGCATCGATTTCGGACTGCTGTCCGCCGATTCCCGGCCGCTGACGGCCAAGCAGCTGACCGCCATCCTCGGGCGCGACGCGCACTACGGCGACAAGAAGGGCGCGTACCAGGACGCCGTGGACGCACGGCTGTTCGGGCTCGGCCGGGAACGGTATGCCCAGCTGCTCGACCTGCTGATCGCGCTGCGCCGCCCGCTGCTTGCGAAGGACCTGGACCCGGCCAAGGTCTCGGAGACGCTCACCGCGGGCCTGAGCCCGGTCGATGATGATCTGGTCACGCAGGCGGCCAGGGACTTCGAGAACCTGGCCGCCGTCCAGAAGCAGTACGACGACCTCGCCGCCGCGGATGCGGCGGTGCGTGCCTTTCTCGATCAGTACGTCTCCTACCTTCGCGTCCACACGCGGCATGAACTTGACCAGGTCGCTGCCCGGATGTCAGCGGCCGCGGATCATCTCGGGGCGCTCGGGGACGCCGCACGGGAGGTATCCCGGTCGGGCGCGCAGGAGCAGCGGTGGAGAAAGGCCGAAGCCGACGCGACGACCAGCGCCGAGACGTGCCGGGGCCGCCTGTTTGCGCTTAATAACAGGGACGCGTACAAGGACCACGAGAAGCTCGCGCTCAGGCGCTGCCAGCTCGAGAAGGAGAAACGGGACCTGGCCGCCGAGCAGGCCCGGCTGGCCCGCGCTCGCGCCAATGTCGACGACCTGTCCGTCGAGGCGGCTCGTGTGGCCGACCGGCTGGCCGAGGCCGGCCGGGCGATCGGCCGGCACGCGCGCTGTCTCACCGAGACCGCCGACAGCTCCGGCATCAGCTGCGACGGTTCACCTGCTGATACTGGTGAGGACCTGCCGGTCACGGCCAAGGCGCAGGCCGCGGCGCGCCGCGATGACATCCGGGAGGTCCGCGACCATCTCGCCCTGGTCCGGGACGCGGAACGAGACCGGCAGAGCGCGGAGACCTCACTCGGCACGGCCCGGCAGTCGATGGAGGCCTGGGAGACGTCCTGCCGCGAGGCCGGTGAACGGCTGGCCGCTGCCCGCGCGGACCTGTCCGTGAAGCTAGAAGCCTGGGCAGGCCGGTGGGTGGGCGACGAGCCCTACGCCGCCATCACCGCCGGGCAGGCCGGACTGCTCTCCCTGGCGCTGGACAGCATCGGTGAGCCGGACGCGCCGAGCTTCACCGAACTGTTCGGCACGCTGACCGCGGAACGTGGCCGTGCCCTGACCGCCCGGGGCGAGCGGCTCAAGACCCGTGACGCGGACCTCGCCGCCGCCGCGGCGCGGCTGGCCGAAGAGCGGGAGACCGTAGCGGGCGAGCGTGACGACGGGCCGCCGGCGTCCGATCTCCGGCCTGCCAGTCGGGCCGAACGAGCCGGGGCACCTCTTTGGCAGCTAGCAGATTTCCGTGCCGGGGTGGACGCGGGCACCGCCGCCGCGATCGAAGGCGCGCTGTACGGCGCCGGCCTGCTCACCGCGTGGGTTCATCCCGATCCCGCGATGACCGCGGCGGCGGTCGCCGCGGCCGAGGCCGACGGTTACCTGGTCGCGCTGCCGCCGGGGGCGCGACCGGCCGGCCGGACCCTCGCCGACATATTCGTCCCCGAGCAGCAAGACATGGTCGCCCCGGCCCTGGTCGAGGCGGTGCTCGCGTCGATCGCCCTGTCCGAGTCGGTACTGTCCGAGTCGGTCCTGTCCGGCGAGATCTCCGCCGCGGCCGCGCCTGTCGTTACCACGCGGGCCCAGTTCAGCTACGGCCCGCATCTCGGAGCGCGGCCCAAGCCCGCCCCCGAGTTCATCGGAGCGACCAACCGGGCGGCCAGGCGCCGTATCCGCGTGGCCGAACTCGACCGCCGGATCGCCGAGGTGAAGCGGCAGCGAGATGAGCTCGCGGCGGAACTCAGCCTCGTCGACGAGGCACTGGCGAACCTGGAGCTCGCGCAGCGTGAGCTGCCCAGGACCGCGCCGGTCACCGAGGCACGGCAGAAGGTCAGCGAGGCGGCGGCTCACCTGTCGGCGGCCCGCAGCCGGCTAGACGAAGCGAAGACGGCGCTCGACGCGAAGGTCGCGGAACTCGACGCGCGGACCCGGCGGCTGCGCAGGACCGCGGCCGACCGTGACATGCCGGTCAGCGCGGACGAGGTCACCGCCGTGGAACGTGCCGTTACCGAGTTCGAGCGTGCGGCGGAAGAACTCGCCCGCGCCCGGGGCGACGCGACTGACCTCAGTGAGGACCTGAAGGGACGGCGTGCCCGCATCGATCGCCTCAGCGGCGAGAACGACGAAGCCGCCGAGGTGCTCGGGGAAAAGCAGACCGCTTACCTGGCCGACGAGGAGGAGCTTCGCGTGCTCGGGCAGGCCAGCGGAGCCGAGTACGAGCAGATCAGCGCCGAGATATCCGAGACCGAGGGTGCACTGCGCGCGGCGAAAGCGGAGCAGAAAACCGCTGGCGGTAATGCTGCAGCGGAACACGACAAGCTCGTGGCCGCGCGACGAGATCTGGAGCGCGGCGGCGACGCGCTGGTCGCGGCGATGTCCGAACTGTTCGCCCAGGCCGCCGTGTTCGCGCCTTACGCCCACGGCGACCTGCGCCCGCTGCTCGGTGTCACGGAAACCGCGCCCTGGCCCGGCGCCAGCCAATGGCCCGCCGCCGAGCAAGCGGCCGCTGCCCTCGCCGAGGGGGTAGCCGGTGAGGGAGCAGCCGGCGAGGCGGGCCCCGTCGATAGTGACCCCGTCGATAGTGACCCCGTCGGAACTGACCCCGTCGAGGCGATCCGCGCGGTGCTGCCCGCGGGCGTCACCGCGCTGCTGGACGCGTTCACCGCCGCGACCCGAGGCGGGCGCGCTATCACCGACGGAGTGCTCAAGAACGCCGTCGACCGGATGTGGGGCGCGTACCGCGATTTCGAGAACGCGCTCAAGGCGGGCGAGGACGGTTACCAGGCCGACCTGACGGGGAGCGCGCCCTTCATCGTCGACGTCGCGACCAACGAGGGGCGCAGGTCCGCCGCCGCATTCGCCCGCAAGATCGCGGAGGACGTGGAGAACCAGGGTGTCCTGCTGGAAGAGCGCGAGCGGACGGTGCTCGAGGATTCGCTGCTTACCGCGCTCGCCCAGCAGATCCACTCGCGGGTGCTGGCGGCGAAGGATCTGGTCGCCGCGATGGACGCCGACACCCGCTCCAAGCCGATGTCCTCGGGCATGGCGATCGGAATCAGCTGGATCCGTTCGGAAAAGCGCACCGAACAGCAGGCGGCGGTATCGAGGATGCTCGACCGCGACGCCAGGGATCTCGGTCCCGACGGGCTGGCCGAGCTGCGCGCGCTGCTCCGCGCGATGATCCATGACCATCGCGCGAGCAATCCGCGCGATACCTACCGGGAATTGCTCGCAGCGGTGCTCGACTACCGGTCCTGGCACGCCTTCGAACTCCAGCTGCTCTCCCCCGGCAGTCCACCGCAGCGCCTCACCAGGAAGAAGCATTCCGAGATGTCCGGCGGCGAGAAATCCGCCGCGATCCACATGCCGCTTTTCGCCGCCGCCAACGCGCTGTATTCATCCTCCAAGCCGACGTGCCCGCGCATGGTCGCGCTCGATGAGGCGTTCGCGGGGATCGATGACAAGTTCAAGCCCGAACTGCTTGGCCTGACGGTCAAGTTCGACCTCGACTTGTTCATGACCGGACACGATCTGTGGGTCACCTATCCGACCGTCCCGCTGATCGCGCACTACGACATGCAGCACTACAAGGCCGCACACGCACTGTCGACCCTGCTGGTCCTGTGGGACGGCGAGCAGCTCATTGACGCCGGCGCCGGATACGCGGGCAACGAGGATCTCGCCGCCGAACTGCTCGGCTTCCGCCCGACCCGGCACGTTCCCGCCGAGGCCGGCGGCACGCTCGTGACAGCCGCCGAAGAGGACCTCGATGAGGACACGGACTCGGAATGAGCGGTCTTGAGCCGAGCGGTCCCGAGCCACGCGATCTCGAGCCAAGGGGTGCCGAGCCGAGCGGTCCCGAGCCAAGCCGGGAGCGGTACCGCGGACCCGAGTACCAACGGCTCTTCGCCGCGGCCCGCAAATCCCTGGAGCGAACCGGCGGCCAGCTGACCGGCCGGATCAGCGTCGCCGACCCGGACGACGCCGAACGCCGGGCGATCATCGGCATCACCGGCGTCCATCAGCCCGCGGGAACCAAACGCATGACCGTGCCGCTGGCCGAACTCGATGCCGCGCTGAGCCGGGCGACCGGCCTCGGCCTGGCTGGCGTGCTCGCCGTTCTCGGCGAGCCCTTGCGCAATCGCCCAGCCGCGGCTGCTTCGCTGGCCGCCGCCCGCGCGGCCCTGACCGAGGCCGCCGAAGGCAGCCCGCTGAATGAGTCCTGTCCCTGGTATCGCGCCTGGCTGGCCGGCCTGACCAGGGACGGAACGATCACGCGCCTCGCCAGCAGCGGCGATACGACGGCACTGGGTGAGGCGGTCCGCGTCCTGGAGCACCTCGCCGCCCGGGCGGCCGACACTCCGCCCGTCGCCCTGCCCGCGCTCGCCGCCCGCATCACCGGCGACACGAAGGCACTGAATCACGGCACCACGCTCGCCACCTTGATCATGCGAGCCCTGGCCCTTCGCGAGGGCGTGGCCCGCCCGGTCTCCGCCGCCCAGCGGCGCGAGCTGTGGGAGCTTTCCAACGTCATCGTCGACGACCTGGCCAGCCGGGTACTGGTGCTCAACCTCGCCGCGCAGGGAGACGGCCTGGCCGAATGGCTGACCGGCGCGGCCCGCTATGGCACTCCGTTCCAGGTGACGCTGCACCAGCTTGATGTCCACCCGATCCGGCTTCCCCCGGCCCGGATGTTCGCCTGCGAGAATCCCGCCGTGCTCAGGCGTGCCTGCGCCGAACTCGGTCCCGCGTGTCCCCCGCTCATCTGCGCGGAAGGCCAGCCCTCCACGGCGTTTCACAAGCTGGCCCGGATCGCCGTGGCGGTCGGCGGCGAACTGGCGTACCACGGCGACTTCGACTGGCCTGGGGTCGCCATCACGGCAAGGGTCATCGACCGCCACGGCGCACGGCCATGGCGGATGACCGCAGCTGACTACCTGTCGGGAGTCAAGGCCAGCGACACCCCCGTCGCTCTCAACGGCAACCCGGTGCCGACGCCGTGGGAACCCGGGTTGCGCGAGACGATGCGGGCGACCGGACGGGCCATCTACGAAGAGACCGTAGCCGATCAGCTCCTGTCGGACCTCTCCCACGCAGCCGGCTGATGGCGCGGGGCGGATACGTCCGCCCGGCAGCCCCGCTCATGGCCGACACTGACTTGGCGATCTTCTTGATCTCCCGCTGCTGGGCCAGCGTGAACACCGGCGGCCGCCCGCCCGCGTAACGGGATACAGCGACTCGAAGCCGTCGGCGTTGAAGTTATGCAGCACGTCCCGGACCCGGTCCTCGCTGGTAAAGCCAGCCCGGCGATCTGCGCCACGCTCATGCCCTGCGCCGACCACACCACCATCTGCGCCCGCCGCCACGTCACCACCGACCCCGACCCGCGACGAACGATCCGTTTCAGGCGATTGCCCTCGTCATCGCTGATCTCACACACTCGCACCCGGCCAGATTCCGGCGTTGGCGCAGGTAGCGGAGGCGGACGGGAATCGAACCCGCCAGCGCCGCAGCGCGGCGCTCACCGGTTTTGAAGACCGGGGGGCCCACCAGGTACCCAGACGCCTCCGCGTCGACTCTACTGCGGACGGCCGG
>Ga0070710_10001669_pt1 | contig 10460 bp, 7 predicted proteins | sample LARL52metaG_FD_65454 | JGI IMG/M metagenome (GOLD analysis project Ga0070710, IMG submission 65454) | Corn, switchgrass and miscanthus rhizosphere microbial communities from Kellogg Biological Station, Michigan, USA - LAR L5-2 metaG | ecosystem: Host-associated > Plants > Roots > Rhizosphere ... | reverse complement strand
CACCTACCGTGATCTGAGCGACCGCGTCGGCGCGCTGACGCGCGCCTTGACCAATGAGTCGGTGCGATCCGGTGAGCGGGTTTGCGAGCTGGGCTTCGCCAGCGTCGACTTCACCACCATCGACCTGGCGCTGGGCCAGATCGGCGCGGTGGCGGTTCCGCTACCAACGAGCGCGGCGATCACCCAGCTGCAGGCGATCGTGTCCGAGACCGAGCCCAGCGTGATCGCGGCGAGCGTGAACCAGCTGCACGACGCCGTCGAGTTGATCCTGAACGGCCATGCGCCCGCGAAGCTCATGGTGTTCGACTATTACTCCGAGGTCGACGACCAGCGTGAGGCCGTGGGAACCGCCCGCGCGCGGTTGGCAGACACCCCGGTGATTGTCGAGACCCTGGCCGACGTCCTCGACCGCGGAAGGGCCCTGCCGCCCGCGCCGGTCGCCGTGCCCGATGACTTTGCCGACTCTGAGGACCCACTGGCCCTGCTGGTCTACACATCCGGCAGCACCGGCGCACCCAAAGGTGCGATGTATCCGCGGAGCAATGTCGCCAAGTTATGGCGCAGGTCCAGCAGAAACTGGTTCGGGCCGAGCGCCGCGTCGATCACTCTCAACTTCATGCCGATGAGCCACGGCATGGGACGCGTCATCCTCTACGGCACGCTCGGCAATGGCGGCACGGCTTATTTCGCCGCCAAGAGTGACCTTTCGACGCTGCTGGAGGACCTCAAGCTGGTGCGGCCCACCGAGTTGAACTTCGTGCCGCGAATCTGGGAGACCCTGTTCGGTGAATTCCACCGCGAAGTCGATCGGCGGCTGTCTGACCCCACCGACCCTGCCGCCCGCGCGGCCGTCGAATCTGAGGTCATGGTCGAGCAGCGGCAGTGCCTGCTGGGTGGGCGGTACATCTTCGCGATGACGGGCTCGGCGCCCACCTCCCCGGAGCTAAAGGCCTGGGTTGAATCCCTGCTTGAGATGCATCTGACGGACGGCTACGGCTCCACCGAAGCCGGGATGGTGTTCGAGGGCGAGGTGCAACGTCCGCCGGTCATCGACTACAAGCTGGTCGACATTCCTGATCTGGGCTACTTCGCCACCGACAGGCCGTATCCGCGAGGCGAGTTACTGCTCAAGACCGAGAACATGTTCCCCGGCTACTACAAGCGACCCCAGGCTACCGCCGACGCGTTCGACGCCGACGGGTACTACCGGACCGGAGACGTCGTCGCCGAGGTCGGTGCCGACCGGCTGGTGTATGTCGACCGCCGCAACAACGTGCTCAAGCTCGCGCAGGGGGAGTTCGTCACCCTCGCGAAGCTGGAGGCGGCCTTCGGCAACAGCCGACTGATCCGACAGATTTACGTCTACGGCAACAGCGCACACCCCTACCTGTTGGCGGTCGTGGTCCCCACCGAAGAGGCGTTGGCTAGCAACGACATTGAGACGCTCAAGCCGTTGATTGCCGATTCGCTGCAGAACGTCGCGAAAGAGGCCGGCCTACAGTCCTACGAGGTGCCACGCGACTTCATCATCGAAACCACGCCGTTCACACTGGAGAATGGTCTGCTCACCGGCATCCTCAAGCTGGCGTGGCCGAAGCTGAAGCAGCACTACGGCGAGCGGCTGGAACAGCTCTACGCCGACCTGGCCGAAGGCCAGGCCAACGAGTTGGGCGAACTGCGCCACAGCGACGCCGATGCGCCGGTGCTGCAAACGGTGAGCTGGGCCGCGACCGCCATGCTGGGCACGGCGACCACCGACCTGTCGCCGGATGCGCACTTCACCGACTTAGGCGGAGACTCGTTGTCCGCGTTGACATTCGGCAACCTGCTGCACGAGATCTTCGACATCGATGTGCCGGTGGGCGTCATCATAAGCCCGGCCAACGACCTGCAAGCCATCGCCGACTACATCGAGGGCGAGCGGCAGGGCACCAAAAGGCCCAGCTTCGCCTCAATCCACGGTCGCGGCGCGACCGAGGTGCATGCGAGTGACCTCACGCTGGACAAGTTCATCGATGCGCCGACGCTGGCTGCCGCGCCAACGCTGCCGGGGCCCAGCGCCGAGGTACGCACCGTCCTGTTGACCGGCGCGACCGGCTTCCTGGGCCGCTACCTGACCCTGGACTGGCTAGAGCGCATGGATCTGGTCGACGGCAAAGTGATCGCCCTGGTGCGGGCCAAGACAGATGAAGATGCGAGGACTCGTCTCGACACGATCTTTGACAGCGGCGACTTGAAACTCCTGGCGCACTACCGGGAGCTGGCCGCCGACCACCTGGAGGTCATCGCCGGCGACAAGGACGAGGCCAACCTCGGCCTGGACCAGCAGACCTGGCAGCGGCTAGCCGACACCGTCGACCTGATCGTCGACCCTGCCGCTCTGGTCAACCACGTACTGCCCTACAGCGAGCTGTTCGGACCCAACGCGCGGGGCACCGCCGAGTTGATCCGAATCGCGTTGACCAGTAAGCAAAAGCCATACACGTATGTGTCGACGATCGGTGTGGGCGATCAGATCGAGCCAGTGAAGTTCACCGAAGACGCCGACATCCGGGTCATCAGCCCGACCCGCAAGATCAACGACAGCTATGCCAACGGTTACATCAACAGCAAGTGGGCCGCCGAGGTGCTGCTGCGCGAGGCGCACGACTTGTGTGGCCTTCCGATCGCGGTGTTCCGCTGCGACATGATCCTGGCCGACACCACCTTTGCGGGTCAGCTCAACGTGCCGGACATCTTCACCCGGATGATCCTGAGCCTGGCGGCCACCGGTATCGCGCCGGGTTCGTTCTACGAACTCGACACCGACGGCAACCGGCAGCGTGCGCATTTCGACGGTCTGCCCGTCGAGTTCATCGCCGAGGCCATCTCAACGCTAGGGGCCCAGCGCGTGGCAAGTTTCCAGACCTACCACGTGATGAACCCCCACGACGACGGCATCGGATTCGACGAGTTCGTCGACTGGCTCATCGACGCCGGTTGCACCATCCAACGCATCGGTGACTACGGCGACTGGCTGCGGCGGTTCGAGACCACCCTGCGAGCCCTGCCCGAAAAGCAGCGCAACAGCTCGCTACTGCCGCTGCTGCACAGGTACCAGAAGCCCGAGAAGCCGATCAATGGGTCAATGGCACCGACCGGTCGGTTCCCGGCAGCGGTCCAGGACGCGAGAGTGGGCCCGGATAAAGATATGCCGCACATCACGCCGCGGATCATCGCCAAGTACGTCAGCGATCTGCGACTGCTCGGACTGATTTGAGGCGATGGCTACTTATCGGTGCCCTGTGATCGATGCGATGACGTTGTTCAGGTTGATCAGTGTTGCGACGACGGTTCAACGTTCGTGTATCAACTTGCCCAGTTGTGCTCTGATCTGACGGGTGAACTCATCGGCGAGGACTTCATCCGCTCCGGATTCCACCCGTCGAGAACCTGCCGGATCACCTCGGCGGGAGATGATTTGGGACTGTCAGAGAACGAGGCCATATCCGTGTCGACGAGTCCGACGTACACACCAACCACCTGCACACCGCGAGGGGCCAATTCACGACGCATGCAGTCTGTTGCGCTCCACAACGCCGCCTTGGACACGCTGTAGCTCGCGCCGAACGGCGCCCACGCCAGTACCGACGCGACATTGACGATGGCCCCAGACTGTTCGCCGATCTGATCGGCGAATGCAGAGGCCATCGCCAGCGCGCCGAAAAGGTTCGTCTCTAACTCGGCACGCAGCGCGGACGTGTCGCGGTCCAACACGGAGGCCCCTCGTGTGATACCGGCGTTGTTGATCAGCACGGTGACGTCGGCGGCGGCCTCGACTGCCGTAGCAACGGACGCGGCATCGGTCACGTCGAGCTGCAGCGGGACCACCCGCGAATCGTCAATATCGATGGTCCGCGGGTCGCGGGCGGCCGCATACACTTTGCGCGCACCTCGATCGAGCAACTGACCAACGTATTCGCGACCCATCCCACGGTTGGCCCCAGTGACGAGTACGGCGCGCTCAGCAAGAGCTGTCATGACATTCCTCCTGTTGGGTGAAAAAGGTTGGGATACAGTGCGATCTGACGGTTGGGTCGTAGTCGAACGTGGTGTTCATCGCGCTGGCGTTGCGACGCTCACGACCACTTTGCCTTTGGCGCGACCGTTCCCGACGTAGGTATGTTTGGCGAGTTGAATGGCCGGTCGCGACCACCACGAGCACTAAAAACATCGACTGGCCGTCCCGAGGCCTCCGGAGCCGGCGTGGATCAGCACCTTCTGTCCGGCACGCAGTCCCGCTCTGTCGACGAGGGCCTGCCAGGCGGTCAGGGCGACCAAAGGCAGTGATGACGCCTCCTCCATGGTGAGCCGTTCGGGTTTCAGCGCCACATCGCTCTCGCTGAGCGCAATGTATTCGGCGAAGGTACCAATCCTGTCTTCGCTCGCTTTTGCATAGACCTCGTCGCCATGCTTGAACCGTTGGGCATTAGGCCCCGTTTGCACCACAACGCCAGCCAAATCGTTACCCAATATCAGCGGAAGCTTGTACGGCAGAAGAGATTTGAGTTCGCCATTCCGGATCTTCAAATCGAGCGGGTTTACGCTCGCGGCGCAGACCTGGACCAATACGTCACCAGCGCGCAGTTGCGGTACGGCGACATCGACTTCGGCGACACCGTTGCTTTTGCTGTATCGCTTGAGCGCAAACGCCTTCATCGTGTTCCCTCGCCAGTTGTCGTGGATGCACAGTTGTTGACCTTCCGGTGAGCCCTTGCTATTCGCGCCCGGCCGACACCCAGGTCAGGTCATCGGTGCGGTTCCCGGCGACCGCCGCGCCCGCCGCGTCCAGGGCAGTGAGCTGGGCGGGGGTCAAGGTGACCGACAACGAGCCCAGGTTCTCCTCGACGCGTGCCGCCCGCCGGGTGCCGGGAATCGGTACCGCTGCGACACCGAGGGCCTCGGCGCGGTGCCGCAGCCATGCCAGTGCGACCTGCGCCGGCGTCGCATGCTGTTCCTGGGCAACCGACCCGACCGCATCGACCACAGCGAGGTTGGCTTCCAGCGCGCCGTCGGCGAACCGAGGCATGGTGCGGCGGAAGTCGCTCGGCGACGACAGGTCCGCGGCCGAACGGATGGTTCCGGTCAAGAAGCCGCGGCCCAGCGGGGAGTACGGCACAAAGCCCACCCCGAGCTCGGCGGCGGTCGGCACCACCTGGCGCTCGACGTCGCGGCTCCAGATCGACCACTCACTTTGCACGGCCGCGATCGGATGCACCGCCATCGCGGCGCGCAGCTCGGCGGCGGTCACCTCGCAGAGCCCGAGGTGGCGAGCCTTGCCCGCGCGCACCAGTTCAGCCATCGCGCCGACGGTTTCCTCGATTGGCACGATCAGGTCACGCCGGTGCATGTAGTACAGATCAACGACGTCGGTCTGCAACCGGGCAAGGCTTTCGTCGATGCACTGACGCACGTAGGCAGCGTCGCCGCGGACGGGCCGCTCGCCCGGGGCGCTATCCGCCGGGTTGCTGGCGATGCCGAATTTCGTCGCCAGGGTGACCTCGTCCCGACGGTCGGCGAGCAGCTTGGCAATGAGTCGCTCGCTGCTGCCGCCGCCGTAGACGTCGGCAGTGTCGATAAAAGTCACGTCGAGGTCCAGGCAGCGATTGAGCGTGGCAAGCGATTCGGCGTCGTCGACGTCACCGTAGGCCGATGTCAGCGCCCCCGCGCCGAATCCTATTGCACTGACTGTTAAGTCGTCGCCAAGCTTCGTGGTGCGATCGGCAGTTGCCATCTGGCGGGCTCCTTAGAGGTTTACGGCGAAGACTGTTAGTTGAGGTGAGTCGCGAAGAATCGTTCGATCCGGTCCCAGGCGTCTTTGGCCGACTCGGGCTCTGGCCCGATGCCGGCGACCCGCAGCAAGGGCCGTAGTACCCGGGGGCCGGTTTCGGTGTCGTTGAGGAAGGCGTGGCTGGCCGCAGGATATTCCTTGACGTCGTGGATTACTCCCGCCTCCTCCAGTGCTGCGTCGAGCCGGCCGGCGGCACCGCGAAGCGACGGATCGCGGCCACCGTAGCTGGCCACGATCGGGCAGGCACCGGCCAGCGTTTCGTCGAGCTGGCGGGGAAGCTGACCGTAGTTGACGGCCGCGGCGGCGTAGCCATCGCCGGCGCTGAGCAGCGCGAAGCCACCGCCCATGCAGAACCCGATGACGCCGATCTTGCCGGCGCTGTCGCGAGAACCAGCCAGGTAATCCCGGGCAGCGCAGATGTCGGCGAATGCGCGGCCGTGCCCACGGATCATGGCGGTCATGGTGGAAACCAGGCATCGTGCGGTGCTACCCGCGCTGAACAGGTCGACGGCCAAGGTTAGGTAGCCAAGACCGGCGAGCCGGTCGGCGTGGCCACGCATGACGTCGTCGAGGCCGAAGATCTCGTGGATCATCACCACGGCGGGCCACGGACCGGTGCCGGCAGGTTTGGCCAGGTAGCCGCGCAGCGGTTGGGAGCCGTCGCGGTCGGCGGCTAGGTCGGACAGGTCGATGTCGGTCATGGTTGGGCTTCCTGTTGTGCGGCGGGCAATGTGTAGGGGCCGATGACGGCTGCGCCGAGCAGCGAGAGTCCGTTGCGCAGGGCATCACCCGGTACGTCGTTAACAAGGTGGTGCATCACGATCAGACCGTGCATACCTTTCAGACCGATCGACTATCTGATCTACAACTTCCCTGTCCTCTTATCCTCACCACTCTTTAGAAGCGGAGTCGAATTCTCCGATTGAATCCTCTCCCAAAGGCCGCCTTTCCCCAGCTCTCTTCCCAACTGATCTTCTCTCCTGAGCCACTGCTCAACACTGCTGATCCGATTCGGGTGAATCTCATCGAGCAAAGAATAATCTCGTTTAACGATTCGGAACTTCCAAAGATTCCAGAAGCCCGTGAAATTATTGCGGAAGCTCATGGTGCTTTTGTCATTTGGGTCGGCGTTGTACCCGGCAGGTGTATCTGCCAGTGCATTTCGCCGACCGTCCGCCCAGTAGGTGTCTAAATCCGTGTCGATGTATCGTGCTGGATGTCCAGTGACCTTCTCAAACGCCGCAGCAAGATCCGCATAGGCAACATCATCGATAGCGACTTCGAGATCCATGCCATTCGCGCGCTCGGGATGGTCGAAAAGCCAACGAACATAATATCCGCAATCCTCAAGAGACACATGCGGCACAGCTCCCTCACCAAGCGGAACTCGCCAAGTTACGACGCCGTCCTCGACGGTAGGTGTCATCATGAGCGTCTCGGGCGAAATGACCATCTCGATGTACGGACCCGAAGTGAAGATCGCTGCTCCCATCCGATCACTATTCACCTGATTCTGAAACAAGATCCACTCGGCCACACGGCCCTTGCCGTCGTAATGGCCGGTGCGGAATCTAGAGTCATATCCTGATTTCTTGAGCCCATAATCTAGGTTTCCGTATACGAAGAACTTAATTCCTTCTTCGATGGCTATCTCGTAACTGCGGATCGCCCAGTAAGTCTCGGTTTTCTCGCCGGTGTTGAACCCGTCGATGTTGATAAACGCTCCGTCACAACCGCTGAATCCTTCCCGCAGGATGGCTTCGTCGGCGAATGAGCCTTCCAGGATGGAGACGTTGTCGAGTGCGAGGAGGTCCATGGCTCGCCGGGAAGCGGCGTCCCGGCTGAGGAACCGAACGGAGTATTTCTTGTCGGCGACTAGGGCACGGATGATGGGGATGCCTTGGGCTCCGGTGCCGCCTATGACGAAGATTTTCGAGGTGGTGTGAGAAGACATTGTTGATCGCTTTCTGCACTGGAGTTTGTGGTGGCGTTTTTGACGCTACGACGATGCGAAGGTTCCCGGCGCTCGGATCAACCGACCGTGCGGCCCCTGCCCAGTGTCGTGCAGACGATGACCACTACTACCGATAGATGAACTCGCCCGTGGGCTCGGATCGCCGAGTGTCGGCTTGGTGGCGCCACTCGCGTGGCGACATGCCGTAGGCGGTTTTGAACATGCGGGTAAAGCTTGAGGGATCGGTGAATCCCCATCCGCGTGCGATCGATGCGATCGGAATGGCATGAAAGGCCGACGCGGCGATGTCGCTGCGGCAGCGTTCGAGGCGCTGTTTTCGGATCCAGTCGGCCAGGGTAATTCCGCTGGCGCCGAGAATGTTGTAGAGGTGACGCTCCGAAATATGATGCGCGGCGGCGACTTGGGCCACGCCAAGATGCGGGTCGTGTAGATGTGCGCGGGCATACTCCAGGATCCGCAGCGGCAGTGTCGCTTTCAATGAATCCTTGCTGAGTTCGGCGGCGTCGAGGTGGGTGGTGATGACTGCGCGCATGAGTTCGATGCTCGGTTCGCTCAACGCCTCCGCGCCGGGCACGGTGAACAGGTCGGGACGCGAGGCGAGCCGGCGGAAGTAGGTGGCAGCTACGTCTGTCACCGGATGACCCGGGCTCAAGGTCAGCGCCGAGACCCGCCGAATCGCGTCGTGGGGCAGTGCCAACCGGTCCAGCGGTATCCGGAAGACCCCACGGATGCCGTCCCGAAACGTCAGCACGGAGGGCCGCGTGGAATCGAAGATAACCAATTCGCCCGGCCGTACGACCGCCTGGCGGCCGCCCTGAGCGACCAGGCTTTCGCCCGCCAACTGAAGCCCGAAAAAGATACTGGGCCTCAGATCGTCACGCGCCAGTTGCGGGGTCCGCTCAGCGGAAACATGATTGGATCGCATCGACAATACGGTCAGCTGCCCGAGATCGGTGATCGCGCCGACCGCCGCCGCGGCGCTCTCGATGGCGAAGTTGATCTCCGCATGGACGAACGTCTGCGCGACCGTGTCACGAATGGCATCGGCCCGATCGCGCGCCGGGAGAGTGCTGGTATCGAAAAGCACCGTCACTGCTGCGCCACCCTATTGGCCACGTGTGGGGCGACTGCCATGTCCTGCCTCCCACCGGGGGCCATGTACACCGAACGCTCTATATCGATATTGCAATATACAACCCTTTTGACTGGTTGTACACCGATCGGTGTGCTAGTAGTAAGAGCGAACCAACGATGGCCACGGCCCAGCCGGCTGGTCGCAGCCGGCGCTGAGGACGCGCTCGGATACAGACTGCCGCGACAACCCTGTTTCGCCGCGACCGAATCTGCTCGCACCGGAGTGGAGCGGCCAACCGCACACGCCGACGTGTCGAAATACACGTTCTAACTACACTTTTCCGGATGAATGAGTTCGTCGAGGAGTACCTGCGCCACATCTACCGCCAGCGGGGTGCCCAGCGAGCAGGCCATCGACACCACCGACGCCTCGCCGCGGAGCCGCCCACCCGATAGCACCTCGGGCGGCCGTTTCAGGCGTCCATTCCGTAACGCCGCTGTCGACGCAGGGCGAAATGTAAAACACTCGGTATGCTTGATGCCGTGAGTGGAACACAGACAGCCACGGCCCGACCGGCTAGTCGCGGCGGTCGCGGAGCGCGCGAGCGGATCCTCACCGCCGCAACGACCCTGTTTCACCGCGGGGGGATCCACGCCACCGGGGTGGAGCGGCTGACCGAACACGCCCACGTATCGAAACGCACGTTCTACCAGCACTTTTCCAGCAAGAACGACCTCGTGGAGGAGTACCTGCGCCGCATCCACCACGCCGGCGGGGCACCCAGGGAGCAGGCCATCGACACCGCCGACGCCTCGCCGCGCAGCCGCTTATTGGCCATCTTCGATAGCGCGCCGGGCAGCCGTTTCCGCGGCTGCCCGTTCCACAACGCCGCTGTCGAGGCGGCGGACGCGATGCCCGGGGTCGAAGACATCGTGCACGAGCACAAACTGGACTTCACTGCCCGTATCATCCAAGCAGCCACCGAAGCCGGCGCCCGAGATCCCTATCGGCTCGGCAACCAGCTCGCCGTGCTCTTCGAGGGCGCCTTAGCCCTGGCGACCTCACTCAACGACACCTCCCCCCTGCTACACGCGCGATCGGCCGCCGAAACGCTCATCGATGCTGCCACCATCGGCTCAGGGAAATGACGAGGCCGAACACCCCTTGATGGCAGTGAGGCAACTTGAACCCTCGGCTCGCTTGACCATCGGACAAGTGCGCCGCCGACGACGAGATACCACCAAAAAGTGGTCCCAGAGGCGGACAAACTCAACAGTGGTTGAGGTGCGCCCGCGCATCACAGCAGGTCAAAGCCTACTCTAAGTTGGGCTGACAGGATTTGAACCTGCGACCACTTGATCCCAGTAAATCGGGGTAGGACTCACCCCCTGATTCTCATTTTCGTGTCATATATGGCATCGAGATGACATCAGATTTGAGACGATGACATCGAGTTTGAGAACTGACGAGCGCGACGCCGGATCAATTCATTATCAGTTTTTAAGCGCAACAACAACTGCTGAGTGATGATGAGATGATGATGATGATGTGACTTCTCATACTGCGTGTCCAATCGCATG